>Ga0308419_1000340_pt1 | contig 35189 bp, 25 predicted proteins | sample HotsprSampleMS50_FD_203674 | JGI IMG/M metagenome (GOLD analysis project Ga0308419, IMG submission 203674) | Hot spring phototrophic mat microbial communities from Mushroom Spring, Yellowstone National Park, Wyoming, United States - 20090730_MS50 ... | reverse complement strand
GTGGCCGTACAACTACATCTTCTATGCCCTGGACAACGGGTTTATCGGCGATGTGGAGATTATCCCGAACCTGCCGGCGACCCGTGGCGACGTGGCGCGCCTGCTGTACCTGGCGATGCAGGTGGACCGTCTGGACAAGGACGGCGATGTGATTCCAGACACCGCGGTCCTATCCGGGCGCGTGCTACGCGGGAGGCTGGACGGCTATGACCTCGGGGCGAAGAGCGTGCAACTGGGCGGGCCTGTCTCGCTGACCGACACGGTGTACCTTGCCGGGGCGGGCAACCTCGAGTCGCTCCTGCAGCTGAACGTCGTCGCGGTGCTGAAGGGCGGCAAGGTCTGCGCCATCGGCCGTGACGAGGCCGCGTACACAGTGAGCGGGGTGTTCAAGCAGCTCACGACCGACACCTCGGGGAACAAGTACTACGAGCTCACCAACGGTACGAAGGTCCTGGTGAGTGATGAGATTCCGGGCAGGCTGAACGGCGAGGCCGTGGCCTTCGGGGTGGGCGGCAACCCGACGCCGGCCGTGGGCGACGAGCTCGTCATCACGCTGGGCTCGACCAACAGTGCCGTCTACATCGTCGCGACCAGGTGGTACTCGGACGACTGGATCTGGGACATCCAGCGGACCAGCTCGACGAACCAGGACACCGACATCACCATCTGGTGCGGCGGCATGCCGGTGACGTACGAAATCCTCCCGACCGCCCCCGTCACGGTCAACGGCCTGCCGGTCAGCCGCGACGCCCTTGCGAAGTGGGACGTCGTCCAGATAGCAGTCAAGGGCGGCGGCGGGACTAACGAGCTGGTCGGCGTACGCGCGACGCGCAAGGTGGTCGAGGGGACGCCCACGCAGCTCTGGACCACCTGGCCTGGACCCGTGTACCACGCCGTCTTCGGGGGCGTGGAGTACACCACCACCCGCAGCTCTGTCGGGTCGAGCCTGTCCACGAGCGGGTACTACAAGATTTCACTCGACAAGGACGGTAAGCTCTTCGTCATCCGGGAAGAGGAAGCGGCTGCGACCATCGTCCTCATCACCGGTTACGCCGACCACGGGACCTACGCCAGGGTCACCTACGACGAGCGCGGTGTCTCCAAGACGGTGACGGTCGCAAGCGCCTCGATCGACCCCACCGCCGTCGGCCACATCGGCAGGATCGAGGTCAACCCGATCACGGGTAAGCTCGATGAGTATGTCGAGCTTGAACCGGACACGGAGGAATACACGGTCGTCGTCTTCGACCCGACCGCAAAGACCCTCCTCCTGAGGGACAGCAGCAACCACCTCCACTGGTTCACGGCTAGCGAGTCGGCGTTCGTCGTTTACGAGAGCCTCCACTGGATGGGCGCCGGCTATAAGTACGTCGGGCTCGAGGGTCTGCGCGAGAACGGCACAATCAAGTTCGGCTACGACCCGGACGCCGGTGAAGTGATCTATGACCTCCTAATCTACTACGCACCGGTCCTTTGAGCCGAGACGGGCACGAACCGGGGGACACCTTCCGGGTGTCCCCCGGTTTCTTTTCCGGACAGCCGGCAGCGTACGGGTAGGAGCCGCGCGGGGGGCGACGAACTAGCTGCGGCATGGAAGCCCCCCGGGGCCGGCGGGAGAGCCGAGTGGGCCTCGGAGCAATCAGAGGAGGCCGGATGCCGTGGGACTCGGACGACGCAGGACGGACTCGGGGCGCGGGATGCGCTCGCGACCCGGTAGCCTGGTGGCGGTCGCGCTCGTCGCTGGGGTGCTTCTAGGGGCGCTCGCCAGGGGGCCCGCCCTGGCGGAGGGGACGGCCGCGCTCCCGGGGGCCGCCTCTCCGGAGGATGTCGTCGTCGAGGCCTACCGCCTCCTCCGCGACAACGCCTACGCCCGCCCCGACCCCAAGGCCCTGGCCGAGGCGGCCGTGAGGGGTATGCTCGCCTCGCTGGGTGACCGCTGGGCCGACTACTATCGACCCGCCGAGATGGCCGCCTTCGTCGAGGATGTGCAAGGAGAGTTCGGCGGGGTCGGTATCCAGGTATCCGCCGACGAGGAGGGTTACCTCCTGGTGGGGGCGGTGTTTCCGGGCCTGCCGGCGGAGCGCGCCGGGATGAGGCCGGGTGACGTCATCGTGTCCGTGGACGGGGTGGACATCTGCGGGGAGGGGCTCGGCGCGGCGAGCCGCATCCGCGGTGTGGTCGGGACGACGGTCGAGCTCACCGTCCTCCGACCGGCCACGGGTGAGAGGCTCACATTCCGTCTGGTGCGGGAGCTCATCCGGCTGGAGACCGTGACGGTCGAGATGGTGGATGACCGGGTAGGCCGGGTGCGTATCGTGGGGTTCGATGAGGACACGCCCCAAGAGCTGGACCGAGCGCTCATGAAGCTCGCCGAGGCGGGGGCGCAGGCTATGGTCCTCGACCTCAGGGGTAACCCCGGGGGCCTCCTGGAGCAGGCCGTGCAGGTGGCCGCACGCTTCGTGCCGGAGAGGTACCCCGTCGTGCGCGTCTCGTGGACTTGGCGGCAGGAGCTCATGCGCAGGGAGGAGGGGACCCCGGGTCTGCCCGAGGGGCTCTGGCGGGCGGAGGAGGGCCGCTTTGCCCTCCCGGTGGCGGTCCTGACCGACGGCTGGACGGCGAGCGCCGCGGAGATAGTCGCGGGTGCCCTGCAGGATTGGGGGGTCGCCCGGGTCTTCGGGACGAGGACCTACGGGAAGGGGACGGCCCAGACCCTGTACTACCTCCCCGACGGGGCCGGGGTGAAGTTCACCACCGCGGAGTGGAAGACTCCCTTCGGGCGGCAGGTGGAGGGGAAGGGCCTGGTCCCCGACGAGCTTGTCGGGGAGGAAGAGCCCGCTCCCGAGGAGTGGGACTTTGTCCCCGTCCCCGAGCAGTGGGTCTTCGGCCGCGGGGACAAAGGCTCGGATGTGCTCCTCCTGCAGATGCGGCTCAACGGCCTCGGCTACGACGCGGGCCCGGAGGACGGTCTCTTCGGGCCACGGACGGAGAGGGCGCTCAGGGCGTTCCAGAAGGCCGTCGGTGTCGCGGAGACCGGGCGGACGGACGCCGCCACGGTGCGGGCCCTGAACGCCGCCCGGAAGGCCGACCACCCGGCCGGCCGCAGTGCGCGGGACGGGGCCGCCGGCGGGCCGGGGCCAAGCCCGGCGCCGACCGGGCCTACCGGCGACCCGGCCCTGGACCGCGCCATCGAGTGGCTTCACGAGCAGTTGACAGGGAACTAGTTGGACTAAGGCTAGTTGCACTAGGGAACCAGGAGGTCGCACGGGCCGTGACCGAGCCGAACGGTGGGCGGCTGCCCCGCCCCGGCCACAAAACCAGCTATCTCGTCCTGAGCCTCCTCGCCGTGCTGGCCGTCGCGGTGGTCCTCCCCCTGGCCGGGTGCCTGCGCCTGGCCCGGCCCGGGATGACCATCGTCCTCTGGGACGGGCCCCGCTGGCCGGACGAGTCCGGTAACCGCTACCACTGGGTGGAGCAGAAGATAGCCGAGTTCGAGGCCCGGCACCCCATGGTGGAGGTCGTCCTCGTGCCGGTCGAGTGGGCGGACATGCGGGCCATGCTCGACGCGGCTAAGGAGGCCGGGAGGCTGCCCGACATCGCCCCCTTCGACCTCAGCGCCGGGGGCATCCGGCCGGAGGAGCTCGAGGCCGGGCTCCTCGAGCCGGTGGAGCGGTTCCTGGCCAAGCCGGACGACGTCTCCCCCCAGGCGAAGGAGGCCTACAGTCACGGCGGGCACCTCTGGGGCTTCCCCCAGACGATGACCGGCCACGTGCTCCTCCTGAACCTCGACCTGTTTGCCGAGCGCGGGGTCCAGCCGCCCAAGGACGGGCGCTGGACGTGGGAGGAGTTCGTCGAGGCCGCCCGGCGCCTGACCTTCGACCGCGACGGGGACCGGAAGACGGACGTCTGGGGTTTCGCCACCTACGTCATGCCCGGGTACTACGAGGCCTGGTCGTTCCTGTACGCCGCCGGGGCCCGGCCCCTGTCGGCCGACCTCAAGACCTACACCTTCGACACGCCCGAGGCCGCGGCCGCGCTCGGGCGCCTGCGCGACCTCGTCCTCAAGGACAAGGCCGCCCACCCCTCGACGGGCAGCTCCGCCGTGCGGAACATCTTCGACCTCTTCGCCCTGGCGGAAAGGCAGCAGGTGGCCATGGAGCCCTGGGCCCCCTGGGCGCTCGACTACATCCGGACGCAGGAAGGGACCATCAAGAACGTCGGCGTCGCCGCCTTCCCGGACCCGCCGGCCGCGAGCGAACGCGCCCTCACCGTCGGGGCCACCGCCGGGTACGTGGTCTTCCGCCAGGAGGACTCCTACCGCCGGAGCCAGGTGATGGCCCTGGCCAACTATCTCACGAGCGCCGCGGCCCAGTACGAGCTCGCCCGCGGTTACCGGGCCTTCCCGGCCAGGAAGAAGGCCCTCGAGTTGGACCCCTTCGCGGGGGACCCGGCCTATCAGCGGGCGGCGGAGATCATCTTCCACGCGGCGAGCCTGCCGCCGCACCCACGCTGGCCTCACATCGAGCGCGTCATCCAGAGGGAGATACAACTCGCCCTGCTCGGGGTGAAGCCGGCGGAAGCGGCCTTGAGGGACGCCGGGACGCTGGTTGGGCCCATCCTGGAGCCGCCGACGCCGTAGGGGCTGGCGGGCTAGGTGGTAGGCGCGGCGGGGGTGGCGAGGGCGTCGGCGATGGCGACGACGGCCTCGCCGTGGCTCACCACACCCGGCCCGAGGCCGTGCCTGGGCCCAGGGTCGCCGCGGAGCTCACCCACCGAGAGGCCGGCCCTCCGCATGACCTCACGGAACTCGTCCGGGCCGACGGGGTCGAGGAGCCCGAACACCCGGCTCCCGCGGGCGTCGGGGGCCGTGGGGCGCCCGCCGGGGAGGCGCAGGCCCTCCCACAGGCGACGCCGGGCGGCTTCCTCCACGTGGCGGCGGTAGGGGTGGGCGGCGGGGACGTCGGCGTAGAGGGGAGGAGCGGTGGGGTCGGGCCCGGGCCGGTCGGGTCCGGTCGGCGCCTGTGCCGCCTGGGACGCGTGGCCGCGGCCCCCGCGCGGCCCGGCCAGCACCCCGCCCCATGAAGCCCACACGGCCAGCTCGCCCCTGACGAGAGGCTGTCCCGGGCGGACCTCGCCGGAGCGGTAGGTCACCCACCAGCCGCGCCGGAGGAGGTCGTGGGCGGGCGCCCAGAAGGGGTCGTCGGGGGAGAGGTCCGCGAAGGGTGACGCCTCGAGGAGCGCCGAGACCGTCACGGCCCGGTAACCGTAGTTGCGGAGGAGCTGGAGGACCCTGGGGAGGGCGGTGACGACGGGGCTGCGGCCGCCGGCGTCGTAGCCCTCGTGGAAGGAGACCACCTTGCCGCTCAGGGCCCGACCGTCCTTCTCCAGGCGCCGCTGGAGGCCGAGGACGATGGCTTCCACGTCGGCGTCATAGCTGCCGGACGATGGCCCGCCGCCTCCGGCCTCGACTCCCAGGCCCAGGTAGTCGTAGCCGAGCCCTTCGTACACCGCGAAGGCCGGCGGGGTCTCGCCCGCGCCGTCTACCAGGTGCGGGGGCCGGCCGAGGCGGAAGGTGTAGCCGAAGCGCTCGAGGACCTCCTCGTGGAGCCGCACGACCTCGGCCCCGGCCGCGTCGCGGTCCCAACGGCGGCGGGGCTGCCCCGGGACGGGGCCGAACGGGAGGTGCCGCCAGGAGTGGTTGGCGAGCTCGTGGCCGGCCTCGAGGATGCGGCGGACGAGGTCCGGCCGGGCCGCCACGCCGACGAGGCCGCCGTCGTCCTCTCCGGCGGTGCCCACGACGGCGAAGGTCGCGCCGGCGCCGTAGGCCGCCAGCATCTCGAGGATTATCTCGGTGATGCCCGCCCCCCTGGGGGCCGTGCCGAGGCGGTGGCTGTGGGGTCCCGAGTTACCGTGCCAGCGGGCGGAGGAGAGGTCGGGCCGGGGTGGGGCCGCCGTCGGGCCGTCCTCGAAGGTGAGGGCGACGAGCCGGGCCGCGGGGTCGGTAGCCTGGGCCTCAACGCGGCGGACGGGACTCAGGTAGTGGTCCTGCGGGTGGCGCCAGGGGCGTGGTGGCCGGCAGTCTTCCTTCTGCTTGGAGTGCAAGGGGTCGCGGTCGCGTGACATCCCTCCCCACCTCCAGTCCTGCAGGGTCGCGCAGGGTCGCACCGCTCAAGTCAATTCTTGGGCGAAACACTCCCGACTCCTGCCCACGGGTTATAATGGACCTCGAAGGAGGTCTTTCCATGCCCATCCCTGACGTCCCACAGCCCCCCGACATCCGCGACCCCGGCTTGGCCGCCGAGGGCGAGCGCCGCATCGCCTGGGCGGCCGCCGACATGCCCGTTCTGGCCGCCATCCGCCGCGAGTGGGCCGCTACCCGGCCGCTGGCGGGGCTCCGCGTGGGTGCTTGCCTGCACGTCACCACCGAGACGGCCAACCTCGTCCTAGCCCTGAAGGAGGGCGGGGCCGAGGTGGCCCTGTGCGCCTCGAACCCCCTCTCGACCCAGGACGACGTGGCCGCCGCGCTCGTCGTCCGGTACGGGGTGCCCGTCTACGCCGTGCGCGGTGAGGACCGTGACACCTACTACCGACACATCTCCTCGGTCCTCGCCACAAGGCCCGACCTCACCGTGGACGACGGGGCCGACCTCGTCACGGCCCTGCACGGGCCGGACGCGGGCCCGACCCTCCCCGTGGCGGGCACGGAGGAGACCACGACCGGGGTCATCCGACTCCGGGCGATGGCCGCCGAGGGTGCCCTGCGGTATCCGGTCGTGGCCGTCAACGACGCCAAGACCAAGCACTGGTTCGACAACCGCTACGGGACAGGGCAGTCCACCGTAGACGGCCTGCTCCGGGCGACGAACCGCCTGCTGGCCGGGTCGGTCTTTGTGGTGGTGGGCTACGGTTGGGTCGGCCGGGGCATCGCGGCCCGGGCACGGGGGATGGGGGCCAGGGTGGTCGTCGTGGAGGCCGACCCGCTCCGGGCCTTGGAGGCGGCCATGGACGGGTTCGAGGCGACGGACATGGACGGCGCGGCCCCTCTCGGCGACTTCTTCGTCACCGCCACCGGCAACCTCCACGTCATCGGCCGCGAGCACTTCGCCCGGCTGAAGGACGGGGCCATCTTGGCCAACGCCGGCCACTTCAACGTCGAGATAGACCTCGACGCCCTTGGCGAGGCGGCGACGGCCGTCCGCGAGGCCCGCGAGGGCGTGCGGGAGTACCGGCTGCCCGACGGCAGGCGCGTCTACGTGGTGGCCGAGGGGCGCCTCGTGAACCTGGCCGCCGCCGAGGGGCACCCGGCCGCGGTGATGGACATGAGTTTCGCCAACCAGGCCCTCGCCCTCGCCTGGCTCGCCCGGGAGGGGAGGGGGCTCTCCCCCGGGGTCTACCCGGTCCCCGAGGACATAGACCGCCGGGTGGCCGAGCTCAAACTCGCGAGCCTCGGGATGAGGGTCCAGCACCTGACGGACGAGCAGCGGCGCTACCTGGAGTCCTGGAGGGAAGGGACGCGCTAGGGCCGACCGGGCGGAGGACTTGCGCCGCCCGGAGGAGAAAACCCCTGGGCCGGAAAGACCGCCTCAAGGACCGCCTTCGGAGAGGGGGCCGCCCGACCTTGCGCGGCGCGAGTCTGAGGGGCCTCGGCGGCGGGCCGGGCCGCCTGGGGCGGCCGGGAGCCCTGTGGGCCGGGCTCTTGGCACGCGTGCGGACCTTGCCCGCGGGCCTCAGGCGGTTGGTCTTCCCGCTCATGCTGGCCGTGTTGGTCGCAGCCGCGGTCCTCGGCGTCTCCTACGGCGTCCGCGGCTGCCGCCAGGAGGAGGGGCCCGAGGCCCAGACCGGCGCCTACGTCCCGCCGGCCTCCGAGGTGGCGCCGGCGACGTTGGCCGGTGGGCGGGTCGCCGCGGCCGCCTTCGAGGATATCCCCGTGGTCATGACCCAGCGGGTCTGCCGCGACACGTTCGACGGGCCCGTCATCGCCCGCCTCTCCCCGGACGGCACCGCCTATCTGGTCAGCGGAGTCTACCTTCGGGGCAGCCGCAAGTACCACGGGGTCAAGGTCTGGAGCACCAAGGGCAAGCCCCTGTGGGACTACCTCTTAGCCAACCCCTCCTACCGGGCCTCGGACGCGTGGTTTCTCGCCGGCGGACGGTACGTCGGGGTGGTGGCCGTCGACTACGACGCCGACGGCGAACTCGTGGTCCTCGACTCCGAGGGGCGCCGCGTGATGCAGCGGTCCTTCAAGGAGTGGAGCTTCCCGGTGATGTCCTCGGATGGGAGCTGGCTTGCCCTCTTCAACACCAGGCGGCGCACGGTGCAGGTCTTCGGGGGCCGCTCCCTCGAGCCGGTCTGGACCGGGTCCGTCGCCGAAGGGGCCACGGGGGTCTTCCTGGGCGATGGTCCCGAGCTGCTCGTCCTCGAGCCCGGGCGGGCGAGGCTCATGGACGAGCGGGGACGCGTCATCTGGCAGGCGAGCCTCTCGGACAAGGTCCGGCTCCAGGCCGCCTTCTCTCCGGACGGACGCTGGCTGGCCTTGACGAGCGACGACCCCGACAGCACCGTCTACCTGTACAACGCCCGCGACGGTAGCCTGCGCTGGAGCCGCTTCCTCGTGACCGGCGGCCGTAAGGGCCTGGCTTTCTCCCCCGACGTGACGCGCCTGGTGGTCTACGACGTCGGGGAGTACGGCGACATCTACATGCTCGACCTGGCCTCCGGCGACATCCTCTGGAGGTTCAGGCTGCGCGGCCGCCCGGGCTCGACCCTGACGGTCGTCGAGCTCCAGTACACGCCGGCGGGCGACCGCCTGGTGGCGGACGTGGTGGAGCACACCCGGACCGACGACGCGTACCTGTTCTACCATTACCTCCTCGTCATGGGGAGCGACGGCCTGGCGCTGTGCGTCTCGCCCCTCGGGGCCGGGATAGACGTCGAGTTCTCCGCCGCCCACGGGCTCGCTCTCCTGACCTCGAACAACCCCATCGACATGTACGGGGACATGATAAACTCCGTCACCCTGGTGTCCTTCAGTCCGGCGCGCGCGGGCGGGAAGTAGCCTGCGCAGGGGTCCGGCCGGCCGCGTTGAAGACAATCTGGACTGATCTTTAGGCGTGGTCCTCCTAGGTCCGAGGGTGGTGTCGCCCCTGCCGCTCGAGCCAGGCACCGTTCTCCAGAGCCGCTACCGCATCGTCCGCCCCCTGGACGCGGGCGGGTCGGCCACGGTGTACCTGGCCGAGCGCTTGGGCGTCGAGGGCGGCGTCCCCTTGGCCGTGAAGGAACTGAGCCCCGACACCTACAGCCTCGCGGAGTTCACCAACGAGGTGAACGCCCTCTTCGCCCTGAGCCACCCGAATCTCCCCAAGGTGTACGACTTCTTCGAGCAGGACGGCCGGCACTATCTGGTCATGGAGTTCGTCGGAGGCCGGACCCTGAAGGAGCGTGTCCTCGAGGAGGGGCCGCTCGGTGTGGACCAGGTCCTCGACATCGCCCTGCAGGTCTGCGGCACCATGGTCTACCTTCACGAGCAGGCCGAGCGGAAGGTCCTCCACCGGGACCTCAAGCCCTCGAACCTCATGCTCACCCCGCACGGCCGGGTGAAGCTCCTCGACTTCGGCATCGCGCGGGTCCAGGGCGTGCGGCCCGGGTCCCACCTCTACGCCTACACCGAGGAGTACGCCTCGCCTGAGCAGCGGCAGGGCCGCGGCACGGACGAGCGGAGCGAGGTCTACAGCTTCGGGGCCACCCTTTACTTCCTCCTGACCGGGCAGACGCCCCACGGCGGGACCACCGGGCTCACGGCCACCGGCACCGCCGGCGGAGCCGAGGCCCAGGCGGATGAGGCCGGCTCAGCCGGCTCGCGGGCTGGCGCCCACCCCTCCGCCGGGGCGCCCGTAGGCGAGCGCGCCGGCTCGCGGACCGGCCCACGGGCCGGCTCACGGGCCGGTCTCTCCCGTGAGATGCGCCGCGTGGTCTGGCGCTGTCTGCGCCCGAACCCGGCCGACCGCTACCAGAGCTTCAGGGAGGTCGCGCGCGACCTCGAGGCCATCCGGCTGGCCCGGCGGACCCGGACGACGCGGCTCATCCTGACCCTGGCGGGACTGGCGGCCGCGCTGGCCCTGGCCTTCGCGGGCAGGGTCGCCCTGCGTCCCTCGCTGTACCCGGTCATCGGTCCGGCACGCGTGCCGGCCGGCCAGACGGTGACGCTCGAGGCGGGCCTGCCGGCCGCCTGGAGCGGTAGCCTGGAGAGTATCGTCTGGCGCGTTGAGGACACGCAGGACCCCGGTGACCCGCGCGAGGCCGGCCGGGGCCGCTACCTGTCGTTCTCCTCGACCGACCTCGGGGTCTTCCAGGTGCAGGCCCTCGTGGAGCAGAACGGGCGGCAGCGGCCGCTCACGCGCGTCCAGCGGCTGGAGGTCTACCCGGCGCTCCGCGTGCCCGGGGACCTTCTGGCCGGACAGAGCTTGTCGTTCCGGTGCTCGCCTCTGTCCGCCGGCGCGGGGCGCGAGTACACCTTCCGCTGGGAGGTGCGCGGGCCCGTGAAGGACTCGGTCGCCTCGGCTCCGGTGGTCCTGAGCCGGACGACCTCCGAGCCCACGGTCACCGTCCCCTCGCTCGCTCCGGGCCGCTACGTGGCCCGGGTGGGCGCGACGGTCAAGGCGGCGCGCGGGCTCGAGGTCACCGTGGCCGGGGAAGACGTCTTCTTCAACGCTTCGAGCCTGGTGGTCGTCGACCCCGGCCGGGCGCTCAACGGCAACGGGAGCTTCGAGTCCGAGTTCAGGTCGGGGCCGCTGGAGTGGTCCCTCGTCTACCCGCAGCACCTCGCCTACGACCGGGCCGTCGGGCGGACGGGGACGCGGAGCCTGCGCTTCGAGCCTTGGACCGGGACGCCCTCGTCCTACGCGGTCCAGCTCGTCCCTCTCCAGCCCGGCCGACTCTACCGGCTGACCGTCTGGGTCCGGGGCCGGGACCTGGGGTCGGGGTCGGCGGTGACCGTGGAGGCCGCCTTCCGGTCGGCCGTGGACGAGACCTACGTGCTGCCGCAAGAGTCGGTCCAGGTCGAGTGGGCCGGCACCTTCGACTGGCGGCAGCTCATGCTCCACTTCTACGTGCCTCCGGGTAGCCCGGTGAACCTCGAGGTCCACCTCGGCTACCACGGCAGCGGCACGGTCTGGATGGACGACTGCTACGTCGAGGCGCTCGACTAGGCCGGGCCCGGAGCCCCATCCCCCGTCGGCCGGCGCCGACCGCCCGACCCGGGGTCGACAGGACAAGTGCGCACCTCCCATCGCTCGACAGAGGAGCCTCGGCCGCCGCGGAGAAGGTCCCAAGGCAGGAGTCGCGAAGCGGCCCTCACTCTTTCCGCCCCCGCATGGAGGGACGACGGCAGTGCGAGCGCCCGGCCTCCCCGTACCGGTCCGGCTCCGGAGGACCCTTGCCGCCCTCCTGGCGGCGGCGGTGGTCTCGGCCGGCCTGCTCTGGCCCCTCGGGGGTCTCGGGGCCCAGGATGGGGCACCGCCCGGCGGCGGGAGCACCGGCGGCAGGGCGGCCGGCGCGTGCCCCTTCGCGGACCTCGCCGAGCACTGGGCGCGACCGGACGTGGAAGCGCTCGTGGTGCGGGGCGCCCTGGCGCCTGCGGCCCGAGACGCTCCCGTACCCGCGGCGGCGGGGGGGACGGACCAGGCTCCTCCTCTCTGGAGGCCGGACGACCCCGTCACCCGGGCCGACTTCGTGATGATGCTGGTGAGGGCGTTCGGCCGCGGCGCCGACGCCGAGACCCTCCGTCCCCTTGAGCCGCCGTTCTCCGACGTGACCCCCGGCACCTCCGTGGCCGGGCACGTCAACGCCGCGGTCGAGGCCGGGTTCGTCCGGGGCTACCCCGACGGGACCTTCCGCCCCGACCGTCCGGTGAGCCGCGCGGAGATTGCCGCCCTTCTCGCCCGGTCGCTCGGGCTGGGCGCGCCCGGCACGCCGGGCGCGGGAGCCCGGTCCGGGCTTCCCTTCAGCGACCGGGCCCAGGTGCCTTCCTGGGCGGTGTCCGAGGTGGTCGCCGCGTGGAGCCGCGGTCTCGTCCGCGGCTACCCCGACCGCACCTTCCGGCCTACCGACGGGGCCACCCGGGCCGAGGCGGCCTCTCTCATCGCCCGGGCGGCGGCTGCGGGGGGGCTTCTCTATGACGTCCAGGGCATCGTCCGCGGGCGCTCGGCCACCGGCGACATCCTGGCCGTGGACCTCTGGCCGGCGGGGCGTCCGGCTGAGGCCCTGACCCCGGACGGTACGCTGGAGGTCCGCCCACTGGGCGAGCTCGGCGAGGTGGGCCCCGGGCCGACGGTGTTCGTGAAGGTCGCCCCGGGAGCTGCCGTCTTCCGTAACGGCGAGCCGACCCTGCCGGCCGACCTCGACCCGCTCGACGAGGTCGCCCTCATCCTCGACGCCGAGGGGCAGGCGGCCTACGTCCGCGCCACGCTGGCCGACGGGCTCGGCCGCCTGGTGGCCGTCTCGCCGACGAAGGTGACCCTGGAGGCCCTCGGAGGAGCTGCGGAAGACGTGGGTACGACCGGACAGACCCCGGGATCACCCGGCGACGGGACGCACCCGACCGGGCGGCGGCGCACGCTGGACCTCCTTCCCTGGGCCGCGCTCTTCGTCGGCGGGAGGCCGGCCGGTCCGGAGGCGCTGCGCCCTGGGCAGTTGGCCTACTTCATCCTCGACTCGGCTACGGGCGCCGTGAGGGTCTTGGCGGTCGAGGAGGGCCAGGCCGGGGCCGGGTCGGCCGGCCGGCGGCGGACCGCCGGGTCGGTCGTGGACCCCGAGGGCCACCCGGTCGGCTCCTGGCCGTCAGGGGTCCGTTACACCCTGGCCGGTGACCCGGCCGCCTCGACGGCCTCGGTGCCCTCCCCGCGCGAGGCGTTGGCCCTGAACGCCTCCGCGGTCCGGGCCGGCGAGCTTGCCGCCACCGCGGACACCGACGGCACGGGCGTCCTCATCGCGGTCATCGACACCGGGGCCGACCCCGCCCACCCCGACCTGGCCATGACGAGCAGCCTGGAGCGCAAGGTCGTGGACTGGTGCGACTTCACCGGCGAGGGCGACGTCCAGACCACCCGCATCGGCACGGCCCCCAAGGGCACCCTCGAGACCGAGCTCGGGCCGGCGAAGGTCGCCGGCCTCGGCTCCAAGAGCGGTTTCTACCACTCCGGCGTGCTCTCCGAGGCCTCCCTCGACCCTTGGAGCCCCATCGGGGGCGACCTTGACCGCAACGGCAGTTCCACCGACCGCTTCCTAGTCGTGGCGGTGGACCGCCGGACCCCCGGCGTCTACGACACGGTCTACGTGGATACCGACCGCGACCTCGACCTGACCGACGAGGTGTCACTCCGTCCCTACCGCGAGACCGGGCTGGTCTCCTGGTTCGGCGACCACGCGCGGAGCCGGGCCGAGCTCTGTTCCTTCGTCGTCGCCGACCTCAGGTCGGACGGTAACCGGGTCACCCTCGGCTTCGACGGCAACGGCCACGGCACCCACGTCGCCGCCACCGCAGCCGGCTACGGCTCCTACCGCGGCGGCCCGGACGGGCTCGCCCCCGGGGCCAAGCTGCTCGTGCTCAAGGCCCTCGGCTGCTCCGGCGACGGGTCGTGGTCGAACATCCTCCGGGCGGTCCAGTACGCGGCCTCCCGGGGGGCCGAGGTCATCCTCCTCAGCGTCACCAACCTCTCCGACCCCGGGGCCATCGCCGGCGAAGCGGCCGCCATCGCCGACGTCGCCCAGCGCTACGGCGCCCTCGTGGTCCTCGCCGCCGGCAACGACGGTCCCGGTCTGGGGACCCTCCGCGGGCCCGGGGGCAGCCCGAACCTCATCTCCGTCGCGGCCGGGCTCACCCCGGAGATGTGGCTCTCGTATTACGGCTACGCGGTGGGTGAGACGACGGTCTGGCCCTACAGCTCCGTCGGACCGCGGCCCGGAGGCTCGTCCGGCGGGCCCGACGTGGTCGCGCCGGCCTCCGCCCTGGCGGCCGCGCCGCGCTGGCTGGAGCCCCCGGGGTATGCGCAGTACGAGGGGACCAGCATGGCCGCCCCCCACGTGGCCGGGGTGGCCGCCCTCCTGTGGGAGGCCGCCCGCGACCGCGGGCTCAGGGTCACCGGAGCCGACGTCCGGGAGGCTATCCTGGCAGCGGCCCGGCCCCTCCCCGGTTACACCTTCCTCGAGCAGGGGCACGGCTGGCTGGACGCCCTGGCGGCCGGGGAGAGACTGCTCGGGGGGTCCGGCGACGTCCCGTGGGATGTCCGGGGCCCCGAGGGACGTTTGGCGCGGGACTGGGCGCCCGCGCTCCTCAGTCTGGAGTTGTCGGGCGGGACGGGCACGTCCGGCTGGCTCGAGCTCGACTCCGACGCCCCGTGGCTTGTGCCGCTCACCCGACGCGTGGGCCTCGTCGGCTCGGCCGTGCGGCAGGTGCCGGTGAGGGTGAGCCCCGCGACGGCACCCGGCCTCCGTTCCGCGAAGGTCACCGCCCGCACCGAGGGCCGGACGGTGTGGGAGTGCTCCTTCACCGAGGTCACCCCTGTCGAGCTCCACCCGGCCTCCGGGTTGGCCGCGCTCTTCGAGGGGAGCGTCCCGCCGGCGAGGGTGGCGCGACATTTCGTCCGCGTGCCGCCCGGCGCCTCGGCGCTCGTCCTGACCTGCGGGGTGCCGGCGTCACGCACGGGCGGCCTGGACGGAAGGGTCCAGGTCTTCCTTTATACTCCCGACGGGCGCCTCGCGGTGGCGAGCCCCTACCTTGGCGAGGGCAGCGGCAACGAGTCCGGCTTCGCCGTCCTCCGGGTCCCGGAGCCGGCCGGGGGCGTCTGGGAGGCCGTGGTCTACGGCTCGGCGGCCCTCTCGGTCTTCGGGCTCGAGCGGTCGGCCTACTGGCTCGAGGTCGTCGCCGAGGGCCTGGTCTGGGACGTCAGCGGGGCCTGCTGGGAGGTCGCCGTCCCCGCCCGCCCGGGGAGCGCGGGGGTCGCCCCGGCCTCCCTCTCGGGGGCGCTCGCTCACGTCTGGAAGCCCGTCGTGCTCCTCGACGAGGCCGGCCGCCCGGCCCAGGCTTGGGGACCTTTGGCCGCTCCCGGTGCGGGTGGGGGCTCGGGGGGCGGGTCCTCCGTCCCCGTCCGGGTCAAGGGGCACCTCCTTTGGACTAACGCTCAGCCGGCCTTCGAGGGAGATGTGGCAGGTTTTGGGACCTGGGGAGGGAAGGAGCAAGGCCACAGCACCCTCTCTGCCGCCGCCGGCACGCCCCTTGGCGCGCTCTCGGGCCGGCTCGAGCCCGGCGAGACGGCGACCCGGGCCCTGGGCACGCTCGACGGCTCGCCGGGCCTCCTGCGGGTGGCCCTGCGGGGCCTCGGGGCGGGGGGAGGCAGCCGGGAGATGGCCGGTGGGGCCGAGTCTGCCGACCTGGACCTCCGCCTCTACCGTCGCGCCGCCGGGGGCACCTGGCAGGAGTGCGCGGCCTCGGCCACGGAGGGTCTGACGGAGGAGCTCATCGAACTCGAGGACCCGCCGGCGGGAGAGTACGCCGCCTGCGTCACGGCCGGACCCGACGGCGGACCGGTCGACTTCGAGCTGACCTCGTCCTGGCTCCCGCTGGGGGCCGGGGTCCGTGCGGAGCCGGCGTCCCGGTCGTTCGGTGAGGGCGCAAGCGGCACCCTCGACGTCACCGTCGAGGTCCCGGGGGAGGAGGGCGTGCACCTCGGCGCGGTCAGGGTCACCGACCAGCGGGGGGTGCTGGTCCTCCCGGGCGGCCCGGGGGCCACCGTGAGCCTCCTGCCCGTCGCCGTGAGGCGGGTGGGCGAGCCCCTGCAGCTCATCGTCCAGCCGGGGTGGGTCACCCCGGGCAGCGGACTCGTCACCTTCCGCGCCTGCACGCGGGCCGGCAAGGACCTCGGGACCTTCGTCCTGGAGGTCGGCGGTCGGTGCTACCAGGGCAGGCAGGGGCGCGTGAGCTTGCCGGTCCAGGCGGCGGAGGGCGCCGGGGTGCTCCGGCTGGAGGTCGGGCTGAGTACGCCCGAGGGGGCGGGAGCGGCCTGGGTCTTCTACCTCCCCGTCCGCTCGTCGGCTGCGGGAGACGCGGCGGAGGACTGGCTCGGGGCCGAGGGCTTCCGCCCGGCCGAGCTGGGCGACGCCCGCCAGCGGCTGCTAGAGGCGGTCTGGGGCGGAGGTCGGTGAAGAGCCCCGGACATCAGGGATATCACGCGAGCAGCCCACAGCGATGAGTGAAGAGCCCACAGCGGAAGGAGGGATGACCGTGGTCGCGCCTGAAGCGGCCGCGAAGGAGACCATCCTGGTCGTCGACGACGAGCCGGGTATGCGCGAGCTCCTCGTCGTCCTCTTCACCAAGAACGGCTACAACGCCGTCGCCGTCCGCGACGTCAACGAGGCCCTGGACCTGGCCGCCCGGTTGGACCCGGCCGTGGCCGTGGTCGACTACCGCGTCAGCGGGGGTGGGGGGATAGAACTCATCCGCCGCATGCGCGACCGCCTACCGGGCACACGCTGCATCTTCATGACCGCCTACGACGACCCGCTCTACTTCAGGCAAGCCGTGCAGGCGGGAGCCTGCGACACCATCCGCAAACCCTTCGACCTCCTCCACCTGGTGGCCAAGGTCCGGGAGCAGGTCCGCCTGCGCCTGGAGGCCAGACTGGAGGCCAGACTGGAGGCCGGGCAAGGAGGCGAGCCCGTTGCCTAGTCTCACCGTCGCCCTCGTGCAGCTCGCCGCCGGGGTAGGCCCGCGCGAGGCGGTCCTCGGGGCCGCCGGCCGGGGAGCCCGGCTGGTCGTGCTGCCCGCCTTCGCCTTTCCCGCGGCGCTCGGAGCCCCCGCGCCGTGTCCCGAGGAGGCCGTCCTCGGGCCGGCCAAGGCACTCGTCCGCGAGGCCGGCTGCCATCTCGTACCCGGGTCCGCCCTCGTCGTCGGGGCCGGAGGGAAGATAGAGCACGTCTCCTGGCTCCTCTCGCCCAGCGGCGAGGTCCTCGGCCGGCAGACCCAGACCCACCCCGGCCCGCCCGACGGGTGGGCCTCCTGGGGCGGGGCGCCCGCCCCCGGCCGAGAGCTGGAGGTCATCGAGGCCCCCGAGCTCGGTCTCCGGTTCGGACTCCTCGTGGGCCCGGACGCCTGGGTGCCCGAGGTGGCCCGCATCCTCACCCTCCGGGGTGCCGAGGTCCTCGTCGCCCCCTTGGCGCTGCCCGGACCCTACTCGGAGCCCAGGCAGGTGGCCGGCCTGTGGCAGGAGGTCCAGCAGACCCAGGCCTTCGGCCTCGAGGCGTGCCTGGTGGGGCCTTGGCTCGGCCGCGAGCGGGCCGGGCGGAGCGCCGCGGTCGGGCCGTGCGAGCTCGTGCCCGACGGGAGCGGTTTCCTCGCCCGGGCCGCCGCCCCGGACCGCCCGGAGGTGCTCTTCGCGACGCTCGACGACGGGGCGCGCCGGGCCGTCGTCCGGGCCTACGACCCGTACAGGGAGCTGAACGTCGGTCTCTACCGCAGGGCTTTCCCGGACTTATACCTACAGCCCAGGACCGGCGGTGCCGTCGGCGAGGAGGAGGCCGGCCTAGGGCCCGGCCCGGGTCTTAAGCTCGGTCTCAAGGAGCGGGTCTTCCGGGCCGGGCTCCGCCTCGGGGCGCGGCACGTAGAGGTCTCCCGCGCCGTGGGTTCTCTGGACCTCCCCGCGGCGGCCGGTCTGGGTCGAGCCCGCCCCGGCCCCGCGGCGGTGGCGAGGGGCGGGCGGAGACGGGTGGTCCGGGTCGCCGCCCTGCAGATGGAATGCTTTTACGCGCGGTCGGTGCGGGAGTACGCCCTCAGAGTGGGGGAGAGGCTCCGGGAGGCGGTCGCGGCCGGGGCGGACCTCGTCGCCTTCCCGGAGATGGTCACCATGCCGCTCATCGGCCTGCTCCCCGGGGTGAGTGAAGGCAAAGTCGGCCACACCGGGGACGCCCCCAGGGGGGCGGGCGGTCCGGGGGACGCCACCGCGGAGAAGGGCGGTCCGGGGGACGCCGCCGCGGAGAAGGGTCCGGTCCCCCGCCTGGCCGACATCGTCCGCTTCATGGACCCCATCCTGCGTCCCGTGTACTTCGACCTCTTCGGCTCCTTGGCCGCGGCCGCGGGAGTCTGGGTCATGGCCGGCTCGACGCCGCTCGAGGGCGCGGACGGTCGGGTCTACAACCTGGCCGCCCTCTTCGGTCCCGACGGCAGCCTGGTCGGCTGGCAGCGGAAGCTCCACCTCTTCCCGACCGAGCGCGACGAAGGTTTCGTGCCCGGGCGGCAGCTCAGGGTCTTCGACACGGGTGCCGGGCGCGTCGCTCTGCCCATCTGCATGGACGCCACCTACTTCGAGACCTACCGGCTCGCGGCCCTCCTGGGAGCCGAGATCGTCGCCGCGCCGGTGGCGAACATGGAGGAGTACAACTACTGGAAGCTCCTCCGGGGGGCCTGGCCGAGGGTGCAGGAGACGCCGGTCTTCGCGGTGCAGTCCACGATGGTCGGCGAGTTCCTCGGCCGCCCGCTGGCCGCCAAGGCCTCGGTCTTCGCGCCCCTGGACCTCACCCCTCACGGGGACGGGGTCCTCGCCCAGTGCCCGGAGCCCGTCGGACCAGGCTTGGCTCTGGCCGACCTGGACCTGGAGGCCCTCGCCCGTTACCGGGCGGAGGTCTCGGCGCTGCCGCGCCTCAACCTCGAGCTCATCCGCGCCTACCTCCCCGAGGCCTACGCAGCCTCCTCGGCGGCCCGGTCGGCCGCCGGAACGGAGGGGACCGAGAAGTGAACCTACCGGCCAAGCGCCTGACGACCCCCGAAGAGATGAACCTGGTCCGCCGCCTCTACCCGACCGGCAACCACTTCGTTTCCCTGCCGGTCGTGAGCGGTGAGGACGCCTCCGTAGACCGTGTGGGGGTCCTGCACGACGCCACGGCCAGCCTCGTCGAGTTCGGCGGGGTGCAAGCCGCTCTGGGAGCGGAGACCCTGCCGCCGGTCGAGCCCCTGCTGCGCCCGTTCGTCCGGCTGGGGGGACGCAAGGTCCATCCGCGGGGTGGCCTCGAGTGGCGGCGCCTGGACCACTGGCTCCCGGTCTTCAGGTGGCGGGACCCGGAAAGCGGGCTTGAGCTGGTGGGTTGCCTCTTCGCGCCGGCGCGCCGGGAGGCCGGCGGGTTCCCCCGGTTGGGGCCGGGTCCGGGGCCCGATCCCGGCCGCCTGGTCTCGCATAAGGGGTTCGTCTTCGTGCTGGGGGTAGGCCGCGCAGGGGGCGGGACGGCCGGCACAGGTCTGCCGGACGACCTCTGCGTCGGCCTCGACCTCGTCTGGGCCGAGCTCATCCAGACGGTCTACACCTCTCGGCGCCTCCCCGCCGAGCTCACCGTGCGTCGCGACCGCTGGACCGGCGGTCCCGTCCTCGAGCCTCGCTCCGGGGCCGGGGCCGGCCCGGCGGCGATGGCCATCGCCTTCTCTGTGCCCGTGGGCGAGGCCGCCTGGGAGGAGGTAAGGGGGCCGGACGGGTCGGTGCGCCTCGAGTTGGTCCAGCGCCCCGGACCCCCGGGCAACTCGGTGCCGGAACTCCTGCGTCCGTCGGTGGGAGGGTCACGGGGTGCCTCCGCGGCGGAGCTCCTGGGCGTCTCGCGCGCCGCGGCCTTCTACTTCGGACTCAACCGGGAGGGCGACGGGGCCCGGACGGTGGCCGTGGACCTGTCCCGGCACGGGTGGGAGAAGCTGCTCGGCGAGACTTGCGAGGCGCTGCGCGGGCTCAGGCGGCGGGTCAGGTCCGCGGGAGGCGGAGAGCCTCACGACGCGGGAGACGTCCGCGGGGCGGCCCCCGGCGCGGGAGCTGCGGCGGAGAGCCGGAGCACCCGCCTTGAAGAGCGCCTCAACTTGAATTTGCTGTTCAATTACTTTTTCGCCGCCGGCAGGACGGTGGACAGCGAGGAGCTCGTCCTCGTCACCAGCCGCAGCCCGCTCTACTACGTCAGCGCGGCCTTCTGGGCCCGGGACGCCCTCCTGTGGAGCTTCCCGGGCCTCCTGCTCCTCGACCCCGGCCTCGCCGAGGAGGCCCTGGGGCAGGCCTTCGGCCGGTACTTCCGGCACCCCGGCATCCACTCGCTCTACATGGACGGGGGGCTCCTCTACCCGGGCTTCGAGCTCGACGAGCTCGTCGCCTACCCGCTCGCCCTGTGGCGCTACGTCAGGCGCACGGGCGACCGCGGCGTGATGTGGCGCCGAGAGCTCGTTCCCAAGCTGCGGAAGGTCTTGGACATCCTCGCCGCCGAGCGGCACCCCGACCCGGCGGTCGAACTTTACCGGACCTTCCTCCTGCCGTCGGACGACCCGGCTACCCATCCCTACGTGACCTACGACAACGCCCTCACCTGGCGGGCGCTCCTGGCTACGGCCGACCTTTTCGACTGGGCGGGGGCGGACACCGGCGGGGCCGGGGGTGACTCCCGGGACGCCGCTGGCGCCCGGGACGCGGCCGGGCTCGCAGCGGAGGCTGCCGCCCTGCGGGCCCGGGCGGCGGCCCTGCGCGAGAGCATCTACCGTCACGCCGTCGTGCCGGGTCCCCACGGGCCCATGTTCGCCTGGTCGTTCGACCTTGCAGGAGGTTTTGAACTCGGTGACGAACCTCCCGGTAGTCTCGAGCTTCTCACCTACTACGGCTTCTGTTCCCGCGACGACGACGTCTGGCTCAACACGGTCGCGTGGCTGCACTCGCGCGACAATCCCTATCGCTATCTCGGTGTGCCGTTCCCCGGACTGGGGTGCCCGCACGCGGAGCACCCGTTCGTGATGAGTCTGTTCAACGCGCTCCTGGGCGGACTCCCCGCCCGGGTGGGCGAGGCCGCAGAGGTGCTCGTCGAGGCGCCTCTCGACACCGGGCTCGCCTGCGAGTCCTTCGACCGCCACACCGGGGAGGTGAAGACCGGTGCGGCGTTCGCCACCTGCGCCGGGTTCCTGGGCTACGCCATGGACCGCGTCTGGGGGGCGGGGTCGTCTGGAGAAGATAGGTCTGGGGAAGACAGGGAAGACAGGAACACTCCAACCTTCGTGGAATAAGGAGGTCCGGCTTGAGGCTCTTCCTCGATACCGCCAACATCGACGACATCCGTGAGGCTGTAAGCTGGGGAGTCATCTCCGGCGTCACCACGAACCCCACCCTGGTCGCCAAGGAGCAGGGCAGGTCGTTCGTGGAGATCATCGGCGAAATCGCCCGGCTGGTCCCGGGCCCCGTCAGCGCAGAGGCAGTCAGCCCGGAGGCGGAGGCCATGGTGGCCGAGGCCCGAAGGCTGGCGGCCATCGCCGACAACGTCGTGGTGAAGATCCCCATGACCCCCGAGGGCCTGAAGGCGGTGAGCCGCCTCGGCCGCGAGGGCATAAAGACGAACGTCACCCTGGTCTTCTCGGCCAACCAAGCCCTCCTGGCCGCCCTGGCCGGGGCGACCTACGTGAGCCCGTTCGTCGGCCGACTGGACGACATCGGCCACGACGGGATGCAGGTGGTGCGCGACACCGCCGAGATTTTCGGGTTCCACGGCCTCGAAACGGAAATCATCGCCGCGAGCATCCGGCACCCCATGCACGTCATCGAGGCCGCCAAGGCCGGCGCGGATATCGCGACCGTGCCCATGACGGTGCTGCGGGCCATGGCCCGCCACCCGCTGACGGACCGCGGCATCGAGACGTTCCTTGCGGATTGGAAGAAGGTCCGGGAGGCCTAGGCCAAAGGCCGTCCGGAGCCCGGCTTCGCCGGAAGGGGTCGGAGGGAGCCGACCGCGCCAGGGTCGGTGGCCGAGCCCGGGAGTTATAGTCCGGGCCGGTCCTGACTATGCTAGAGCGGCCGGGCTTCCCCGAGGCAACCTTCCGTGCAAAGCCGTGTACGACCAAGAGTGCCTGCGAGGCCACACTCCATCCTGGAGTTCACTCTTTCCTACGGGAGAGGCATGTCCATCCATGTGTGCGACTTCGCGCGATGAGGTGAGAGGGTTGAGCATCGCCCAACTCGAGTCCAAGACCCTCAAGGAGCTCTACCAGATGGCCAGAGAGCTCGAGCTGCCGGGCTACTCCGAGATGAACAAGAAGGAGCTCATGTTCGAGATCCTCAAGGCCAACATCGAGAAAGAGGGGTCCATCTTCGCCGAGGGCGTCCTGGAGATCATGCCCGAGGGCTTCGGCTTCCTCCGGCCCATCGGGTACCTGCCCAGCCGGCAGGACGTCTACGTGTCGCCCTCGCAGATACGTCGCTTCGACCTCAAGACGGGCGACTACGTCTCCGGGCAGGTCCGCCCGCCCAAGGAGAGCGAGCGCTACTACGCCCTCCTCCGGGTGGAGGCCATCAACGAGGAGAACCCCGACGTCGCCAAGGAGCGCGTGGCTTTCGAGGCCCTGACCCCCATCTTCCCGGACGAGCGGCTCACCCTGGAGACGACACGGACGGAGATCTCCACCCGCCTCATCGACCTCATCGCGCCTATCGGGAAGGGCCAGCGCGGCCTTATCGTCTCGCCGCCCAAGGCCGGTAAGACGGTGCTCCTCAAGAAGATCGCCAACGCCATCATGGCCAACTCCCCAAACGTCCACCTCATCGTGCTCCTGGTGGACGAGCGGCCGGAGGAGGTCACCGACATGGAGCGGTCGGTGACCGGTGAGGTCGTGAGCTCCACCTTCGACGAACTCCCCGAGAACCACATCAAGGTGGCTGACATGGTCCTCGAACGGGCCAAGCGCCTGGTGGAGCACCACAAGGACGTGGTCATCCTTCTCGACAGCCTGACCCGGCTTACCCGCGCCCACAACCTGGTCGTCCCGCCGAGCGGACGGACGCTGTCGGGCGGCATCGACCCGGCGGCCCTGCACCGGCCCAGGCGGTTCTTCGCCGCGGCGCGGAACATCGAGGAGGGCGGCAGCCTGACCATCATCGCCACCTGCCTCATCGACACCGGCAGCCGGATGGACGACATCATCTACGAGGAGTTCAAGGGGACCGGCAACCTCGAAATCCACCTGGACCGGCAGCTCGCCGAGAAGAGGGTCTTCCCGGCCATCGACGTCAAGCGCTCGGGCACGCGAAAGGAGGAGCTCCTCCTGAGCCCCGAGGAGCTCGAGATGACCTACGCCCTCCGCCGCGCGCTGAATGCGCTGGGCACCCAGGAGGCGACGGAGATGCTCATCGACCGCCTCCGCAAGACCAAGTCCAACGAGGAATTCCTCAAGCACGTCATGAAGGGCCTGCAGATGGCCTAGGCAAGCGATGGGCCGAGGCTCGGCCAGGACCGGAGACCGGACCTACCGGCAACGGTGCGGCCAGGGACCGGGAAAGGCTGTGACAAGACCAGGGGGCGCCTCCGGACGTAAGACCGGCGGCGCCCCTGGGCTTTCGGGCCCGGGCCTTCTGCCTGACAGACGGGTCATGGCAAGGATAAACCTCAGCTCGGGCGGTCCAGAATAACTACCGGACTCGCCCAAGAATAGGCTTCCAGAGGAGGGAATGACATGGGCGCCTGGGAAAGGCTTAGCCGGACCCTGGGCCTCTTGGTCCTGCTGGCTACCCTGACCGCCCTCACCACCGCCCTCGGGCCCTTCGCGGACTTACGACAAGGACCTTTGTCCCAACCCTCGGGCTCGCTCGAGCCCGAGACGGTCCCCCCTGCCCTTGCCGTTCAGGAAAGTCCTCCTCTCAAGCCAAGCCCGACCGCCGGAAGCCCGACCACCAGCGGAACCCCGACAACAAGCGGAAACCCGACCGCCACCGGAATGGCGACCACCGGAAGCACGAGCACCGGAAGCACCGGCACTACGGGCAGTACGACCGAAGCTAGCCTCCGACGGGGTGAAGACGGCGCTACCCACGGCGTTACTGCGAACGCGCCCGCCGTGGACCGACCCACGGTCATCACCCACGTGGTGGCGGAAGGCGAGACGGTCTCGGGCATCGCTGCCCGTTACGGACTCACGCCGGCTACGGTGGCCGCGTCTTCCGGGCTCCGCGACGCCGACCGGATTTACCCGGGTCAGCTCCTGACCTTCCCCTCCGTGGACGGGCTGGTGCACCGAGTGCGGGCCGGGGACAACCTCAGCGCCCTCGCCGCCTCCTACGGCATCCCCGTCCAAGCCATCGTCGAGGCCAACGGCCTGGCGGACCCCGACCGGCTGGCGGTCGGCCAGCTCCTCATCCTCCCCGGCGCGCGGGCCAGCGGTGGGTCCAAGGCCGTGGTCTCGTCCGCCGGCTCGAGCCCGGCCGCGGTCGGAGGTGCACTGGCCTGGCCGGTCCGCGGACCCATCACATCCGCTTTCGGGCCCCGCTGGGGCCGTGCCCATAACGGCATCGACATCGGGGTCGCTTACGGCACCACCATCCGCGCCGCGGCCGCGGGCAAGGTGGTCTACGTAGGCTGGTACGGGCAGTACGGGCGGACGGTCATCATCGACCACGGCCGTGGCCTTCAAACCCTCTACGGGCACACCTCGCAAATCTTCGTCCGCACCGGACAGTACGTGGCCGCCGGCGAGCCCATCGCTTACGCCGGGTCGACCGGGAACGCCACCGGGCCGCACCTCCACTTCGAGGTCCGCGTGAACGGCACGCCCGTGAACCCCCTCCGCTACCTGGAAGGCGCGTAGCCGCTACGTTTGACAACGCCTTGTCAAAGCTCCACCTCGGTTTGGGGTATTGGGGCCCTGCACGACCCGTGGTATAATCCCACATGGTACCCGGCCCGGACGTCAGGGCTCGGGCCCAAGACCCTCCCGAGAAGGTGTTCCCGTTGAAGAGCGGCATTCACCCGACCTATTACCCGGACGCCAGAATCACCTGCGCTTGCGGAGCCGTCTACACCGTCGGGTCCACCAAGAAGGAAATCCGCGTCGAGGTCTGCTCCAAGTGCCACCCCTTCTACACCGGCCAGCGCCGCGTCGTCCACACGGCCGGCCGGGCCGAGAGGTTCGTGAAGAAGTACGGGTGGGGCCAGCAGCCGCCCGTGGAGGAGAAGAAGGGCCCCAAGGCCAAGAAGGGCGCCGAGGAGGTCGTGGCCATCCTCGAGGAGCTCGAGGCGGAGGACAAGGCCTAGAGCGGGCTCCGCGGACCGGACCGAGGGCTTTGCCTCGGTTTTCGCGTCTCCGGTCGCTCTGTCCCGGTCGCTCCACCCCGGTCGGCCCTTGGTTGCGTTTGGCGGCGCGGGTCAGGGAGGAATCGTTGCCCGCGCAGAAAACACTCTCCCGGTGGTCTCCGCTCCGCCTCGAGGCGTGGTAGGGGGTGGCTCGGTCCCGGGTGAGCCTGGAGGTCCGGAGCGGAAGGCCCCGAAGGCAGTGCGGCTATTCCTAGGACCACCCGACTTGAGTGGGAGGGGGTAGTGCGTTGGCCCGGAAGCACGTGGCGTGGATAGCTCTCGTCTGCGCGTTGGCGCTGGTCGCCGGCGTGGCCCTTGCCAGCTGCGCTCCGAAGAACGCGCTCGAGACTATCAAGAAGAAGGGCAAGATCGTCGTCGGGACCTCGGCCGACTATCCGCCCTTCGAGTACGTCGACGCCGAGACCGGCGGTTACACCGGCTTCGACGTCGAGCTCATGGAGAAGATCGCCGAGAAGCTTGGGGTCACCGTCGAGTGGAAGGACATGGACTTCGACATCCTGCTCAACTCCCTGCAGCAGGGGCAGATTAACTGCGTCATCGCCTGCATGACCATCACGGCCGAGCGGCAGCAGCAGGCTCTCTTCTCCAAGCCTTACTGGACGTCCCCGGACGCCTTCCTCGTGAAGAAGGGTAGCGGCCTCAGCATCTCCGACCCGGTCAACGACCTCGCCGGTAAGCGCATCGGCGTCCAGACCGGCACCATCCAGGAGAACTGGGTCCGTGACGAGCTCATCGCGACGGGCAAGATTGCTGAGTCGAACATGTCTAGCTACCCGAAGGCCGACGCGGCCGTCCTGGACCTCGTCGCCGGCCGGGTCGACGTGGTCTTTATGGACGCGGGTGTCGCCGAGTCTTACGCTGCCATCCACCCGGTCGAGGTTGCCCTGGTCTACGACCTGCCCGGTGACCCCGGGATCGCGATGAAGCTGGGCGAGCAGGAGCTCTGCGACGAGATCAACCGCATCATCGACGAGCTGACCGAGGACGGCACCATCCTGCAGCTCGCCGAGAAGTACGACATTGCTCAGGCCCTCCTCGAGGGCTAAGGGACACAGCGCTCCTTTTTACGGCGGGGCCGCGGCCGCGGCTCTCGTGGCAGCCCTTCGGTCGGCCCGGCCCCGCCTGTTCGTCCCCAGACCCACCCGGGACCGGCTGGTTGGCGTACTTCCTGCGCTGCCTCAAGTTCATACTCCCGGCGGCTAAGACGACGCTGCTCCTGACCGTCGCCGCCCTGGGCATCGGGCTTGTGGCCGGCCTGCTCCTCGCCGTGGCCCGCATCTACGGGGGCAAGGCGGCGGCAGGCCTGGCCTCCGCCTACAGCCGTATCGTGCGGAGCCTGCCGACCCTCGTCGTGCTCTTCATCTTCTACAGCCTGTCGTCGTCGCTTCTACACATCAGCGGTGTCACGGCCGCCCTTCTGGCCCTGTCCGCCTGCACGGCCGCTTACCAGTCGGAGATCTTCCGGGGGGCCATCCAGTCGCTCGGCACCGGGCAGATGGCCGCGGCCCGCTCTCTGGGGATGACCCGTCCGATGGCCATCCGCTACGTCATCCTGCCCCAGGCCCTCCGGCTGGCTATCCCGTCCTGGTCCAACGAGGCGGCCATCGTCCTCAAGGACTCCTCCCTCGCTTCCGCCGTGGGCGCGACGGAGATCTTCCGCCGGGCCCAGCAGGTCGGGGCGGCCCACCACGACTATCTCCCGGCCTACTTGGCCTGCGGCCTCATCTACTTCGTCCTGACCTTCCTCACCAACCGCGGGCTCGACCTCATGCAGCGCAAGTTCAAGCTGAAGCTCTAGGAGAGAGTGACCGTGCCCCAGCCCATCCTCCGCATCGAGAACATCCATAAGGCCTACGGCAAGACGCAGGTCCTCCGGGGGGTCTCCCTCGACGTCTACCCGGGCGAGGTCGTGGTCATCATCGGGCCCAGCGGGACGGGGAAGAGCACCCTCCTCCGCTGCGTGAACCAACTCACCGTCCCCGACCAGGGCCGTGTCTGGCTGGAGGGCGTGGAGCTCACCGCGAAGGGCACCGACATCAACAAGGCCCGCGAGAGAATCGGGATGGTCTTCCAGGACTTCAACCTCTTCACCCACCTCACGGCCGTGCAGAACGTCATGCTGGCCCTGACCAAGGTGAAGCGGATGAGGCCGGAGGAGGCCAGGGCCAAGGCGATGGCCGAACTCGAGAAGGTGGGGCTGGCCGACAAGGCCGACCTTTACCCGGCCGAGTTGTCCGGGGGCCAGAAGCAGCGCGCCGCCATCGCCCGCTCGCTGGCCATGGACCCCGAGGTCATGCTCTTCGACGAGCCGACCTCCGCCCTCGACCCGGAGCTCATCGGCGAGGTCCTCGAGGTCATGCGGAAGCTGGCGGAAGAGGGGATGACCATGCTCGTCGTGAGCCACGAGATGGGCTTCGCCCGCGAGGTGGCCGACCGCATCGTCTTCCTCGAGAACGGGGTCATCGTCGAGGAGGGGCCGCCCGAGCAGCTCTTCCAGGACCCCAAGCAGGAGCGCACCCGCGAGTTCCTCTGGAAGCTGACCGAACTCTACGGGAACCACGGTGGTTCGCGGTCGAGGAGGCGGCCCGGTTGCTCCTGACGGAAATCGCCGAGGAACTGGCTTTCGCGTGGCGCATCCTGCCGGAGCTCATGAAGGGCTTGGTCGTGACCCTCGAGCTCACCGGTCTGTCGCTCGTCGCCGGGCTGGTCCTGGCCATCCCGGTCTCGATGCTCCGCACCTACACCCGGGGCCCGCTGAACTGGCTCGCTACCGCCTACGTGGAGGTCTTCCGCGGCACCCCGCTCCTGGTCCAGCTCTTCGTGGTCTACTACGGCCTGCCCGAGATGGGCGTCGTCTGGAGCCGGTTCTTCTCGGCATGGCTGGCCCTGACCCTCAACTCCGCGGCCTACCAGTCGGAGTACATCAGGGGGGCCATCCTCTCCGTGAGCGAGGGGCAGCTCCTAGCGGCCCGGTCGCTCGGGATGCCTCCCATCCAGGCGTTCCGTTGGGTGGTCCTGCCCCAGGCCCTGCGGCTGGCCCTGCCCGCGTGGTCGAACGAGGTCGCCTACATGGTGAAGTACGTCTCGGTCGTCTACATGATCGCCGTGCAGGAGCTCTTCACCCGCGCCCAGGGCATCATCAGCCGGACCTTCAAGGTCTGGACGCCCCTGCTCGAGGTGGCCGTCGTCTACCTTGCCGTGGTCTACCTGGTGACGCGGCTGATGGACTCGGTGGAACGCCGGTTCCGCATCCCCGGTCTGGAGGGCGGAGTCGAGCGGCGGGAGATGGTCTAGTGCGTCTGCGTCCGGTGCGCCCGACCCGCCCGACCTACGGAGGGCAGGCGGTCATCGAGGGCGTGATGATGCGGGGCCCCACCGGCTACGCCGTCGCCGTCCGGCGGCCGACGGGGGAGATTGTGACGCGCTTCCGGGCCGTGCCCCTGCCCAGCCGGCGTAGTCCCGCCCTCGGCTGGCCCCTGGTCCGCGGCGTGGCCTCCTTGGTGGACTCGCTCGCCCTGGGGATTGAGGCGCTCCTCTACTCGGCGACGGAGGCTGCGCCGCCCGAGGAGCGGCTCGGGAAGACTGAGGGCGGGCTGGCCGTGGCCCTCGGCGTGCTCCTGGCCGTCGGTCTGTTCGTCCTGCTCCCGACCGTGGTCGCCGGGCCTTTGGTGCGCCTGGGCGCTCCCCCCGTCGCCGTCAACCTGGCCGAAGGCGTGCTCCGGCTGGCCATCTTGGTGGCCTACGTCTGGGCGATCGGCTGCTCAGCCGACATCCGGAGGGTCTACCAGTACCATGGGGCCGAGCACAAGGTCATCAATGCCTACGAGGCGGTCGGTGACTGGAGCCCGGCGACGGCCGCGCGCTTCGGGACCTCGAACCCGCGCTGTGGGACCAGCTTCTTGCTCCTGGTGGCGGTCGTCAGCGTCCTTCTCTTCTCGCTGTTCGGCTGGCCCAACGTCTGGGTGCGGTTGGCTACCCGGCTCGGGCTGCTCCCGGTAGTGGCGGGCCTGGCCTACGAGGCGATGAAGATAGGGGCGTCGCCGTCGGGACGCTGGCGGTGGGTAGCCGTTCCCGGTCTGTGGCTACAGAGCCTGACGACGAGGCCGCCCGACGACGGGCAGCTCGAGGTGGCCTCGAGGGCCCTCGCGGCGCTCGACCCGCCGGAGGTGTCAAGCTCAAGCTCCCGTCGGAGGTGAGGGGCCGCCGAGGTTTTCAAGGCGTCGCCCGAGTTCCTGGAGAGCGCGGCCCAGAGCGCGGAGGACCGAGTGCACGGGGAGGCCCCAGGCCTGCAGGCCGCGGACTGTGTCGTACGCCGCGGCGAAGACCGTCGCGCCCAAGACGAGGCCGCGCCAGACCTCGGCCAGGCGGCCCAGGTAGACCGCCGTGCAGTTGGCGAGAAGAGCTAGGACCGAGTACCCGAAGACGACCCGGAGACCGTCTCGGACCCTCTCGGGGAACGGCACCGCCGGCCCAAGCGGTATCAGCCTCACGAGAAGCAGGGCAGCCACGACCGCACCCAGGCCTCCGAGAAGCAGGTCATAGGGCCCGAACAGGGTCTGAAGCACTACACCCAGGCCGGCCGCGCTTAGGGTCCAAGGCCAGCGGGCAGCCAGGACCACGCCAAGGCGTTTCAGTTCCCCTGCCGCTCCGGAGGGGGTCAGCACGACGAGAGGCGGCATCACCTTGGCGTCCGGTCCGGCATTCCCGAGTAGATGGACCTCCCGGAACGACGCTACCGTCTCTGCGGCGCGACTCCCGCCTCGAGACACCGCCTCGCCCCTCCCTGTGCGCCCGCCGAGACCCGACGGCGCTTCCCCTGGCGCTGCCTGGTCTGCCATGCCATAGCAGTATTCCCGGCAGATGGGCGATTCCCTCCCGTCTGGATTCCCTCCCGTCTGTCCTGCGGCCCGCCACGATCGAGCCGTGCTGAGGGCCGGCCTCACCGTTTGAAGCACGGAATCGCGGCATGCTATAATCGCTGCGGCCCGATGTCAGCCTGCCTTCTGGTGAGGTCTCATGTTCGACAAACTAGCCGACATCCAACGCAAATACGACCTTCTGACCGAGCGTCTGGCCGACCCGGCCGTCATCGCCGACCAGGCCCAGTGGCGCGCGGCCGCCAAGGAGCGGTCGCGGCTCGAGCCCATCGTCACGGCCTACGCCGAGTGGCGCCGGGTCGAGGAGGAGCTCTCCGGCACCCGCGAGATCCTCGAGACCGAGCGCGACCCGGAGCTCCGCGAGATGGCCGAGGAGGAGCTCCGTCGTCTGCGCGACCGCAAGGATGAGCTCGAGCGCCACCTGACCACCCTGCTCCTCCCGCGGGACCCCAACGACGAGAAGAACGTAGTGGTAGAGATACGGGCGGGTACCGGCGGGGAGGAGGCCGCGCTCTTCGCGGCGGACCTTTACCGCACCTACACGCGCTACGCCGAGCGCCACGGCTGGCGGACCGAGCTCATGAGCGCTACCCCGACCGACCTCGGTGGCTTCAAGGAAGTCATCTTCGTCGTCGAGGGCGTCGGTGCCTACAGCCGCCTCAAGTACGAGAGCGGGGTCCACCGCGTGCAGCGCGTCCCCGAGACCGAGGCCGGCGGGCGCATCCACACCTCGACGGCGACCGTGGCCGTCCTGCCTGAGGCGGAGGAGGTCGACGTCGAGATCGAGCCGGAGGACCTCGAGATAGACACGTACTGCGCCGGCGGTCCCGGGGGCCAGCACGTGAACAAGACCGAGTCCGCCGTCAGGATAACCCACATCCCCACCGGCATCGTCGTCACGTGCCAGGACGAGAAGTCGCAGCACAAGAACAGGGAGAAGGCGATGCGCGTGCTGCGGGCCCGCGTGCTGGCCCGGCTCCAAGAGGAGCAGCAGGAGCAGCTCGCCGCCCAGCGCCGCTCGCAAGTGGGAACCGGTGACCGGTCCGAGCGCATCCGCACCTACAACTTCCCGCAGAACCGGGTGACGGACCACCGGATAGGCTTCACCACCCACGCGCTCCCGCTCATCCTCGACGGTGACCTCGATGAGCTCATCGACGCCCTGGCCACCTCGGCTCAAGCTGAGCAGCTCCGAAAGGCCGAGTAACGTGGCCGTCGGCTTCGCCCTGCGCGAGGCCGCCCGCGCCCTCCGGCGGGCCGGCTGCGACACGCCCCGCCTGGACGCCGAGGTGCTCCTAGCCCGGGTGACCGGTCTGGACCGGGCGGCGCTCCTCGCCCACCCCGAGAGAGAGCTCAGTCCGGCGGAGCTCGAGTCCTTCCGGGCTTGCGTGGCCCGCCGTCGCCGGCGGGAGCCTCTGGCCTACATCCTCGGCCGCCGGGAGTTCCTCTCCCTCGATTTCGAGGTCCGGCCGGGCGTGCTGGTGCCCCGGCCGGAGACGGAGCTCCTCGTGGAGGTGGCCGCGGACCTGGCCCGGCGCCGGCTGGAGGCCCTCTCGGCCCAGCTCGACACCGGGACCGGCGGCCCGGCCGCACGGCTCCCGCACCGCCTCGACCTCGCCGACGTCGGCACCGGGTCCGGCGCCGTGGCGGTGGGACTCGCCCGCCTCGTGCCTCAGGCGGTGGTCTGGGCCACCGACATCTTTGAGACGGCCCTCGAGGTCGCGCGCCGGAACGCGGACCGGTTGGCCCCAGGCCGGGTCCGGCTGCGCCGGGGGGACCTCCTCTCCGCCCTGGACTCCGAGGAGCCGCGGCCCCTTCTCGACGGGATCGTGGCCAACCTCCCCTACGTGGCCGACGGGGAATGGCCCCTCCTGCCGCCGGAGGTCCGGGAGTACGAGCCACGGGAGAGCCTCGTGGGAGGACGCGACGGCCTGGACCTCGTCCGGCGCCTGGCCGACCAGCTCCCAGGCTACCTCGCCCCGGGCGGGTTCGTCTGCCTCGAGGTTGCCCCGGGCCAGGTAGGGCGCACCGAGGATATCCTTCTCCGGACGGGTCTCTTCCGCCGGACACGGGTCCACCGCGACCTCGCCGGGCGGGGGCGGGTCGTGGCCGCCGTCCAGGAGGACAACCCCGCCGGTGGAGGAAAAGACTAGCGCGGGATGGATAACGTCGGCACCCTCGAGCCCAGACAGACCGTGGTCGTCCGGGTCGACCCGGCGCACCCCGACCCGTCCGACCTCCGCGGGCCGGCCGAATGCCTCCGCCGCGGAGGGCTGGTCGTCTTCCCGACCGAGACCGTCTACGGCCTCGGGGCGGACGCGACCAACGGCAGGGCCATCCGGGCCGTTTTCGCGGCCAAGGGCCGGCCCCCGGACAACCCGCTCATCGTCCACGTGGCCTCCCCCGGCGACGTGCGCCCCCTGGTGCGTGGCGTCAGTCCCGGGGCCGAGGCGCTCATGCGGACCTTCTGGCCCGGGCCGCTGAGCCTGGTCTTCCCCTCGTCCGACCGGGTGGCTCCCGAGGTGACCTCCGGTCTGGACACCGTGGCCATCCGCATGCCGAGGCATCCGGTCGCCCTCGAGCTCATCCGCCTGGCCGGTGTTCCGGTGGCCGCGCCCAGCGCCAACGTGAGCGGCCGCCCGAGCCCCACCCGGGCCGAGGACGCCCTGGCCGACCTCGAGGGCAAGGTGGACTGGGTCCTCGACGCCGGGCCCTGCCCCGTCGGGGTCGAGTCCACCGTCCTCGACTTGACCGGTCCGGTCCCGGTAGTCCTGCGCCCCGGCGGGGTCACCCTGGAGGAGCTCGCCAGCGTCGTCGGGGAAGTCCGGCTGGCTTCGGCGCACGACACCTCCGGCGGGCCCGCCCGCTCCCCCGGGCTGCGCTACCGCCACTACGCCCCGCGGGCGAAGCTGGTGGTGGTCCTTCCCGGGTCGGCCGACCCCGGGGCGGTGGCCGAGGCTATCGCCCGAGCAGCGGCCCAGGAGCTGCGGGCCGGCCGGCGCGTGGGCGTCGCCTGCACACGCGAGACGGCCTCCTTCCTGGCGCAGCTCCTGCCGGAGCAGCTCCCGGACCGGCCGCCGGAGCAGTCGCGGGCTTGCGGCGACGCCCGGCTCGACGCTCGTCTCCCCGGAGAGCGTCCCGTCATCGTGCCCTGGGGCACCCGCGGCCGGGCCGGGGAGGTGGCGGTCAACCTCTTTGCCGTCCTACGGGACCTCGACCGCTCCAGGGTGGACACCATCGTGGCCGAGGGGGTCCCACCCGAGGGTCTCGGCCTGGCCGTCAACGACCGGCTGGCCCGGGCCGCCGCGACCATCCTCGACCTTCACGCCGGTCCCGGCGTGCCAGGTTCCACGGCCCTGGCCGAACCGGAGGCGCCCCCGGGACCGCCGCCGCCACCGCTGGCCACGCCCGACCTCATCCTGGTCGTCTGCACCGGCAACACCTGCCGGAGCCCGCTCGGGGCGGCCATCCTGGCCGACCGGCTGCGCCGGCGCGGGGCCGGGGCCGCCTACGCCGTCGAGTCGGCCGGGACCGCCGCGACGCCCGGTCTCCCGGCCTCCCCGGAGGCGGTCGAGGTGGCCCGCGAGCGCGGCCTCGACCTCACGGCCCACCGCTCGCGCCCCGTCACGCCCGACCTCCTGGCCCGGGCCCGCCTCATCCTGACGATGACCCGCGAGCACAAGGAGACGCTGGTCCGTCTCCACCCGGGGGTGGCCGACCGGACCTTCACGTTCAAGGGTTACGCCGGGGTAGCCGGCGCGGCGGACAGGGACCCGTCCGGCGGTGGCGATGCCGAGGATATCCGCGACCCCATCGGCTGTGGTCTGGAGGCCTACCGCCGGACCGCCGACGACATCGAGAGCGTGGTCGACCGGGTAGTGGAGCGGCTCCTCCGTCCCGCCGACCTCGGCGACCTACTGAGGGAGGAATGAGCGATGCGCGTGGCGGTCGGTGCCGACCACGCCGGCTTCGGTCTGAAGCAGGACCTCGCCGACCTTCTGAGGCGGCTCGGGCACGAGGTCGTGGACCTCGGGACCTACTCCACCGACCCCGTGGACTACCCGGACATCGCCCTGGCCGTGGCCCGGGCGGTGGCCGGCGGCGAGGCCGACCGGGGCCTCATCGTCTGCGGGACGGGCATCGGCAGCTCCATCGTGGCGAACAAGGTGCGCGGTGTCCGGGCCGCCTTGTGTCACGACACCTTCTCGGCCAGGGCCACCCGGGAGCACAACGACTCCAACGTGCTCTGCCTCGGGGCCAGGGTGGTGGGTCCCGGACTGGCCGCCGACATCCTCACCACCTGGCTCGGTGCCGCGTTCGAGGCGGGCGGCCGCCACGAGCGGCGTGTCCGGCGCATCGCTGCCATAGAGCTGGAGGAGAGCCGTCCGGGCCAGGGGCGGTGCGGCGGCACACCGCAGGAGAGCAGTCCGGCGTCCCGGCCGGGCCGCACCTGAGGGAGGGGATGCGGCCGTGACCCGGCGTCCGTCCTGGGACAGCTACTTCATGGACATCTGCCGGGTCGTGGCGTCGCGCTCCACGTGCCTCAGGCGCAAGGTCGGGGCTGTCCTGGTCAGGGGCAAGCGCATCCTAGCCACCGGCTACAACGGTGCGCCGACCGGCCTCGCCCACTGCGAGGAGACCGGCTGCCTCCGCGACCGTCTGGGCGTGCCCCCGGGGATGAGACACGAGGTCTGCCGCGGCTCGCACGCCGAGCAGAACGTCCTCGTGCAGGCCGCCCGCTACGGCATCCCCGTCGAGGGTTCCACCCTCTACTCCACCGACGAGCCCTGCGCCATATGCGCCAAGCTCCTCATCAACGCCGGGGTGGTCGAGGTCGTCTACGCCCAGCCCTATCCGGACGAACTCGCCCGCCGCCTCCTCGAGGAAGCCGGCGTACGAGTCCGAGCGTATGGTGAGTAAGAACCATTCGGGCCAGGCAGTGAGGGTCGATGAGCAGAGTCGTGGTGCCGGGAGCGCGCACTGACAGACGACGCCGCCATCAATGCCACTGCACTGCTTCTCTCTGCATGTAGACGGAGACAAGGGGAGTTCTTCAGAGGCCTCGATGCGTGGTCCCTGAAGAACCCCTGAAGCCTCGTCGTTCCTGGGCTCTGGAGTCTGCCTTCATCTGGTAGGAGATCGAGTGACCCGGGAAGTCGGTCTGGCGGGAACGGATGCGGGGATGGTCCTGCC
>Ga0308419_1000339_pt1 | contig 35196 bp, 28 predicted proteins | sample HotsprSampleMS50_FD_203674 | JGI IMG/M metagenome (GOLD analysis project Ga0308419, IMG submission 203674) | Hot spring phototrophic mat microbial communities from Mushroom Spring, Yellowstone National Park, Wyoming, United States - 20090730_MS50 ... | reverse complement strand
AGGAGACCATCATGACGATCGCGATACCGGTGGTGGAAGGAAAACTCTGCATGCATTTCGGGCACTGCGAGCAGTTCGCCCTGATCGAGGTGGACGAGACGACGAAAAAGGTTACGAGCCGGCAGATGCGGACGCCTCCGCCCCACGCGCCCGGCGTTTTGCCGCGGTGGTTGCACGAACAGGGCGTCCGCGTCATTATCGCGGGTGGGATGGGGCACCGCGCTCAGGCACTGTTCGCCGAGAACGGCATCACGGTGGTGGTCGGTGCCCCTGCCGAGCCGCCGGAAACACTGGTCGAGCGGCATCTCGAGGGGCGGCTCGTGACTGGGCCGAATGTGTGCGATCATTGACGATGAACCGCGGCGCGCACTGGGCCCTTCGGGCTTTCCGTGGACCGCGCGGGAGGGCGCTGTGGAACGGAATGCGACCATCGCACGGCCGAACGCCCAAGCCACGGACGTGTTTATTTTCGGCTGCCCATTCATGAGCGGTGCGGCGAACAGGAGGCGGCCGACCTTGCGGTCGCCCCGGCCAAAGTCGAGACCGCCTATCTGGCCTGAAAAACTATTGACACTTCTTTCTGGCGGGTATAAAACATCACAGGGGAGGAGTGTTCCATGAGAGCGTGGCTGGTGGTCTTCCTTGGAGGAGCGGCATGCGTCTGGGCGGCAGATCGCTATGTGTGGCTTGAGGCCCCGTCGTCCTTGCCGCCCTATACCAGTTGGGCAACGGCGGCAACCAATATTCAGGACGCTATTAATGCCGCCGACCCGGGTGATACGGTCTGGGTGACCAACGGGGTCTATAGGATGGCGGCTCCGATCCTTGTCGATAAGGGAATTACGGTCCGAAGTGTAGAGGGCTGGGAGCAGACAAGCATCACGCGCTTCACGAACGTGGAGATCCGCCTGTTGATTGTCAGCAACGCCGCCGCGGTGGTTCAGGGCTTTTCTTTGACGAACGGGATGGGCCGCGCGGATGCGGATGTCACAGACGCGAACGAACACAGTTTGGGAGGTGGCGTGCGCATTCATAGCGGCACGGTGCGTGACTGTTTGATCGGCTGGAACACCTGTCGAGCCGGCGTAAGCAGCGCCGCCCCGCATGGGCCCACCAGCTACGGCGGCGGGGTGTATATGGCCGCGGGGCTTCTGGAAAACTGCCAGATTGTCAACAATATCGCCCGCGGGAGTGGAGGGAGTAGTCATGGCGTCGGTGGAGGTGTGGAAAATGTAGATGGTCAGATCGTCAGTTGTGTGGTTACCGGAAACTGGGCCTATGGAACTGGCAACGGGCAGGGGCATGGCGGTGGGGTTCGCATTACCGGAGTTGGCTCGCTCCGGGATTCGTTTGTGTTCGGGAACCTGGCCCAGGGCGCGAACAACGTGGCGCAGTCTTACGGCGGCGGTGTTTACATGACGGGGAACGGGGTGGTCAGCAACTGTGTGATTCAGAACAACCGTCTGCCCTGGTGGCAATCGCTCGGCGGTGGTGCCTATCTCACGGCGGGGAAGATGACACATTGCCTGGTGGCCAGCAATACGGTCGCGAGCGCCAACGGATACAATGTGTTGGCCACCCCTTCGGGTGGCGGGGTCTATCTCGGTGGAACCGCGGTGTTGCAAAACTCGATCGTGGTGGAAAACCGCGCCGCGCAGACCGGTCAGATCCGCCCCTATGCGACGTTGGGCGGCGGGGTCATGATCACGGGGAGCGCGCGCATGGAACATTGCACGGTCACCCGGAACTCCGGGTACCGGTTCGGGCGCGGCGATGGCGTCTACATGGACGGGGGCGAGGTGGTCAACTCGATCATCAGCCACAATTTCGGGTCCATCGCCGCGACCAACTTTCTGGTGGATCATGAAAATCTGTGGCAGGACGGCGGCGTGGTTCGATTCAGTTGCCTGCCGCGTTCGTGGCTGACCGCCCATCCCTCCAATCAGTTCAATGTGGTGACCGATCCGGGGTTCATGGATTTGGTGGCGTTCGATTTCCGTCTCGGACCCGGGTCGCCGTGTATCGACGGGGGCACGAATCTGCCGGCCATGACCACGGATTACGCCGGGGCGCCTCGTTCTCGCGATGGGAATGGGGATTCGGTGGCTGTGCCGGATATGGGGGCGCTGGAGGCGGCGCCGCGGGATGAAGGGCCGTTGCGGGCGAATATGACGGTCTGGCCGGAAGATGCCTTCGATGGGACGAACGTGATCCTGACGGCGCATGTGGCGGGATCGAACACGGCGGGGGTGATCTATGCGTGGGATTTCACGAACGACGGTGTGTTTGACGCGATGGGATCGGACAAAGGGGTGGTGACGCAGAGCTATGCCGTCTCGGGGTGGATCTACGATGTTACGCTGCAGGCCAGTAATGCCGCGATGGAAACCGTGGTCTATACGCGGCGGGGCGCGGTGCGCCTACATCCGTCGGTACTGTACGTGGATTTCGGTGGAACGGCCACGCCGCCCTATGACACGCCGGCCAAGGCGACCACCAATGTGCAGGCGGCCGTCAACGCGGCCGAGCGCGGAAGCGAGATTCGACTGGGGGTGGGCGCGTTCGGGGTAGTGGGAGAACCGGTGATCGTGCGGCGCGGTCTTACGATCCGTGGCGCCGGCGCGGAACGGTCGGCTGTCGAACGGCGGGGAACCGCCCTGACCCGGCTGTTTGTCGTGATGCATCCGAATGCGGTTCTTCAGGATTTGACCTTGCGGAATGGCTACTGGCAGAGTGGGGGGATGGCCTATGGCGGAGCGGTCTGGATGAGAGGAGGACTCCTTGAGCGGTGTCTCATCACCAACAACGTCGCCTGGGGGCTTCCCAATCAGACGGGGTGGGGTGGCGGGGTGTACTTGGAAGGCGGCGTGGTGCGAAACTGCGTGTTGGCTAACAACAAAGCGCTGGCGAGCAATAATTCAACTGCCGGAGGCGGCGGGATATATATGACGACAGGGGTGGTCGAACACTGCACCGTGATCAGCAATCATACGGAGCGAACCGATGGCCAGGGCGCCAGCGATGGCGTCCGAGGGGGTGGCATCTACATGACCGGGGGAGGAGTGACCAATACGATCGTCTATTTCAACTCGATCCGTGTTCAAACGCCCTATCAGGTGGATTTGGCCTCTTCGGTTTCTCCCACCAATGCCCGGTTCAGCTGCTGCCGGGATCTGGTGCACAATCCGGGAGGGACGGGGAACATTACGAACGATCCCCAGCTGGTGGACCGGTTTTCGAACGATTACCGGCTGTCGTCGGCGTCGCCGTGTGTGAATGCGGGCACGAACCTTGCGTGGGCGGCTACCGGTCAGGATCTGGCGCGCAAACCTCGACTCAAGGGCGGGGTGGCGGACATGGGCGCCTACGAATTACAACCGACCCGCGGGACGGTCCTGTTGATCCGGTAAGGGCATCGACGAGGGGGTACGCCGTTTTTATAAGGCGGCACACGCCGGCTGGCGCGAGCAATCCCAGGGTTGACAAACGGCGCCGAGTGGACTTGAATACAAACATTGTGAAAGGGGGTTTTCTCAAGAAGGAGGGTCAGCCATGAGAGGGATCGCACGGTGTGTGAGTATTGGTCTGGTGGGGGTGTCCGCTCTTGTGCAGGCGGCCACGGTGGTCTGGAATAACGGGGCCGGGACATTCTGATGGCGGAACCCAACCAACTGGGTGGGTGGGGTGGCCCCGGGGCCGGCCGATGTGGTTGTATTCAATGACACCGTTAGCCAGGATCCCTGTATCGCCGATACGGTGAGCGACAATCTCGGCGCGCTGATTTTGACCAACGGCTTTACCAATGCGGTTCTTTTTCTCACCAATGCGGTCGGGGGCGGGATGGGATTGACCGTCGCCGGTCCGATCGAGGTCTATTCCGGCCATCTCGTTCTCACGGGAAATACCACGATTGTCAACGGAGGGACGCCGAGTGCGCCCTGGGGAATGGGGTATGCGCTTACGGCGGCGAGCGTGTATGTGGCCGCCGGCGCTTCGATCAATGCCGATGGATGTGGCTTTTTGGCCGGCCAGGGACCGGGGAAACCGGCGGACGGTTACCGCGGTGGCAGCCATGGCGGTGAGGGAGCGGTCTCCTCCTATGCCTCCTATCAGGCGGGTTACGGGCCGCCGGTCACGTACGGCACCCTCTATGGGCCGACGACGCTTGGCAGCGGAGGGTCCGGCGTCAATCGGGGAGGCGGGGCTATCAAGCTGAGCGTCAGCGGGAGATGCCGGATTGATGGCCGGCTTTCGGCTGACGGCTTCTATTCGGGGGCGGCCAACGCTCGGGGAGCGGCCGGATGCTCGATCTGGATCCAGGCGGCGTCTCTGGAAGGGACAGGGATCATCTCGGCCTCGGGCAGCGCGGGCACTGGCGGCACGATTGCCGGAGGCGGGGGTGGGCGAATAGATATTTCCGAAACCGTCAATCACTTTGCGGGGGAACTGCTTGTGTTGGGGGGGTCATGGACCGGCCAGAACCATGTGCGCGGGCTGCCGGGGACGATTGTTTTTCCGGATGTCGGAACCACTCTGACGCGGACGAATTTCGTGCCCACCACCAACATTGCCCTTGGAGGGGGCATTTCGCTTTCCAATGTTCTTGTCAACCCAGGCATTACCCTCTGGCTCGGGGCCTCGAGCAACGATCCGGTCTATACCTTTGACTCACTGGTCGTGACCGGCACTCTCTCCGCGACCGGTCAGGTCATCGCCATAGGCAATGTTTCGTTGCCGAATGCCGAATGCGGAGGGTCGTTCACCAACCCCTTGGGCATGGGGGTGACGATCGAAGCCCGCTCTCTGATCGTTCACCCCTATGGCGTGATTCATGCGGACGGTCAAGGCTATGGCGGAGGCACGGGCCCTGGCCGTTCACTGGCCACCGGTGTGGGCGCTTCCCACGGGGGGCAGGGGGGCTGGATGTTGAATCCCGCCTACGAACCGCAACCGGTCTATGGGGTTATGACAGGACCCACTACGCTGGGAAGCGGTGGAAATGGGGGCAGTCCGGGTGGCGGCGCCATTCGACTGGAAATCGCGGAGACCTTGGTCATCAACGGCCGTCTCTCCGCGGACGGTCAGGTCTCCGGAGCCAACAACGGCGGCGGCGCAGGGGGTTCTCTCTGGATTCGGGCGCCGACCCTTGAGGGGCAGGGACGTATTTCGGCGTCGGGCGCGCCTGGCATTTCGACCTCCCATGGAGGCGGGGGGGGAGGGCGAATTGATGTATCGGAGACAACGAACAATTTCACGGGCGAAATCCGCATTTGGGGCGGACATGGCACGCTGAAAAGCCACGTGCGGGGGAAAACGGGGACGTTGGCGCTTCCGCTCTCGAACGGCACCGCATGGACCATCCTGTCGTTCGTGGTCACCAACATCGCCTTCTGGGGCGGAGAGACGCCCCTTTCGAACGTATTCGTGCAGACGGGTGGCACGCTCTGCCTGGATGCCCAATCCAACCGATGGACTCATATCTTCGACACGCTCACGTTAGACGCGGGGACTCCAGCGGTGACAACCCGTGTGGTCTGCCTGGGGGATCACACGGCCATCAATGCCGAGTCGGGGGGCAGCAGCACCAACCGGCATGGGTGCGGAGTGACACTCATAGCGAACGTGGTGACCATTCCGCCATGGGGCGAATTGACGGCGGATGGGTACGGCTTCCGGGATTTGTCTGGGCCGGGAACGGGCGGTGGGCAGCACAATGCCGGTAGTTACGGGGGACGGGGAGGGAGAGTGAGTGGCACCGGCGTCTGTTATGGTTCCTTTTCGATGCCCACAGCCCTGGGGTCAGGGGGGGGAAGTTCCGGGAGTGTCGGAGGCGGCGCCATCCGGGTGATCGCGGCCGTGATCACCAATAACGGGGTGATTACGGCCAGCGGGGACGAGGCCGTCTGGAATCATGCCGCCGGGTCGGGCGGATCCCTCTGGCTGGAGTGTGGAATGCTGGCGGGCACCGGTCTTGTCCGAGCGGTGGGGGGCTACGCGAGAAATTCGCGCCCAGGCGGCGGCGGGCGGATCGCTCTTGTCCTTACCAATCCGGTTCCGGGATTTTCGGCGGTCTCTAACCGTTTTCGTGTCGCCAGCGGGGCAAACAACACGCACAACCAGGGGGTCGGCGCGGCCGGCACTCTCTTTTTCCGACTGGGGAACGCCTTGCCTTTCGAAGGTGAGTTATGGGTGGATAATATGAACCAGGTGGTAACGAACGTGGATTATGTGACCGAATGGCCGCCCCAGATACCCGCGCCCGGGGAAACCACCGATCGAGCGGTTCTCCGGATTACGAACGAGGCCATTGTCGGATTAACGGGGCCGGCGACGGTCGGGGATCTTTATGTCGCCACCAACGGATGGCTTCGGCTCAATGGATATATTCTTTCGGTCCAGCGTCGGTATCATGCCGATTGGGGAGATGAAAACCGTGTGGTTTATGAGGGTGGGGAGATCCGCTGGAAAACAGCGTCGGGATCCGTAATCTTCATCCGCTGACAAGTCCCCGCTTGCGCTTTTCGTTCCCTGGGTCGGGAGACGATCATTTTTTTCGTTTATCATTTCAAATGGTTCTGGCACAATACGACTATCCTTTTTTGTGATTAACAGAGGAATCGGAAGGGGGCGTCATGCGATACGTCACGATCCCTGCGGACCGGATGGCTGACTTTATTACGGCCCTGGCCCGTCGTCAAAAGGTAGTGGCCCCGGTGGCGAAAGGAAACGGGCAGTTCTCGTTCGAGCCCGTGGCGAAGGGGGAGGAGGTGGCCATGACCTACATTCCCACCATTCTTCCTCCCAAAAAGTTCTTTACGCCCCAGTACGAGACGCTCCTCGAATACGATCTTCATGACGGACAGAAGATGCAGGCGGTTGTGGAGTTCGAAGAGATGATTCTCTTTGGTGTTCACACCTGTGACCTGGCCGGTATCGCCTGTCTGAATACCGTCTTTGCGGACCGCCCCAAGGACCTCAACTATCTGATCCGCAAAAACCGGATCGCGATCATCGGGCTCGAGTGCGTCGCCTATTGCGATGACTATGCCAGTTGCGCCCTGATGAACAATCACCTGCCCAATGGGGGCTATGACCTCTTCCTGACTCCGCTGGGCGACCGCTATTTCGCTCATGTCAACACCTACGTCGGGGATTCGCTCCTCGAAGCGGGGGGCCATTTCCGGGAGGCGACGGGTGCGGACTTTGCCGCCTTGGAAGAGGTACGTCGGCGGAAACGCGAAGTCTTCCACGATGAGGTGCCGATAGACCTCGACGAAATCCCCCGGATCTTTGCCCACAGCCTCAAGACGACGATCTGGAAGGAGATCGGCGAGCGATGCCTCTCCTGCGGAAACTGCACGAATGTGTGTCCGACCTGTTACTGCTTTGACATCGTGGATAAACCCGACCTCGATCTCAAGAGCGGTCGACGCATCCGGGTGTGGGACTCCTGCCAGAACGAACGATTTGCAATGATCGCCGGGGGCGAAAGTTTCCGCAAGGAACGAAGCAGTCGGAAGAAGCACCGGTTCTTCCGGAAGTTTCGCTATCCCGTGGACCGGTTCGGCAAATTCTTCTGCACGGGCTGCGGTCGGTGCAGCCGGACCTGCATGGCCCGCATCAATTTGAAGGAGACGCTGGCGCAACTGGCGAGGGAGTATGTCTAAACAGAAACTGCCGATCCTCGAGTCGGAATACAACATCCGGCCGGCGCGGATCCTCAAGGTCCGCCAACTGACCCTGACGGAGAAGCTCTTCGAAATCGGCTTCCCCAACGGCGAGAGCCTGAATCACGATCCCGGGCAGTTCGTGGAGGTTTCCATCTTTGGTGTCGGAGAAGCGCCCATCTCGCTGGCCTCCAGTCCTACCCGTCGCGGGTCGTTCGACCTTTGCGTCCGAATTGTTGGGAAAGTCACGGCCGCCCTTCATCAGCTCCGCGCAGGGGACGAAATTGGCATTCGAGGCCCCTTCGGCCACGGGTTCCCCGTCCAGGAGTTTGTCGGTAACGATCTCCTCATCGTGGCGGGGGGGATCGGTCTCGTCCCTCTCCGCTCCCTGATCCATTACGTACTCGACAACCGCCGGGAGTTCGGGAAAGTGACGATCCTCCTGGGCTGCAAAACGCCTCAGAACATTCTCTTTTCCGACGAGATCGAAACGTGGTCGAGCCGCCTCGATCTGAGCTTCAGTTGCACGGTGGACAAGGCGGATCCCGACTGGAAAGGCAACGTGGGCGTGATTGCGTCGCTGATTCCAGGGGTCACCCTCTCCCGGCATACCTATGCGGTCGTGGTGGGTCCGCCGGTCATGTACCGGTACGTCATCGCCGAACTGCTGCTCAAAAAGATCCCCGCCCACCGCATCATCCTTTCGCTCGAACGCCACATGAAATGCGGCCTTGGCAAGTGCGGCCACTGTCAAATCAACAACCTCTACTGCTGCCAGGACGGACCGGTCTTCCGTTACGAGCAGTTGCGGGACCTTGAGGAGGCCTTTCCCCGATGAAACCTCGGATTGCCTTTTTCGATTTCGCTTGCTGCGAAGGGTGCCAGCTCCAGGTGGCCAACCTAGGCGAAGCCCTGCTGGACGTGCTGAAGCTCGTGGAAGTCGTCGAATTCCGCGAGGTGATGTCGGAAAAGTGGCAAGGCCCGCTCGATATCGCCGTGGTGGAAGGCAGCATAACGACCAAGGAGGCTGTCGAGCGGATCGAGAAGATCCGCGCCCGAAGCCGAATCCTCATCGCTTACGGCTCGTGCGCGACCATTGGTGGCGTGAATGGGATGAAGAACCGCTTTCCTCTCGACGAGATTCGGCGGACCGTGTACGGCGAGCATGCGCATGACTTTCCCACCATTGCCACGCGCCCGGTGGATCAGGTTGTGAAGGTGGATTACTACGTTCATGGCTGTCCCATCTGGCCGCCGGAGTTTATCGAGGTGCTGCAGAGCGCCCTTCGGGGCCTTCCCCGCTTCCCTCCCGACCATGCGGTGTGCGTGGAGTGCAAGCTGAACGAGAATGTCTGTCTTTATGACAAAGGGGTCACCTGCCTCGGCCCGGTCACCCGCGCTGGCTGCAACTCGTGGTGTACGAACAACGGCAATATCTGCTACGGATGCCGGGGTCTGGTGAGCAATCCCAACACGAAGGGGGCCATGGATGTTCTCGCCCGGTATCGGGTCCCCCTCGAGTTGGTCCTGAACAAGATGGCCATGTACAACGCCTGCCGTGAACAGGGGAAAACGCCGTGAACGACACCCGATCCTTCTCCCTCAACGTCGAGTACCTGACCCGCGTCGAAGGGCATGGGAACATCGTGGTCAATGTGCGGACGGGAATGCTGGAAGAGTGCCGTCTCGAGATCGTGGAGGCCCCCCGCTTTTTCGAAGGCATGCTGAAGGGGCGGACGATTTTCGAAGCCCAGCATATCACCTCCCGCATCTGCGGCATCTGCGCCTGCGGACACACCCTGGCCTCGCTTCAGGCAGCCGAAGCGGCCATCGGTCTGACCCCGTCGCCTCAGACGCTCCGCCTCCGGGAGCTCCTGCTTCATCTGGAAAATCTCGACAGCCATCTGCTCCACATCTACCTGCTGGCGGCGCCCGATCTCCTGGGTGTCCCTAGCTTTGCTCCGCTCATCACGAGCCACGAAGCGGTCGTCCGCCGCGCTCTCCGCATGAAGAAGGCGGTTAACGAGGTCTGCGATCGCTTCGTCGGACGTCATGTCCACCCCATCACGACCGTCATCGGCGGCTTCACTCGCCTGCCCCGCCCGGCCGATCTCGAGGCCATGGCCAACCTCCTGGAGGGCTTGCGGCCTGACATGAACGCTACCCTCGATCTGCTCGCCTCGCTCGACTTCCCTACTTTCGAGCGGCCGACCGAATACGTGGCGCTGGTCTCGGACGGAGCCACCTACCCGCTGCTCCAGGGCGATATTGGATCGAGCACCGGCGCGCGCCTTCCTAAGACGGAGTATCGCCGCGCCACCAACGAGTTCATCGTCCCGCACTCGACCGCGAAACATACGAAATGGAACGGTCCGTCCTATGCTGTCGGGGCCCGGGCTCGGTTCAACCTGAATCACGCCAAACTCCATCCGGCGGCCCGTCAGGCGGCCGAAACGCTTGGGCTCAAACCTCCTATCCACAACCCCTTCCTCAATACGGCCGCTCAGTTTGTCGAGTGCGTTCACGGTCTTGAAGAATCCATCCGGATCGTACGAGAGTTCCAGGTGCAGGGACTCGACTACGGCGAAGAATTTACGCCCGGGGTCAACGAACAGAACCGGATCCCCGTCCATGCCGGCAGCGGCGTTGGGGCCGTGGAAGTGCCCCGCGGCATCCTCTACCATCATTACGAGGTGGACGAACGGGGCATCATCCGGCGGGTCAACTGCATCATTCCCACGGGACAGAACCTGAACAATATCGAGCAGGACATGCGGGCTCTGGTGCCGACCCTGGTGGCGGAAGGCCGGACCCCGGAGGAGATTCAACACCGGCTCGAGATGCTGGTCCGCGCTTATGATCCCTGCATCTCCTGTTCCGCCCATTTCCTCAAGGTTCAGTGCGTTGGATGAGTCGGTCCGTGCCGCGCTGGGTCCGGAAGGATCCTTCCCGCTCGCCCTTGTTCTGCTGGGCAACCCCTGGCGGGGGGACGATGCGGTTGGCCCTTTTCTGGCGGAACGTCTGAGTGGACGGCTGGACGACCGCTGCGTCTTGATTCCGGCGTTCGAACGGCCGGAGGAGGCCTGGGAGGCTGCCGTCGCCTGCCGTCCCAGACGGGTGGTCATGGTGGATGCGGCTGATTTCGGGGGTCGGCCGGGGGAGATTCGTGTGACACCTCCGGCGGGACGCGAAGCGCCTCCGCTGAGCACGCATCGCTTTCCGGTGGAGGCGGTCGCCCGTCTCATCGAAGCCGATACGGGGTCGCCCGTTCTTCTTCTGCTCGTCCAGGCGGCGGAGTGCCGCCTGGGGGCTCCGCCGACCGAAGCGGTGCGAGCGACCGCCCAAAGGCTGGCTGACTATCTGGAGGCCGTTTATGCACGAACGCCATCTGGCTGATGATCTGGTGGCCGACCTGCTCGACCACGCGCGCCGCCACGGGATCCGCCGGATTCGAACGGTGACGGTCCGACTCGGTCCCTTGTGCGAGATTCAGGCGGCCGTCCTTCGCCATGTGATCGAAGACCATGCCGGGGGAACGCCCCTCGAGGGCGCACAGTTGAAGGTCGAGGAGGGAACCCTCCGGGAGGTCCGGCTGGTGGGCTACGAAGGGGAGCCCTGAACCGTGTGTTACGCGATTCCGGGACGCGTTGTGGCGCTCCGCGACCGGTTGGCGGTGGTGGAGTATTACGGCCGCCGCAAGACAGCGCGGAACGAATGGCCTCATCTCCGTGTGGGGGATTACGTCCTGGCCCAGGGCGGTTTTATCATCGAGATTCTCTCGGAGGAGGAGGCGCGGGAGACCCTCCGCGCGTGGGAAGCGCTCTTTCGGGAGCTGGCGGAGACCGATGCCCGGCTCTCGCCACCCGCGCTTCCCCGCCCTGGGGCGTCGCCTCATATCCGCCGGCTCTTGGAACCGGCCCTTGAAGGACGGCCTCTTGGTCTTGAAGCCATCGAGGAGCTCCTTCGGATCGAATCCCCGGCCGATCTGGACCTCCTCTATCGCACGGCCAATCACCTCCGCCATCGGCATCAGGAGAATGCCTGCTGCGTCCATGGCATTCTGGAGCTATCCAATGACTGCCGGCGCAGCTGTGCCTACTGCGGCATCCGCGCGGGGCGCGGGGATCTGTTCCGGTATCGGCTAAGCGTCGAAGAGGCCGTTGATGCCGCCGGCGAGGCCATTGTCCGTTATGGATTCCGGGCGCTTGTTCTTCAAAGCGGAGAGGGCGCCTATCCCCTGGAGGACCTGATGGCCATCGTGGCAGAAATTCGCCGCCGCTGGCCCTGTCTGGTGATCGCCAGCTTCGGCGATATGGACGAGGAAGCGCTGGATGAGTTGTACGAGGCCGGCGCGCGGGGACTGCTGCTCCGGTTCGAAACCTCCAACCCCGCCTTGTTCGCCCACTGGCGGCCGGGCGCATCCCTCGATCGCCGTCTTCGCCTTCTTCGCCATGCGGCCGGGAGGGGGTATCTGCTCATGACGGGCGCCCTGATCGGCCTTCCCGGACAGACCCTCCGCGACCGCGCGCGCGATATTCTTCTGGCGCGTGACCTGAAGCCCGAGATGGTCAGCTTTGGGCCTTTTTTGCCATCGCCCGGGACGCCACTTTCGTCAGCCGCCCCACCGGCGCTCGACGAGGCGCTCAAGACGCTGGCCGTGCTTCGCCTCTGTGACGGGGGTGGGGGCAACGTTTTGGTCAGCACCGCTCTCGAAACCCTCCATCCCGAGGGGCGCGAACGAGGACTTCAGGCGGGAGGAAACACCCTCATGTTGAACGCCACCCCCCTCCGCTACCGGCCACACTATGCGCTCTATCCCGGGCGGGCCCACGCGTCGGAGAGTCTGGAGCGACAGATCGCCGATACGTTGACCTTGTTGAAACGCCTGGGCCGTGCGCCAACCGATCTCGGCCTCAGCGCCGACCGGTAGGACGGGATATTCCGGCGCGCGATCAGGCGGCCGTGGCGTGTCGGAACTGGGTTTCGAACAATCGCGCGTATAGGCCGCCGCGGGCCAGCAGCTCCTCGTGTCGCCCCTGTTCGATCAGCCGGCCCCGTTCCAGCACCAGGATCACATCCGCCGCCAGGACGGTGGAAAGCCGATGAGCGATCACCAGCGTCGTTCGGCCTTTCATAAGCGGCGCGAGGGCGGCCTGAATGGCCGCCTCCGATTCCGAGTCCAGAGAACTGGTGGCCTCATCGAGGATGAGAAGACGGGGGTTCTTGAGAATCGCCCGCGCGATCGAGAGGCGCTGCTTTTCACCGCCCGAGAGCTTGAATCCCCGTTCGCCGACCCGAGTGTCGAACCCCTGAGGCAGACGTTCGATCACTTCGAGGATACGTGCGGCGCGGGCCGCCTCGATCAATTCCTGTTCCGTGGCGTTGGGGCGGGCATAGAGAAGGTTCTCGCGGACCGTGGCATGGAAGAGGAAGGTCTCCTGGGTCACCATCCCGATTTGAGCGGCGAGGGAATCCAGGGTCACCTCCCGGAGATCCATGCCATCCAGCCGGATCGTGCCCTCCTGCGGGTCGTAGAACCGGGGGAGGAGATAAGTGATGGTGGTCTTGCCCGCTCCACTGGGCCCCACCAGCGCGGCGAGCCGTCCGGCTGGAATTACGAACGAGACGTTTTCCAGGGCCGGGCGATGGCTCTGCCGATAGGAGAAGGTCACATTCTCGAATCGGATCTCCCCCTGGACGGGCGGCAGCACGCGGGCCCCGGGGCGTTCCACGACGTCCGGCTGTAGATCGAGGTACTCGAAGATCCGGGCAAAGATCGCCAGGGCCCCCTGGATATCCACGTAGATGTTGGCGAGGTGAGCCACGGGACGGTAGAGGTTGGAGAGATAGGCGACAAAGGCGATGATGGTTCCCACGGTGAGGGAGGTCTCGCCTGGCGCGGACAGAATCAGCCGCCGACCGCCGAAGGCGTAAATCAGGGCCGGACCACCGGCGGCCACCGTGCCGAGAAAAAGGAAGAGCCATCGGCCAACCATCGCCTGCCGGAGCTGGAGATCGAAAACGGCCCGGTTACCGGTTTCGAAACGGGCCGCCTCGTAGTCCATCTGTCCGAACAGGCGCATAAGGACAAAGCCACCAACGTTGAGCACGTCCTGGGTGGCGCCCTGGAGCTCGGCCTGTTTTTCCTGCGTCTGCCGCGAGAGGGTCCGCCGCAGGGCGCCGGCCCGTCGGAGCGGAAAGAGAAACAGGGGAACGATGAGGCAGGCCAGGACGGCCAGGCGCGCGTCCATCGCGAAGAGGACGACCAGGGTGGCGGTGACGGTGAACAGGTGGGTGACGATTCCAATGAGGGTATTGAGAACAATTCCTGACACCGCGCCCGTGTCGTGGTTGAGGCGGGAGAGAATTTCCCCCGAGCGGGTGGTCACAAAGAAGCGGAGCGAAAGGGACTGAAGTTTCCGGAAGAGCGCGAGGCGGAGATCGAAAACGATATTCTGGCTGATGCGGGTGCTCCAATAGTTCTGGAGCACGCCGAGAAGGCCGGTCACCAGCGGAACTGCGACCAGACCGAGCACCAGAAGATAGAGCAGGGACAGGCGTCGCTCGGGGATGGCCCGGTCGAGGATGGCCCGGACGAGAAGGGGCGAGACGAGTCCAATGGCCGAGGTGAGCCCGATACTGATCAGAATCATGAGGCTCGCCCACCGGTAGGGGAGGAAGGTGCGGAACGCCCGGCCGAGCAGCGTTGCATCCAGGGTCAGCGGAGGCCGATCCCTATCGGCGCCGAACTCCTCATGGGCCAAGCCATGCGAGCGGACCATTCCGCCCAGGCTGCGATAGAACGACATGCCGTCGGTTCCTTGTTCCGTCACCCGCGGCCGTAATTGAGACCTTCGTGGCACATGGCCATGTAGTTGGCCAGGGGGACATAGTTGGCGATCGAATTTCCGGATCCCAGGGCATACCGGCCACCCGGCATGCAGGCGTCCAGGATGCACCGAACCTCGCGGCGAACCCCCTGTTCTGAAAGCGTGCAAAGCTTGTGTACATCCACGCCGCCCAGAACAGCCACGCGGTGGCCGTAGCGCTTTTTGAACTCCGTTACGGGGCAGATCGTCTCTTCGAAGGAGTGTTTCGCGTCGATCCGGACCGTCTCGATCAGGTCCTCCATCAGCGGCTCGATCTGACCGCAGGAGTGGAAGAGATAGAGAAGACCATGCTCATGCGCCAGCGCGGCCAGGCGGGCATGCCAGGGAAGAATCAGCTCCCGAATCGGACCCGGTCCCAGCAGCGGCTGCGTTTTGAACCCCCAGTCGTCCCCCTGGAAAAAGCCGCGGACGCGCGGCAGGGAGAGGGCATTGCGATACCACCCCACGATCAGTTCGCCGCAACGATCCACGACGGCCTTGACGAGGGCGGGATCGTCGTAGAGGAGGAGCGCCATGTGTTCATAACCGAGCAGCGTATCGAGGGGAATTTCAAGAAAACCCGACGAAGGACAGAGAAACAGCCCCATTCCTTCCGGCAGATGGCCGGCGAGGTACTCCAAAAGGGAAAAATCCACCTCCTCCAGCTTCGGCCACGGGTACCGCTCAAAATCCTCCCACGAGGCGATGACACCGGTTCCCTCTTCGGTCCAGAAACGCTGCCCGCGGCTCAGTTCGGACGCCGTGTCCGCCGCCACCCGGCTCTTCCCCGGAAACGCCAGCCCGCCCCCCCACCGGACGTAGTCATAGCCCATCCGGCGCCAGACCTCCACATGGATCATCAGCGCCTGACGTTGGGCCTCGAGGGAGTTGCCCTCCGGCCAGCGGAGGCCGAGGTATTGCTCCGCAATCGCGCGGACGACGTTATAATCCACAATAAGTTCGACCAGCGGCGGACAGGAGGGGATGATCTCGCCGCGCAGGACCGAGCAAAAGCGGTCCACGTCGGGTTGGGGATTTCGCAACGGCACATCCATCACATGGCTTCCTAGCACACCAGCGGAACCCGCTCAAGTCCAAACGTTCAGACTCAATTCGTCGGGGGATCAGAGGGGCAAGCCGTTCCGTTCTCTCGTGGCCTTTGGATCAGGAGCAGCGGCTCAGCGGAGAACGGGCGCGGTTTCCGGACGGCGCCCGCCTGGACCTCCCATGCGCGGGAACAAGCCTCGGGGTGAGGTGACCCGGTTGATCGTCTCGATATACTCCACGAACTCCCGGGCCCCGTCCTCGTCGTATCCCATCCGTCGGGCTGTATCCCGCAACAGGAGCGTCCGTTCCTGTTCCAGCAGTTCGCCGGCTTCCCGCAACTGGCCGAACAGGGTCTGCCGAATCTCGGCATCCGCGAAATTAGGAGGGGTTTCACCCAGGAAGGCATTCGAGAGATCGCGGATAAGGGCGATCAGTTTGCGATGGGATTCCTGATCCTCGGGACTCCATCCGGCGATGTCCACCTCCTCGAGAAAGGCGACTTGGTCGTTAACCGCGGTTTTGACCTGTTCGCGGAAGTTGATGCGCAGGGCCTCTATTTCCGCGGCCCGCTCCGGGTTCTGCTCCCGGAATTGCGCGACGCGCTCTTCCCAGCGGCGCCGGCGGAGGTCGTCACGCGCGGCCTCGTCCCCGGCAGCGGGCGGGGGGGGCATGGCTGAGGCCGCCTGAAGGGCAGCGAGCTGGCGGTCGCGCTCCTGGAGCAGGCGACGGAGTTCCCGGATCTCGTTTTCAAGCTGGAGGCGAGCCTCGCGAGTCAAGGCCGGATCTATGGGGGGCGGCGGGGCCGGCTTCCGCGCCAGGGCGGCCGCCTCCTCTCGGAGGGCGTCATGCCGGGCTTCCAGGGCGCGGAGTTCCCGGCGTACCCGGAGAAGCGAGGCCAGAGAAACCGCGGACAACACCGCGAAGAGAAGAGCGGCGATCAGGGCGAGACGTTCTGCCTTCATGGTATCCTTTCTCCCGCGCGACGGGAGGTATCGTACACCGCCGGCGGCGCATCGCGAATGATCTTGTAGATGGTTTCCGTCTCCCGGGCCATACCGAACTGTTCCCGGATGAGACGCTCCACGAAACGGGGATCGGTCTGAAACCGATGCTGACGCTGTTCGTAATCGTGCAGCTTGGCCACGATCTCGGCGTTCTGAGCCTCCAGAGACTCCTTCTTCGCCTGAAGCTCCCTCAGCCGGTGGTACGACGGCGCAAACAGGGAGTAGAGCGCGAAGAGAACGGCACCGATCAGAACGGCCAGGGAAAACCGGAATAAGAGGGTCCATCCGTTCATAGGTTTCTCCCGCCGCTGGTTTCGCAATCACTCTACTCCCGCGGCTCCGCCATTCAAGAAAAAAATGGACTCTTGTCTGAAATCCGCTATAATCCCTACGCTTTGGGAGCCGAGCGTATGGAAAATAACAAGGCGATTCTGGAGGTGGACAGCAAGCGTCTGGAGCTGCCGATCGTCACAGGCACCGAAGGCGAACGGGCCCTGGATATCACCTCCCTCCGGGAGCAGACCGGTCTCATCACGCTCGACGAGGGGTATGCCAATACGGGTTCCTGCCGAAGCCGGATCACCTTCATTGATGGAGAGAAGGGGATTTTGCGTTATCGCGGAATCCCGATCGAAGAGCTGGCGGAACATTCCACCTTCGTCGAGACCGCCTATCTGCTCATCTACGGTCATCTGCCGACCGAGGCCGAACTCGGCCGCTTCTCGAATCTGCTGACCCAGAACGAGAATCTCCACGAGGATATGCGGCATCACTTCGAAGGGTTTCCGTACAACGCCCATCCCATGGCTATCCTATCGGCGATGATCAATGCCAGCAGTTGCTACTATCCCGGCATGGAGATGGGGCAGCCGACCGCGCCCTTCTTCGATCAGCACGCGGCCCGTTTGATCTCCCAGGTTCGGACCATCGCGGCCTACGCCTACCGCAAATCCCGTGGATTGCCTATCATTTATCCGCGCCCTTCCTACCGGTACACCGCCAATTTTCTCCACATGATGTTTTCGGATCCCGCCGAAGACTACCCCCTGAAGCCGGAAGTCGTTCGCGCCCTGGATCTCATCTTCATCCTTCATGCCGACCACGAACAGAACTGCTCGACCTCCACGGTCCGCATGGTGGCCTCCAGCCAGGCCAATCTGATGGCCAGCGCCGCCGCCGGTGTCTGCGCCCTCTGGGGGCCGCTCCACGGCGGGGCCAATCAGGCCGTCATCGAGATGCTCGAGGATATCCATCGGACGGGCGACGACGGACGCCGGTTTATCGAGGCGGCTAAGGATCGGAAAAGCGGCCGCCGGCTCATGGGATTCGGACACAGGGTCTATAAGAACTATGATCCCCGCGCCCGGATTCTCAAGAAAGCCTGTGACGACCTCTTCCGGGTGCTTCAACGGGACGATCCTCTCCTGGAGATCGCCCTGCGGCTGGAAGAGGCGGCGCTGAAGGACGAGTACTTCATCGAGCGAAAACTCTACCCCAACGTGGACTTTTACAGCGGGATCATCATGCGGGCCATCGGCATACCGACCGAGATGTTCACGGTCATCTTCGCCATCGGCCGCATGCCGGGATGGATCGCGAATTTCAAGGAGATGATGGACGATCCTGGCACCCGGCTCTACCGTCCCCGACAGCTCTACATCGGTCCGACGGTTCAGCCCTACATCCCCTTGGCCGAACGGGGATCGAAGCGGGCCTCCTGAAACATGCCAGCCTTGGCCTACGTCATCCGGGGAAGCCACTTCCGGTGGGCTTCGAAGAGCTCGTCGCAAAGGGCCCGAATCTGATCCAGGGTGAGTTCCGAGGACGTGTGGGGATCCACATAGGCGGCGTGATAGACGGTTTCGCGCTTTCGCGTCAACGCCGCCTCGATCGTGAGGAGCTGCACATTGATGCTGGCACGGTTGATGGCGGCGCAGATTTCCGGCAGATCCCCCACCACAACCCCGGCCACGCCGTTCCGGTCCACCAAGCAGGGTACCTCCACGATCGCCCTTGCGGGCAGGTTGGGGATGAACCCCCGGTTGAGGACGTTCCCGTGGATTCGGACGGCCACATCGGTCTCCATCGCCTCCAGGATATAGGAACCATATTCATGGCTCCGGTATTTCGGCCGGTGCCGTCCGGATAGCGTCTCCGCGACCTGACGTTTCCACAGCTCGTCCGCATGGGCGATCCGTTTCAAATAGCTGTCCACCGGAATGTTGAACGTCTCCACCAGATGCGGAAAGCGAGCCTTGAGCCAATAGGACATATACTCCGCGGCATGGTGGGACGATTCGGTCACGTAGTAGCCGAAATGGCGCATGATCTCGAACCGGACCATGTTGTCATGCTTGGGTGCGCCGGGACGGAGCGCCTCACGGTTCATCCGGAAGGCTCGCCGCTTGATTTCCGGATAGAGATCCCGCCCGTGATCCCGAGCTTCGAGCAGCCAGGCCTGATGATTGATGCCCGCGATCGTCCATTGCAGCCGCCGTCCGGGATCGGCGTTGGCAATATGAGTGATCGGGATCTCTTCGTGAACGTCGTCAATCATGCCCAGACGGAGAAGAAGTCCCCGGACACACCCTTGAACGGAGTGACAAAGGCCGACGCACCGGACCGGGTAAGGGCCGTGCAGGACGGCCCCGGTAACCATGGCCATGGGATTGGTGTAGTTGAGCAGCCAGGCCTCCGGGCAGACGTCCGCCATGTCCCGCGCGAAATCAAGCACCACCGGGATAGTGCGGAGCGCCCGGAAGATGCCCCCGATGCCCAACGTGTCGCCGACCGTCTGTAGGAGCCCGTATCGCTTTGGTATCTCGAAATCGTTCCGGATGGCCTCCAGCCCCCCGATCTGGACCGCGTTGATGACGTACCGGGCGCCCCGCAGGGCCCCCCGGCGCTGCCCGACCCCCAGGTGAGCCGTAATCCGCGCCCGCCCCTTGTTCATGGTCTCGTTGAGAGAGGCCATGACCCGGTACGATTCCCGAAGCCGTGCGGGATCAATGTCGTACAGGGCTATGTGAGACTCGCGAAGCGCAGGGGTCAGGAAACAGTCGCCCAAAAGGCGTTGGGCGAACATCGTGCTGCCCGCGCCAAGAAAGGTGATTTTGAGCATTCTCGAACTCCTAACGTTTTGAATCCAGAAAATAGGCGAGTGTTCAGCCGGGGTCAAGCCTTTCCATGGCCGGCCGGCGAATCCCTCCCCCCATCGTCGGACCGTCGCGTGTCAGGACTTGTCACCGGGCGGCTGCCGGGCTATAGTAACGTGGACTCGGATTCGGAACCGACCCCGACCGGACGAAACCGTGAGCGAAACACTGACGCCCCCCATCGGCATCGGTCTTTACGGCGACAACGGCCATCAGATCTTCCGCCAAGTCGGCGAGGACCCCCGCGCCCGCCTCGTCGCATTTGCCGGATTCCCCCGCGGCCGGTTGCCGGAGGCCCTTCGCACCCAATCCGATGTCCGGGAGTACCCCTCCCTCGACGCCCTCCTGACGGACCCCGATGTCCGCCTCGTCAGTCTCTGCTCTCCCCGCCGCGATCAGCAGGCGAGGGATGCCCTCCGCTGCCTCGAGGCCGGCCGCCATGTCTATGCCGAGAAGCCCTGCGCCCTCGTCGAGGAGGATCTGGACGCCATTCTCGACACCGCCCGCCGCCGCGGACTCCGCTTCCACGAAATGGCCGGCTCTGCTTTTGAACAACCCTACCGCGAAATGGGCCGACTGGTCCGCAGCGGTTGTTTGGGAACTATCGTGCAGGTCTTCGCCCAAAAATCCTATCCCTGGCATGAACGCCGTCCGGCCGACGAAGGCGTAGACGGCGGTCTTCTCTGCCAGGTCGGCATCCACGCCGTCCGTTTCATCGAGCATCTGACCGGCCTCCGCACCCTCGACGTCATGGCCATGGAGACCCGAACGGGGTTGGAGGATACGCCGGGCGACTGCCGACGCGCCTCCCAGATGATGATGCGCCTGTCGAATGGCGGATTGGCCCTCGCGTTGGCGAACTATCTCCACCCCCACGCCGCCTTCGGCTCATGGGGGAACGAACACGTTCGGATCTTCGGTACCCGCGGATTCGTGGAAAGCGTAGATGCCGGCGCCCGGACCCGCCTCGTTCTGCTGGACCGCAACACCGGCCCGCTGCACCCCACCGAGCCCGGCCTGGACTGGTTCCGGTGTTTTCTCGACGAACTGACCGGCCAGGGAGGGTTTCCGGTGACGCTGGAGGAGGAACTCCACCCGACCCGCGTCGTGATCCGCGCCAAACAGACCGCCCGATAACCTACCTAGGAGCTACCCCCATGACCTCGCGCCCGCTCCTCCCCATGCCGCTTGTGGCCACTTGGATGGCTCTCCTTTTTCCCTGGACCGGTTGGGGGGAGCCGGATTGGCGATCGCCCATCGGGCCCGATGGCGTGACCCGCCTCATCGTCGAAGCGGAAACCATGAAGGGAATCCATACGCGGGAATTCGGCGGATCTGGCCCCGACTGGCGGGTGGGACGGGCCGGAATGGACCACTACCAGTGCAACGTCTTCGGCGGGCACTGGCAGAGTCGGACGCGCACGGCCATGACCGATGCGGGTGGGAACCGGGCCGTGCTGACCGCGCCAATCACGATTCCGAGCAATGGCCTCTACACGATCTGGGCCAAATACGAATGCCCCCCCTTTTTCAATTACGCCTTTGACGTCGTTCTCCGAACGCGGGGACTTTTCGGCCGGGAATGCTTCCGCCGCACTTACGGACTTGAAAACGCCGTCAAGCACTACTCCTTCAACAGCACCCTCACCACCGGCAGCCTCTACTGGACGTGGGGCATTGACCACGATGCCGCCGAAGGATACCCGGTCGAATTGAAGGCCGGACGCTACGAGCTTCGACTGGAAAAGCGCCCCAATCCGGAACCCGCCGGTATGCGTTCCGTGGACGTGATCATGGTGACGTCCGACCCTTCTCCAATCTCCTCCCCCCGCTACCCGCGTTACCCCCTCTTGGATGAACTGCGGCGGGCGAATCACCTCTTCATCCGATTTGTGCTGAGCGACGAGGCCGACGGACCGGCGGCCATCACCTGGAACCGATGGGGCAAACGATACCCCGATTTTTACCAGCCCGCCTATACCGAATGGGTCAAGGCCTATTCCCGTGAGGGACGGCTCCTCTCCACGAATGAGTGTCCTCTTCATCGCGGCCAGCTGGTTCGTCCCCTTCGACCGGGCGAGATCAGTCCATGGCTGGACGTCGGTCCTTGCCTGAATGTGGAGAATGCCGCCACCTTTCTGTGTACGGCCTCCCGCGTGGATCCGAAGACCGGCAAACCGCTGGCCGAGCAGCCAGAGCGTTTTCCGTTTCGGGTCGAGGTGGCCCTGGAGCCTTCCGATCGAGCGATCGTGAAACGCTTCGAAACGGTTCCCAAATCCCCCAATCGCTGGGTCAGCTTTTTGCTTCAGCCGGACCTGACAACGCCCGAAGGGCTGGCCTGGAGCCGTCCCCTGGCGGAAATCTACGAGGTCGTCACTCAGGAGTTGAACGCTCACCCGCGCAAAGCGGCCCATCTCCCTCGCCGAATGCGCTTTTATGGGTATACGGGGTCCCTCTTCGGCGGTGCGAAGGACCCGCCGTGGGCCAGGCGTCTCCTGATCGAATTCCGACACGCCCTCGGCTTGAACACCGTATCGGGCAGTGCCCTCACGCTCTCAGCGGCTGATTATGAGGAGTTCCGGGCCTTCTACCGGGAGCGGGGCGACGAGATCCTCCGCAGCGGGACTCACCACCACAGCCAGGATCCGGACAAGGTGGCCCAAGCGATTCAGGAAAAAGGGTCAGCCGGCGAGTTTCACTATCTCTCCTTCGGGGATGAGATCGGATTGCCTGCCATTGATGTCAAGAACCCGGCCGCCGTCGAGGCGTTCCGCGACTGGCTCCGCGCGAAGGGGATAAGCCCCGCCGATCTGGGACTCTCCCGCTGGGACCAAGTCAAGCCTCTGGCGGTTCTTTCGCGAGACGTGGCCGTGCAGATCGGCGTATGGAGTCCGGATCAGGCCGAAGCCGCTCTTGAGAGCTCCCTCAAACGCCTCTACTGGCACAGTGTCCTCTTTCGCACCCACCAAGGCATTGCCGACTTTGTGGCGAAAACGCAGCGGCTTCGGGCCTTGCTGGGACCCGAGGTTCACACCTCGGCGAATCTGGGTGGCATGCATCCCTTCTACTGGATGCACCAGGCCAGTTTCATCGAGGCCTTTCGCCACCAGGCGATGACGCTGGCCTGGACCGAAGACTACGATTACTGCCAGCCCGAAGCCTCCCGCCTGGTGGTGGAGTTTCTGGCGGGCTATCTCAAGTGCGGGACCAAGTACCACGGCCAGCGGATGATGTTCTACTGCATGCCGCACTACCCCGGCCAAAGCCCCGAGCATCTTTTGCAAAACGCCGTTCTGGAGTGGGGTCAGAACGTCAAGGATCTGGATTGGTTCTCGATTCCCCCCGATGGCTTCACCACGGAGAACTACGTCAGCCCCCGCGGCGGGCTTCCGACCTTTCGGATGATGCGCCGGATCAGCGACATGGCGGCCATGACGGAGGATTGGCTCGAGCCGGCCCGGCCTGTGGATGCCCCCGTGGCCCTGCTGCTGTCGGAGGCGAGCGATCTGTGGGAGATCCGGGGCAAGAGCCAGAACGCCGTGCGACCGGGCAGCGAGGAGACCAACGTCTTTCAGGAGGAGCGGAAAGCCGTCTATTACGCCCTGCGTCATGCGGGGTACCGCGTGGACCTGATCACGGAGGCGGATGTCCGCGAAGGCTGGCTCGAACGCTACCGCGCCCTGTACGTCATCGGCGAAAACATGGAACGGGCAACGGTCCAGCCGATTGCGGAATGGGTGAAGAAGGGCGGCCTCCTTTACCTGTCGGCCGGGGCCGCGCGCAAGAATGAGTACGATGAACCGTTCGACGGCCTCGATGCCGTGCTAGGCCGGGGACCCGTTCAGGAGTGGCGCCGATACCGGGGGGCCCTCCGAGCCAAACTGGAACTCCCCTTTCTCGAACCGCTGGCCCATGTGCAACCGGCCGACGGGGAAAGACACGCCTATCCGGCCCTGGCCGTGTTGGAGCGGTTTGCGGTCGGAACGCAAGCCGTCGTCCTGGATCGCTTTGACGATGGATCGCCGGCCGCGATCCGGACCCGCTATGGGCAGGGCGCCGCCTACACCCTCGGTGTCCTGCCCGGCCTCGCATGGCTGCACAAGGCGCTTCCCCGAATGCCCTGCGGAAAGGGCGGACCCGAAACGACCGCGGATGGCCGTCCGCGCTACCCCTCCTTCGAACCCGTGGATTTTGATGAGGCGGCCGGCCGAGCGATTCTGCGTCCGCTGATCGAACACGGCCTTCCACCGGATCTACGCACGCAACCGCGCGGCATCGTAGCCAACCGCCTCGTGGGGCCGAAAGGGACGGTGCTCACTGTCGTCCACCTGGCCATGCAGCAGAGGGGACCGGCCGAACCGGCCATGCTCGAGCTCGCTGGCGTGGAGCGTGTGGGCCGGGTGTGGTCCTATGAGTTTCCGACAGGCCTTCCGTTCGAAACTCGGGACGGGCGGCTTCGGATTACGGTCCCGCGTCTGGAGTGGGCCGACCTTATCGTGATCGAGAAGTAGCCGAGCTTCCTCCCGCGGGCGGAAGAAGATTCTCATCCGGAACCACCACAGGAATCTCCCGGCCGATGAAGGCCTCGATTTCCGGGAGCACAAAGGACTCGTCCTCGCAGGCAAACGAGATCGCCACACCTGTCCGGCCGACCCGGCCGGTTCGCCCGATCCGATGGACGTACTCTTCCGGTTCGTACGGGAGGTTGTAATTGATCACGTGGGAGATGCCCTCCACGTGCAAGCCGCGTCCGGCCACATCGGTGGCGACGAGCACTCGGATCCGACCGGCCCGGAAGGCCTCCAGGACCTCGAGGCGCCGTTGCTGATCCACCTCTCCGGAAAGCAGTTCGCACTCAATGCCCCGCCGGCGGAGCCGGGCCGCCAGTTCGCGGGTCTCGTCACGGCGATTGGCGAAGATCAGGACCCGTTCCATTCTCTCCCTTTCCATCAGGCGGAGGAGCAGCCGAAGCTTGTCCCGGCTTGCGACGGCATAGACGACCTGCTCGACCGTCTCTACGGCAACCTGTTCCGGTTCGATTTCCACGACGGCCGGGTCGCGCATCCACTGGCTGGCCAGCCGCATGACGGAGGCGTCTAACGTGGCGCTGAAGAGCAGCGTCTGCCGTTTTTCCCGTGGGGGCAGAAGGCGGATGATCCGGCGGACATCCGGAATGAAGCCCATGTCCAGCATCCGGTCCGCTTCGTCAATGACCAGGATCTCCACCTGATTCAGCCGGATGACCCGCCGGCCGGAAAAGTCCAGCAGACGGCCCGGCGTAGCGACGAGGATGTCCACGGGACGGTCGGCAAGCTTTTTTTGCTGGATCCGGAGCGCGAGCCCACCATAGACCGCCTCGACGGTGGCGCCCGTAAAACGGCTGAGAGCCCGGGCATCCCGTTCGATTTGGACCGCCAGTTCACGAGTGGGGGCAAGAATCAGCGCCCGGGGCGTTCCTGGCGGACGGAGGGGGGCATCCGGAGTCCGAATCAGCCGGTTGAGAATGACCAGCAAAAAGGCCGCGGTCTTTCCCGTGCCCGTCTGGGCGCGGCCGGCCACATCGCGTCCGGCCAGAGAGAGCGGCAACGATTCCGCCTGGATGGGAGTGCAGTAGCGGAAGCCCAGATCGGCGACGGCCCGAAGGAGCGGCTCGGGAAGTCCCAGGTCCTGAAAACGGACCTTGCCGGCAACGGGCGGGGGCGCGTCGATCGGTTCCGCCCTGGCTGGGGGCCGTTGCTCCGAGGGGGCTGGCCGCTTCGGAAGGTGCCGGTGGGGATGAGAGGCGGTCGGCGGCCTGGGGGTCTCCTGAGGGGCGGCGGAAGGACGCTGGCGGGGCAAGGCCGCCGCCGGAGAGGAAGGTCGGCGGGAGGACGACTCCGGCAGTCGTTTCAGGCGGAGCATCCGACGGGCAATTTTGCGAATCCATCGAGTGACCACGGGAATGCTCTCTTTCTAGAGGTGTGCGGGGCGTTGCTGGACCCACTCGCGAAGGCTTTTTTTGAGGGGAGTCCAGCGGTTCGAATCGGTGCGTTCGTCCAGAAAACGGCCATAGAGCGCCAGCCAGATCTCGCGAAACGTCTCCAGGCGCATCATCCGTTCCAGAAATCGGGACCCGGGATCGGTGCGTTGAGGATCCTCAGACAGCGTGAGCGAGCGGAAAACAAAGGTGTCGGCATCCACGGCCATCCGCCAGACCATTCCCTGAACGCCGACGGCAAACCGGGCGCGGCACAACCGTTTGCCGGCCATCAGGCAGGTTTTTGCCTCCGCGCTGTAGAGCGGTTCGCCGTCGCGCAGGGTGGTTATATGAGCGCCTTCGCCTTCGCGCGCCAGTACAAGAGGGCCTTCGATCTGCAACGCCAGCGGTGGGTGGCGGGGGACCTCGATGCGATCCCGGACAGTTTCGGCCTGAAACCAAAGCCAGGTGAGAAATTCGCGGCCGATCTCGACCGGCACGTCCCGATCCGGAACCTGGGGAGAGAAACTGGCCGGAGGAAGATCGCGAACGTCGAGCCGGCGCAGAAGCATGGCGGCGGCCGCCGCGTCGAGCGGCGTCGCCGGAAAGCCGAACGTGTGCCGAAAATGCGCCGTGAAGAGATCGGAAAGCGAGTCCGAGAGCGCCGCTGCGTACAGGAAGGATGTGGTGGGCCGGTGAGCCATCGGAATGGCGCGAAACTGAGGCGGCATCTGGGGCAGAAGGCGCTCGATCACCGTTCGCCGGATCTCCTGGCGCTGCCGACGGCGGACAGCGGGAGAATCCTCAACGGCACGGAGGGCCAGTTCCTCCATCCGGCACTCGGCGGCAAGAAGCGCTGGCGGGATCTTCCGGGCGCTCAGTCGCAACGTGGCCAGTATCCATCCCTCTCGAATCACCGAATCGGCCTTGAGAACCCGGTCGAGAAGATGCCGTGACGAAACCCAGCCACCGACCTCTTCCGCGCCGATGGCCTCGAGTGGCGGAGCGGCATGCGCCGCCAAGCGCTTGATAGCATCGTCGGGAAGGGGATGGGGGAGGTGATACCAACGGAACGAAACCGCACCCGATTCAAAGCCCATTCTACTCCTCGTCTTTCCTGACCGTTCTGGTCCTCCATAGGTTTCGGTCCATTATGGCCGCTTCCCGCCTCCAAAGAAAGCCGTTATTCACCTCGAACTTTTTTTGTTGATCACCGTGGCCATCGATGCTACTGTATAATTGAAGGGGAGGTTGCTATGAAGACGATCCGACTGGTTCTGGCAGGGCTGACGGTGGTGGGGCTTTCCCTTCATGGGGAGGAAATACCATCCGAGACGATTGTTGTGACGGATGCGGCCACTCCCTACTATTCCAACGGCTTTCCTGAAAACACGCTCAAAGGGCTGGAGTCCGGAACGATTCGGGAAGAGCAATTTTGCGCAAACATAAAGACGGGATGGGTCGCATATTGTTTCAATGAGGCCGTAACCCTGACCAATCTGAACATCTGGAACTATAACGCTGCGGGTTACCTCGGATATGGAATGAGCAACATCCAGATCGAGGTTTCATCGGATTGGGGCCAGACTTACAGCCTGGTTACAAACCTTCAGACCATGACTACGGTCTTCCCTTTGCCGAAAGGCACAGGGGCCACAAACAACCCCTTTTCCTCGATCCCGCTACAGCATCTTGCCACGCATCTCCGGATTCGAGCGTTGACGACGCACTCAACAGCGAACTACAGCGGGCTCAGTACCGTGCGGTTTTACGGCGTCAAACCCAACGCCATTGCACGGGTCACAAACATCACTGTCTCGGCGTACAGCAGCTTTACCTCCGGCCGCCCACCTAGCAACACGGTGGATGGGACCCCGTACATCGGTGATTACAATTATGCCTGGTTGTCCATGTCGGGCGATACCAACGCATGGATTGTGTTCAATCTTGGGGGAGCAAAAACGCTCAGCCATCTTGTCATATGGAATTATGCTCAATCGACAACGCTTAATAACCGCGGCATGAAAGATATTCAGATTTCTGGTTCATCGAACGGCGTTGCCTTTGCTCCCCTTACAATTCCCACACATGGCGAGACGACGATCAAGATTGCTCCCGGTTATGCCGCTGGAAATCCCGGTGAAGTCGTACGGTTGGAAGGTCAGGCGGCCTATCTAAAAATCTACTGTGTTTCGAACTACGGAGGGACTCACTCCGGCCTCAGTGAGGTCTATGTTTTTGCTCATGCGCCTTCTTCCGCGCAAGCGCGGGGCACGTTGATCCTGGTGCGATAATGAGGCCTTTTGTGACTCGATGGGCAGTGATTGGGGGGGTGCTCTTGTTGACCGGCCTGGCCGATGCCCTCTTCTGGATCCAGGCCGAGCGAGAATACCAGGCCCTTCCGAAACCGCTTCCATCCACGTGGGGATCGGCGGAGTTGGCGCAGCGTTTCCCCCGTCTGGCCTTTTCCTGCCGTCTTTTCCGCCATACCCTTTTCCCCCCGCCTGACGCTCCTCCCCCCCCCTATTCGCCCATCCCTCTTCTCGGTCACAAAATCACCGGCCAGGCGCTTCTGGCCCTGACTCTCGTCTTTGGGGGTGGGGGACTTACGCTCGTGGGACTCAGGGGATGGTTCTGGACGGCGGGCCGCTTTCTTCTCTTTGCGCTGGCCGCTTTTGTCGCTTTCGCCTATCTTTTTATTCATCCCCTTCTGCTGGTGGCGACTTACAGAGGATGAACGGAAAGGCAGGTCCAGGGTGAGTGTCGCGGCGTGGTTGATCCCGGAGGCGGCCCGCGTGTCTCCTCCACTCTATCTCCTGACCGTTTCAGCGGCGGTTCTTCTGACCGGATTCAGCAAAGGGGGCTTTGGGGGCGGATTGGGAATCCTGGCGACGCCGCTTTTCATGCAGGTACTGCCCGCCCGCCTGGCTCTCGCCATGATGCTTCCCGTTCTGATCGTTTGCGATCTCTTCACCCTCCGCCATTTTCCCAGGGAATGGGATCCGACCAGCTTCCGGCGCATCGCCGGAGGAATGATCGTCGGCCTCATCGTTGGGACACTCCTGCTGATCCTTCTGGGATCCATCGGCGCGACCGGCGACCGGATCCTCAAGCTCGCCGTCGGGGGTCTCTCCCTGGCCTTTTGCCTGTTGAAATTCAGCGAACCGCTCTGGAAGAAACGATCTTTACCGACCGAACAGAAGGCCGACGACGCCCCGCCTTCACGACCCGGCTGGGCCATTGGCACCTTCCTGGGCATTCTCGGCGGGATGGCGACGATGCTGGCCCACGCCGCCGGGCAGATCGTGGGGGTCCATTTTCTTTCCCATCGCCTTCCTCCCGGGCGTTTTGTGGGAACCACCGCGCGCTTTTATCTGATCTTCAACACGCTCAAAATTCCCCTTTTCCTTTTAGCCGGCGCCCTGAGCCGCGAACCCTATCTTACGCTTGACACCCTCCGCTGGAACCTATGGATGTTCCCGATCGGCGGAGCCGGCGTCGCCGCCGGGGCTTGGCTCAACCGGCGGATGAACGCCACCCTCTTTACCTGGGTGGTGTATGCTCTCCTTTTCGTGACAGGGCTCCGTATGGTATTCTCAACATGGTAACGGCTTCCCCCTCTTCGATGAGAATCGACGGATGAATACGGCGAATCGGACGACGATTTCCGACCCCGCCTGGTATGCCCTCCGCCGTACCCTTCCGCCCTGGCGCTTCCGGGACAATTTGCGGGAACTGGTCCGCCAACTTCCCCGGTACCGCGTCAACGAAGTGATCGTCAAGGTGGACACCGAGGAGTTTTCGCATGGACAGCCGCCGCTTGAATGGATCCGCGCCTACCAGCCCCGTCTCCTCGAGATCCGTGACACCCTGAAAACCATCGGCGTCCGCTACTCCTTGAACCCCTGGATCACCGTTGGACACAACGACCGCGGACGGGATGCAACGGCGGCCCTTCCGGGGCTTGGGACCGTGGTCGGCCATGACGGGACGGTCTGCCGCGTGTGTGCCTGCCCCCTTTCCGAGGTCTGGCGTGATCACATTCGAAAGGTCTGGACGATCTACGCGGAAACCCGTCCCTTTGTGATCTGGATCGAGGACGACATTCGCACCTTCAACCATCGGCCGGTTCGGTACGGATGCTTTTGTCGGTCCCATCTGCGTGCCTTTTCGGAACGGGTGGGGCGCGACGTCAGCCGGGAGGAATTGGTGGCCGCTCTCCTCCAACCCGGGCCTCCCCATCCCTGGCGGGGCCTCTTCCTGGAGATGCAGGCGGCGATCATGGAGGATACCGTCCGCTTCCTCGAACAGGTGGTTCATGCGATCTCTCCCGAGACTTCGCTTGGCCTTATGTCGAGCGGACCCCGAATTCACTGCCTCGAGGGGCGCCGCTGGACACGTATGGCGGAGGCGATGGCCGGTGGGAGACCCTTCTTCAGCCGCCCGCCGCTGGGCAACTACAATGAGGATTCCTTGCGGGGCCTCTACTATTCCCACGATTCGATCAAGCTCACACGCCATGTTCTGCCGGCGGGCACCATCGAGCAGACCGAGGTGGAGAATTGGCCCTTTACGGGGTACTCCAAAAGCGTCGCCTTCACCCGGCTGCAAATGGCCCTTTCGTTCGCCTATGGGGCGCACGGTGTGACCCTCAACCTCTACGATCATGCCGGAACGCCCATGGAAGCCGAGCCGGCCATTGGCCGAATGCTGGGCGAGTCCAAAGCCTGGTTCAAGGCCCTGGCCTCCCGCGCTCAGGCGTCCGGCCGTTACCGCGGCGTTCGCCTGCTCCACCATGAACGGGCCTCCGCCGTCAAACAGCTCCCCGAGGGAGCCGAGTGGTGGGCTCTGCGCGAGGATGGCGAAGAAGCCATGCGCGGGCTCGAAGGGCACGGCATCCCGACGACCTATGAGAGCGAGGAACCGGCGGCGATGGCCACGGGGCAAACCCTTCGGGCCTTCTCTGAGGCCGAGGTGGAGAGCCTGCTGAAGCGGGGACTCTTTCTCGATGCCGTTGCCGCGCGCGTGTTGATCGAACGCGGAATGGGCGACGCCATCGGCTTGGCCGGCGCCGAGCCTCCCGTCTGGCTCGATGAGTTGGGCGCCTTTTCGGCCGAGGAGTTTGTACACCGCCCTTGGGGCGGAAGGGATCGCACCTATCTGACCCTGACGCTTCCCGATCTCAGCGGCCGGCCTCACGTATCCGTGCTGACGCCAATGGAGTCAGCGGCCGTGACGAGCTGGCTGGTGGACCCGGATACGCGCCGGCTTCTGCCCGGGATGATCGCATTCGAGAACCGATGGGGAGGGAGGGTGGTCGTTCATGCCCTGGACTGGGCCAGCGCCTGCGGCCCATCCTTCTTCCATCCCTTCCGCCGCCAGCAGCTTCAGGGCGCCTTCCGCTGGCTGGCCCGCGGACAGCTTCCCGTCTTGGTCAATGGAGGCGTCTTCCCTCTCGGCGTTCGGAAGGATACCGAAGAAGGAACGCTTCTCGGACTGTTCAACCTTTCGCTCGACCCGTGGCCGGAGGTCGTCTGGACCCTCGGCGATATCGCCCGCAGGCCGGCCGGTGTCGAGCGTCTGGAGAGAAATGGCCGCTGGCGGAAAACGACCTCGGTCCTGGTGACCCGGAAAGGCCCATTCCTGACGATCTGCCTGCCCGGGCCGGTGACCTATGACGAACCGGCGTTTGTGATGTTGCGACCATGACGCGCAACCATGCGAACCCCAGGAGCTGCTGATGAAAACGAGCCCTTACCTGAGATTCCAGAAGACACAACTGATTTTGCGCGACGAGCTGGCCATTGATCGGACACGCCTGGCCAACGAACGAACGCTGCTGGCCTATCTGCGGTCGGGAGTTTCCTTGCTCCTGGCCGGAGTCTCCATCATGCACTTTGCCCATGCACTCTGGTTTCTCGTGTTGGGGGTGGCCTGTCTGCCGCTGGGAGTGTTTTCGATTCTCTTCGGCGTGTGGCGTTATCGCCGCATGGATCGCCATATCCGCCTTCTCCGTAAGGACGTTCCTGCCACGCCGGCCGGTGAGCAAGAGCTGTCCGAGGAGGTCCTTGACGGGGCCGAATAGGGCTGATAGGATGGACCTGTTGTTTGCACCAGTGGTGAAATTGGCAGACACGCAAGGTTCAGGTCCTTGTGGCCGCAAGGCTGTGGGGGTTCGAGTCCCTCCTGGTGCACCACGGTTGTTCCTGACCCGTTGAGCTCTCCTCCGGCTCAGCGGGTCTTTTTTTCTCCCGGGATGTGGACCGGCCGCCCCTCCAGGACGTGCGCCGCTTCCATCCAGGCTTCCGCCAGTGTCGGGTGCGCATGAACGACCCGGCCGAACTCGGCCGCCGTCCATTCGCCCTGAATGGCCACCGCGGCCTCGGCAATCAGGTCGGAGGCGGCGGGCCCGACCGCCTGGGCACCGAGCAACTGGCCCGTCCCGGCGTCGGCGATCCATTTGACAAAGCCGTCGGCGCGTCCAATCGCCAGCGCCTTGCCCAGAGCGGCGAAGGGGAATTTCCCAACCCGGATGGCCTGCCCCCGTTGTTTGGCTTCCTCCTCGGTGAGACCGACCGTTCCGACCTCCGGGGCGGTGAAGATGGCCGAGGGGATCAAGGTTGGGCGGCTTTCGGGATGACGCTGCGTGGCGTTCCAAGCGGCCGTGAGCCCTTCGGCCGTCGCCCGGTGGGCGAGCTGAGGCCCGGGAATCAGGTCGCCGATCGCGAAAATCGAAGCGTGGCGGGTCCGGAGATAGCAATCGGTCTCGATATGCCCCGAGGGAAGAAGCGATAACCCGATCCGGTCCAGACCGAGCCCTTCCGTGACCGGCGTTCGGCCGACAGCCACCAGCACTTGTTCGGCATCGAGCCACTCGTCGCCGATCCGACAGCGGACCCGATCGCGTTCCTCACGCACCTCCTCGATGGGAGCCCCGCAGCGAAGGCGGATACCCAGCTGCCGTTCCATGGTCCGGCGAACCTCCCGACGGACGTCGGCATCAAGAATGGCCAGAATATCCGGGAGCATTTCGACGAGCGTCACGGTGACCCCCAGGCGGGCCGCCAGGCAGGCGAATTCGCATCCGATGATGCCTCCGCCAACAATGAGGAGAGCGGCAGGCATTCTGTCCTGATCCAGGAAGGCGCGGCTGTCCAAGATGCGGGAAGAGGCAGGGAAAAGACGCGGTCGGATAGAGCGGGAACCGGTGGCCAGGATGATCCGCTCCGCTTCGAGCACAAGCGGCTCGCGCTCACGCTGGACCGCGAGTCGCCTCGGCGTCAGAAACGAAGCGGTCCCTTTGATCGCCGTCACGCCGTTGCTTTTCAGGAGGGTCCGGATACCGTTTCGCAACTGCTCGACCACCTCGTTCTTCCGCTGCCAGAGCTTGGCGTAATCGGGCCGGGCGCCTTCGGTCTGAAGGCCGAGCCGGTCAGCATGGCGGACCTCGTGATAAAACTCCGCACCGGCGAGAAGCAGCTTCGTCGGAATGCATCCCCAGTTTAGGCAAGTCCCACCCAGGACCTCCCGCTCGATCAGCGCCGTTTTGGCGCCCAGTTGAGCGGCACGGATGGCCGCCGGGTAGCCGCCGGGGCCTGCACCCACCACGATTACGTCAAACTTTTCCATAGTGTCACATCCTCGAGTTTCGCCTTCACGGCATTGACGAACGCGGCCGCCTGCGCGCCGTCCACCATCCGGTGATCGCTCGACAAGGTCAGATTCATCATCTCCCGAACCACCACGCGGCCGTCCCGCACAACCGGCGCCGGCCGCGTACTGGCCACCGCCAGGATCGCCGTCTCGCCAGGGTTGATGATGGCCGTGAAGTGGTCCACGTTCAGCATCCCCATGTTGGAAACCGTGAACGTGCTGCCCGTCATCTCATCAGGGGTCAGACGTCCCTGCCTGGCCTTGGTGACCAGAGCTTGGATCGCGTCGGAGAGTTCCGCCAGGGTCAGGCGATCGGCGTCCCGGATCACCGGAACGACAAGTCCCTGCTCGAGACTGACGGCCATTCCAAGGTGGATGGCGCCCCGCCACTGGGCTGTCCGACCGTCCGTCACCGAATTGAAGGCTGGCATCTCCCGGAGCGTCAGCGCGACCGCTTCCAGGATGAAGGCGGTGACCGTATAGGAATGCCCGGCGGCTTTGAGGGCGTTCCGGAAGGCGAGCAGATCCGTCATATCCACGGCCACCGTCACGTAGAAGTGAGGAATGGTGGTCGCGCTGCGGGTCAGCCGTTCCGCGATGACCTGGCGCATGCGGGAGAGGGGTTTCGGCCGTTCGGCGAGCGCCCGGTCTACATCGGCGACCACGATCCGGCCGTCGGCGCCGCTCGGCCGAAGATCGAGCAGATGGATCCCTTCCCGGATGGCCTTTTGTTTGGCGGCGGGGGTAATCCGGATTCGGTCCACCCCGTGCTGTTCCATGTAGGCGCGAACGTCCTTTTCGACAATGCGGCCGCCCGGCCCGCTGCCGGGAATGCGCCGGATATCCAAGGCCGCGCTCCGGGCTAGCGCCCGGGCGCGGGGCGAGGCCGCGAGACGAGTCGGCGCGGAGGGCGAGGGTGGGGGAGGGGACGTGGCGGGCGCCGTGGCTGGAGTGGGGCGGCGTTCGGGCGTTGGCGGCGGGGAGGTCTGAGGGGGCGCCGGAGCCGCCGCGGAAGCCAATGGCGGAGGTGTCGAGGCGGGCGCGGAGGAGGCCTCGGGTTTGGGCCAGGTGGCCGGATCGGGGATCGCCTCTCCGGGCTGACCCAGAATCGCCACGGGAGATTGGACGGGGACCGTCTCTCCTTCGGGGACGATGATCTTCAACAGCATCCCTTCGAAAAAGCTTTCGACCTCCATCGTGGCCTTGTCGGTCTCGATTTCGAAGACGACATCGCCCTTCCGGACGGTGTCGCCCTCCTTCACGCGCCATTTGACCAGGGTGGCCTCTTCGGAGGTCTGTCCGAATTTCGGCATCACGAGGAATTGCGCCATGGGGATCTCCCGGTTCGAATTAGAGCAGCCGGCGGACCGCCGCCTGAATGTCCCGCTCGTTCGGAAGGAAGGCCGCCTCCAGCACATGGGATTGCGGGGCGATGCCGTTCTTGGCTCCGACGCGCAAAACGGGCGCATCGAGATAGTCGAAGGCCTCCGCCACGATGCGGCTGGCCACCTCGGCCGTAAAACTGCCGATATCCACCGCCTGCGAGACTACGACGCAACGGCCGGTCTTGCGCACCGAGGCCAGCACCGTCTCCATGTCGAGAGGGACGAGTGAACGAAGGTCCACGACCTCGACGCTGATCTTCTCCTGCTCGAAGGCCGCGGCGGCTTTCAGGGCATCGTGCAGCGCCGGCCCCCACGTGACGATGGTGACGTCCCGTCCCGGCCGCTTCACCTCCGCCTGGCCGATCGGGATCAGGAATTCGGGATCGTCGGGAACGACGTCCTTGATGCCGTAGAGCAGTTGCGATTCGACATACAGGACGGGGTTGTTGTCCCGGATCGC
>Ga0308419_1000335_pt1 | contig 35263 bp, 29 predicted proteins | sample HotsprSampleMS50_FD_203674 | JGI IMG/M metagenome (GOLD analysis project Ga0308419, IMG submission 203674) | Hot spring phototrophic mat microbial communities from Mushroom Spring, Yellowstone National Park, Wyoming, United States - 20090730_MS50 ... | reverse complement strand
CCAATCTCCTTTACGAGGTCAAAGCCTCACGCGAACAATTCAGCCTGTAACCTGTCTACCCCATCAGTCCTTGACCGACAGAGTATAACCACCAGAAAGCGCTTCATTCATACCATCTCCTTTCTCCCCGGCGCATCGGGAGATCGCCGATCGAGCGGTGGACGGCGTTCTTTTCTTTCGATGGCTGGGGGCTCACCCGACGCCCGTGGGGCGGCAAAACATTGACTGGAGCGGCGCGCATCATGCCCATCAAGAGTGGCCGGCGCAGCTCAACCGTTTCTTTCAGCTCGAGCCGTTGGCCCGCGCCTATACGGAAACGGGCGATGAGCGGTATGCTCAGGCGGCGCGCGAGTACATCGCGGACTGGATTCGCGCCCATCCCCATCAGCCGTCATGGACGATGGCGCGATATGACAATACCCTCAACCTGAATCTCCGGATCGGTCATTTGGAACGTCCGGGATGGTTGGGGACGTTGCCCCGGTTTCTGCGCAGTCCCTCGTTTGATGACGCCTTTCTCGCCGAGATGGTGGCGTCGGCCAGCGCGCAGCTGGATTACGAGATGGCCCATATGCCGAATGGGATCAACTGGCGGATTGCGGCATCCGACTGTCTCATCGCCGCGGGGCTTCGGCTCGCCTTTCTACCCCGTGCCAAAGCCTGGCTGGCGTTTGGGGTGGCCTGTCTCAATGATGCCTGGCACCGGCAGATCCTTTCGGATGGGGTTCATGAGGAACGGAACCCCAGCTATCACACCTGGATGACGAGGGTCATGACGGTCTACTGCGACTTGAAAAAGGCGCTGCCCGAACTCGGACTGGTGATGGAGCCTCAGCGTGTCGCCGCGATGTGGGACTATGCCCTGGCATCCACCCGCCCCAATGGGGCCTTCAACGCGCTCCACGATTGCACCGGGGAGCGCCACGGCTCCTGGAACGAGACGCGGCCGGCCGCGGCGATTCGAAAGGAACGCGCCGCGTTTCGGGCCCGATGGGGCCTTCCGCCGGGTGATCCTCCCTTGTTCTACTTTTCGGCCGATGCGGGACAGGCCCTGTGGCGGACGGGCTGGGGTGAAGACGATACCTATGTGACCTTCGATGCGACGCTCTGGGGCGGGGGACATTGCCATCTCTCCCGCAACAGCCTTCAATTGCATGCGTTTCGTCAGACCATGGTGGCCGATCCTGGCTCCTTCAGCTATGAACGACGAGACCCGTTTTCCGCGTACGGGAAGTCCACCGCCGCGCACAGCACGGTTTGCCTCAATGGGTTCAACCAGAGTCCGACGAATCCCTCGCGGACGACCGTTTTCACGGCGCCGGGCTATGGTTTCATCTCGTCCGACTACGAGGGCGGCTATTGGGAAGGCGATTGGCTATGGGGCTTTACGCATCTCGGCCGCGGCATCTGGGCCAGTCATTGGCGATGCCTGTTGTGGATTCAAGATCTTGGGCTGGTGGTGGGCGACAGTCTTCAACGCGTGCCGACACAGCCTCCGGATCGCGGCGATGAACCACCGGTTCTCGAATGCCTGTGGCAGTTGGCGGAGCAGGCCGAGGTCGTGATAACGCCGGATGGCCAGCAGGTCGAAGTACGCTACGGCGGGGAGACGGGATTGCGGGTGCTCTTGGCCCATCGGCCGGAAGGAAGCGAGGTCCAGGTGATTCGGGGACAGCGGGAACCGCTTCGTGGCTGGATGCCGGGAGAAGGCCGGATGGAGCCGGCCCCGCAACTGGCGGTTCGTCTGCCGCACATGACGCAACGGCATGAGGAGTTCTGGACGGTGCTGATTCCCTGGGGGCGGGGGTGCCCGCCGCCCGCGGTTCGCGTATCCACGTGGAAGGAGCCCCATGACCGTTCGGGTCGAATTCGCCTGGATTGGGTGACGGGAGCCTCCGACGAGATTCACTGGACCTATCGGCGATTGGTGATGCTGGGAGCGCGGGAGGGGTTCGAAACCGATGCCGGCCTGGTCCATCGGCGCCGGGATGCAGAGGGACGGGTGATTCGGATGGTGGCGATCGGCGGAACCTATCTGCGGCCTTACGAAGTGAAGCCGCTGCCGGCGCCGGGGATCTTGGTGTGGTCGGCTACCAGATAATCTCGACGCCCGGAAGGATCGCAGCGATGGCCGAGCGTTCGGATTCAGGGATATTCGTTTTGCGCAGGTAGAGCCGTTTCAGATTGCGCAATTGTGCGATTTCAGGCGGGAGGGATTCGAGCGGGTTTTCGTTCAGGCGAAGCCATCGGAGGGCCTGAAGACGGCCGATTTCGGGTGGCAAGCGCGTGAGACGATTCCGGTCCAGGTTCAGGTATCGGAGGGCCGTCAGAGCGCCGATGTCCGGTGGCAGCTCGGTCAGGGCGTTATCGGAGAGATACAGGACTTCCAGCCGAGGGAGCTTCCCGATGGCGGGGGGAAGGGATTCGAGGCGGTTGTCACCGAGGTCAAGCCACGTGAGCGTCTCCAGGGAGGCCATGAAATCGGGAATCCGGGAGAGGCCGGTTTGCCGAAGAGCCAGTTTTTGAAGCTGGGGCAACTGACGGATCTCCTCGGGCACCGATTCGAACGCCTGGCCCGTCAGAATGAGCGCCTCGATGGCACCGGGATCGCTCATTGCGTCTTCCACGGTTCGGGCCGTCCGCAGCCGCGTCGGCGCCTGTTGTGGTACTCCGCATCCTGTCCCGAGGGCCGCCAGCAACATTCCTATTAAAAACGTCCGGCACATGGCGCTTTACCCTTCCGTCATCATCGGGCCATGCTAGAATAATCCAACGCTGATTCCAAGCGCATTCTGCCGGGGCGCGTGCGCGGGGGGGCGTTCGTGCCGCGGTCATCGCCCTGCGTATGACAAGGGGGGTCTGACATTGCGGGGAGGGATGGTTTTCGCTAGAGTAGGGGCCAACGCCGAGGAATGCCCGCATGACGCAACGCCATTGGATTGCCATTCTGGACTTTGGATCTCAGTACACCCAGCTAATCGCCCGGCGCATTCGCGAGTTGGGGGTCTATTCGGAAATTGTCCGGTATGATCTCACCGCGGAGCGGCTGCGGGCACGCCGGCCGGATGGTGTGATTCTCTCCGGAGGTCCCGCCAGCGTCTTCGACGAGCAAGCGCCGCTTCCCGATCCCCACATATTCGAATTGGGGGTGCCGGTGCTCGGGATCTGCTACGGCCTTCAGGCGATGGCCCGACTGCTTGGGGGTCAGGTCCGCCCTGGCCGTCAGCGGGAATTCGGCCATGCCCGCCTGACCCGTTCCGACGAATCGCCGCTTTTGGCGGGACTTCCGGGCGAAATGGATGTTTGGATGAGCCACGGGGATCAGGTCGAAACCCTGCCCCCTGGTTTCCACTCCATCGCACGAACCATCACGTGCCCGGTGGCGGCGATGGCCGACGAAAAACGACACCTGTATGGACTTCAGTTTCATCCGGAAGTGGTGCACACGCCGCACGGCCGGGAGATACTCCGCCGTTTTGTCTTTGCGGTGTGCGGGGCTTCGGCGGATTGGAATATGGGCCGATTCATCGAAGAAAGTGTCGAGGCGCTGCGGGAACGGATCGGTCGGGGACAGGTGGTGTGCGGCTTGAGCGGCGGGGTGGATTCGGCCGTGACCGCCGCGCTCATCCACCGCGCGGTGGGTTCTCAACTTCATTGCATTTTCGTGGACAACGGCCTTTTGCGGGCGGGCGAGCCCGAACAGGTGGCGGAGACGTTCGGCCACACCTTCGGGATGGACCTGCACGTCGTTCGAGCGGGCAATCGGTTCTTTCACGCTCTCCGCGGCGTGACCGACCCAGAGCAGAAGCGAAAAATTATCGGGCGACTCTTTATTGAGGTCTTTTCCGAGGAAGCCCGGCGGTTGGGACGTGTGGAATTCCTTGCGCAGGGCACCCTTTATCCCGATGTAATCGAGAGCCTTTCCCCCCTGGGCGGTCCATCGGCGACGATCAAAAGCCATCACAATGTCGGTGGTCTTCCCCCCGATCTGGCCTTTACCCTGGTCGAACCGATTCGGGAGCTTTTCAAGGATGAGGTCCGGGAGCTTGGCCGGCGTCTCGGATTGCCGCCTCGCATCGTCAACCGTCAACCTTTTCCCGGTCCCGGTTTTGCGGTGCGGGTTCTTGGCGAAGTCACGCCCGAGCGAGTGGCGTTGCTGCGTCAGGCCGATCAGCGGGTCCAGGAGGAAATCGAGAAAATGGAAAACTACAGCAGTCTGTGGCAATCCTTTGCGGTGCTGCTTCCCGTTCAGACGGTCGGGGTGATGGGAGACGGCCGAACCTATGAATACACGATCGCGCTCCGGATTGTGGAAAGCCAGGATGGCATGACCGCCGATTGGGCTCGGGTGCCGTACGAGGTGCTGGCCCGTATCTCCAACCGCATCATCAACGAAGTTCGGGGGGTGAACCGAGTCGTCTACGACATCAGCTCCAAGCCCCCGGCGACGATCGAGTGGGAATGAATCGGTACGCGTCGGAATGAAACGCGGAGGAATTGACGTTGCGCGATGCGGTTGTGATAGGATAAGGTGCAGAAAGACGCGAGGAGGGAGACCGTCAGGGTATGAGCCGGGTTGCTCATTACTGGGAGAAGATGTACGCGGCGCTGACCGCCTTCTGTCGTACGACGGGCCATTGTGACGTACCGACCAACTATGCGCCCAATCCGGCGCTGGGCCGATGGGTGGCGGTTCAGCGGTTTCGCCGAAAGAAGGGGCTTCTGACCGAGGAGCAGATCGCGCTTCTGGACCGGCTGGGTTTTATCTGGTCGCCCGGCGAACACTCGTGGGAGCAATGTTTTCGCGAGTTGGCCGCGTTTCGCGAACAACATGGACACTGTCGGGTGCCCGTCCAGGACCCCCGCTATCGCCGTCTGTGCGCGTGGATCGCCAACCAGCGGCACCGGAAAAAGATCGGCAAGTTGTCCCCCGAGCGAATCGCCCGGCTCGACAGTCTTGGTTTTCGATGGAACATCTACGGTGTTAAGTCGAGACGCCGTCCGTCGGCCGACGTTTCCGCGACGGAATCGGAGACGATCTCCAAGGCGCGGCGCCGCGCCCACGTTGTGGAACATCGGCTGTACCAGCTTGGTCCCGAACACTATGTCCAATACGATGGCCAAGGGCCGATGCCACCCGAACTGACTCAGCATCTTAAGAAGCATGACGGCGAATATCCGCCCTTTCTCCTGCTCCCCAACGAGCCGGTCCGCTTTGTTCTGGCTATTAACGGCTTCGGGCGCGAGCGGATCGTCCGTTGGAACGGCAAAGGACCCCTTCCGGAGGATGTGATGGACTATGTTCGGGAGAACGGCTGCCTGCCTCCCCGGCGCTAGGGGGGAGACGGCGTCCCCCTACAGGTGGGCGTGGCGATCGGCAATTTGATCGGCCAGTCGTGAGACCGAATCGAGATCCTCGGCCCGGGGGCATCCCCGGACGAGAACGGGTTCCAGAAACTCGACCTTGAGGTTCCCGAGCAACCCCTTCATCTGATCGCCGATCCGGGTGGCCCAGCCGTACGAACCGACGAGACCGGCATAGCGGATTTTGGGGCGGAGCGCATTGGCCAATAGGGCGGCATAAGCGGCGGCGGGGTGGGGGCCCGCCAGAACGGTTGGCACACCAAACACGACGGTAGCCGCATCCACCAGGGACTCAGCCAGCTTGCCCAAATCGGTCACCGGAAGGTCGAAGGGATAGACGGTGACCTGCCGTTCGGCCAGGCGACTGACCAGCCGGGCGATCATTCGGTCGGTACTTCCGTGCATTGAGACATAAGGGACCACAGCGATGTTTTTGCAGGTTTCAGAGACCCAGTCACGATAGGCGGCGAGGATAAATCCGGGCCGGGTATAAAGCGGGCCGTGGCTGGGTGCGATTCGCCCGATGGGAAGTCCGGCCAACCGGTCCAGATGATTCCGAATCTGCCCGCGGAACGGCATCATGATCTCGGCATAGTACCGTTTGGCCGCTTCGTACACGCGGCATTCATCGGACGCCTCCGCGTCTGTCGTAGCCAGATGGGATCCGAAAAAATCGCACGTGAAGAGAATCCGATCCTCTCCCACCCAGGTGCACATGGTCTCCGGCCAGTGGACCCACGGCGTGTGGAGGAAGCACAGCGTCCGCCCCCCAAGGGCGATGGTCTCGCCGTCGGCGACCGTTCGTATCCGGTCGGCCGGAATATGCAGATGATCTTCGAACATGCCCTTGGCTTTCGGCGTGCAGAGCAAAATGGCCTTGGGAAAACGCTCCAGCACGGCCGGGATCGCCCCGGCATGGTCCTGTTCGACGTGCTGTCCGATTACGAAATCCACGGGCGATTCGCCTTCGAGCGCCGAGAGGAATTCCGGCACCTTGGCGGCATCCGAGGCGTCAATGAGGACACTCTTCTCGCGCCCCCGGATTAGGTAGGCGTTGTAGCTGGTCCCGTCCGGGAGCGGGATGAGGGAGTCGAAGAGACGGCGATTCCAGTCGTTCACCACAATGGACCACACCCCTGGAGCGATCTCGCGCTTGATCATGGCATCTCCTTATGAACGATCCGGTCTATTATACGTGCAGCCGGATCGGGCGGTCCATGGAAAACGGCCAAACACTAGAAGCGGGGGGGTCCGAACAGAAGGCGGACGAAGTCGTCGCCTTTCATCGCGCCCAACCCGCCCTGTCGGCAGGCGAGTTCATCGAAGGTTTGCACGGCATCCGCGGGAATGCCCGGACCACATACCGCGACGGGAACAGGCGTGCGCGTATGCTTGCCATGTCGGATGGGGACGGGGTGGTCCGGGAGCACGGCATAGACAAGGCCCGATCCGGCACGCGCCATCACACGACCGATCAGCCGTCGGTCAAAATCTTCAATGGCTTTGAGCTTGAGATCGAGGCGTTGTTCATGGCTGACTTCGTCAATGCCTTCGACATGAACATAGACGAAATCCCGGTATTGAATCGCCTCCAATGCCGCGTCCGCTTTCCCTTCGTAATTGGTGTCAATGTAGCCCGTGGCGCCCGGTACGGAAATGACCTCGAGACCGAGGGCGCGTCCCAGGCCGGCAATCACATCCACGGCCGAAATGACGGCGCCGGTGATGCCGAACCGATCCGTCAGTTTCCGGAGGGTTCCGATCCGGCCACCGCTCCACGGCCAGATGGCGTTGGCACGACCGTCGGGAAGAACCGCTCGGGCATTATGAATCAGTTCCCGCAACAGGGCGGCGGTCGGTTCGGCTTCCGGCGCAAGGGCCTTCGGGAGGAGTTCGTTCATGCGGTCTCCGTGGTGGTCGTCCGGCTTTTCGCAATGAACGGCCGGGTGAAATTCCGGGCCTGAAAGCACGAGGAGGTTGCGGTATCGGACGCCCGGGAAAAAGCGAATCTTGTCCGATCCGAGGGTCGCATTCAGCCGTTCGATCAGACGATGGGCCTCCCCATTGTCTATTTGGCCGCCGGAATAGTCGCGCAGCACCCCGGAGGCATCCACGCGGACCAGATTCATCCGGAAACAGAGATCGTCGGGCCCGAGTGAAATGCCGCGTCCCAGCGCTTCGAGGGGGCCGCGGCCGCACATTTCGGTGGCCAGATCACAGCCGAGCACCGACATGTTGGCCACATCGCTGGAGGTGGGGTAGCCTTCCGGCAAGGTCAACAGGGTTCCCGACGAGCCGCGGCGGGCGATTTCGTCCATGGCGGGGGTCGCCGCGGCCTGAAGCGGGGTGCGATGGCCGAGCTCTGGAATGGGTTCGTCGGCCATTCCGTCCCCCAGGAAAACAATGGTCTTGCGGCGAGACATGCCCGGCAGTATGGCAGAGGCGATTTCCGGTGTCAAACCCCCCTCCGGCCCGCGGCGGCCTGTCTTTGACAAATCGCTCCTGTGAGTATATGTTCTATCTTTTTCGGAAGGAATGTTTGCCCATGTCTGCGGAGAAGCGTCTTCGAATAGGAGTCATCGGATGCGGCGAGATCGCGTACACGGCCACGGGGCCGGCGATCCGACAAACGCCAAACGCCGAGATGGCCATCGCGATGGATGTGGTGCCGGCGGCGGCGGAATCCTTCGGCCGCGAATTCGGAATTCCCTGGACAACCCGGCTGGAGGAGGTCTTGGAACGCCCCGATGTGGAGGCCGTCGTGATTTCGACCCCCCACGACACTCATGCTCCTCTGACCGAGGCGGCGGCCAGCGCCGGCAAGCATGTGATGGTCGAGAAACCGATCGCCTGTACGCTCCGCGAGGCCGATCGGATGATCGCATGCTGCCGGGAGGCCAACGTTCTGTTGTCGGTCAATTTTGTTCTCCGCTACGAACCCGGTCCCGACGCCGTCCGCCGATTGATCGCCGCGGGAGCGATTGGAGACCTCATCGCGGTCTCGTTCCGAAGCGTTGGGCGCAAACCGGATCACTATTGGACCGGCGGGTATACCAACCGTGTCCAGACGGACTGGCGGAAATATCGCGCGCGGGCCGGGGGCGGGGTCCTCATCATGAACTTCATTCACAATCTCGATCTGCTCCGGTTCATGACCGGACTCGAAGTCGTGCGGGTATTCGCCGAATACGGCACCTTCCGGACGCCGGTCGAGGTGGAAGACATCGTCACGATGACGCTTCGCTTCAATAACGGGGCGGTCGGCGCTCTTGTCGGCGCCACGTGTGTGGACGGACACATTCGTCTAGCCCCTGTCTCCCTTGGCGGCGGACGGGCTGAAGGCCTGGTCGAGACGGTGGAAGACAACAGCGACCGCCTGTACGGAACGCGCGGGCAGATCCGGATGCAAGGGCGGAACGTCTGGGTCTATTCGCAAGACGGGGGCGAAGGCCTGGTTCGGAACGAATGGACCCGTCTTGCCCTGCCCCCCGTGAATTCACGGGCCCGCTATGTCGAAGCCTTTGTCCGCGCCGTCCGCGAAAAACATCCTCCGGAGATCCCTGGCGAAGAGGGGCGGAAGGCGTTGGCGATTGTCGAAGCGGCCTATCGCTCCGGTCAAGAAGGGCACCCGGTGGAGATTGCGTCACTCTGAGAAGGAAACGGAGGGATCACACAGGGATACGGACCCGATCGGCCATGGGGGTGCGAATCCAAACGGGAGAGTTGGGATGAAATCGAGCCGGCCGAATGTGCTGTTCATTCTGACAGACGATCAACGGGCGGATGCCCTAGGAGCGGTCGGCCGCTGGCCGATTCTGACCCCCCATCTCGATGCCCTGGCCGAGCGGGGGGTGTTGTTCACGGCCGCCCACATTCCGGGCGGCACATCGGGCGCCATCTGTATGCCCAGCCGGGCGATGCTTCACACCGGCCGCTCGCTGTTTCACATTCAGGGCGCCGGCGAAGAGATTCCCGCCGAGCACGTGACGATTGGCGAATGGTTCCGACAGGCCGGCTATCAGACCTTCGGCGCCGGCAAATGGCACAACGGGCGGCCCTCCTATCATCGGAGTTTCGAAACGGGAGCCGAGATCTTTTTTGGGGGAATGGTCGATCATTGGAACGTTCCCGCTTATGGTTACGACCCAACGGGGCGATACGACAAGACCTGCTTGATGACGCCGCGTCCGATGGAATCGAACGAGACCGTGGCTCGTCCCTGCGATCATATCCATGCGGGACGGCACTCGACGGATATTCTGGCCGAGGCGGCCGTGCGATTTATCGAAAACCGCCAGGACGAGCGCCCTTTTTTCGCCTATGTCGCCTTTCTGGCGCCTCATGATCCCCGGACGATGCCCGCGCGTTACCGCGCCCTGTATCCACCCGAGGCGTTGCCCCTGCCACCCAACCTTCGGCCCGAACATCCGTTCGATAACGGCGACCTTGATGTCCGGGACGAACGGCTGGCGCCTCGACCGCGCACGCCCGAAGTGGTGCGGCGGCATTGGGCCGATTACCTGGCCATGATCACGCATCTCGATGACCGGATCGGCGACATTCTCGCCGCCCTGGATCGAACGGGGCAACGGGAGCGAACGATCGTCGTGCTGGCGGGGGATAACGGGCTTGCGCTGGGTTCCCATGGCCTTATGGGCAAGCAAAATCTTTACGGCCATAGCATCCGCGTGCCGCTGCTGGCGGCGGGGCCCGATCTTCCGCGTGGGATTCGGGACGGCCGCTTCTGCTATCTCTTCGACCTCTTTCCGACGCTCTGCGAATGGACGGGCCTAGCCATTCCACCCACTGCAGAAGGGCGCTCGCTTGGCGTCCCCCGGAACACATCGGCAGGGGGGCGGGAGGCGCTCTATCTTGCCTATCGGGAACTGCAGCGGGGCGTCAAGACCTCCCGCTACAAACTGATCGAGTATGTGGTCGGCGGCCGGCGGACGCGCACGCAGTTGTTTGATCTCCAGAGGGATCCCCATGAAATGCACGATCGGTCGGCCGATTCCGAGAGTCAGGAGACGCTGGCCGAACTGCGCCAGACGCTGGCCGGGCTGCGCGATGAGTGGGGCGACCGGGCGAGCCACTGGGGACGGACGTTCTGGGAGGGATACGAGCGGCCGGGTCCGTGACGCGTGCACGGGCGGTCGGAACCGTCGAACGAGGAGGATCCGATGGAAGCGATGACACGGCGGGAGTTTCTGGCCTTGAGCGGAGCGGCGGTCGCTTCGCTGGCCACAGGTTGCGCCACGAACCCGGTCACGGGCGAGTCCCAGTTCATGCTTTTCACCGAAGCGAACGAACGGGAATGGGATCGCCTCCATGCGCCGCACCAGTTTTCGGCCGATTATGGGGTGTTCCCCGATCCGGCGCTGAACGCGTACGTGGCGGACGTTGGCGCCCGGTTGGCCGCCATCAGCCACCGGCCGCACATGCCCTATTCTTTCCGGGTTCTTAACGCCGTCCACGTGAATGCCTACACCTTTCCCGCCGGCAGCATCGGCGTCACCCGCGGAATTCTGCTGTCTATGGAAAGCGAATCGGAACTGGCGGCGCTGCTCGGTCATGAGATTGCCCACGTCAACTATCGGCATGCCGCCTCTCGGATGAGTCAGGCCCTGGCCGCGCAGCTCGTAGTCGGGCTCGGGGTCATGGCCATCGCCGCCAAGAAAGAAAAATACGCCGCGCTGGCGGCCGGGCTGGGCGCTCTCGGATCGGGGCTCCTGCTGGCCAAGTATAGCCGCGATGACGAACGGCAGGCGGATCAGGGCGGGCATGCTTATCTGGTGACCGCTGGGTACCACCCGGATGGCATGGGCGACCTGATGGAGCGTCTGGTGGCGCTGCAGGAGCGAGAACCGACCCTGCTCGAGATCATGTTTGCGAGCCATCCGATGAGCCGGGAGCGGCTGGACACGGCCCGGCAGAGGGCGCTCGGCGAGTATGCGGCGATGCGGGATCGTCCGCCTCTCCGAGAAGCGTACATGGACCGAACAGCGTCGGTGCGGGCCCAGCGCGACGCGATTCTCGCGATGCAGAAAGCCCTTCGCGCCTTCGACGAAGGACGCGTGGAGGAGGCGGACGTGTTCCTGGCCGAGGCTCGCCGCCGGGCTCCATCCGATTATGCGGCGCTGGTGTTGAGCGCCAAACTGAAGCTGGCGCAGAACCGTTTCCAGGAGGCGCTAGCCCTGGCGCTGGCGGCCCGGCAGGCCCTTCCCGGAGAAGCCCAGGCGATCCATCTCTGTGGAATGGCCCGTCTGAAACAGGGCCAATACGACGCGGCGTGGCAGGAGTTCGAACAGTACGACCAGACACTTCCGGGGAATCCAGAGATGGCCTTCTGGAAAGGCTATGCCCTCGAACAGATGCAGAGGCTTCAGCCGGCAGCCCAGGAGTATCTCCGTTATCTCCAGAGCGGAGCCGAAGGCGAGCAGGCCCAGTATGCCTATCAACGACTGGTGCAATGGGGGGTCATCACGCCAGAGAAAACCTCACCGGCCACCGGAAGCGAGGGAGGAGCAAAACCATCCCCCGCCAAACCCAAGAGTTCCCAGAAGAAACCAACGAAAAAGAAATGACGTCCGCCCCAGGGAGATCCGTGATCCGGAGGCGCGTTCAGACCTCTCGCGATCCCACCCCCTTTGAGCAGCAGGTGTTTCAGGTGGTTCAGCAGATTCCGCGTGGGTTCGTGACCACCTATGCCGATATCGCCCGCGCGGTCGGGTGTCGCTCAGCCCGTGCGGTCGGCCAGGCCTTGAAACGGAACCCCTGGGCGCCGGAGGTACCCTGTCACCGAGTGATCGGTTCGGATGGCCGACTGGGGGGCTTTCAGGGGTGTGCCGCTGGATCGCCCCTGCGAAGGAAAGCCGCGCTTTTGGCGGCGGAAGGGGTCCTCGTTACGCCGGAACATTTCGTTCCTCCGGCCTCCCGCGTCCGATGGGAGGACGGTCACTTCCGACCTGCGGTGGAACGCCGGCGTCGGATTTCGAAGAGCACAATGGCTGCCGCGGCGCCGGCATTGAGCGATTCCATTCGCCCGGCCATGGGAATACGCAGGCGGAAATCGCAGGTCTCGGCGACCAGCCGACTCAATCCCTCGCTTTCGTTCCCGATGACCAGACCGACCGGCCCCGTCAAGTCGGCCTCATCGTACGGTTGGGCATCGGGGGAGGGATCGAGCCCGCTCAGCCAGAGACCGGCGGCCTGCGCGGTGCGCATGGCCTGAACGAGATTGGGAATCCGGATCACCGTGAGATGTTCGGAGGCGCCGGCCGAGGCCCGAACGACCGCGGGTGTGACGGAGGCAGCCCGGCGGTCCGGAATCACCACGGCATCCACACCCGCACCCTCCGCCGATCGAAGAATGGATCCCAAATTCTGCGGATCCTGAAGGTGATCGAGAAAGAGAACGAAGGCGTTTCCCCCACGCTGTTCGAGCAATGTCTTCCAATCGGTGGCTTCGCCATACGGGTAAGGACCGGCTTCCAACGCGATGCCCTGATGGTGAAGACCCGCGAGACGCTCGTCGAAGAAGGTCCGGGGAACGACCTTGAACGGGACGCCTAGGCGGAGCGATGTCTCTTCGATTTCTTCCAGAAGAGGATCTCGCCGGACGCCTTCGGAAAGGAGGGTTCGCTGGAAGGTCCTGCGACGGGCCCGGAGGGATTCCAGAACGGGGCGGCGGCCATAGAGCAGCTCCACAACAGGCGGCATCGGTTACTCCTCCGCATCCGTGGCAATGGACCGGCGCCCGGCTTTGATGGCCGCCCGATGATGCTTGACCTCGAGGAGACGAGCCTTCTGGCGGCGGGATCGCCGTTGCTTCTGCCGGCGAATCCGGGCCGCTTCGGCGAGGCGTTCCAGGGCCACTCCTTGCTGCCGGGCGGCCAGTTTTTCGCACAGCAGACGGCGGGCGAAAAACCGGTTCATCTCTCGGAATCGCGACTGTTGAACCTTGACCTCGAGGCCGGAAGGAATGTGGCGCAGCTGAACGCAGGTGGAGGCCTTGTTGATTTTCTGTCCCCCCGGCCCACCCCCCAGAATAAATTTTTCCACAAGGTCTTCTTCCCGCACCCCCAGTTGCTTCATGAGGGTCAGAAGGGCTTGTCGTTTTTCCGGTCGAATTGTCTCGGACATGGCCAGTTGCTTTTTTGATGTCGGGGTATCAATACCATTGACATCGCCTTCTGCAAAGCGCAATGTTGGAGTCGAAAAAGAAAGGGTTGTTATGAAAAGGGCGTTGTTTCATCGGGGATGGGCGGTCGCGGCGAGTCTATTGGCGGTTTCACTGGCGGGGGCTGCTCCCGTGCCGTGGGACGATGTGGCGGAAGCGGCGAAGGGATGGTTGGTCCTCATGGGGGAAACCCCCCTCGAGCAGAAGGTGTCGGGAGAGTGGTCCGGCTTCGAAACCATTCTCGATGAACAGGGGTTGCCCCTGTGTCATCTGTTTTATTTGTCGGAAGGCGGGCTGCTGGTGCTCTCTCCGGATGACGAAATTGAGCCGGTCATTGCCTTTTCGTCGTCATCCATTTCGAAGACCGAATCGTTACCCGGTGACCCATTCCGGGAGATGCTGGAGCGCGACATGAGCGCCCGACTGCTGGCGGTGAAGGCGGGCCAGACGACGGGAGAGGGAGGAAAACAGGCCAAATGGATTCTTCTGCAAGCCGCCGCGCGCGATCCGGAGCGGGTCAAGGCCGGCCTTTCCTGGGTTTCCGATCTCCGCGTGGCTCCGCTGGTTCAGAGTCGTTGGAGCCAGCAGACGGTGTCGGTCAACGGCACCCCGAAAGCGGTTTACAATTTCTATACCCCCAAGTACGCGTCGGGCTCGCCCAACAATTATCCCTGCGGGTGCATTCCGACGGCGATTGCCCAGCTCATGCGGTATCACCAGCACCCCACCACAGCCGTGGGAACGCGATCTTTTCCGATCTCGGTGGATGGCGTCAAGACGTACCGGTCTCTGCGGGGTGGGGATGGCTCCGGCGGACCCTACAAGTGGTGGGCCATGCCTTTGAATCCGCAGGCGTCGGGGAATCAGTTGACGGATGCGCAGCGCAAGGCGATCGGAGCGCTCACGCATGATGTCGGCGTCGCCAGCCAGGCGCAATACTCCCGATACGCCACCTCCGCGTATTTGTGCTGGTCGGCCGGCTATCATCCGCTGCAAACCGTCTTTCGCTATGCTAACGTGGAATCGCCCTGGGTCAATACATGGGAATCGTATTCCAAGGCCACGATCAATCAGGCCCTCAATCCCAACCTCGACGCCCGTCTCCCCTGTGCCATTACGGTTAATGGACGGGATGGCGGGCACGCCGTGGTGGTGGACGGTTACGGTTATGCCGCTGGCACGCTGTACCACCATTTGAATTTCGGCTGGGCCGGACAGGCCGACGCCTGGTACAATCTCCCCTCGGAAGTTCAAACCAAATACTCGGCTTATCTCGTGATCGGCATGCTGTTCAACCTGCACCCGACCCAAAGCGGCTTTCACATCATCAGCGGTCGTGTTCTCGGGCTGAATGGGAAGCCTCTGGGCGGCGTCAAGGTCGCCGCCCGCAACACGGGAACAGGAATCGCTTACTCCTCACGCACGAACGAGCGCGGGATTTATGCGATTCTAGTACCCCGTTTTGCGTCCTATGAGGTCAAGGCCAAAGCCGACGGCCTTGGATTCATGCCAAGAGCTCGGGCCGTAACGGTCGGAACCACCGTCGCACGAAACGTCTGGGGGGCCAACTACCGGGCGGTCACGCGGGTCATGGCCTTGTCGGATACCAGCCTTGCCTTTGGGCCGGTTCCGGTCGGGTAGACTCGGAGCCGGGTCATTACGGTGGCCAATCCGGGGACGGCCAAACTGACGGTGACCCGGATTGAATGTCCGGCGGGCGGCCAGACCACCTATAAGGTGAAATTTGCGCCCACGAAGGTCCAGGCGTACGAGGGGATGGTACTTCTTCGATCGGACCGGACGTCGGGCGCGAACGGCATCACGGTCAAGGGCCGGGGAATTTGAGGAAGATCGAGTCGTTATGGACCCTGTTCTTCGAATCGGAATGGTCGGTTTGGATACCTCTCACTGCACCGCCTTTCTGGAGCTGCTGCACCGGACAGATCATCCCTACCATGTGCCGGGGGGACGCGTGGTGGCGGCCGTGCCCGATTTCAGTGAGGCGATGGCGGTCAGTCGCAACCGTGTCGAAGGGTTTCGAAAAACGATCGAGGCGGCCGGAGTGGCGATGGTCGGCACCATTGAGGAGTTGCGCGGATTGGATGCCTATTTCCTTGAGAATGTGGATGGACGGCAGCATGCCGACCGGTTCGAGCGGCTGGCGGCATTTGGCAAGCCGATCTTTGTAGACAAGCCGCTAGCCTGTTCCGTCGCGGACGCGCGGCGCATTCAGACGGTGTCTCAGGCGCGGGGCGCGCCGGTCTTTTCCACGTCGTCCCTCCGCTATGCGGCAGGGATTGCCGATGGGGCCGTGGCGGAAGGGACGGTTCGCTCGTGCGAGGCTTTTGGTCCGATGGGTGTTTTGGACGACTTTCCGCGGTATTTCTGGTACGGGATCCATTCGGCGGACGTCCTGTTCTCCAAGATGGGCCGGGGCTGCCGTTCCGTGCGCGCCATTTCCCTTCCTGACGCCGATCTTCTGGTGGGGGTTTGGGAGGACGGGCGGCTCGGCTCGATCCGGGGCAATCGGTTCGGCCAAAGCGCCTTTGGCTTCACCCTATGGACGGAGAAGACGGTTCGATGGGGGCTGGCGGCTGCGGAACCTCCCTATTACGCCTGCCTCCTTCGGCAGGTGATTCCGTTTTTCCAGACCGGCCGCGCACCGGTTTCCCTGGATGAGACGATCGAAGTGGTCGCGTTTCTGGAGGCGGCGGAAAAGAGCCGCATTCGAAACAGCGAGGCGGTGGCCCTGTCCGGCGAGTGATGTTTGGACCCCTACCGGGCGGAGGCGAGGATTTCGATCACCGCCTCAGGCGTCTCGGCATCGAGGACGGCCTGACGGACATCGGGGTTATCTAGAGCGTGGCTGATAGCCGAGAGAAATTGGATATGGGGACCGACCCGGCTCATGGGGGAGAGGGTCATGATGAAGATTCGGGAGGGTTTCCCATCGAGGGCATCGCACTCGATGCCGCGCCGCTTGATCCCGATCGCGGTCACCAGTTCGGTCACCGCATCGGTTTTGGCATGCGGAATCGCGATGCCATGCTGAATGGCGGTCGTCATCTTCTGTTCGCGCTCATGGACCGCCGCAAGAGCCGCCTTGGCGTCGTTGACTTTACCGGCCTGCACAAGGAGGGCCATCAGTTCCTCCAGAACCGCCTCCTTGGTTTCCGCTTTCAATTCCAGAGCGATTGTTCTGGGATCGAGTACGTTGCGGAGATTCACGCGTGGTCCTTTCTTCAGGCCGGACTGGCCGCGGATTGATTTATGGGGATTGCAACCGCACCTTCAGGCCTGTCTGACGCTGAACCAGGCGGTTGTTTCGGATAGCAATATAGACGGCTTTGGGTGATCCGACAAGACAAACCAGTTGTTTTCCGCGGGTTAGTGCGGTATAGAGAAGATTGCGTTGCAGCAATTTGAAGTGCTGGGTGGCCATCACAATGACGACGGCCGGATATTCACTGCCCTGGGCCTTGTGAATGGAACAGGCATAGGCCAATTCGAGTTCGTCCAATTCGGCCCCCTCGTACGGGACGTTCCCCATGTCGTAGGCCACGACAAGGCGTGAGGCGTCCGGATCCAGTTGCCGGATGACCCCCACATCCCCATTGAAAACCCCTTTGTCATAGTTGTTGCGGATCTGCAACACGCGATCACCCAACCGGAAGAGCCGTCCGCCGCGCTCAATGGCCGGACCTTCAGGATTGATCGCGGCCTGAAGATGCCGATTCAAGTTTTCACTGCCGAGTTCGTTTTTCCGCATCGGGGTGAGGACCTGGATGTCGGCCCTGGGATCGAAGCCGAACCGGCCTGGAATCCGTTCCGTGACCAGGCTCAGGACGGTCCGAATGATTTCGGCCGGCTCCTCTTGGACGATAAAATAGAAATCGGAGAGCGGCGCTTCCCGTCCTTGCGGCGGCAGGAGAAGCATTTGCCCTTGGTTCACGCGATGGGCGTTGATGACGATTCGGCTTTCTTGACTCTGCCGAAAGATCGTATGCAGCCGGGCGCAGGGAATCCGGCCTGAATCCACCATGTCCCGGAGCAGGTTCCCGGGACCCACGCTGGGCAGTTGATCCACATCGCCCACAAACACGACTCGCCCCCCTTCCGGGACAGCGTCGAGAAACAGGCGCATCAGCGGGAGATCAATCATGGAACACTCGTCCAAAATAAAGACATCGCCGGGCAGGGGATGCCCCGCGTTATAGGCCAACGACGACGGACCGGCCTTCATCCCCAGCAGCCGATGAATCGTCTGAGCCATCCGGCCGGTCGCCTCTTCCAGCCGCTTGGCCGCTCGTCCGGTCGGAGCAGCCAGGTACACCCGCATCCGTCGTGCCCGAAATACTTCGGTCAGGGCCCGAACGATCGTCGTTTTGCCGACGCCGGGCCCGCCGGTGAGGATGGAGACTTTGGCCTGAAGAATGGTTTCAAGGGCTGCCCGCTGATCCGGGGAAAAGGGAAGACGAATCCGCTCCTCGATGCGGCTCAAGAGCCCCTGCCAGTCGGTCAGAGGAACCGAGGGCTCAGCCGACAACAGACGGTGCAACTTCTGGGCGACGGCCACCTCCGCCTCGAAGAGGTCGGCTAGGTAGAGCCGTCCTCGGTCGTCCACCAGCCGTCCCTGAGCGATCGCCTCGGTGATGGCCTGATCGAGAATCGCTTCGGGAATTTCCAGCAGGTGCTCGGCTTCTTTCCGAAGGACCTCGCGGGTGGCGTAACAGTGTCCTTCCTCTTGAAGCGTCTGAAGGACGTACTCCACGCCGGCCTGGGCGCGCACAGGCGAGTCCCGGGGGATGCCCAGGCTTTGCGCAATCCGATCGGCCGTTTTGAAACCGATGCCGCCAATGTCCCGTCCCAGTCGGTAAGGATCGGATTGAACAAGCGCGATGGCCTGATCTCCGTACCGCATGTGAATCCGGTGGGCCAGGGAAGGGCCGACCCCATGCGACTGAAGGAAAAGCATAATCTCACGAACCGCCTTCTGCTCCGCCCAGGCGCGGCGGATCTCCTCGCGGCGCTTCTGGCCCAGCCCAGGCACCTCCAACAGCCGGGCGGACTCCTTTTCGATGATGCGCAGGGTGTCCAGGCCGAATCGCCGGACCAGCCGGGCCGCCATGGCTTTTCCGATGCCCGGGATGACTCCGCTGGCCAGGTATCGCTGAATGCCCTCGAGGGTGATTGGCGCGACGGACGTGATCCGCTCAGCGCTGAATTGTGCCCCATGTCGCGGGTGGCGGACCCATCGGCCCTCGGCCTTGAGAAGCTCTCCGACCCAAATCGCGGCGCATGGCCCCGTCACCGTGATGGCCGGTCCTCGCCGGGCGGGTTGCACCGTGCAAACCGTGTATCCCGTGTCTTCGTTCCGAAAGACGATCTTTTCGACGATTCCCGAAACGATCACCAATTCGCCTAGGCTGTCGGGTTGGCGCGAACCTTCCATGGACCCCCATCCAGTCACCGCCCCGTGACAAAATGTTCCATTCCTTTTGCTTTTTACCTTAGCATGAGGCATAATGGACGTTCAAGGCGAATGGGACCCATGGTGCGATCGCATGCTCATCGTTATTTCCGGGGGATTTTTCTCCTGTGGGTTGTGGGCGTTTTGTCGGTGGGCTGTCGAACCGTGCCGGTACGGATGCCGCCCCCCTCGAAACCCTTCATCAAACGCTCAATCAAGCCTGCCGTGGCAGTGACCAGCTTCGAAAACCGGTCGGGTTTCGAGGGTGAGTGGCGTATCGGCCAGGGGATGGCCGATCTGCTGGTGGCGGAGTTGAGCCGATGTCAGCGGTTCGAGGTCCTCGAACGGCAGCACCTGAATGACGTCCTGACGGAGCTGGGTTACCAGCGGAGTCCGCTGTTTCGGCAGGAAGGAAAGGCGCGCTTGGGGCAACTTAAGCATGGGCGCTATCTCATACGGGGAGTGATTCACGATTTCTCACACACCAGCGGAATCGGATTCTGGGCGGCTATGAAGCGGATCTTCCTTCGGGGGCGGGTCTCGGAAGCGCGGGTGACGTTGACGTTGACGGTGGTGGACGTGGAATCCGGCTCCGTGGTGGGGACGGCGTCCGCGGCGGGCTATGCGCACAGCACGGAGGGCGAGTTTCGGACCCAGTATAAGAACGTGGCCTTCGGTGGAGAAGCCTTCTATCGCACGCCCCTTGGAACGGCCACGCGGGAGGCGATCCGTTCGAGTGTGCGGCACTTGATCCGGGTTATTCCCCGGGAGTATTGGCAACCCATGATTGCCGAGGTGCGCGAGGATGGGGTGATTGTGCTCAACGGGGGTTCGGATTGCGGCTTCGAAATCGGCCGCGTTTATCAGGTCCGGAAAGCCCCCTCCCCGGTGACATGTCCGGTGACCGGCGATGTTCTCGAGTGGCTGCCGGGTCCGGTGGTTGGGCGGATTCGCGTGATCCGGTTCGAATCCCGCCTGGCGTTGGCCGCCCCGGAAGGGCAGGGGACCTTCGAACGGGGGCAGTTATTGGAACCGGTCCGCGGGGAACCGGGAGAACCGTTGCCATGAAGTCGGGATTTCTGGGACGCCTCATGGATCGGCTCGACCGGCTCGATCCCGAGAGCCTTCAGACCTACTTTCGTCATCTGGCTCAGGAAAAAGGGCTGTTGGAGACCATTTTCGACGCGATTCAGGAGGGTCTGGTGGTGTTCGATTCGGATGGCCGCATCACCTATCTCAATCGGGCGGCTGCGGAGATGATGGGGCAGACGGTCGAGGAGTCCATTGGTCAGCCGATTTCTCGTTTCCTCCGGACGCTCGACAAGCAGAAACTCATGTCCTTCGATGCCGGTGAGTGGAACCGGCTGGTCCGTCAGGAGATGGAGGTCTTTTATCCCCGCCGGAGGATCATCACCTTCACGGCCATGCCCCTTAACATGGTCGAGAAGCGGGCTGGGGGGGTGCTGATTATGCTGCGAGACATTACCCGCGACCGGGAGCAGGAGGCCAGCCTGGTGGAGACCGAGCGGCTCAATGCCGTCCGTCTTCTCGCCGCCGGGGTGGCCCATGAGATCGGTAACCCGCTCAACGCGCTGAACATTCATCTTCAGCTTCTGGAACGGGAAGTTGGTGCGCTTCCCGAAACGGACGCCCGGGCCTCCATCCAGGAACTCGTCGCGGTGGCTCGGGAAGAGGTGCGCCGTCTGGATGCCATCCTGACCCAGTTTCTGAATGCGATCCGCCCCTCCAAACCCCGGTTCGAACCCCTGCGTCTCGAGGAGACGATTCAGGAGACGTTGACGCTTCTCCAACCCGAGATCGAGAATCGCGGGGTCAACGTGCGGCTCGAACTGCTGGGAACGATTCCCGCCATTCGCGGAGATCGGGATCAGCTCAAGCAGGCCTTTTTCAACGTGATCAAGAATGCCCTCGATGTGTTGACCACCGGCGGACTCGTCGAGATCGTGCTGGCGGCCGAGGATGGCCATGTCGCCGTCACCATCCGGGACAACGGTCCCGGCATTCCCCCCGAAGTGATGGGACGGATTTTCGAACCGTACTTCACCACCAAGGCCACCGGGCATGGGCTTGGGCTCATGATTGTCCAGCGGATCATCCAGGACCACGGCGGACGTCTGGACGTATCCAGCGAACCGGGACAGGGGACCTCCTTCGTGATCCGCATCCCGCTGGCGGAACGACGCCTCCGTCTCCTCCAGAGTCAACATGCCCCGACGGCAGAGGAAACCGCCACGCTATGAAATCCGACAAACCGGTCATTGTCCTGGCCGATGACGACAAGAACACGCGCGAGGGGATCGGCCGAGCCCTGCGGGACCGCTACGAGGTGTTCCTGGCGGAAAACGGTGAACGGGCGCTCGAACTCCTCTCCGAACACCCTGTGGATGTGCTGATCAGCGACATGCGGATGCCCGGAATGGACGGCCTGGCCTTGCTGCAACGAGCGCTGGCCCGCCAGCCCCGTCCGGCCGTGATCGTTCTGACGGCATACGGCAGCGTGGAAACGGCGGTCGAGGCGATGAAACGGGGGGCCACCGATTTCCTCCAAAAGCCGGTGGATCTGAGCGTTCTGGAGCAACGGCTCGAGCGGGCCGTTCAGATGGTCCGGATGGAACGCGAAAACGAAACGCTCAAGGCCCAGTTGGATCGGCGGTATGAGCTGGAGACGATGATTGGCGAGTCCTCCGCCATGCAGGAGGTCTTCGACATCATCCGGCAGGCCGCGCCGACGACGGCGACGGTGCTGATTCAGGGCGAGAGCGGCACCGGCAAGGAACTCGCCGCGCGCGCCATCCACCAGTTGAGCCCACGGGCCAAGGGTCCCTTCATTGCCGTCCACTGCGCGGCGCTTGCGCCCACCCTCCTCGAAAGCGAGCTCTTCGGGCATGAAAAGGGCGCGTTCACCGGCGCCACGGAGCGGCGGATCGGCCGTTTTGAAATGGCCGACGGCGGCACCCTTTTTCTCGACGAAGTCAGCGAAATTGATCCGGCCATCCAGACCAAGCTGCTCCGGGTGCTGGAGGAGCGCCGCTTCGAACGGGTCGGCGGTCGCCAGACCATCGAGGTGGACATTCGGTTGGTGGCCGCGACCAACCGCGATCTGAAGGCGCTGGTCGAAGCGGGAACGTTCCGCCGCGACCTTTTTTTCCGTCTCGATGTGGTCACCCTGACCATGCCCCCCCTTCGCAAGCGCAAGGAGGACATTCCGCTGCTGGTGCAAGCCATGCTTCGCGAGTTTTCGGAAAAGCACGGCAAGCCCGTCCGGGAACTGACCCCGGAGGCCATGGAAATACTCATGCGTTACGACTGGCCGGGCAATGTGCGGGAGTTGCGCAACACGATCGAACGGATGGTGGTTCTGGCGCGGGACAGCCGCCTGACGGTCCGGGATATCCCCGCGGCCATCCGATCCGCCGTGACCGCCCCCTCCGTCGCCGAGGGACTCGCTACGACCTCTCTGATTCGTCCGCTGGAGGAGACGGAGAAACAGATCATTCTGGCGGCGCTGAAAAAGTTCGGGGGAAACAAAACCCTCACCGCCCGGGAACTGGGCATCAGCCGGCGGACCCTGCATCGCAAGCTGAAAACGTATGAAACTGAGGGCGCGTCCCTTGAGGGGGCTTCGGGAGGATCCGCATTATGACCATGACCACCTCATTTCGTCTTGTGACGTTGGCCCTCGTGATGCATGCCTTTCAGGCAGGATGGCCGGTACGGGCGGACGATGCGTCCCCGGCGGCCACATCCCTTGCTCCCGAACGCCGGGTGGAGATCGCCAAAACGATGATGGAGGAGGGGGAACGACTGTGGCGCGACGCCGAACGCGAAAAGGCGATGGATGCCTTTGAAACAGCCCTTGGGATCTGGGAAGGTGTCGAGGCCGACTATCCGGGATGGCAGCCCCACTTTGTCCGCAGCCGAATCCTCTATGCCGAGTCCGCCATTCGCCAAATCCGCGAAGGAAGGCCTTTTGCCGAGGCAACTCCTTCCGATTCGCTCCCTCGTCGTTCCCTGGACATCCTCGCAGCGACCGACGAGAAAACGGCCGCCGCGTTGCGGGCGTTGCGGGCTGGGATCGAAGAGCGGGATGCGGCCCTGCAGCAGGCGCGGGAGGAGAACCGCCGCCAGGCGGAGGAAATCGCGGCGCTCCGGCGACAACTGGAACGGTACGAATCGCGTACCGGAAAAGCCGAAGACGTTCCGGCCATCGCGCGAGCCATCCGATCGGAGGCCCGCCGACTCCTGGAAAGCAGCGATGCGGCCGCTGCCCTCACCCTGCTAGAAGAGGGGGTTCAATGGTTCCGCCAGGACGATGCCATGACCCATTTGCTGGCTGTGGCCTATTGCCAGGCGGGCCGTTATGGCGACGCGTTGCGCGTCCTCAATCCCCTTATCCGATGGGGACGGGGTTCGGCTGAGGTCTGGATGACGGTTGGCGTCGCCTACCTTGGCCTGGAAAATCTGGGTCGGGCCCGTTGGGCGTTCGAAAAGGCGTTGGCTCGCAACCCCCGTTCTGCCGAGACCCACTACAATCTCGCTTCAATCCTGATCAAGCTCCCCAAGCCGGAAGCCGAAGAGGCCGCCCTTCATTACGGGGAGGCCCGGCAGTTGGGGCTTCCAGCCGATCCTGGGCTGGAAGAGGAGATCCGACGGGCCATGCTTTGGCAACGGGCTCGATCGCTGCGATGATAAACGCCGAACGAATTCAACGAACGAGGCGGTGCCGCGGGGCCATGCTGCTGCTGGCCATGCTTGCGGTCGTGTTGACGGCCACATTTCTGAATAGCGCCGCCGTCATGAGCCGACGCGTACGGCAGGAGTCCTCGGCATTTTACCGCCGTGCCCGGCTGCGGGCGGTTCTTCTGGAAACCGCCGCCCTTCGCCTCCGCGCCAGGACGTCCGCATGGACCGGGACGGAAAACACCCCGGACGGGATTCGGGTGCAATGGACCATTACGCGGCAGCCCGTGCTGATTGGACCGGCGGGAGAGTTTCAGGCCATCGCTGAGGACGACGGCGGTGGCCGGCGCGAATGTCGGGCGGTCTTCCGCATCGGCCGGGATGGGGCATGTCGTATTCTGGCCTGGTGGGAACCTTAAGATGACCCCTTTCTCCAAAACCCGGACGGCCGACTGGGCTGCAGCCGCGGCCGGCGTAGAGCTGGCGGAAGGGGGTCCTCGTGTCGTTCGCTATTACCGCCGGTGGGGCCGTCTTCGATTGGCCCAAGACGAACGGCGTGATCCCGCCGAGGCAGTCGCGGGCGGAATGCGGGAGACGGAGTGCGCCCTTCGCCGAATTCATGTTCCTCTGAGCTCTCGGCGCAAAGCGGTTCGCGTCTGGCGGTCTCTGCTGGATATCGAATTGCCGGGTGGAATGGGAGGAAAGGCGGCCATTCCGCTGGCCATCGAACCGTCCAAGAACGGCTGGGACGTCTTGGTGGCCGTAGCAGACCGTGAGGCCGTTTCGACGTGTCTCGAGGCCTATCGCCAGCAGGGATTCGATCTGCATGTGTTGGACCACGAAAGTGCGGCGCTCTGGACACAGGCGCTCATGGAATTTCCCCCTGAAAAACCCGATGAACCACGAGTCGTTCTTTATGCGACAGACGATCGTCTGACGGTGGCCGTCGGGGTGGGAGCGGCGTTGAGAGCCTCGGCCGGCGCTCGCGCGTTCGAGGGGAAGGCCATCCGCCGCCTTCTTCGATCGGTTGGAATTGGGGGAAACGCCGAGATCCGATGGATCTGGGGCGGCTCTCGGGTCGAACCGGAGGGGGAGTGGCTTGCCCTGATCGCGCGTTTGGCGGGCGGCATCGGCCGGCACGACCGATTTTTCGACCCGGCGGCCGTTCTGGCGCGCGCCTACGCCTGCCGAGCCCTTCAGAACGGCGCGCTGCGCTGCAACTTTCGTGTGGACGAATGGGTCCACCCCGAATCCGTCCGCCAGCGCGTCCGCCGCCACGTTCGAATCGGGCTGCTGACCCTGGGCGTCGGTCTCGTCGCCCTGGCCGGTTTTATGGCCGATGTCCGGTGGATCGAGGCATGCGATCGCGAGGTTCAACGGGCGATTCAAGCGGCCGTGCACACGATCGGGGATCACCTGGGACTGCCGATCGAGACCGCGCCGGGATATGAACGGGCCCAGGTGGAGGCCGTGATTCAGGAGGCCGAGCCCCGCTATCGTCCCTTTGTGCGCATGACCGGTCCTTCCCTCGTTTCCGCTCTGGGGCGCCTTCTGGCTTCGGCCCGCCGGGACGCCATGGAGGTTCATCGGCTGGAAGGCGAAGACGATCGTCTCCGCGTATCGGGGTGGGCGGCGAGCCGGGAAACCGTTGAGCGATGGATGAACGAGGTGTCGCATGGGGACGGGGGGCGCGTGATTCGAAAGGAAATCACACCGAATGGATCAGGGTGGACATTCGAGGTGGAAACGGTGGTTCGCTGAACCGGGGAACCGACTTCTCCTATGGCTGATCGTCACGACTCTTATCTGGGTTTTGGCGATCGGCGCGGGATGGAAGACATTCCAAGTGTGGCGCCGGTGGGACCGGCAGCGGCCGGTTCGAGAAGCCGACCTGGCACAGCTCCTGCAACTCGAGCAGACGGTGGCCGGATGGCGGAAAGCCGTCGGCCTGGCGGAACAGAGATGTCGGGGTGGCTTCCAGCCGTTCGAGTATGAAAAGACGCCTTTGTTTCGGGAGGGCGCTCTCATGCTGGTACGGAATGAGACCGATAACGTCCTGACAGGGTGGCGTGTGCGTCGGCTTCGGTTCGAGGGATCGGATGTCCCGTTGGCGGGGCTTAGCGATTTTTTGACGTCCGCGGAATCGGCGATTCCTCCTTGGCGATTGGCGTCGTTGACGATCGATGCCCTTGACGCGCGGCCCGGCCGTGGCCGCGTGGTTTTGGAACTGGAAACCGTGGAAAAGGAAACTCCATGAATCGTTCTCGAACCGATCCCGCGACGTTTGAATTCAGTCCGTCCTGCTATCATCGGGCCCTCATGGAGGCCCTTTAACCCTCGGATGGCTTCCGGGGCGGTGATGTGGTGGCGTGGCAGCGCCGCCTGCGGCGGAAGGTTCTACGCCTGCTGGGGGATTGGCCGCGGCAGCGGGTTGCGCTTCGGGTCCGTCGGCTCTGGCGGCGCGAACACCCCTTGGGCGTGATTGAAAAGATCGTCTTCACGTCGGAACCTCATGCCGATGTGCCGGCCTTTGTCTGCCTGCCGGCCAATGTTGGGCCGCCCTATCCATTTATGATCTGTCTTCAGGGCCACACCACCGGAATGCATGTTTCGATCGGAGTCGAGCGGGATGACAACCGCATCCCGATGAAGGAGGTGCCTGGGGATCGCGATTTTGGCCTTGGATGCATGCGACGGGGAATTGCGGCGCTCTGTCTGGAACAGCGGTCCTTCGGCGAGCGGCGGGAGCAGTGTCAAAAAAGCGTCTCCTCACATGGGTGCCATGATGCCACCCTGCAGGCGTTGATGCTGGGCAAGACGCTCCTGGGCGAGCGCGTCTTTGATGTGGATCGCGCGCTCGATTATCTGATGACGCGCTCGGATGTGGATCGGAATCGAATCGGGGTGATGGGCAACTCGGGGGGAGGGACGGTCTCGCTTTTTGCGGCCGCGCTGCTGCCCCGTCTGGCTTTTGCCATGCCGTCCTGCTACTTCTGCACCTTTCGGGATTCGATCATGTCGCTCTACCACTGTGCGGACAATTATGTCCCCGGCCTTCTGAAGGTCGCCGAAATGCCTGATATCATGGGACTGTTCGCCCCTAAACCGCTGGTTCTGGTCGCAGGGCGGGAGGATCCCATCTTTCCGTTTCACGGGGTACGTCGAGCCTACCGCCATCTGAAGGCCATCTACCGGGCCGCGGGCGCGCCGGAGCGCTGCCATCTTGTGGTCGGACCGGAAGGACACCGGTTTTATGCCGATCTTGCGTGGCCGGTCATGCTCCGCGAAATTCAACGCCTTCCGGCTGGGCGGGGCTGAGGTGGTGGGGCGTTGTCGGAGGCTCGGCTCAGCAGTTCCCGGGCATGCTGAAGCACCACGCTGGTCATCTGGCGACCGCCCAGCATCCGGGCGATCTCCTCGGCGCGCTCGGCCTCGTCCAGGCGTTCGATCCGGGTCCGGGTCCGCTGGTCCTTCACCTCTTTGGTGACGGCAAAATGGGTTGTTCCGAACACGGCGACCTGAGGCATGTGGGTGATGGCGATCACCTGATGGGTACGGCCCAGGGCGCGGAGTTTGTGGCCGACGGCCGTGGCCGTTTCGCCGCCGATGTTGGCGTCAATTTCATCGAAGACCAAAATGGGGATCTGATCGTGCGCCGCCAGAGCGGTCTTGAGCGCGAGCATCACCCGGGAGATCTCCCCACTCGAGGCGATGGCCCGGAGGGGATGGGGCGGCTCGCCGGGATTGGGCGCGAAGAAGAACTCGACGGCATCGGCCCCAGTTGCGCCCGGCTCGATTGGGGTCAGACGGACCTCGAAGCCGGCCTGCCGTAATCCCAGATCGCGGAGTTCCGAGGCGACTCGTTCCGAAAGTTCCCGGGCGGTTCGGACCCGCTTATCGTGAAGTCGGGCGGTGGCGTTCCGAAGATGGGTTTTGATCTCGGAACGTTCCCGTTCGATTTCGAGAAGCCGCTGTTCCCGGTTTTGAAGGGTTTCGAGCCGCGCGCGGGCCTTGTCCAGCTGACGGCTCCATTCCTCCGGACCGCCGGGATATTTGCGGTGAAGTCGGTGGTAAAGGGCCATGCGTTCTTCGATCTGACGAAGCCGCTCCGGATCGGCCTCTACCCGCTGGGCGGCCTGGGCGATGGCGCTGCCCAGGGACTGGAGGCGGCGGGCGAGATCGTGAATTTCATCGCGCCAAGCCGCAGCCTCGGAAAGACGATGGGACAGGCGGTCCAGGGCATTCTGAGCGCTCCTGAGGGAGGTTAGGGCGGCGTATTCACCGTCGGTCAGCGCCTCGAGAAGGCCGTTGGCGGTTTCCAGGAGCTCTTGCGCCGCTGTGGCGCGGGCATGCTCCTCCTGTAGGCGATCCTCCTCGCCGGGCTCGAAGTGGGCCGCCTCCAATTCCTGAACCTGGAAGCGGAGGAAATCGAGTTCGCGGGCGAACTGGGATTCATCGCCTTCCAGTGTCTCGCGTTCCTTACGGAGCGCGAGCCACTGTCGGTGGTAGTCCGCACAGGGCTGCCGGTCGACCTCAAGGCCACCAAAGGCGTCCAGAAGGTCGCGTTGTTGGTCTGCGGAAAGGAGGGATTGGTGATCGTGGGGACCGTGGAGATCCACCAGACGGTCTCCGATGCGTTTCAAGGTTTGAAGGGTGGTCGCCTGATCGTTGAGGGTGATGCGCCCGGCACCGTTGGCTTGGAGCGTACGGCGGACGATGAGCCGATGGGGATCATCGCCGGTCAGATCCAGCTCCTGGAGCAGCGCCGTAGCCGGCGAGGGGTGGGGGAGGGAGAAGACGGCTTCCACCTCCGCTCGATCGGTGCCGGCCCGGATGAGGGTTTTATCGGCGCGTTCGCCAAGGAGGAGGGCGAGAGCTCCAACGAGGATGGACTTCCCGGCCCCGGTTTCTCCGGTGAGTACGTTGAGACCCGGGCAGAATTCGACGGTCAACTCATCGACAAGGGCCAGATGTCGAATCCGGAGTGTTTCCAACATGGCCGGCATGGTACCATGGGGTCCGGACGGCGACAAGTCGGACACTTGGCGTCAGCGAATGAGAATCACGGTTCCGGCGGGGGGTGCGGTCTCATAGGCGCCCAAGTCCACCTGGCCGCGCTGAATTCGGGGGCGCCCGGCAAGGTCAACGGCCTCTATCATCCAGTTGGCATTGAGACCGGCGTTGATGCAGGGGGAGCCCGCCTGAAGGGTAAAGTCGCCGGCATCCCGCGCGTTGAAGAGGGGGTCAGCGGTGATGTTCGCGTTAGAGGCATTCGTCAGTTCCGGCGCGCAGGACCAGGCGAGACGTCCCAGATTGGCGGCATAAGACATCCGAGGGAATCCCGGACCTCACATTCCAGTTGTGGTAGATGATCGTATTGGTGGCCAATCCACCTCCCATATATAGGCCGCCGCCGAGGCATTCCGCAACCGGCGTCGAACTGGAGCCGATCATATTGGAAGCGATCGTGCAGTTTTCAACCACGCCCAGGTTTATGAACAGACCCCCGCCATAGGCTTCGCACGAACTCGATCCCGTTCGTGGCCCGGCGCGATTGAAGCCAAAGAGAGAGTTTCGGATGAGATGGGGACCTCCGCCGGTGAGGTAGAGGCCGCCGCCGTAATTCCCATTATGGCCAATGGCATCGGCGTCGTTGTACAGAAAGCGCGAAAGGAAGATGGTCGCACTCCCGTTCTCAACCGCCATGCCGCCGCCCTGCGCACGATTGTTGTTCGTTGTCGGAGTCCCCACCACTTTGTTACGGATGAAGTGCGTGCGCGCCACAGTTACGGTCGAGTTGCCCGCATAGAGGCCGCCGCCCCATCCCACTCCGTTACCTGCGACATTCACCACATTGTTCGAAAAGAGACAATCCTGGACGGTCATGATTGATGAGACAATCCTCATGCCGCCGCCTTGTCCGACGTCGTAAGCCGTTGGGGTGTTTCCGTTCGCTACGGTGACACCCTCGAGCACGCAGTTGCGGAGGAAGGCCGCATCCACGACGCGGAACGGGCTTGTTCCGCTGCGCTGGAGAATCGTGGGCCAGCGGGCGGGATCGCGGGGGCCCAGCCCGACAAGGGTATTGGTGGCTTCATAACCGCCGCGGATCTCGACGGCGGTTTTATCCGACCATATCAGCGTCGTGCCGAGGTTGAACGTTTCTCCGGCCAGGTAGATGAGGTTGGTCCCGATGGTTTCGTCAACCGCTTTCTGAAGGTTGGTGAAGGCCCGGGCCCAACTGTCGCCGGTCGAATGATCGCCCCCTGACCAGACATAGATTTCCGAGGGAGAAACGTGGAGGTAGTTCGTTTTGATCGTCTGCGTGGTTTCGGCGAGGCTATTTTCGACTTCCAGCCGGAGGGAGTGCCTGCCGAGACCGAATGTATTCGTGATCACCTCCTTATCGGTGCCCTGGATATCCGGTTCTCCATCGTTGTCCAAATCCCAGCGGAAGGTGAGACCAACGGCATTCGAACCGTGAACGTAGGCCGTAAGGATGGTCGTCAACGAGTCATGATCGCTCAGCCGGCCGGCAATCAGGTTACACCGCAATGGACCTTCCAGTGGACCTTCGGCTTCGTAGGCGCCCTGGTCGGGTGTGCCGTTCCGGATTCGCGGCCCGCCGGCCAGATCGGTGGCATCGGTCATCCAGGGCATCTCCAATCCGCTATCCATGGCCGGAGAACCGGGCCGAAGGCGGTAATCGCCATTGACCCAATCAAAGAATTGGGGATCGGCTGAAGTATTGCCGGTTCCGCTACGGGCGGGCAGGGTACTACTGTAGGCAATGGAACCGCCGGAATCCGAGAGATTAGCGCCCCAATTCTTATCCACCGTCCGGTAGTTATAATAGGCAATCACGTTGGTGGCCGCACCGGCGGTCAGGTTAAGTCCGGCAATGCTGCCGACGGCGTCGGATGAGTTGCGGACAATTGTTACGTTATAGAGCTGGCTGTCGGCCCGGCTGACAAAAGCGCCACCGGAATTTCCGGCGGTTCCGTTTTCCGCGATGAGCACATTTCGAAGCGTGCCGCCGTCCATATAGAGCCCTCCGGCACCCAGGGTCGCATAGTTCCCCCGGATGGTGACGTTCTCGAGCAGCGCCACATTGTTCCCGGTCTGATAGATGGCCCCGCCGTAGCCGTTGCCGGTGTTGTATAGAAACTTCGTCCGACGAATGGTATGAACGCCTCCATTGAGATAGAGGCCGGGACCCGAACTTTTCTGATTGCCGATATATTCGCCTTGGTTGCTTACGACCAGGCAATCCGCCATGGTCAATCGGCCTCCTACGACAAAGAGAGCTGCTCCGTGGCCGGATCCGTTGAAATTGACAATTCCGCCGTAGGTCCGGTTCCAACGAAAGAGGGAATTAGAAACAACGAGGTGAGAGTTGGTTGCATATAGACCCGCGCCGGAGGGATATTGGTTGGCGCCCGTATGGGTGAGTTGGTTGGATTCAATCACGCAACTGAGGACCGACACATTGGATGCGGAGGCAAAATAGAGTCCCGCCCCATTGGTCATTCCGGCCAGCAGTCCATTCCGAATGGTCAAACCGTCGAGAAAAATGTTGGTGGCTGCCACAAACTGCATGATCCGAAAGGTATTTGTTGTCGTTCGGGTCATAACCGTCGGCCATTGGGTGGGATCGCGGGGTCCTGGCGTGTCGGTAAGGGCCTCATATCCTCCAATGACAGTGAGATTGTTTCCAGAAAACCTCAGCGTGTTCGTTACCGGGAAGACCTGTCCAGCCAGGCAGAGGGTATCGCCAGGCAAAAGGTTGGTCCATGCCGATTGAATCGAGGTGAACGCCGTGGTCCAGTTCGTGCCGTCTGTGTTGTTGCCGTTGAGGCTGACATACCACGTGCGTTGAGCATGAACCGGAAATGCCAAACCGACCGCGACCAAGAACGCCACTATCCGCACACGAGTGACCATTTCCAATCCTCTTTGTACTATTATTGCTATATACAAACGATTGTTTTTTTTTGTCAACACTTGACAGAAGAGGATGGCCGCGCTTATAGTTTTTGCCCTGTTGCGACACCCCCGGAGGGGTGGCAGAGTCCGGTTGAATGCGCATGACTCGAAATCATGTTTGCGCTTACGCGCAACGGGGGTTCAAATCCCTCCCCCTCCGCCAATTGGTTCACGGACATCAATGATGCGCACGTGTGACGAGGCTGTCGAAGGCACGCCGTCCGGCGGTGTTCATCGCCGGACGCAGCGGTTTCTTTCATCGTGGTCAAGGGTTCTTCGGTCGAATTCCGCTATTCGGCGTCCTTGCGCGGCGGTGGGACTGGTGTCTGATGATCGTGCCATCGGTGGAGGGGTGACGGGGGGAAGGGCAGGCGGGGGACGTGTGGTTTTTTGGCGACTGGGAGAGAACAAGCAGAAACGAACGCCGTTGTTGCGCTTGCCGGAGTGGCATCGGCCTCTCTGAATCCGCCTGGCGTCGCGCGCGGGTGGAGGGTTGATCCTTGACGGGGCGCGGCGCGGCGGGTACATTAAAAGACAGGCAGAAGGCAGGCGATGGTTGAAAAATTATTGGAGTTGCAGGAACGGGACGTTCGAATTGCTCAGATCGAGCGTGAGCTGGCGGATATTCCCAGGCACAAGGAGGAGATCGGCGCCCGGCTTGGCGACTCCCGGAAAGCCTTGGCGGAGACCCGCGAGAAGATCAAGGCTGAGCAGGCGAAGCTCAAGGGGTTCGATCTGGAGATCGAAACGCGGCGCGAGCGCATCAAAAAGCTTTTGATCGAGCAGGGTTCTTTGAAAACCAACAAGGAATATCAGGCCATGACGCTTCAGATCCGCGCGGTGGAACAGGAGATTGCGCGTCTGGAGGATCAGGTGTTGCTGGCGTGGGAGACGATGGACGCGTTGGCGGCCGAGTGCAAGGCGCGGGAGAATGCGCTTCGAACCGAGGAGGAGCGGGTTCAACGGGACGTTCGCTCGCTGGACGAGCGAGCCGCCTTGCTTCAGAAGGAGCAGGAGGGACTCCGCGCGGAACGGGCCGCTTTGGCCACGACGATCGAGGCCGACTGGTTGGCGGCTTACGAGCAGATTATGGCCAACAAAAAGGATCGGGCGGTGGTACGGGTGGAAGATGGGGTGTGCGGGGGTTGTCACATGACGCTTCCCCCATACTTGAAACATGAGGCTCGGAAACGGAACGAACGGGTGTTTTGTACGTTTTGCGGGCGCATGCTTTACGCCTGAATGGATTTTGGGGAGACGCGGGCGATTCGGTCGCTGCGGCTGGTCCGTTGGGCCGGCCGGGGAGGAAAGTCCGGACTCCACAGGGCGGGATGTCCCGTTCGGACTGGGCGGGAGGCCTTTCGGCAAACGAAAGGGACGGAAAGCGCCACAGAAACAGACCGCGCGGTTTCCGAGAGGAGGCTGCGCAAGGGTGAAAAGGTGGTGTAAGAGACCACCGGATCGGATGGCAACATCCGGTTGCAAGGCAAGCCCCATCCGGAGCAAGATCAAATAGGAAACGGTGAGGTGGCCCGCCTCATGTTTCCCTGAAAAGGGAAACACCGTTTCGGGTTGATCGCGCAGATAAATGACCGACACGGAAACGTGAACAGAATCCGGCTTATGTCCCGCGTCTCCCTTACTTTTGATTATCTGCCTAGACGCTTACCGCTGGTTTTGATGCTTCTGGCCATCGTTCCATGGTGGTGGGGATATTATTTGCGCAGGTCGGCATCGACGCTACGAGCCGAAATAACACAACGAATTACCTCGGCTGAGGCGGTTCCAGCTCTCTCTCAAAATTACAATACAACGATTCGTATTGTTCCTATGGAGGCGTGGACCGTTATTCGGAAGGTGGATCATCGGGCGGCGGCAGTGTCTGGGAAGGAACGGACGGACGACGAGGTGGTGGCGCGCTTTCGATTGGCGGGGACTATTCATGTCTGTGACACCGGAGTCGAAGGAGGGCGAACGGAAAAGGATCGGCGTGCGGTTGTGGAAGATCGTGAGATGTTAGGCAAGGTATTCATCGTGAAGGTCGGGGATCGGTTGGCGGATGGGGTTCGGGTACGAGCGATCGAACCTCGGCGTGTGAGGCTGGACGCGAATGGACACGAGGTGGAGTTACGGTTACACGGCCGGAATGCGGATGAGGCGGAGTCGGAATTCGACGAGAGCGGGAATGATCCGTGGTCGAGGCTGGACCTTGGGAATCAGGTCATTTTAAGCGAATCGCGACTGGGGGTTCAGATCGAGGATCGGCGGTGGGTGTTGGATCGACGTCGGGTCATGGATTACTACCAGGAGGTGCTGGACGATGGCGATCGGCTGGTGGCGGTATTCGACTCCTTCAAGCCGTTGAGGAACGATCAGCGCCGGATTGACGGATACATTCTGGTGCCGGAGGGCGAACGGGAGTTTTTTGAGATGGTGGGATTGAAGGAGGGAGACATCGTGCGGAAAGTGAATTCGATGCCGATGACGAGTCGGCGGATCGCGGAAGCCTTCATACGAGATTTTGCGAACGGCAAATTGGGGGCCGTGGTTCTTGAGGTCGAGCGGGAGGGAACTCCGATTCAGTTGCTATACGAACTTCGCTGACGCTAATCCATCGGGGCGCTGGCATGTCTCTCCAACCCTTTATAAGTTTACATAAGATATATTATGCGACGCGTGTATGGATCGACATCGTAACCCCTTGAAATTCAATGAGATACGATTGCTGTTGATAAGCGGTTAATTCCGTTATTCCGGATTTCGAGGAAGCCCATGCCTATCGAATGGGCTTACGTTGATCCCAAACCGGGTTCGCCCCCGTCGCGCCACCAAGATCCAATATCCCTACCTACCGGATCCAACCCCAGCGCTCGCTGATCGGCCAATAGACCCACACCGCCGGTCCTAACAGCCGACTCTCATGAATCGGACCAAAATACCGGCTGTCTTTGCTGTTTATGCTATTGTCCCCGAGCCCAAAATAGTGATGCTCAGGAACCCGATACGTCTCATCATCTGTCGTCAAATACCGAACCTCGTTTCCCAGCGTTCGCCCATTCTGATACCCCGCCTCGTATCCCGGAACACCCTCAATCACCTTACGAAATGCTGGGATCTCCCGTCCATCTTTCCCATTTACATAAAGTACCGGCGGCTCAATCCGAAGCTCGTCCCCCGGCCTTCCAGCTAAACGCTTGATATAGTGCGTGTTCGGAATAATCTCAGCCGGATCCATCCCATGGGTGTGAAAAACCATCACTTCACCCAACGTCGGTCGCCGGAAATTCCAAATCAGCCGATTGACAAAAATATGATCACCCGAAACCGTCACACCCGAAGCCAGGAGCTGTCCTTCCACGACCCATTCCCGATTCCGAACGTGCAGTTTCAACCCTTTCGGGATCTCGTAATAGGAGGGACCAACGTGCAGAATATGAATGGGTGCCCGGGGATGGACGCGTGGATCGAAAATGGCCTGGCCTGCCGTTCGCGCCCGAATCTCCATGGGCCGCTCCCCGGTGATGGCCCAGCGAACCACCTTCAAAGGGACCCATTCCCGGAAG
>Ga0308419_1000334_pt1 | contig 35301 bp, 18 predicted proteins | sample HotsprSampleMS50_FD_203674 | JGI IMG/M metagenome (GOLD analysis project Ga0308419, IMG submission 203674) | Hot spring phototrophic mat microbial communities from Mushroom Spring, Yellowstone National Park, Wyoming, United States - 20090730_MS50 ... | reverse complement strand
GGGTTCTACTACACCACGACGATGGGACCGAATCCCGGGGTGGTGTTCCTGGGGAGCGCGACGGCGGCGCCGTACCAGTACACGTGGGCGAACGTGGGGGCGGGAGAATACGGGATCATTGCGAGGGCGAAAGATGACCTGGACGCGGTGACGAGCGCGAGCGTGTACGTGATTGTGGACCCGGCGGCGCAGCCGCCGCAGCCGGAACTCACGCCGGGTGAAGTACGCATCGTGGGAGGGCTTGACGGGTATATCAACGCAACCGCCAACCCGAATGTAACCATCCGGTTCCGGCGGACCACCGCTGGTGTGGTGACGGTACGAATCTACGACCTGCGTGGGCGGCTGGTGCTTGAAAAAGCCAAAGACGGCGTCGCCGGGATAGATGACGACATCGCCTGGAACGCTGCCGAGCTGCCGGCGGGGGTGTACATCGTAAGAGTTTCCGGTGGTGGAATAAGTCATGCCCGGAAGATGGCATTGAAACGATAACGGACGGTATACCGTCCAGAGTAAAATGTTTAGCGCACACAGTTCAACAAGGAGGTTAGTGAACGAATGAAAAAGAGGTGTTTTGGAGGGATGACGTGGTTAGTACTCGTTATGTGTGCAGCAATGTCATACAGCGCAGTGCTTGACTTCCAGCTGCAGCGCCAGTCAACTCAAACGATGGTTATTGCGGAATGGAGCCAGCATGCCCGAGACCCGATGCACACGGGGTACTCCACATATTCGGTGACATTCCCCTGGCGCTGGAAATGGCAGTGGAACGGTTCCAACGCAACCGGAGGTGAAGCGAGCGGGAAGATAGCGTTGCCGCGGAACGTACAACCGGTGACCGGCGGCGGACGGGTGTATGTAGCGCGCGGGGGGAGCGGCATTACTGCGTTGGACGAAAACACTGGAGCGGTGCTGTGGACACAAAATCCTGGCGGTTCCATCAATTCGACGGTGGCGTATGACCATGAAACACAATCCTTATTCGCGATGTCGAGCAACGGCAATCTGTATAAGCTGAACCCCGCCAACGGCGCTACGCTGGGCAGCTACAACATCGGGGGTACCAGCACACTGCCGCTGCCGCCGTGTGTTATCGCCGGGAGGGTGTTCATCGCGATGGGCAACTCGGTCGCTGCAGTTGATAAAAACACCATGACCGCGCTCTGGACCTACAACGCAGGCTCTGCAGCGCACACACCGCCGGCGTATTCACCCAGTCGTGACTGCGTGGTTGTCTGCACCGCCGATCTGTACGTCCATGCGGTCAACAACTCCAACGGAACGCGCAAGTGGCGGGTCAAACCGTCGGTACATACCGCCGGAACACCGTATGAGTATGCCCGCGGCTGGCCCGTAATAGCCGAAAGACACGGGCTTGTGCTGGTGCGCATGCGCATAGACTGGGATTTGATGTGGGTGAACCCCAACCCGTTCGGGGATCCAAACAATGCCACTATTCGGTCCCGGATCGTCGCCTCCCCTGAGCAGCAGTGCCACTTTGCGCTGTCTCTGGACGACGGCTCGGTGCCGTTCGTGTGTAACAACGGGCAGGGAGGGTACGGCAACGGCGGCTACATGCCCATCGGTTCCATGCCGGTGGTGAAGACGTTCCCCAACGGCGACGAGGTGGTCTACAACACCATCCGCGGCGAAAACCGCTACGACTCCCGCTGGGATTCGCACTTCGGCGAGATGGTGCTGGACAGCACGACGGTGAGCGGCCTGCTGCCTGGGTACGTCCGCTGGATCCGCCACGGCAACGGCCCCACCGAAGATGCGTTTTTGCTGACGGACGAGCAGCCGTTCATATCCATGGCCGGCGACCACCTGTTCGGCAACCACTGGCTGGTCACCTACGCGCTGCAGGTGGGAGACCGCTCCGCTTCGTACGGCACCTTCGCCAACAAGATAAATACCACCAACCTCTCCTGGTTCATCGTCTCTCAGGGGGCCTGCGGCCCGTGTACGTTCTCGTCAACACACTACTGTGCGCAGTCGCTCAACGAGGATCCCTCCTGCGGCCGTAACTACGCGGGTGGATTTTACGTTTGTTACAATCAAGGGACCATCCACGACCGCTACTGGACGGAGTACGGGTGTGTCACCGTCAGCAACAACAAGATCATCGTTCGGGATACCACGGGGGCCATTTTCTGTCTGGAGAGCGGCAACCCGCTCGGCATGGGGGAGGATGCGCCCTGGATGGAAGAAATACGGATGGCGTCTGAACAACCCGCCGATGCCACGCGTATCGTCGTGGTTGACGAAGGGCCTGCGGTGGTGGACGCTGCGGATGCGGCACGGTACGTCGGCCGGGAGAAAACCGTTGAGGGCACGCTCCGGTACGTCTTCAACAACGGCAAGAGCATCCTGCTCGGGTTCGCCTACCCGCACCAGGGACACTTCAAGGTGCAGATTGAGAAGCGGCACTGGGAGCGGTTCGGCGCGGCGCTGGGCACCGGCATGGGACGGGATTGCGCAGGTCTGTACCGCGAAGGGCAGAGCATCCGGGTACGGGGTGCGATTACACACTACCAGGGTGACCCGGTCATATACGTTTCCGATCCGTCTCAGATAACGCACCTTGAGTACTTTGCGTGGCGCCCGGCACCTGCTTCCGCAGCAGGAATGTCCATGCAAGACTTGGTGTTGCCGCCGGTTGCCCGTTGAACCGATAGCTGCGGGTTCGGACGGCTGTTTCAGGAGGAAGGGCGGCTCCGTTGAGAGCGGAGCCGCCCGTCTTATCGCGGGATGTCGCGGTAGATTTGACGCCGCTATGCCAAAAATGGTACACCGAGTGCGGGGATGACATCCCTGTCGAGGCGCGCCGCCCGCTGAAGTGCGGGTTGCAGCGGTGCGACGAATTTCCGGAAGAGGGGTACTCCGCATGCTGGTCATCGGGGAGAGGATCAATGGGATGTTCGCCGAGGTGCGGCGAGCCATTGAGTCGCGGGACGCCGCAACCATACAGCGCATCGCGCGGATGCAACTGGATGCCGGGGCGCATGCCCTGGACGTGTGTGTGGGAACCGCCGCCGGGGATGCGGGCGATTCCATGGAGTGGCTGGTGTCCGTCATCCGCCAGATAACCGACCGGCCTTTATGCATAGACACCACCCGGCCGGAAGTCATGGAGCGCGGCGTGCGGGCGGCCGGTGCGGGCGCCATCATCAACTCGGCAAAAGCCGAGCCAGCCGCGTTGTCGGTGTACCTGCCGCTGGCGCAGCGGTTCAGCGCACGTCTCATCGTACTGTGCATCGGCGCCCAAGGTATTCCGCGGGACGCGGCGGGGCGTGTGGAGCTCGCGGCCCTCGCCGTAACCGCCGCGCTGGAATCGGGGTTTGACACGCGGAACCTTTTCATGGATCCGGTGGTGATGCCGGTGAACGTGGCGCAGCAGCAGCTACCGGAAATACTCGACACCATCCGGCAGATCCGACTGATCGCGGATCCTGCGCCGCGGACGGTGATCGGCCTGTCCAATGTATCGCAGGGGGCGCGTCAGCGACCGCTGCTCAACCGGGTGTTTTTGGCGCTGGCGCTGGAAGCGGGTTTGGATGCGGCGATCATGGATGCCGCGGACCGGGAGCTGATGAACACCGCAGCCGCTGCGGAGGTGCTGCTCAACCATCAGCTGTACTGCGAGGACTTCCTGGGTGCTGACCGCATGCGTTGAAGAAGTACTGAGCGTGATCCGCCCGGGCGACCGTCAACCGAGGCGGTTTTTCCCCATACGGCTTTACTTTTCATTCCGATTTGAGTATATGTATACATGTCGGTTCTATTCCAAACAGGAGTAGGGGGGAATATGCGACGGACAGCCTGCCGTGTGGTGCCCTTCATGCGTTTGATGGTGGTGGTTCCCGCCGTGGTGTTGTTGCCCGCCGTGGTGGCTGCTCAGACGGTGAGCATCAACGTCAACAGTATCGTGACGCCGTACCACCACGGGTTCGGGGTGCAGTTTCACTCGGACCAGTTTCTGACGGCCAACAAGCTCATCTACAAGGGCGACGACGAGCAGTGGGAGAACTACTGGAAGCCGACGTTCCGGACGATCAAGCCGAAGCTGATGAAGATGTCGCTGCCGGTGTCGTACTGGTGTCCGTCGCTGGGGCAGGTGACGCCGGACTCCGACTGGATGCAGGCGCTCTACAAGGTGCTGGACTTTTTCCGGGACGAGGGGATAGAGATCCAGTTCCAGGAATGGCGCCACCAAGATCCCTCGTGGTGTTACTGGCACGAGATTCCGTACGCTCCTCCGGAGGAGATCGAGAACTTTGCGAAGTACACGGCGGACATGCTGCGGCACCTGACGCTGGAGAAGGGGTACTGGAATATCCGGACGATGTGCATATACAACGAGCCGAGCAACTACTTTTCCAGCAACGGTCTGCTGGACGCGGTGTACTTTGCGCTGCGACGGTACATGGACGAGTACCACGTTCCGGTGACGCTGAACGCGCCGGATTCGGTGCAGATCAACCGCCAGCAGGACTGGCGTGAGCTGATGCGGCACTGTTTCACGGTGCTGGACAGCGCCTGTGAGGAGTACAGTTTCAACTACTACAGTGGGATCTCCAACTACGACGCGTACACCGAGCCGCGCGCGGTGGTACAGGACGAGGCGACCTATAGTCTGGACGGGAACGTGGAGCCGGTGTTCATTTACGAGGGAGAGACGGGGAACCAGCAGTCGGGCGCCAGCGAGGGGCGCTACTACGTGGACGTCATGCGCGCGGGGATAGCGGGGGTGACGAAGTGGTGGTGCTGGGACCACTACTTTGTGTTTTCCTGCGAGGTGAACCAGAGCGGTGCGTCCAACATGGTGAACTGGAACGGCACGACGTACGTGCCGCGCGATCAGAACGGCGGCACCTACCTGGCGACGGTGTTAGGGTGCTCCAACTCGTACAATGCCGCCCGGGTGCTTGGGACGACGGTGAGCGGCGCGTCGGGTCTGTCGGCGTCGGTGTTGAAGGACATTGATTCGGATTCCTACAGTATTTACGTGTGGAACGGCGGGAGCGCGGCGAACGTGACGTTCACGATCAACGTGAGCACGCTGACGCGGGTGTTTGAGAAGTACGTGTGGCCGGCGATCACTCCCGGGTCCACGGTGAGCATGAGCAACGGGAGCATGACGACGAACATCGGGGGCGGGAGTTTTGTGATATTGAAGAGCACGGGGGCGCGTGACAACGTGCCGCCGACGAACCCGACGGGGTTGACGGCGACGGTGCTGTCGCCGCGGAAGGTGCGGCTGAGCTGGAACCAGGGGACGGACAACGCGCGGGTGCTGCGGTACAACGTGTACCGCAGCGACCGCGGGAGCACGCCGGTGATCTCGGTGCGCCAGCGGGTACAGAAGGTGCAGCACGTGTGGGAGGACGTGCACGTGCGTCCGGGGACGGCGTACACCTACACGGTGAAGACGGTGGACGGCGCGGGCAACGAGTCCGCCGGGGTGACGGTGGCGGTGAACACGCCGGGGGCGGTGTCTGCGGCGCCGAGCGTGCCGCAGAACGTGAAGGTGGTGGACGCGCTGGCGGAGATCGAGCTGGAGTGGACACCGAGCACGGACGACACCCGTGTGGCGGGGTACCGGGTGTACGAGCGGATCGAGGGAGAGTCGGGGGTGCGGGTAGCGGAGATCACGGGGAACCCGCCGCGTGCATGGTACTTCAGCACGAACGGGAAGGCGTGGTGCCGGTGGGAGAACTCGGTACGGACGATCAGCGTGACGGCGTTTGACGACGAGGGGAACGAGTCGGCGCACAGTTCGTCGGTGACGGTGCGGACGCCGTACGGGTACACCTTTGACTGGGACGACAACTGGGAGTTTTTCAACGACGGGTACGCGGACTACAGCGTTGAGGTGCCGCTGCGGACCAAGCAGAAGAAGCATGTCATTACGGGGACGGACAGCAACCTGCGCACCGCCGCGTTCGGCTACACGCCGTCGCAGATCAAGCAGGTGTACCTGCGGTTCCGGAATGCGACGACGCGCAATCAGCTGCGGGTGTCCTGGTTTAACTACAATGACGTTGAGGCCGGCTACGTCGACATTCCCATAACCGCCAACGATACCACGTTCAAGGACTACATGGTGGATCTGACGCAGAGCGCCGCATGGAACAGCGCTGGCCCGGTGTCCCGGATGATGATTGATTTCCGGGGGACAACGGGCACCGGGGACGTGTGGTTTGAATACATGCGCATCGGGACCTTCCCGATGCCGCGGTTCAGTGTGACGCCGACGAACCCGAGCGCGGGGCAGTCGGTGACGTTCAACGCGTCGGGGAGCACGCCGCCGCCGGGTGGCAGCATCACGGCGTACGAGTGGGACTTTGGGGACGGACAGACGGGAACGGGTCAGGTGGTGAACCACACGTTTGCGCAGTCGGGTCAGTACACCGTGCGGCTGATCGCGCGGCAGAACGAGCTGATTTGGATGAGCACGCAGACGGTGGTGCTGGTGGGCAACCCGGCGCCGCTGCAGGTGCAGGGACTCAAAGCGTTCGACTACAGCCGCAACCGGATAGACCTGGAGTGGACGGCGAACCCGGAGAACGACATTGCGTCGTACCGGGTGTACCGTGGGATGACGGCGGGGTTTGTGCCGGGGGCGGGGAACCTGATCGGTCAGACGACGCAGACGTGGTTTTTGAGCAAGGGGCTTGCGCCGACGACGAAGTACTTCTACAAGGTGACGGCGGTGGACACGGCGTCGCAGGAAGGACCGGCGAGCGCGGCGGTGGAATGCACGACGCGCCAGTACGACACGATTGTGGTGAACGGGGAGTGGGAGACGGGGAACCGGAACCCGTGGAGCGGAGGGACGAACTGGACGGTGAGCACGGCGCGTCCGCACGACGGGACGTACTCGCTGTACGGCAACGGGGTGATCGGTGAACTGACCCAGACGGTCAACGTCACCACCGGGACGCAGTACCGGTTCGCCTGCTACATTTATATCCAAGCACACACCCCGTCGGGCGGCGGCTCGGAGAACTTCGCCATCTACATGCGACACCCGTCCTGGAACCCGACCTACACCGCGGTCAAGAACATCGTGCGGCCGGTGGGGAAATGGTTCCCGCTGACGATGGAGTTCGTGCCGACCAGCAACCAGTTGCTGATCCAGATTCTCAACTGGAACAGCGACACCTACCAGATCTACCTGGACGACATCATCATCGACCGGGTGCCGGACGTGGTGGGCAGCAGCCAGCCGCCGACGGGCAATCCGCCTGCGGCGCCGGGGAACCTGCGGGTGAACGGGCAGGTCAACCCGGTGGGTGTGGGTACGCAGCGTCCGGTGCTGAGCTGGGTGTTCAGCGATCCGGACGGGGACAGCCAGGGGATGTACGAGGTACTAGTGTCCTCGACGCTGGCGCAGATCAATGGGAACGTGGGCGGGATGTGGGCGAGCGGTCAGGTGGTGAGCGCGAGCTCCAGCGCGACGTACAGCGGTCAGTCCTTGCGGCAGGGGACGACGTACTACTGGAAGGTTCGGGTGTGGGACACCACGGGCTTGGTGAGCAGCTACAGCGCGGTGGGGACGTGGGTGACGTTCACGGGGGACAATCCGCCGAACGGGCCGACGAACCTGCGGTGTGATGGAGCGGTGGCGCCGTCCACGGTGACCAACACCTCGCCGGTGCTCAGCTGGGTGTTCAGCGACCCGGACCCGGGGGACCTGCAGAGCGCCTGGCAGGTGCTGGTATCGAGTGTGGCGGCAGACCTGGTTGCGGACGTGGGCAGTGCGTGGAACTCCGGCGTAGTGCCGGGCGGGGCGAGTCAGGCGACCTACAACGGCGTTTCGTTGCAGCCGGGGGTGACGTACTACTGGAAGGTGCGTACGTGGGACGTGTGGGGAGTGGCGGGAGCGTGGTCCGCGGTGACCCAGTGGACGATGCAGAACATCAGCAACGAGGCGCCGGCGGTACCGACAGACCTGCGCTGCGACGGGCAGATGAACCCGGTGAACGTGACGAACACGACGCCGCGGTTGAGCTGGGCGTTCAGCGACCCGGACGGGAACGTGCAGGGATCCTACCAGGTGCTGGTGAGCTCGGTGGTATCGAACCTGGCGGCCAACATCGGAGACGCCTGGGACAGCGGACGGGTGTACAGTTCGACCAGTGCGGCGACGTACAACGGGACATCACTGCGCGCCGGGACGACCTACTACTGGAAGGTGCGGGTGTGGGACAACCACCCGCAGCTGCCGCTGGGGAGCGCCTATTCCGGCAGCGCGACGTTCACGATGTTCCTGTCGAGCAACCAGGCGCCCAACACTCCGGACACCCTGCGCTGTGACGGACAGGTGAACCCGGTGGGGATCACCAACTTCACGCCGACGCTGAGCTGGAACTTCAGCGACCCGGACACCGGGAACCTGCAGGGGGCGTACCAGATCATCGTGTCGTCGATTTTGGCGCAGATCACGGCGAACGTGGGCGGGATGTGGGACACGGGGAAGACGACGACCGCGGCCACGGCGGCGACGTACGCTGGCCGAGCGCTACAGCCGAACACGACGTACTACTGGAAGGTGCGGGTGTGGGACAACGACCCGGTGCTGCAGCTGGGCAGTCCGTACTCCGCGGCGGCGCAGTTTGTGACGGGGATTCCAGCAGGACCGGCCACACGGCTGGAAGTGATGCTGACCACGGGCGCGGCCATCGCCGGCACGGGCACTCAGGTGACGGCGTACGTGCGTGCGCGGGATGCCAACGGGCTGATCGCCACCAGTTACCAGGGGACGGCGGCCCTGGCATTCAGCATCGGGACGATGCCGCTGTTTGGCGGGCAGGCGACGCTGACGGACGGAGTGGGCACGCACAACTTCATCGTGCCGAGCACGGCGACGACGCTGACGGTGACGGCGAGCGCGGCGGGAGTGGCGTCCAGCAGCGCGACGTTTGAGGTGCTCATCCGGATCGAGGAGGACACCTTTGCGCGGACGGCGTTTGACAACGGGCAGACGCGGATGGTGATTTTGGGGTACACCTTCGCGCAGGACCCGATACTGCCGAAGTGGTACACGATCGGTGGTCGGCCGCTGGCGGACGCGCAGATAGCGCTGCCGGCGGATGTGACGCTGATTCCCGGCACTGGGCGTGACCTGTGGTTCGGAGACCGGCGCAACGGCGGTACCCCGATCAGCGAGACCAACTACAACGGCAAACACATCCGGGTGACGGTGCTGTACCCGGACACGAACAACGACGGAGTGGTGGACGGGACGGGGCGTGGCGAGGGCGACGTGTGGATGTACCAGTGGGACGAACAGAGCAGCCGGTGGGTGGCCTGTGCGCTGACGGAGATAGATCCGTACAACAACACGGCGACGGGGTACGTGATGCCGATTACGAAGGTGGCGCTGGGGATCCGGCCGGAGAACGTGCCCCCGCCGCCGGTGCGGGATCCGTTCGTGGACATTCTGAAGCCGGGCGAGGTGGCGGTCCAAGGGAACGCGCAGGGGTACGTGGACCTGTCGCAGGGGGACGCGGCGGTGCAGGTGCGGTTCCGGCCGAAAGCGTCGGGGACGGTGACGATGAAGGTGTACTCGCTGCGGGGCGGGTTGGTGTACGAGGCGAGCGCGGCGGGGGTGGCGGACCAGGTGGGGCGGTTCCCGGACTGGCGAGCCCGGAGCACAGACGGCGAGACGCTGGCGGCGGGAATTTACCTGGTGAAAATCTCCGGCGGCGGACTGGACATCGTCAAACGCATCGCCGTCGTCAAGTAGCGCACAAGCGAACTCGATCGTCGCGGCCGGTGTTCCACGGGATACCGGCCGCGGCGGATCGGCGAAGCACCGGAATCGTCCGCACCGCAGGTGACCGTGAGCCGGTTCGGCGGGTATCATGGCAGTGGGTATCCATGACCATTGCGACCGGAGGGTTCCATGCACGCCACCACGATGCTTCGCGCCCACCACGAGGATATCGTCCTCGCCCTGAACATTCTGGAATCGGTCTGCAACAGCATCAGCAAGAACCAGAACCCGAGTGTCGCCCACCTCGACCAGTTGTTTGATTTCTTCACCGCCTTCGTGCAGAACAGCCACTTCACCCTGGAGGAGGAAGTGCTGTTTCCCGCGCTGGAGATGGTGGGGGTGCAACGGTCTGGCGGTGCCATGGAGACCGCTTCCGCTGAACACCGAGCGTGCGCGGAACAGCTCGGTGCGCTGCTATCCGCCGCGGACGCCTTCCGGCAGGTTGAGGCGGACGCGCGCAACCGCATGGTGAGCGCGGGACGGGCTCTGGTGGAAAAGCTCCGGGCGCACCTCGCCGCGGAGGAGTCCGCCGTACTGCCGCTGGTTGACAAGGCGCTCAACGAAACCATGCAGCGGCGTCTCGCGGAACGGATGCAATCCCTAGAGGCGTCGCGCCTCTCCCCGAAGTCGCACGCGACGTACCACGACGAGATTGACAAGCTGAAGAACGCCTACATACGGGTGTAGGCTGAGGCGTATCTCCCCGGCCGCGTCCGGCCGTCCGCTTCCCCTCCACCCCAAGTGGTCACGGTTGTTTTGCGGTGTTGTATTGCTTTGCGTGTAGTAGTATATCTACCGAATGAAACCGTATGGGGAGATGAAGTACGGACGACGGGTGGCAACGCGACCGTCGATCCGTGGCATGTTGTTCGCAGTCTGACAATCCCACACAGCACGGAGGACACGATGCCACCGTCCATCGTCATTCTCGGCGCGGGGAGCGCCACATTCGCCGAGAGTATTCTGAGGGATCTGTGTCTCACTCCGTCCCTGGACGGCGCGCGGGTGACGCTCATGGACATAGACTCCGCAAAGCTCGCCCGCGCTGAACAGTTTCTGGTACGCTATGCGCAGGAGACGGGCCGCCGCTTCAGCGTACAAACCATGACCGACCGCCGCCGGTCGCTCGCCGGAGCCGATTTCGTGGTCACCACCATACTGGTCGGTGGATACCGATTGATGTGGGACGGTTACGAGATTGCGCGACGGCACGGGTACCGATTCGGCGGGAGCCTCCACATCATGGGCGGTGAATCGTTCTGGATAAACTCCGCGCAGCTGGCGATGATGGAATCGGTGCAACGTGACATCGCTGATGTCTGTCCCGATGCGTGGCACCTGCTGGTCGCCAACCCCGTGATCGCCGGAGTGACGCTGCTGTGCCGCACCTTCGCCGGCGCACGCATTGTCGGTTTGTGCCACGGATGTTCCGGGGTGTACCGTCTTGCCCGCACCATGGGCCTGGATGAGCAGGCGGTGTCGTTCACCGTCTCCGGGGTGAACCACTTCATCTGGCTGACCGAATTCCGCGCCGGAGAGCAGGACGCTTATCCGTTGCTGGATCGGTGGATAGAGCGGCGTGAGCGGGAGCACTGGGAGGGATGCGAGCTCAGCGATGAGAACGGTCCCAAGGCGTGCGATCTGTACCGGCGCATGGGGCTCTATCCTGTCGGAGATACCGCTTCCATGGCCGGCGGAGGCTGGCCGCACTGGTACCATACCGACGAAACCGTGGAACAGCGCTGGCGCGAACAGCCGGAACGCTGGCTGGAACGGCACTACGGCTGGGTTGCGGCGAACGTACGGCTGTTTGAACGTGCGGTCGCCACCGCTGAACCGTTGACCAGTTCGTTTCCCCCGGTTCTTTCGGGAGAACCGATTGTCCCCATGATGGAATCTCTCGCAGGCGGAGCATCGCACCGTCTCGTGGTCAACATCCTCAACCGGGAACGCCTCGTTGAGTACGTCCCGCCGGATTTTGAAATAGAGGTACACGCGGACGTTGATGCACGGGGTATCCGTCCGATACCACCGCACCCGCTCCCGCAAGTCATCCGGAGCTACTTGTTGCGGGACAAAGTGGCGACCACCGAGCTGGAGCTGGAGGCGTACCGGCGGCACAGCCGCGACGGCCTGGTACAACTGGTCATGACCGATCCATGGACCCGCTCCGAAGCGCAGGCCGCCGCGCTGGTGGACGATATCCTCGCCATGCCCGGCAACGAGCAGATACGCCGCCACTACCGCTGACCGCGCGCGTCTCCATCCCGACCGCGTTGACTGTTCCGGACCCCGGCTCGTTCCGCGTACCGTTTTCCCGGGTGGAGATCTACACCTCACAAGACACACCGCCTTGACCGCCGGCATCTAAAATCATACAATCCGAATGCGCCATGTGTTCAAAGACGGCATGCCGCGGCCGCCGTTTTGAGGGGAAATTCGAATGTGGTTGATATAACAAGGAGATATACGGTGTTGCCGTATCTCATCAGCAGATGCAGCGCTGAGGTGTCGTGTGCAGGTAACCTCTATGAGGAGTGGTGCGTATAATCGGTATGGAAGCTATGCGGCGGAAACGCGAACCGACGGTCTACGATGTTGCGCCGCAGAAGTCCACCTTTGACCGTTTCGTTGAACAGACAAAGCACGACGTGTACCGGTACGTGTTGGGTGTGATCCGGGACGTCCATGATGCGGAAGACGTGGTATCGGAGGTTTTCTACCGGTTGTACCGCGGACTTGCGCAGTTTGACGGAACGCGTGCTTCGTTCAAGACGTGGTTTTTCACCATTGTCGCCAATACGGTGCGTACCGCGCTGAGGCGACGGAAGCTTGCCAGATTGTGGCCGTTGGGTTTGCGGCGTCATCGAGGCGACGATGATGCGGTTGAGGAGCCCGCGGAAGCAGGATCCGCACAGGCGTTGGAAAGCGGGCTGGTGACGGACGAGGTTTTTCGGAACGTCAACAAGCTGCCGGCACGGCAGCGGGAGGTTTTTCTCCTGCGCGTCGTGCAGTGTCTGAGTGTCCGGGAGACCGCAATTGTGTTGCGGTCATCGGAAGGCTCGGTCAAGGTGAATCTGTACAAGGCGACGCAACGATTGAGGAAGGAGCTGAAGCATGTCCTGTGAGCGCGTACGGCACGACATCGTCGAATGCACGGCAGACCGGCGGGAGTTTCCCCCGGAAACCGCCGCGCATCTGAACGTCTGCGCGTCGTGTGCCGCGTGGGCCCGGGACGTCGGCCGTATCAATGAGCTGGCCGATATGATGACCGCCCGGTCCGTGCTGCTGTCTGATATCGCCGGATCGGTCGCCCGCCGTGCCGCAGGCGCCGCTCCCGCCGGTCGTCTCGTCACGCCCCGGTTCGCGGTCGGTGCCGCTTTCTGCGTCCTCGCGGTCGGCGCCGCGGCATTTTTCGTCAACACATACTCGGTTTCCGTACAGGTGATTCCCCGCACCGCCCGCATCCCGGTGCAGTACACGGATGCGCCCGGGGAAACGCCACCGGTACACGACACTGCACAAGAAGCCATCCGTTCAGCTGCCGGCCGTGGGGGGTGGCCGCATCGGCGTTCCATCAGGTCGCCGGGTGCGGCAGGACCGGCGGCTGAACGCACGACCGTGGCCGCAGTCCGCCAGCGATCGGAGTCGCAGCCAGAGCGGCAGGGTGTCCCGTCGTCCGACCTCCTCCTGAAGAGTCCGGACCCAACGCCCGGGACATCCACCGTCGCCCCGGAGGCGGCTCCGCCCACCGTTGCACGGGGTGCGGCCTTTGATATCATGCCGGAACGCGGCGGCGAACCGGTTGTTCCGGGAGACAAGGTGCTCGTATTCGGGCCGCCTCCCGCGAAGACATACACGCTGCGCGATTCGGCGGCATCAGATGGGGCGGCAGCACGTACATCCGGCGGATTCATCGCCATGGGAGCCGCCCGTTCCGCGGCACAACCGCCAGGTGCCCCGTCTCCCGGAGAGGTGCGCATTTCCGGCGGCAGCGACATCTACATCAACCCCGGCCGCGGCGAGAAGGCGGATATCTCTGTTTGTCCCACGGAGAACGGTGCGGTGTCCGTGCGCGTTTTCTCAACCGGCGGTCGCCTGCTATGGGAAACGCACCGGGATGCTTCGGCCGGCTCCGTGCTCAACATCGAGTGGTCAGGGACCAACTCGGGCGGTCAGATGCTCGCATCCGGGGTGTACATCGTTGTTGTCCGGGGCGCCGGCATAGACACACGCCGGAAAATCTGCATCGTCCGATAAGCCGCCTTGCCGGCCGTTGTTCCGGCACGCCGTGCCGGCTTTCATGCACACACGATCGTACCGCTCCTCAGAGGCCATCTTGCGCCGTCCCTCTTTTTTTCGTACAGCAGAACCATGGCGGAGCACGCCGGGGCTGTGCATCCCGGCTGCCGGAGGAATGCATGACGTCTTCTACCGCAACAGCTCAAAGAAAGAGACTGCTGGAACGGTGCATCGCGGGAACGGTGCTGTTCAATGGACTCCCGCCGCGGGACATCGCGCGTATCGTATCGTTCATCAGGGAGAAAACGTTCCGTCGGGGCGAACGCATCATCGCGGAGTCCACGCATGGCAAGGATATTTACATCGTGCTCTCCGGCAGGGTGGTGACCTATCTCTCTGACCGCGGGAAACGCAAGATTGTCGGGTACCAATCAGCCGGAGATGTATTGGGGGAAGTGGGGTTCTTCACCGGTCACCGTTCCGCGACCTGCGAGTGTCTGGAGGACACCGTCGTCGGTCTGCTGCGCCATCGGGACTTCCACTCGTTTGTCACCGGCAACATCACGGTCGCTTTCAATATCATTGAACTGCTGGCACGGCGGCTCATCAGCGCGAACCGGGAGATCAGCAACCTCTCCTTCAAGCCGGTGCTGGAACGCATGAGTGCGGTCCTGCTGGAGAATGCGAATGACCGCGGCGAAATCGCCCTTACCGTTACGGCGCTCGCCGAACGCATCGGCGCCAACCGCGAAACCGCCTCCCGGGTCGTGTCGGAGCTTCAGAAACTGAACTGTATCAGCCGCGGCGCCTCAGGACGGCTCACCGTGACGAACCCCGCCCGCCTGCGCGAAATCGCCGGCGCCTGAATATCCCTGTTTCTGCGAGGCGCACCATTGACCATCCCATGTTGAAAAAAATGAGAACGATGTACTGATCATTGAGCACTCGTCACGCGGAATGAAGCTGAAGTCCTGCAGTAACAACACCGGCCTCTGTTTTGAGCATTTGCGCTTTTATATACAAATAATGTACTGAAAAAAATTATGCGTATTCCCGCTCTCAGCCGTGTTCTGCGCCGTCTGCAATCGGTGCATCCTGATTTTCAGCTCTTTCTGGGTGCGGTGTGCATGGTGGGCTTTTCACAGGCGATCATGGATTCCACCTTCAACAACTTTCTGCACAGCGCATTCGGTTTGCAGGGGATGCAGCGCGCGGTGCTGGAGTTGCCGCGGGAACTGCCGGGATTCCTGGTGGTATTCGTTTCGGGCATGCTGTTTTTCCTGTGCTCGCGGCGTCTGGCGGTGGTGGCCAACTGCCTGGCGGCCGCCGGCATGGCGCTGATCGGACATGCATCCACAGGGTTCGGACTGATGTTGGTCTGGTTGTTCGTGTTCAGCACCGGGCAGCACCTGTTTCTGCCGCTGTTCAGCGGCATCGGCATGGAACTCGCTGAGGAGGGGAAAGACGGCCGGCGACTGGGGCAGCTGCAGGGTGCCATGAACCTCGCAGCGATTTGCGGGAGTTTTCTGGTCATGGTCGGTTTCTCCCGCCTGGGTTTTTCATACGCTGCATCGTTCACCGCCGGTGCGGCGGGATATCTGATCGCCGGTCTGCTGATCGCTCTCATGACGCCCGACCGTCCGGCGCCCTTAGCGCACCGGTTTGTGGTACGGCGCGAGTACGCGCGGTTCTACGGGCTCACCGTCCTCTACGGCACCCGCAAGCAGCTGTTCCTTACCTTCGCACCGTGGGTTCTGGTGACGGTGTACGGTCAACCAACGCAGGCGATCGCCGGTCTGCTGACCGTCGGCGGACTCATCGGCATCGTATTCAAACCGCTCCTCGGTCGGTGGATCGATCGGTTCGGCGAGCGGACGGTGCTGACCGCGGAAGCGGGTGCGCTCATCGTAGTGTGCCTGGGGTACGGTTTTGCAGGAACGGTCTTCGGCCGGCATGCCTTAACGGTCGCCTCGGCCTGCTACATCGCGGACCAGCTGCTGATGTCGGTGAGCATGGCGCGCGCGACCTACCTGAAAAAAATCGCCTGCGACCCGGCGGATGTCACCCCGACACTCACCATGGCCACGACTATAGATCATATCTTTTCCATCGGCATCGCGTTCGTAAGCGGCGCGGTGTGGGCGGTGTTCGGCTATCGGTACGTTTTTGCGCTGGGGGCGGTGCTGGCGGCGGTGAACGTTGCAGTCGCACGTGGCGTGCAAACCGCTACAAGGGGATAGGCTTTTCTTCCGCGGTATGCGGTGCAACCGGCCCGAGGTGCTTTGTGCGCCATCGCAGGTAGATCGCTGCTTCCGCTGTCAGCAGCAGCGCCATGACGGCGATGCCCCATGCGAAGCCCGCGCGTGCCGAGAGGTGCCCAGCCAGAAACCAGCCGGAAAAACCCGCGAAGAAACCGCCTCCGCCGAGCATCGCTTCGTTGACGGCGATGAACCGATCCCGTGTCTTCTCCAGCATCAGGGAATAGGCGCTGGAAGAGAACTGGATGAAACCCTGCAGCAGTCCGAGCAGCGCGGCACCGACCAGGAAGTGGTGCATCCGGTTGCCGAACGCGAAGAGGCCGATCGCCGGGATCGCGGCGAGTTGTACAGCGGCGATCCAGCGGAACCTGAACAGCCAGGAAGTCCGGGTTCGCAGGATGCCGACCAGGATGAGGAGCGAGGCGTACATAGCCGCGTTGACCGCTCCGACCGAGCGGGAACTGAAGCCTTCCGCCTTCGCGAGCTCGGTAAAGACGAACCGCACCAGTCCGGTCGCGTACATGGCGCCGAATATGGAGGCCCATGTCAGGTGCATGAAACAGGTGATCGTCCGTGGAGGGACGCGGTGGAGGTGCACCGGAGCGTCGCCGGAGGAGGGTGTCGCATCCCAGCGGCGGGTGAACATGTCCGGCAGAAAAGAGGCTCCGATGAGCAGCAGTATGGCCGCAGAAGCGTTCAGCAACAGCGCGATGCGGTGCGCGAGCTCCGCCGGAGGGGTTCCCGGCGTGTGGTTGAGGATCCAGCCCGCCGCCAGCGGTCCGACGAGGTAACCGGAAACCCAGGCGAATGAGTAGCCGCCCATGGCGCGCACCAGCCGGGGCTCGTCCATGCCCTCGGTAAACCACGCCTGCATGGCCGGGAATATCAACGCGTTGCCCAGAGAGAACACCGCCGGGGCGACCAGCAGCATGGAGACCGATGGAAATCCGCCCAGCAGCACCGCCGCCAGCGCGACCACCGCGCACCCGGCAGCGATGGTGTGACGGTGTTCGCGGAACAGCCGGGTGCGGGAGAATACCCAGCACCACAGCGCGTACGATGCCGCGCCGATGAAGTTGGCCGCCGTGCCGGCGGTACCCGCGTTGAGTGTCAGCGCGATGTACGGGAAACACAGAATGAACGCGGCGTTGAGGACGTCTATTACTGCCGCGGTTACGTACGCATAGCGGACGCGGCTCATGCGCTATGCCGTCGCCGCACACTCATCGGACCGTGAAGGAGATGGGCGTGGTGCGCAGTAGGTTATCCGAGATCGGGCAGCGCTCGTCCACCTCGTGCAGGAAGGCCTCCTTCTGTTCCTGAGTCATATCCGCGTCTATGCCGACCTGCACGCGGATCCCGGTGAAGCCCGCGCGCCCCTCCTTCGTCTTGCCGAGCAGAAAATCGGTGTTGATGTCTCCGTCCACCGTGACGGTGATGCCGCGGAGGTCCATTTTCCGCTGATCGGCGATGATGCGGGCGATGGTGGAAATGCATCCGGCGAGAGACATCAAACAGTAGTCCAGAGGTGAAGGACCGGTGTCGGTTCCCCCGACACTCTTCGGCTGGTCGATGTGCATGGTGTGCGTACCGGCGCGCAGTGTTATGGCGTACCCGCGATTCATCTGCGATTCCACGTGTACCGTCTTGTTTGGCATGTGTGCCCCTCCTATTCTTCCAAAAGATTGACTGCACGGACGACGGGAGCTGCCCCCCGTGCGCGTGAAATCCGGACCGTCTTTATTTGACGCGGCCCGATATCGAACGGAACGCTGAACCGCAGGCGTTCGAATCGGATTTCGCCGTGCGCCGCGACGCCGGCGTTCTCCTGCAATCGGATGATGAGATCCTCACCGTCCTCCGCTTGTTTGACCGCTTGCAGCGTGACTGTTTCAGGGATGACTTCCAGGAGCGACGCTCCGTTGAGCGTCCCGCGCGCGGGCATCCGGTGCTGGTAGGTGTATGTCACGTACTCCAGCGGCGTGTTGAACGCGAGCGCGCTGTCCACGACGCCCGCCGTCCGCCAGTCACCGCCGTGCGGCAGCAGCCGGTACGCGAACGCGTGTTCGCCGATGTCCATGTGGTGGTAGTGCTGCGCGGGATCCAGCTTCACGAACTTCGCCCAAATGTACACCGGCGAGCGCACCACGCTGATGCGCACCCGTGCGCCGCGGGCGTCGTAGCCGTAGAGCCCGTCGTTGATGATCGCCAGCCCGTACGGTTTGCCGGACGACCGGCCGGACAGATCCACCCACTCCTGGCAGGGGCGCTCCATGCCGTCCGCGGGACGCTGGAGGGATCCGCCGGGAACCGAGGACGTGCAGACGGGGTCGGTGACATTCACGTCGAAGCGCATCTTGAGGAACGCCGCTTTCTGGCGCCAGGACAGTCTGCACCGTACATCAATCTCGCGGGACCCGCGGTAGACGGTGAAATCCTGTTCCAGCAACGAGTCGCGGAACCGATACTGCGCGGTCAGAATCGCCCGCAGCGGTCCCGCTTCCCGCACGTACGCACGGGTGAGCATGAACCGGCCGCTCTCCTCCGGGTAGGCGGTCACATCGGTGCCCCACGCGTCGGAATCGTCGTCCAGCACGACGCCGACGCACGACGGGTTGCTGAAGACATCCACGTCGGTGCGTTTGTCGTGGATCATGACGCCTCCGGCGTCGTCCAGCGACAGACGGTACTCGTCGGTTTCCAGGGAGCGGCAACTGGCCGCAATGGACGGTAGGGCCGGGGTTGCCGAAGGCGCATCTTTGGCGCGCGGCCGCCAGGTGAGCACGGCGAATCCGCAGGGGGGGATCCGCTCTATCCGCACCAGCGTGCGCGGCCGTTCGACGTTGTTGTGGCGCACCGCCTGTGCCGGCACGGGGATGTCGTCGAGGGAAAACTCGAACTGCTCTGTTTCGAAGCGGTACGGTAACACGTGCACTTCTACAAAACCATCGCGGAACCGCGGCAGGGGGTTGAACACGAAGGCGGTGCCGCACGGGGCATACTCCGTCTCATCGGTGAACGGCATGTCGGCGAGTGCCGTGTGCGCGATCGCGCGCAGGGCCGCGTTGGTGGTTTCCCGTGCGGCGTGCAGGGCGGCGCCGCCCGATTCCCGGGCGTGATCGTACGCTGTTCCGACGGCGCTCCCCGCGAGGATGTCGTGGAACTGGTTGAAGAGCGTGTACTCCCACGCCGCCGTGAGCCGTTCTTTCGGGTACCGGTGGCCGTGGTAGAGGTGTGCGAGCGCAGCGAAGAGTTCGGCGGTGTACAGCATACGTTCACAGCGGCGGTTCAGCTGCTTGATGGGCAGGACCGAGGTGTAGCAGCCGACCGCGAAGTACTGCAGCTCGCCCTCCATGACCGGGTAGCCAAAGGCGTGGGGCGCAACCGCGTCAAAAAAGCGCCGGAGTGTGGAGAAGTGGATGGTGACGCCGGGATGAGCGGCGGCGTACGAGCGGATGGATTCTATGTTGGCGCGCGTGGGGCCGCCGCCGTGGTTGCCTACGCCGTAGAAAAAGAGCGCGACCGACTCGCCGTATTCTTTGACGCGCCGGATGTGGCCGTCCAGCACCACCGTCAGGTCGTCCGGTCCGGTGTTGTAGAAAGTGACCACCTGGTAATCGCAGTTGGGGGGGCGGCTGGCGAGGATCTCCGAACCGTCCGGCGAGCGCCAGCGGAACACCGTCTTCGGGATTTTCAGCTCGTTGAGCGACGGGCGGAAGTGCACGTAGTTGGTGAACCCCGATTGCGCGAGGATCTGCGGGATCACCGAACAGTGGCCGAACGAATCCACGTTGTACCCGACGGTGACGTCCACCCCGAACTTTTCACGGAAGTAGCGTTTGCCGTAGAGGGAATGGCGCACGAACGATTCCGCCGACGGAATGTTGCAGTCCGGTTGCACCCACCAGCCGTTGACGATCTCCCAGCGTCCTTCCTGGACGTACCGCTTGATGTCCGTGAAGAGTTCCGGATCCAGTTCCTCCACCCAGCGGTAGTGTTGCGCGCTCCCCGCGGAGAAGATGAACTCTGGGTACTCTTTCATCCGTTGCACCGCCGATCGGAACGTGGACAGCACTTCGGAACACCCCTCGCGCCAGTCCCACTGCCAGACCGGGTCGATGTGCGCGTTGCCGATAGCGTAGAGGATCACTTCCGCCGCTGGCTGTATCGGTGCTGGTGTACCATCTGCGGATCGTTGTGTCGCCATGTGAAAACCTCTCCGATGAGAAAGGATGCGCGCGCTCCACCGTCGGTTTCAGACCGGTGTCAGCGCACGACGGCGATCTTCTTTTTAACGTTGATGCCGCCGCCGCTGACGTGCGCGAGGTAGACGCCTGAGGGAACGGGCGTTTCGTCGGATTGTACGCCGCGCCAAACGACGGCGTAGCGCTGGTGTCTGGAGACGGACAGATCCGTCGTCCAGATGCGTCGTCCGGCGAGGGTGTACAGGGTCACCGAGACTTTGCCGGGTTCGGTCGGCACGAAGACAAGCGCCGCCTCCTCCCCCGAGCGCACGTAGCCGCCGGCGCCGCCCCGAAGCACCACCTCACCGGGCGCCACCGTATAGGGCTCCACCACGGTGACGGTGGCGGCTCCGGAGAACACCTCCGCGTTGTCGTTGTCAACGGCGGACGCCTGGAATGCGAACGTCCCGGTGGAGGGGCTCCTCCAGGATGCCGCAAACGGCGGCGCCGTGCTCTGCGCGAAGAGGGTGCCGTTGCAGAAGAAGCGCACCTGCGTGATGTGCCCGTCCGGGTCGACGGCGTCGGCCTGTACCACGATCGAAGCCGTGTGTCTGAAAACCGCCCCGTCGGCGGGGGCGGTGAGCGTGATGCTCGGCGGATCATTGGGGCGTTCTATGACGGTGATGGTCACACGGCTGGAGATGCGTACCCCGCCGCGGTCATCGGTCGCGCGGGCGGATAGCACGTAGGTGCCGCTCGCCACGCGGGTCCACGTCCAGGTGTACGGCGCATCGGGATCATCGTGCCGGTGGACGCCGTCCAGGTAGAACGCCACATTCACGATCGTGCCATCCTCGTCGGTCGCCGCCGCGCGCACCGTGATGTCGATCGGACGGTCGTGGGTGACGTCGGTGACAAACAGCGCCCCGTCGGCCGGTTCGGTGAGAGCGACTACCGGCAGCTTGTTGTCGGGGAGGTTCACGGTGATGACGGATGCGCTGGAAACACCGATCGCCCCGTCGTTGTCCTCCGTGCGGCACGACAGCGTGTAGGTGCCGGTGGACATCCCTGTCCAGTCGTACACGTACGGTGACGCGGTGATAGTGGCGAGGAGTGCGGCGCCGCTGTAGAAGTGCACCGCGGCGATGGTCCCGTCGGTGTCCGCGGGCAGCGCGGCGAGCCGGATGGTGTCCGTGGTGACGAAAGCCGCGCCGTACGCCGGCGCCAGGAGGCGTACGGTGGGCGGTTGATTGACCCGGAACACCACCGGCGTGGAAACCGCGACCAATCCCTTGGCGTCGGTGGCGCGCGCGGTGATGGTGTAGGTTCCGGCGGCCACCGCGAGCCACGTGGCGGTGTACGGAGACGATGTGTCCGCGGCCAGCAGGGTGGTTCCGGAGAAAAACTCCACCCGCGCGACCGTGCCGTCAGGATCCCGGGCCTCGGCCGCCAGCGGAACAGTCGCCGGTGCGTGAAAGACGGCGCCGGACGACGGGGATGTCATCCGTGCCCAGGGTGGTACTTCGTGGTTCCCCCAGACGACCGACAGGCGGGGACGTTCGGCGGTGCTGTAGGGATCCTGGGCGCTGCGGAAATACTTGCCGCTGTGATACGCGTGCGTCGGTGTGTAGAGGGCGATGGTGGTCCGGGGTTTGCGCAGTTCCTGGTCCCGGTACACCTGTTCGGTTACGTTCCAGGCGTAGCGCAGCAGCGTGCTTCCCGGCGTACTGACCAGCACACCGTTGAGGTAGTTGCCGTAGGGCGGCGGCATGGTGTTCCACGAGATGGTGAGCTCGTCCCAGGGGTCATCCACGGCGTACGTCGCCACGAGCGAGGCGTACGGCGGCGGGAACCCGTCATCCTGTGCGAAACACGTCAGGTACAGCGTCGCCGATGAGACAGTGCATGTGCTCGGTATGGCAGAGATGTCGAATGCCAGATACACCTTTGAGTAGCAGCGGAAATCCGCGGGGTCGCCCTGCGCCTGCGTCTTGAAATTGCCCCACTTGCCCCAGTTGCGGCCGAGTTCATGCCAGTCCATGCAGAACGCCTGGCACTGTGCGTCGAACACCCGCCGATTGGCCGGCAGGTTTCCCACCACGTTCCAGTTGCCGGCGCCGGTTCCGGCGTCGTCGTAGGTACTGTAGGTGAAGGTGTCGTGGATCACGAGCGTGCGCTCACTGTTGACAACCGGCGGTTGGAACGGTGTCGTGCTGAACACCAGGTCTGCCCACGTCGACGGATCGTCGAGGAGAGCGCCGGGCGGCCACGACTGGATGCGCGGCGTGCCGCTGTCCTCGGTGACATTGTAATTGAAGAACGCCACGCCCCATACTGTTCCGGATGCCGGCGCGACGGTCTGGAGGACGGTCCAGGGAATTCTCATGCGATTCCACATCCCGCCGTCATAATCCAGCGCGTTGTTGTTGAGGCCGCCAGCACCGAACCGTGCGACGATCTGACGGTACCAGGTGGCGCCGGTCTGCAGCGACCAGCCGGTACCGGTCCCTCGTGCCCAGCGCACGTTGTTGCGCGCTTCGTAGTTGGGTTCCTGTGGGAATGCGTGTGCCCATCCGGAGTCGCGAACTCCCCAATCCCAGGCGAACGGCCCGGCGGCGAAGTACCAGTCGTTGGCGTCCGGCCGGCTCGCACGTTCGTGGCCGGTGTCCACGGCGAGCACACAGCAGTCGAACTGGAAGGTGGTGCGCGGATCGTTGATGTTCGGCTTCTCCCAGAGGTACTGGTCCATCACCGAGAAGGTGATCCAGAAGTCGGTGGCGGTGTACGTGACGCGTACGTCGTTGGAGTTGTCCCGCTGATCGCCGTGGATTGGGTTGTAGTTCGGGTACTTTGTGGGATCGGGAATGGTCGTGGTGGTGCGGGTGCCGAACCAGATGATGCTGCACAGATCCCACGCGCGTCCCCACGAGTAGCAGTACGCCGAGCAGCTGGAGACGAGGATCGGTTGCTCCACCGCCGGCACGACCCGTAGGAACGGCCGAGGCGGCAGCGGCGGCGCTGCATGCGACAGGGTCCACAGAAGCGGCGCCCACGAGCCGAGACGGCACCAGCGTTGCACCAACGATCGCATTCGTTCCCCCGGAGTTGCTGCGTCTGGAGCGGCGTCGGCACCTCACGGCGCCGCACACAAGCACCTTGTACCAAATTGGTGTGCCGGGATGCAACGCGCACATCAGGTGCGTCATTGACATCGCGGTCTTCTTTATTATACCACAACCATTCAGGCAGACTGACACCGTCAAGGAGCGTGTGCAATGTTCAAATCGCCGAACCCACCCGTGAGCACCGTCGGATCCGCCGCCGGCCAGGAATACATGGATCGCATGTGGGCCGCGAAGCGCGCCCGGTGCACCCACTCATCCATCAAACGCGTGTCCGCACGCAAGTTCTACTGTCCGGATTGCGGCAGGGTGTTCCGCTACGTCCCGGAGGAAGCGGCGCTCGCCGCCGGTCTCGCGGTCGTGGGGATCCTGACCGCGATATACCTGCTCTCCCGCGGTTCTTCAGGCAAGTAGCCGCTCCCCGTTCGAGGGGTGACCCGATGGTCGTCCACGTCATCAAGCTGGACGAATTCCGCTACCAAATTCCCCGCACCGGTGCGATGCGCGTTCCCGGCATTATCTACGCCACCGCCCGCACCATCGACCAAGTCGTCACCGAGAAGGCTGCCGAACAGGTGGCCAATGTTGCGACCCTCCCGGGCATCCAGACCGCCGCGCTCGCCATGCCGGACGTCCATTGGGGGTACGGCTTTCCCATCGGCGGCGTCGCCGCGTTCCGCGTGTCGGACGGTGTGGTGTCGCCGGGCGGCATCGGGTACGATATCAACTGCGGTGTCCGCATGCTGCGTACCACGCTGCAACGAACCGATCTCGAGGAGAACGCCGGCGGACTGCTGGATGCGCTGTTCCGGCAGGTGCCGTCGGGGGTCGGTTCCACCGGACGATTGCACCTCTCCGACCAGGAGGTGCGCCAGGTGCTGAAGAAAGGGGCACGCTGGGCGGTGGCGAAGGGGTACGGGTCGGCGGAAGATCTCGAGCGCACCGAGTCGGGCGGGTGCATGGAGGAGGCGGATCCGGCGGCGGTATCGGACCGGGCGGTCAAGCGGGGTCGCGAACAGTTGGGGACGCTCGGCGCGGGCAACCACTTTCTTGAAATCCAGTACGTTGAGCGTATTGAGGATGCTGCGGCTGCGGCGTCATTTGGTCTCTGCGCCGACCAGGTGGTGGTTCTCATTCACACGGGATCGCGCGGGCTGGGCTACCAGGTCTGCGACGACGCCGTGCGAACCCTCGGCAGCGCGACGGCGAAGTACGACATCTCCATTCCCGACCGCCAGCTGGTCTGTGCGCCGGTGGATTCTCCGGAGGGCAGGGTGTACATCGCCGCCATGGCCGCCGCTGCGAACTACGCCTGGGCAAACCGCCAGATCATCACGCACTGGGTGCGCCAGACGTTGACGGTGCTGCTGGGGAGAGGTCCCGCGGCGCTCGGTCTGGAGGTAGTGTACGACGTGGCGCACAACATCGGCAAGTACGAAACCTACGACGGGGTCCGGTATTTCATCCACCGCAAGGGTGCCACACGTGCGTTCGGGCCGGGATCAGCGGAACTGCCGACGTGTTACCGTTCCGTCGGACAGCCGGTGCTCGTCCCCGGATCCATGGGCACCGCCAGCTGGGTACTGGCGGGTACCGCCGAGTCCGCACGCGCCACATGGGGTTCCGCGTGTCACGGTGCCGGGCGGGTATCCTCGCGCTCGGAGATGCTGCGTGCGGTGCGCGGCCAACAGCTGGCTTCCGAGCTGCGCTCACACGGCATCGAGGTGCGCGCAGAATCGTGGAAGACGCTCGCGGAGGAGGCTCCGCAGGCGTACAAGAACGTGGACGAGGTGGTGGAAATCTGCCACCAGACGGGCATCGCCCGGAAGGTCGCCCGGCTCAAACCGCTGGCGGTGATGAAAGGGTGAGTGCCGCCGGCCACCGCAGGCCCGCGCAGCGGAGCGGTCCGGAGCGCGGCGGTTGCACCGGCAGGCTTGTGCATCGGGTTAGAAAAAAGTATAACGCTCCTGCAGGATGAAGCGCTGCACGGTCGACGGAGGCCTCCCATGGAACGGCGAAATGTGTACCTGGACCACGCGGCGGCGACCCCGCTGGATCCCCGGGTGCGGGAAGCGATGCTGCCCTACCTCGATACCCGGTTCCACAATCCGCAGAGCGGCCATGCGCGCGGCTACGAGGTCCGGGAGGCGTTGGAGGCCGCCCGTGCGCAGGTTGCACTCCTCGTCGGCGCGCCCCAGCGTGCAATCGTCTTCGTGTCGTGCGGCTCCGAAGCCAATAATCTGGCGATCAAAGGGGTCGTTGCCGGATGGGGCGGGGCAAAAAAACGAATCGTCTCCTCTCCGATCGAGCACTACTCGGTGCTACACCCTATCAAAAGCCTGGAAAAACAGGGGTACCCCGTCACCTGGGTTTCGGTCGATGCGCACGGCATCATCACCCCGGAAGTCCTGGAACGTGCGGTGTGGCCGGACACCGGGCTGGTATCCATCCAGACGGCGAACCCCGAAATAGGCACCGTCCAGGACATCGCCGCGCTCGCATCCGTCGTAAAGGAGAAGGCGCCCGAAGCGGTTTTCCATACCGATGCGGTGGACGCCGCGGGGACCATTCCCGTGCACGTTGACGAGCTGCATGTGGATCTCCTGTCGCTGGCGCCGTCCACGTTCTACGGACCGAAGGGGACGGCGGCGCTGTACGTTCGTCCCGGCGTGAGGCTGCTTCCGCTCATTGAAGGCGGTGTCCAGGAGGAAGGACGCCGCGCCGGTCTGGAGAACGTTCCTGCCATCGTCGGGTTCGGCGTGGCTGCAGCGCTCGCCCGACAGGAAATGGAGCAGCGCACCCGACACCTCCTGCCGCTGCGCGACCGGCTGTTCGCGGAACTGCCGAAACGGGTGGAGTACCTGTACCTCAGCGGCCATCCGACCCGGCGGCTCCCCGGCAATGTCCACTGCATGGTGGAGTTTGTGGAGGGCGAATCGTTGCTGCTGCTGTTGGACGACGCGGGCATCGCGGTCTCGTCGGGTTCCGCGTGCACCTCGCGGGCGCTCAAAGCCAGCCACGTGCTGCAGGCCGTTGGCGCCGACGTGGCTGTGGCACAGGGGTCCCTCCTGTTCTCTCTCGGCGCGTCCAACACGATGGCGGATGTAGAGTACGTCTTGGAGGCACTGCCGCCAGTCGTCGCGAAACTACGTACGCTGTCGCCGCTGTGGGCGTACTTTCAAAAGACGGGCGCCCGCCAGCAAGCGGGTCCCGGCGCGTACGGGGATGATCATCATACCGACGGAGGCGCGTAGGTGTAGCGGCACCGCGGGCTGGTTGGTGCAGCGGGTGCGCACCGTCCTGTGTCGGGGTGGTGACCTTACCCCGGTCGCGCGGTATCATACCGACAAGAGCGTGAGCCTCGGGTCCGCGGGTAAACGCCGTGGTAGTCCAACAGCGGTGACACATCCAAGAACGACCGGGTCGAGCGATACTCCGCCACGCTGCTGGAGCATCCGCACAGTGGGGGAGGAGTGTCCGGGAGCACCGCTCCCGGAAGATGTGCGGGATTCTGTGCCGGGACACCGGCGACTGCAGTCGCCGGTGGTTCAGCGGTTGTGAACGATGCACGGGGAGGGATCCATGAAACACGCTGCGCGGCTCGTGGGTGAAGTGCTGTCGGCGGTTTGTATTGTGTCGGTCTGCGGTGCGGTAACCGTCACCGAGCACGGCGGGGTGGTCACCATAGACAACGGGCGGACGGTTTTTGAGGTGACGCTCGCCAACGCCACGTGGGCCGCCCGCCAGGGGGGCGCGGTCATCCTGTCCAACGTGACCGCGGAGTTCGCCGGTACCACGCTCGCCTCGTTCACCGCCGGTCCCGCACAGGCCGATGTGTCCGATGGGATCGGCACCGGCAAACGGGTGACCTTCATGTCCGGCGGCACCGCGGTGGCGTTCACTACGTACGATCACGAGAATTTTTGCATCATCCGCATGTCGCGTTCGGGTGCGAGCGGCACCGCGCGCCTCACCGGGCGGCTGGCCAGCGGGGCGCCGTCCAATCCGAGCGTCATGTACCACCTGGACGACGGCACCCAGCGGCCGGTGCAGACGAACCTCGGATCGAGCGCCCAGCAGGGGGTGTTTGTCATCTACGGCTACGAACGGGCCAACCGTCGGTCGGTGATCGCGGGATCCGCGGGCATAGAACTGGCGGGGCAGCGGGCCAGTCTCACGCGTGCATCCGACGGACTCACCTTCTCCGTGTGGTGCACGATCAATTCCTCCGGAGCGTCGCAGCCGTTCGCCGTGTTCGGTTCCACGACCGTTTACCGGGACATGTACCGCTACGGCGACATCGTCAAGGTATACAACGACATCCGCATTTCCACGTGGATACCGTGCGGTGTATGCACGTGGGACATCCACAACCAGTACCTGTCGGCGACGGATGCGTACCTCATCGCGGACCAGCTCAACACGACCCGTCTGAAAGACTATGGGTACACGTTGCTGCAGATTGACGACGGGTGGCAGAACGGGTACCGCTGTTCCGGAACCTGGTGGGCGGCGTACGATGAAACGGACGGCCGTCGGTGGTGCAGCCCCACCTACTCGGATCGGTCAGCGTCATCCCAGTTCAACAACAACGGTACCATCCAGTACCGCAAATCAGTGCAGAACAACGACATGAAAGGCGTGCTGCAGACCATCCGGGACAAAGGTATCATCCCCGGGCTCTGGTTCGGCCCCTACGATGTGGAGGGCAACCCCGACTGGCGCGGGTTCACCTGGGGATACTCCTATCCGGCGCTGGGTGTTGCCGGGGATCCGAGCCGCTACGATCTCTCCAAACCCGAGGTGTTGACGTTCTTCACGACCACCTACCAGCACATCACCAACGATTGGGGATGCGCCTACTACAAGTTCGACTTCATGTACGGCGGTTCCGGCACTATACAGCAGCGGCGCGCGACGTTCGATGCGATCCGCCTCGCCACCAAGCCGACCATGGATCCCGACGAGCAGGGTATGTTCATCCTGTACAGCAACGCGCCGCAGTTCCATAGCATCAAGGCCGTTGACTCCATCCGTGCAGGGGACGATGTCGGCGTGGTCTGGAACCTCGGTGCGACGAGCGTGTACACGGTTGCTCCCGCCATTCTGTCGGTCTCGCTGCAGTGGCAGTACCACCGGCGACTCTGGCTCACCGACGCCGACCAGGTACACGTGCGCAACTCGCTGACCGCCTCCCAGGCACGGACGTGGGCCACGATGATCGGCCTGTCCGGAGGCCTCAACCTTATCGGGGACCAGTTTTGGGCGCCGTCGGAATGTTCCGCGGACCGTCTCGCCATGCTCAAGAAGATCGCCCCTCCGTACCCGGATGCCGCGGTTCCGGTGGACCTCTTTGAACACAACACCCGAGCGTCCACCACAGCAAACCCCGACTACCCCAACTTCTTCGTGATTGACGTGGACAAGTCGTGGGGACGGTGGCACGTGGTGGGACTCTACAACTGGCGCGACGCGGCGCAGACGCTGACATTGGATTTCCCGCTGCGGCTGGAAGTGGCGCCGGATCAGCCAATGCTGGTCTACGATGTGTGGAACGATACCGTACTCGGCGAGCACACCGGCTCGCTCGCGCTGCAGATCCCGGCCCAGGATGTGCGTGTCGTGGTGATTGCTCCGAAAACCACCGTGCCGCGCGTTCTGGCGACTACCCGGCACATCACCGGCGGCGCCATGGACCTGGTGCAGTGCTCCTGGGATGCCGGGGTGCAGCGCCTCACAGGTACCAGCACCCATTTGGTCACCGGCGTGCCGTACACGCTGGTGCTGTACTGCCCGCCGGGGTTCTCGGTGCAGAGCGCCTACGCCGGCCCCGCCGCCATGCAGGTGCAGCAGAGCACCGGCGGGGTCACCCGGGTGACGCTCGCGTCGCCCGCCGCCACCACCGTCTCATGGACGGTCAACTTCGGCAGCGGCGCGGCGAACGTTCCGCCCACCGCAGCGCTCACCAGTCCGGTGAACAACAGCACCTTCACCGCGCCCGCCACGGTGCAGCTCGCCGCGACAGCGAACGATGCCGACGGGACGGTGGTTCGGGTGGAGTTCTACGCCGGCGCCACGCTGCTGGGAACGGACACCGCCTCGCCGTGGTCGTTTGCCTGGCAGCAGGTGGCCGCGGGCAACTACAGCCTCACCGCCGTGGCGTACGACAACGCAGGGGCCCCGGGAACCTCTGCGGCGGTCGGGATATCGGTGCTTCAGCCGGGAGTCACGTACTATACCTTGAGCATCGGTGTTTCTCCGGCGAACGCAGGGACGGTGTCGCTGCAACCGGCGGGCGGGGTGTACGCCGCGGGCACGTCGGTGTTGTTGACCGCGATGCCAGCAGAAGGCTACGTGTTTGACTCATGGTCGGGCGACCTTTCGGGTGCCGACGCATCCGCCGCGGTGGTGATGAATGCGGACAAAACGGTGACCGCTGTGTTCCGCGCCGCCGGGCCGGATACATCGCAACCGGTGCGGCTCATCGGCGGGTCAGCAGGATACGTCGACGCCCGGACGACCCCCGCATTGGACATCGTGCTTGCTCCGTCGGCGCCCGGCGACGTAACGGTTAAAATCTACACCGTGCGGGGACGGTTGGTCTGGCAGCGGCGGTTGGCGGTGCCGGGTGTTCAGACGGTACGCTGGCCGCTCACCGCCGACGACGGGTCGGTTGCGGCGTCCGGGGTATACCTGGTGAAGGTATCCGGAGCGGGTTTGGACATCGTACGGCGCATCGCCGTGGTTCGCTGAGAGGTGTTCGGCGGATCCCGAGCGGCGGCGGATGCATGAACACCGGAGCCGGTGATAGACCGACGGCGGCTGTCCGATGTGTCTGTACGGCGGCGCTGGCGGCGGTCATGATTGCGGCGACACCCATGGGTGCGGTTGACTTCGTCATCGGTCAGCCCAGCACGGCGACTTTTTATGGTACCTTCGGCGGGTTCGGCGCCGAGTGGGACCCGATGTTCTGGAACACCTACAACCAGAGCCAAGGGTGCACCCCGGCCGACTGGGATCTGATCGTCTCCCGGGTGGAGCAGATGCGCGTGCCGATCGTGCGCATGATGTTCCAGGTATACTGGTGCTGCACCGACCCGAATCTCGTCACCTGGACGTGGACTTCCCAGCAGATGCAGTCCGTCTACCGGTATCTCGACGTCTGCCAGGCGAACGGCATCGACGTGGTCCTCACCGACTGGGGCTGGGGTGCGCAGCGCTGGCACAACCCGCGGCTGGTTGACTCACCCGACGACATCCGGTTTGCGCGGGCCATTGCGATGTACCTGGAGGAGTTGATCGTCAACCGCGGGTACACCTGCATCAAGTACTTCGTCTGCGGCAACGAGCCGGACAACGAGATTGTGCCGCGCTACTCACTGGACGTGTACTATCGCATGTACCGGAACATCCACCAGGAGCTGACCGCTCGCGGCATCCGGGACCGCGTCAAACTGACCGGTCCGGACATGGGTGGTCAGTGGGATTTTTTCAAGAACTTCATCAGCTCCATGCAGGCGATCGTGGGCGCCTACGATTTCCACCGGTACTCGCCGTTCAACGAGACGTCCAACATCGGTATCACGTACGACTACGAGGCGCTGTGGCCGATGATGGACATGTGGCGTGGCGAGGTGTCGGCGCGCGATCCCGCAGGCGCCGGTAAGCCGATCCTGCTGACCGAGTTCGGCGGCGGTGACGGGGGAACCTTCACGCATCCGATGATCGACACCTACGACTACGCGTTGCACATGGCGGACTACGGCACGACGCTGTTGACGACGCGGGTCAATGCGGCGATGGCCTGGTGCATGCACGACACCTACATGGACTGGAACCAGCGTATGGTGTGGGGGATCTGGCGGTACAAAGACGCCGGGTGGCAGCTGCGTCCCTGGGCGCACACCTACGCGTTGCTAACCCGCCACGCGCACCGCGGTAGTGTGCAGTGTCCGGTGAACGGGTCGCCACCAGCCCATCCCGGACTCACACCCCACCGATGTGCGGCACTCCGGCGTCCCGACGACACCTGGGCGGTGTTCCTGGTGAACCGAACCACCACGTCCGCGCAGTTCAACGTGTCGCTGCCGTCCGCGCCGCGGTACCCGTTGGTGCAGTATGTTGTGGACTGGAACACCTATGCCCAGTACACCAGCAGCGTCATTGTACCCGCGGTGAGTACGGTGGCGGTCGGGCGGAACCTCTCGCTGATGCTCGGTGCTTCCAGCTTCATGGTCCTGTCGGAGACCACCGTGTCTTCGTCGGCGAAGCGACTTGTTGTAACGGTTTCCGGTGTCGTCGGGCTGCTTCCCGATGGTGTGAGCACTGCAGCCGTCACCGCGACCATCACTGATGGGTCCGGCATGGTTGTTGCGTCGGCGACCGATACGGTCACCTTTTCAGTCATCGGCCCGGGCTCGATACGTCCACCGTCATCGGTTCCGGCGTTCGGCGGCAGTGCGTCCGTGGTGTACCAGGCGGGGACAAGTTCCGGAACGGTGGCGGTCACCGCCGCCGCTCCCGGCGTGATAGCGGGCCAGTACGTGTTCGTGGTCAGCAGTCGGGGCATTCAACGGTACCACACGCTCACACTCAGAGCCGACCCGCCGCACGGAGGGTCGGTCATCGCGTCACCGCCGGCGAGTATGACGTACCTGAGCGGGACGACCGTCACCCTCACCGCGGTTGCGCAGTCCGGGTACCAGTTTCAAGCGTGGAATATCAGCGCCGAGTCCGCGCCGCTGCAACCACGGTCATATACCGTCAACCCGATGGAGATGCTCATCACGGAAGACCTGGAGGCGACCGCGGTGTTCGTGCCCGTGGAGGGAGCCGAGTTGTCGTCCGGGGGAGTTCGCATCATCGGCGGGCCGGACGGCTACATCAACGCGGCGGTCAACCCGAACGTGACGATCCGATTCCGGAGGGCGTCGGTGGGTGTGGTGACGGTGAGGATCTACGACCTGCGCGGCCGGCTGGTACTCGAAAAAACCAAGGACGGTGTCGCCGGGATAGATGATGACATCGCCTGGAACGCCGCTGAGCTTCCTGCCGGGGTGTACATCGTACGGGTGAAAGGCGGCGGGGTGGAAACCTCCCGGCGAGTGGTTGTAGTGCATTGACAGTGGGGCGGCAACCACATCCCGGATGTCTCTCATTCCTCGCTGAGCGCTCAGAGTACGTCTTGCGGTGTCATCCGTGCGCCTCTCCGACTATCGAGCCGCTTTTCGTGCATGTGTCGTTCTATGACCGGTCTGTTCCAAAGAATTTTCCGGGAGGGCTCTTGACGCCTCATTTTTTTTATGTATACATATGGTACAGTGGCAGCAGTCTCAGTTACATCCGGTGAGACGTCTGCGGCTGTGTAAATCCCGGTGCGGTAAAAAAATGCGCGGTCGCGTGTCTCATGAGTGTCGGGATAGCGTGGTACACCACCGGACAAGCGGGACGGTTACATCGCCGCGGGAAGGAGAAGCGCTGGACGCAACGGTACGTCATAAGGGAAAGACTTCCCAGCATACGTCTGCGGCGATGTGGGAGGGACGTGAGACATGAAACGATGGGTATGCTCTGTTGCCGCGGCATGGTTGTTTGGGAGCGTGGTATCGCATGCGGTGGTTGTGACCTACCCTGCCCCGAGCGGGGCGCCGACATCCACCGATTACATCGTGTTTGCCGACACCCAGAGCGTTCCGGTGTACACCGCCGGGACTTCCACCTTCAATCAGCAGAACCATCCGTACTACTTCTGCAGTTTTGATTTCACCGGCCAGGCGAGGGTGACCGTTTATTCGAGCAGGTACCCGCTGACGGCCAATGCACTGCTGGAGCCGCTTGAGAGCGGCATTGTTCCGAGCGTTGTTGGGGGGACGATGACGTTCGTCGTCACGAGTTCCGGGCAGTACACCGTGATGCCGCAGGGGATTTCCAATCTCCTGCGGGTGCTCCACATATTCGCCAACCCCATAGAGGCGCCGCCCACCGGTTCGAACGTGCGCGTGTTGACAGGTTTCCCGCCGGTACAGAATCTCATCACGGTCGGGGCGAATGAAATCCTGTACGTGGACGGCGGCGCATTCATACGGGCGAACATCCGCACCACCGGCGCCGGTGCGCGGATTTGCGGACGTGGAATATTAGACACGTCTCCGTGGCCGCACTTCAGCGGACCGTCAGGAGTCGCCAATCCGTTCATTTTCGCGAATGGTACGGTCGGCAGTCCCATCCGGGTCGAAGGGGTGGTTCTGAGGCATGGGTGGCGTGCCACCGCGGTTGTTCGTTCAAATGTCATTCTTTCCAACGTAAAAATATGCAGCAGCCAGCAGACCAACGATGATGCCGTGTCTATCGAAGGGGCCAACGTCTTGGTGGAGAACTGTTTTATCCGTTCCGACGACGACTGTGTCACCACCAAGAACCAGTGCGAAAACATCACGGTGCGCAACTGTCAGCTGTGGTGCGATCGCGCCCGGAACATCATGTTGGGCCCGGAATCGAGCGGGCTCTACCAGCGGAACTTTCTGATGGAGAATCTGCTGCTGTTCCGACACATTGTCACGGAAAGCAACGAAGGAGAGTTGTGCATCGGGTGTCCGGCGATCGCCCTGCAGGCCGGCGGTCCGGACAGCCACTATTCGAGCATTACTATACGGAACGTCCGCGTTGTATCGGAGCCGCGATCCTCCGGCCTCAACTACATCCAAGTCGCTACCGTGGTTCAGCCGCTGTGGGGGGTGAACTATCCGGGCTACGTGGACGGGCCGATTCTCCTGGAGAACATCAGTTACACCGGCGGACAGGCAACCGCGAGTGTCCGTGTTGAGGGGTACGACAGCGACCACTTGGTTCAGAATGTAACATTCCGTGCGGTGAGCCGACATGGTGTGCCGGTCACGCGGACGTCGCCGAATGTCACCGTGAACGCGAATACGCGGAACATTGTGTTCGATACGGGCACGGTTACGAATGCACCGCCGACGGTCTCGCTGACGAGTCCGGTCAACAACAGCACCTACACGGCGCCGGCGACGGTGAACCTGGCGGCGACGGCGAGCGATGCGGATGGGAGTATTGCCCGGGTGGAGTTCTGGACGGGGGCGACGGTGTTGAACGCCGATACCGCCAGTCCGTATGCGTACAGCTGGGCGGGGGTAGGGGCGGGTTCGTATGCGCTGCGTGCGATTGCGTATGACAGTCAGGGTGGGACGAGCACGTCGGCGGTGGTGAACATCACGGTGTACTCTTCGGGAACACCGGTGAACCAACCGCCTGCAGTGACACTGACGAGTCCGGTGAACGGGAGCACGTACACGGCGCCGGCGAGCATTACGATGATAGCGCAGGCGACAGACAGTGACGGGGGTATTGCGGTGGTGCGGTTCTACCAGGGGACGACGATGGTGGGCCAGGACAGCACGAGTCCGTACGATCACACCTGGACCAACGTTTCCAGCGGGACGTACCAGTTGCGAGCGGTGGCGCAGGACACCCAGGGGGCGGTGAGCACCTCGGCGGTGGTGAGCGTGACGGTGTACCCGCCGAACCAGCCGCCGGTGGTGAGTCTGACCAGCCCGGTCAACAACAGCACCTACACCGCGCCGGCGGGCATCACCCTCACGGCAACGGCGACCGACGCGGACGGAACCATCGCCGCGGTGCGGTTCTACAGCGGGACGACACTGCTCAATCTGGATAACGCAAGCCCCTACACC
>Ga0308419_1000333_pt1 | contig 35614 bp, 29 predicted proteins | sample HotsprSampleMS50_FD_203674 | JGI IMG/M metagenome (GOLD analysis project Ga0308419, IMG submission 203674) | Hot spring phototrophic mat microbial communities from Mushroom Spring, Yellowstone National Park, Wyoming, United States - 20090730_MS50 ... | reverse complement strand
TCATACTTTGGCAAGGGCCACCCCATAAGGGGAGGGATGCCGAGCGGTCACAGTGCCGTTGCCTTTTCTATAGGGACTGCAATCACATTTATTACAAAGGACTTTGGGATATCCTTGTCAGCCCTAATCCTTGCAACCCTTATTGCCCACAGTAGGGTTATAGTAAAGGCCCACAATGTGTTTGAGGTGGTAGCAGGGGCCATGCTTGGTGTATCGGTTACCACCGCACTGTTTTTGATATTCCGATGATAGATAAAGAGACCCTATTAGACTTCATAACCCAGAAGGCCGAGCACCCTATGGGTTTTAGGGAGCTATCGGAGAGGCTTAAATTATCGCCTCCCGAAAGGAGGGTGCTCAAGAGGCTCCTACGGACCCTTACCCAAGAGGGGCAGATTATCAAGACAAGGAAGGGTCTGTATGGGTCTGTAAAGGAGTTTGAGTTTTTAACGGGCTATTTTGAGGCCCACCGAGAGGGCTATGGCTTTGTGGTACTTGAGCAGCCAGGACAAAGGGATATATTTATACCCTCAAGGGCAACGATGGGGGCAATGGACAATGATAAGGTCATTGTGCGCCTTGAAAGTCAACTCAGGCGAGAGGGGTCTATCGTCAGGATCCTTGATAGGGCCCACAAGAGGATATCGGGGATTATTGATAAGGACAGGTCATGCTATTTTCTGCGACCAAAGGACCCCAAAATACCCTTTGATCTCTATTTAGGCCCCAGTGATTTAAAGGGGGCAAGATTGGGTGATGTGGTAGTTGCCGAGATAACAGATTATGGCGATAGGAGGCGCCCGGCTTTAGGCAAGATAGTAAAGGTCATTAATAGACCTGATAATCCTGCTGCCGACATAGATGCCCTTATTGAAGAGCTTGATATACCTTCAAGGTATCCACAAAAGGCCACTATAGAGGCAAAGGAATTGAGACATAAAGTAGATCTGAACAGTAGACGCGACCTGCGATGGCTTAATACCTTCACCATTGATGGAGAGAACGCCCGTGATTTTGATGACGCCGTCTCTGTGACTCCCTTAGGTGATGGATACCGACTGTGGGTGCATATCGCAGATGTCTCCCACTATGTGAGATGGGATAGCCCCATTGACCTTGAGGCCCGCAAGAGGGGGACGAGTTTTTACTTCCCTGACCGTGTGATCCATATGCTGCCAAAGGAACTCTCTGAGGACCTCTGTAGCCTCAAACCAAGGGTTGACAGGCTTGCCATGACCGTTGAATTGGACATTGACAGAGATGGACAGGTTATTGCCTCCTCGTTCTATCCAAGCATTATAAATAGCAATGAGAGGCTTACTTACACCATTGTCAGGGACCTGATAGTGGGTGCCGACAATGAGGCGGTAGGAGACTATCTGTACTTGAGGGAAGACCTGGTGAGGATGTATGAGCTGTCGCAACGCCTGAGACAGAGGCGTAAGGCTCGGGGTAGTCTTGACTTTGACCTGCCTGAACCAGAGGTGCTCCTTGACCTCAAGGGCAATCCTGAGAACATCATCAAGGCCGAGCGCAACATCGCCCATATGCTTATTGAGGACTTCATGATCGCAGCCAATGAGGCCGTGGCCAGATACCTTGAAGAGGCCCAATGCCCTGCCATATACAGGGTGCATGAGTTACCTGAGAAGGATAAGATTGAAGAGACCTTTAGGTTTTTATATGCCTCAGGTCTTATAAGTGACCCCTATCAGGGCAGGGCTAAGGACCTGCACCGCTTTATTAGCCGTATCAGTGGTCATCCCCACGAGGAGCTTATCTCAAAACACCTCCTACGGAGTATGAAGCAGGCCCGTTATAGCACAGACAATATCGGTCACTTTGGCCTTGCCTCAGAGGCATACACCCACTTTACCTCGCCTATTAGGAGATACCCTGATCTGATAGTCCATAGGATTTTGAAATCAATCCTCCTTAAACTGCCTCATCCCTTAAGGGAGGAAGAAATGGAAGGGCTACTGAGTGAGATTGCCTTCAGCTCCTCAAGGATGGAGAGGAAGGCCGATGATGCCGAAAGGGCTGCCTTGGATATAATGAGGGTATGGTTTATGAAAGATAGGGCAGGAGAGTGCTTTGATGCAATGGTTATTAATGTGGCACCCTATGGCCTGAGGGTAAGGCTCAAGGACTACTATGTAGAGGGGCTGATGCATGTATCATACATGCATGACGACTATTACCGTTACGATGAGGGCTCTGTGTCACTTAGGGGCTCGCACAAAAAGAGGGTCTTTCAGATCGGCACGCATTTAGTGGTGAGGTTAGAGGCGGTGGACCATGAGGGTAGGGAGGTCCTCTTTGGGCTACCGTAAGGTGTGGTTGCTGATTACCTCTTTGCTCATAGCCCTTGTTACAGTATCAGAGGGTGTGGTTAAGGAACAAATAGGCCCTGTCAAGGTCAATGGGCTCAAGGCCTATATCTTGGATAAGAAGAATGAGGAGACCTTAATGTTTGTGGATGCCCTCGTGGTTGACACCGCAGGCATTATCATGATTGACGCAAGGGCTGTTAGGAAATGGCTTGAGGATGTAAGTTACCACCTGGTAGTAAAAGACATCTCAGGGCGGGTCTTACAGATTGACAGGCTTATTGCCATGAGTGCCAAACATGGTAAGGCCTTGGCAAGCCTTGAGATGCATGGTAGACGCTTTGACAGGACAAGCGAGATAGGGTCCTCTTATACAGAGTTCATAAAGGCTGCCATAGAAAAATATAAAAAGGGCAAAGCACCTGAGGCCAATGTGATGGCACCGTCAATAGCCCCTATTGCGCCTGCTGTGCCAAAGGTGCCTGAGGCCAAACCCCCAGACATTGCACATTACAAAGAGGTAGGCCTTAGGATGCTACAGGCAAAGAGGTTTGCCGATGCAGAGGCACTATACAAAAAGGTCGTTGAGATAGACCCAAAAGACTATGAAGCCCTCTTTACCTTGGCACTCATATATACAAATACCGGTAGATTTGAGGAGGCCGAATCATTATACAAGAGGGCTTATTCGCTAAAAGGAGAAAGAAAAACACTTAAGAGGCTTGGCACCCTCTATGTCCTTTTAAAGAGGTATGAAGAGGCAGTGACAAGCCTCCAAACCCTTCTTAAAGATGAACCAAATGATACAGATGCCCTCTACACCCTTGCCCTTACCTATATGTTTTTAGGCAATAAGGATGCAGCCCTTAACGAATACCTAAGACTCAAAAAGGTGGATCCTCAGAAGGCAGAGGATCTGTTTGACCTTTTGTATAGGTGAGATGCACAATTGATGTATTGTTGCAACCCTAAAGTATTGTAGTAAAGAGATCATAAACGGAGGTTTGAAGATGCAAAACGAATGCCCTGTAAATCTATGCCTCAAGCCTACTTATACTGATGAGTTTCAGGCAATACTTGATATCGTCAGTGGTGCCATGAAACAGGTAAAGAACAAAAAGGGTGTAGATCTTGAAGAACTGGCCATGGAGATAGCCATCCTCATCGCCGATAAAAGAAAAATAGACATATATAAGACCTAAAGCAGGCAATTAAACAGTCCTGTGCACCAGAGGCAGGCACCACAGGGCACTTGAGAGATGTAGCAGTCATTCTCAAAATCTGCACCATCTACGAGATTACAGAGGGCAAAACTACAGTCAAAACAGAAGGGGAAGCGGTATTCTACCACCTCTTTTCTAAAGTCCATGAACTCCCCCTTTTGCCATATTGCCAGTGGTTCTCCATTACTTATATTGCCAAAGACCCAAGGCCGCACCTCCTTTTTAAGGCCCCCAAGATAGCAGTTACAGTGATGCCAAAGGTAGTAGCAAGGTGATACATCGCCTGTTACATTTACAAAATATGCCCCCGATTCAATAAACTCACATTGTCTTATATTGGAGGGATAAAGCCCTGGTGCCTTTACCAGAAGGGCAAGATTATCCGCCTTTTGGCAAATCTTTTGTAGTGCCTCCTCTGCCCTGTCAAACCACTCCTCATCCCTATTTAAGAGGTGGCTTAAAAAAAGATTGACACCCTCAGCGCTTGCCTCACCTTTCATTTCTTCTACAATCCTTAGCAGCAGCCTGTCTCTTTGGTCGTGGTAAAAGCGCCGAAGCACACCGTAGTAATCCCTCAGATCTATACCCTGCCTTGATGCCCTCACTGACCATTTCTTGTAGATGCTAACTGCCTTTTGGGTGTTTATATCATAAGCACAGTGTGCCAATGATGCAGCATCGTAGGGCAGGAGTTGAGAGATTATCACAAAGGAGACCCCTAAACTGTCTAACTTCTCAAGTACCTTGGCGATGTAAAAGAGGTTTTGCCTTGTTAGGATTATCTCTACACCAAAGTCTATCTCTTTGAAGTAGTCACTGTATTCGGTCAGGCGGGTGAGGATGTTATCAATATTGAAACTGAGATAGGGTTCTTCTAACTCGTGTAAAGAGAGGCACAACCTGTTGAGGCCACAATCAACGAGTCTTTTAATCACTGTCCTATCAAGCCTGCTACCATTGGTCTGAAAACCTACTGATGCCCCCGATGGCATCTTGCCCCTACATAAACGGACTATCTCTCCTATTTCAGGGTGTAAAAGTGGTTCGCCAAGACCGCTTAGGACTACAGACTCAGCACCTTTTAGGGCAGGACTAAGCCTCTCTATGAGCCCCAATGATATGTCACTTTCAGCAGAGTTTGTGAGTGTTCTTGGACAGTAAGGGCATGAGAGGTTACATCTGGTAGTGGTCTCTATGTATAGCCTTGAGGGATGGGGCAGGAACGCCTTATCTATGCCATCTTTGGGCTGTGTCAACCCTAACCTCCGCCGATAGGTGGAAAGAGGGCAAGCACATCGCCCTCTTTGAGTGCCGAGTCAAGCTGCCCATGGATGCCGTTAATAAAGATGATTGCTGCCTCCTGAGGGTTTATGCCAATATCTGCCAAGACATCGGCAACCCTTTTGTTGGGGGCAATCTCAATGCCCTTTTCAATAAACCTATCCCTCTGTAATGTGGCAAAGAGCCTGACGGTGATTTTCATTTTGTCGTGCTGATATGTTTCAACAGCGTGCTGCCGAGTTCGTCTATAAGGGCATTGAAGAGCTTTAGCCTAATAGTTCCCCGCCCATTAGAATTTATAGGCTCTGTGCGGGCGCTGATAGAGGACCTCAATGGCGATATGAGACCCTTTCTACTCATCGCTGCCCCTACAAGACCAAGCATTTGTGCTGAGAGGGCGATGACTGCACCATCGCCCACCCATGTACTGTCTATGTCATCCACTGGACTACCATTAAGGAATATAACGGCAATCCTCTTTTGAAGATAGTCTTCGGGTATGTGGGGTTGTTTTGTGAGTAATTCCTTCAGGGAGCATCCTAAAGAGACCTCTAACTCCACGCCCTCTTGCCACCTTTGGGTTGATACCTCCAATGCCTTACCTCAATTGTTTACCAGTTAAAGACCTTATCAAGGTCTTCGTCTTTTATCTTGAATGTAATATTGTGTGGTGAAATGGGCTCTGTCTTAAAGTAACTTGGGAGCCTGTCGTGCTCCTTTGTAAAGCCCGCCTTCTCATTAAACTCCCTCTCCATCTTTAGGACCTTTTTGCCCAATTCTGTAACGCTGTCGGCAGTGAGGTTCAGTCCGTAGAAGGAATTAAGCATATCCAACAGTGCCTGGAAGGTCTCAGGCTGGTCCAATAGGGCGAAGGCGATAAACAGGCACATTCCGGTGGAGTCAATGGCCGCAGTGGCGATCTGGAGGTTTCTTGAGAGGTCTATCTGACCTTCAGTGGACAATGGGTCCACAAATCCACCACACTTAAGGATGTTTGTTGCAATGGCGTATCCTGCTGTGTGGTCAGCGCCCATTGTGCTTGTAGCGTAAGTTACGCCAATGCCCTGCACTGCCCTTGGGTCATAAGCAGGCATTGCCTGTCCCTTTACCACTGGCGCCCGTTCTATGCCAAAGACCTTTGCCGTTACGGCAGCACCACTGCCAAGGATCCTGCCAAGGTGGGTCCCCTTACCGACCTCGTGAACAAGATCAAGGGCTGCCTTTGCATCACCGAACTTGGCAAGCCCTGCCTCCATTGCTACTGCAATGGTTGCACCCATCTCAATGGTGTCAAGGCCATAGTTATCATCCCAAAAGTCAAGCTGGGCAATCATGTCTAAGTCATCAATCCCACAGTTCCCGCCATGGGCCCATACGGTCTCGTACTCAGGTTGTTTTGTAAGGTACTTGCCGTCTTTGTCGTGGAATATGCCAGAGCACCTTATGACGCAGCCCCTATGACAACCGTGGGTAGCCACACCACCCCGTTTGACCTCAAGCTCTGCCTGCGTCTCACCACTTATCTTAGAGGCGCCTGCAAACTTTCCGTCCTTAAAGTTATATGTAGGATATGCCCCAGCCTCATTGATGATGTTAGTTAGAATATTTGTGCCATAAGCTGGAAGCCCCTGCCCAGTCACAGGATGCTTGGTCAACCCCTCAATGAACCTCTTGTTTGCGTCCTTGAAGGCCTCTGGGTCTTTTGGTTGTCTGACCTTCATCCCTGTGTCGTCAAGGACAATGACCTTGACCTGCTTTGAACCCATTACTGCACCTACTCCTCCACGACCAGCATGACGGGTAGGCCTCAATTCGGTGTCTGTGCAAGCAACAGAGGCCGCTGCCAACTTCATCTCACCTGCCGTTCCTATGGATATGCAGGCAATCTTGTCGCCATATTGAGACCTCATCTTGGCCACAAGGTCGTAGTTTGGTAGTCCCCTAAGGGAGTTATCTACCTCTATCTTGACACCGTCTTTATTGATTATCACCTTATAAAGGTCATTGGTCTTTGGCTTGCCCTCAAGGACTATTGCTGCATAACCTAATCTCGCAAGGACCTGTGCGGGCTGACCACCGGCATTTGCCTCTTTTATGCCACCGGTCAAAGGACTCTTACAACCTACAGATATCCTACCCGACATCGCCCCTGCAGTCCCACTCAATAGGCCTGGGGCAATCACAAGCTTGTTTTCGGTCCCAAGGGGATGACACAGTGGTGGTACCTCCTTTGAGATTATTGCCGAGGTCATGGCCCTACCTCCAAGACCAGCATAGTCGCCAAGGGGTGTCTCTTTGACCTCTGGCCCCTTTTCACCCGACATATTAATCCTGAGTATCTTTTCCATCTTCTACCTCCTGTTGTGGTTTTTTGATAGTTAGATTAACATAGAAGTTACTATCTGCAATAGATATAGCATGACTCTTAATAATTTGCACCCAAACATATGCTAATAATGGCTGAAATGGCCACAGACTTTCACAGACTAAGAGACCCTTTAGTATGTCAGTGCTGTTCAGTGGCTAATTCTTTGTATGTAAATGAACACAACTTGGTATCGTAGATATGACTGTAACAAATAAAACCTCCATATGGCTTACCAATATGGAGGTTTATTTGATGTTATTTTGAGCAACAGTCCTAACTAAAGCGCTGCCTTGTAAATATTGATCACATCATCAAGGCTTGGACATCGGGGATTTGTAAACCCGCAGGCGTCCTTTTGGGCGTTTTCGGCCATTGTCTTGAGGTCCTTTTCCTTGACGCCAAGCTCTTTCAGCCCAGAAGGTATCCCCACATCGGTTGAGAGGGTCTTTATGGCAGAGAGTGCAAGCTCAGCGGCTGCCCTCTTTGACATGCCCTCTACCACTTCACCCATCGCCTTTGCTATATCTACAAAGCGATCAACCTTGGCTATCATGTTGAACTTTTGGACATGGGGTAGGAGTATTGCATTACACACGCCATGGGGCAGGTCATAGAAACCACCCAACTGGTGAGCCATTGCGTGCACATGACCAAGGCTTGCATTGTTAAATGCCATACCTGCTAAGTACTCTGCGTATGCCATCTTGTCTCTCGCCTCCATGTCTGCACCGTTAGCCACTGCTGCCCTCAGGTTTTTGGATATGAGTTCCATTGCCATCAGTGCACAGGCATCGGTTACTGGTGTTGCAATCGTTGAGACATAGGCCTCAACTGCATGGGTAAGGGCATCCATACCAGTGGATGCTGTAAGGGCTGGAGGCATACCAGCCATCAGAAGGGGGTCATTAATCGCCAAAGCAGGCGTTACTCGCCAGTCAACAATAGCCATCTTGACCTTTCTTGATGTGTCAGTAATGATACAAAAACGGGTCATCTCACTGGCGGTTCCGGCGGTTGTATTTATGGCAATAAAAGGAGGCATTGCCTTTTTGGATTTGTCTATCCCCTCAAAGTCATGGATCTTTCCACCATTGCTGACTACCAAACCAATACCCTTACCGCAGTCATGGGGGCTTCCGCCTCCAAGGGTGATAATCATGTCACAGTTATTTGACTTAAATACATCTACGCCGTCATGGACATTCTTGTCAGTGGGGTTTGGAATTGTCTCGTCATAGACTACTATGTCAATGCCCGTGTCCTTTTTAATCAGGTCCCTTATCTTATCTGTGAGTCCTGATTTTGTGATACCCTTGTCGGTAACAAGTAGGGGCTTCTTACCGCCTAAGGTCTTTATCCTTGCACCCAATTCTTTATGGGCGCCAATCCCCATAAGTGTTACAGTGGGGATAAAAAAGCCATACACCTGATCTGCTAATGCCATTTTTATACCTCCTGAAATTTTTGTTTCGCTGTATAGCCAGCAATACACTTTACTCAATATTTATACCAATCTAAAATATTGGTTGGTAAATGGATAACTTTTTGAATTTTAGTGATATTTTCCCTGTCCAAACCTTAGTGTTGTCGCAACTTATTACTACTGTATCAGAATGAGACAGGGGCAGGTGAAACAACTTCAAGTTTATTAAGGATTAGGCTGAATTTTTTTTGCTTTTGACAGGACAGTAAATCGTTACAACCTCTAAATCATGTGGTATAATTGTCAAACCAACAATTATGAGGTGTGAGATGGTTAAAAAAAGAGATTCAGACCCTAACCAGCTCATCAAACAGTGGGAGGCCTTCATCCAAGACAATAGGTATGATAACTCCCTTGTTAGGGAGCTGATTGTGCGATCCTGGCAGCGGTGCAAGGACCTCAAGGTTGACCCCTTTACCAATACGATACTAACTGTCAAGCTAATTGAGCTTAAAGAACGCATTGAGAGAAGGAAACACCTTGTTGAGACCGCAAGGCCATTCATGAGACAGATCTACTCATTAATAAGGGGTTCTGGTTATCAGGTGGTGTTAGCTGATGAAGAAGGCTTGTTGCTTGAGGTCTTAGGTGATCCCCATATAATCAGACGCACTAGACAGGTTCAACTCTCACCAGGCGGCAACTGGAACGAACTCATAAAGGGCACAAACGCTATAGGCACTGCAATTGCAGAAGACCAGCCTGTGCAGGTACATGGTATTGAGCACTTCTGTAAGCCCAACCACTTTCTGACCTGTTCAGCCGCACCGATCCATAGCCCAGATGGCAGGATGATTGGTATCTTTGATGTTACAGGCGATAGCTTCTACTACAATCCCCACACCCTTGCAATGGTTGTTGCCACCGTAACAGCCATTGAAAAGGAGCTCAGGATAAAGAGGGAGACTGCCAGGTCCTATTTCTATCTATCTTCAACAGAGGACATTGCAGATAGGTTAGGTGAGGGTATCGTAACAATAGATAACAATGGTGCAATCTTACATATGAATAAGACCGCTGCAAGGATGCTAAAATCCGATAGGGGCTCTACCAATAACTGTCTTTTTGGTGACCTGCTGACTTTAGTGAATGATGGGACCCTGCACAATTTACATGGCCATCAGATTTCTATAGTAAAGAGCGAGATTATCAAAGACCACCTTGGACACAAGATTGGAGAGACGATTTATCTAAGGGAAGTGCAAGAGGCCCAGACGAACAGGCCCTATGCTGCCTATTACCACTTTGGCGATATAGTTGGTAGTAGCCCGAGTATTCAGAGGGCAAAGATTTTAGCCATACAGGCAGCAAAGTCAAGGGCAAATGTACTGATCTATGGTGAAAGTGGCACTGGAAAGGAGCTCTTTGCACAGTCAATTCATAACGCAAGCTCATATAAAAATGGCCCCTTTATACCAGTGCATTGCGCAGCAATACCTGAGACACTGCTTGAGAGCGAACTCTTTGGCTATGAAGAGGGCGCCTTTACAGGCGCAAAGAGGGGTGGACAGGTCGGTAAGTTTGAACTCGCTCAGGGTGGCACTATTTTCCTTGATGAGATATCAGAGCTCTCACCATCTGGTCAGGTCAAGTTATTGAGGGTGCTTCAGACAAGGAAGGCATTAAAGCTTGGCTCAAAGACCGAGATTGACCTTGATATTAGGATTATCTCTGCTACAAATAAGGACCTACTTGAGGAGACGGCAAAGGGAAACTTTAGAAAAGACCTGTATTATAGGCTCAATGTTATACCCATTAGGATACCCCCTCTTAGGGAGAGATTGGAGGACATACCTGAGTTAGTGAGGCACATCACCTCCAAAATCTCCAAAGTGTTAGATTTAGGTGACATTAAGATAACCGATGGCCTTTACAAGAGGCTTATAGAGCACGATTGGCAGGGTAATGTTAGAGAACTGGAAAATGTCATAGAGCGGGCAATGGCTTTAATGGATAAGGACTGTACGATACATGAAGGATTGATCTTCTTTGATGACCCATTAATTACTGTTTATGCCAATGAACTACCTAAAGTAATGAAGAGAGATGCCCTTAGGGAGTCGGTGCATCATGGGGCATCTCTAAGCCAAATTGAGCTTCAGGTAATTATGGACTGCGTAAAGAGAAACAACGGCAATGTCTCAAAGGCCGCCCTTCAGCTCGGTATAAGCAGGGCAACACTGTATAGGAAACTACGGACACTGAGATAATGCCCCCTGTTATGTGGAGACGATTGATTAAGTTGCACAGCCATTGTATCACTCGTTATTGAATTGCTCCATCTTTGCCATAGTCTCTTTTTGTTCCTGACAGTCTCTGCAATATATTGCAAAGGGCATTATAGAGAGTCTCTTTTCGGTGATCTCGTCTCCGCATTCCTCGCAAAAGCCATAGGTGCCTTCCTTTAACTTGTGTAGGGCTGTGTCTATCTTCATTAGGGTCTCTCGGTGAGAGCTTAGCTGTTTGAGACTTATATCCTCAGATAGGTCAACCACAGATAGGTCACCGTCGTCAAGCACGGTCTCTACAATCTGCTTATTCTCACCGGATTGAAACTTTCTGATCTCTTCCTTTGCCTCTTTTATGATCTCAGCCCGTTTCTGAAGGAGGATCTTACGAAGTCTCTCATTCCTTGTCTCTTTATCTTCTACCTTTGGCTCTTTTCTGCTTTTACTTTGCGATACTGTTTGCGCCCTTTTAGTCGCCTTCATAAAGCCCCCCTCTTTGTGATGTAGACTTGCTACTGCTTTGCCCTGCCGCTGCCTCTTCTTTAAACACCTCAATGATTGACCTGACCTTTATCCCTGCGGCCTCAAGGGCCTTTTGGACATCCACGGGCTTTGCATCAACCACTTTAAGCATCAGATTCACATTTGTTGCCATTTTTATACCTCCATTATCTCCTTTTCTTTGTGTCGCAGTATCTCCTCGGCCTTCTCAATAAAGGAGTCAGTGAGTTTCTGTATCTCATCATGAAACCTCTTTGCCTCATCCTCGCTTATTTTTTTGTTTTTCTCCTCCTTTTTTATCTCCTCATTTATGTCCCTTCTTACATTTCTGATTGATACCCTTGCCTCCTCAAGCCTCTTCTTGGCAAACTTCACCAACTCCTTCCTCCGCTCCTCAGTCAGGGGTGGAATAGTCAAGCGAATGGTCTTGCCGTCATTAGAGGGCGTAAGACCGAGGTCAGATTTCAAGATAGCCTTTTCAATTTCTGCAATTGCCTTTGGGTCCCATGGCTGGATGGTTATCTGTCTTGGATCAGGCACACTCATTGATGCCACCTGATTTAGAGGTGTCTTAGTACCATAGTAATCCACATGTATTGGTTCAAGGAGGGCTAAGGATGCCCTCCCTGTGCGTATGCTTGCATAATCCTTTTTTAAGGTATCAATCACTATCTTCATCCGCTCTGTAGCCTTCTTGTAGAATGGACTATTCATGGGGCTCTCCTCTCATTTTTCTGCGTATTATTAAATCCCTTGAGAGCAGATAGTTAGTGCGGAAGTGCGTTAGTAAAAGTGTTTTTAACTACCTGATTTCATCCGTGCATCTGCACTAACTAACTGCTTTGACAGTGGTACCAATATTCTTCCCAAGCACTATATCGCATAGACTATCAGGGGTCTTTATATTAAAGACCACTATGGGGAGGTTGTTTTCCATACATAGAGTTATCGCAGTGGTATCCATAACCTTGAGGCCCTTTTTGATGACCTCAAGATAGGCTATCTCAGTATACTTCTTTGCATCGTTATGCTTGACCGGGTCTGCGGTGTAAACGCCATCAACCTTTGTGCCCTTGAGGATCACCTCTGCCCCTATCTCCATTGCCCTTAGGGCAGCAGCCGTATCGGTTGTGAAGTAGGGGTTGCCAGTGCCTGCGGCAAATATCACGACCCTCCCCTTTTCAAGGTGCCTTATGGCCCTTCTTCTGATGTATGATTCGGCCAGTTCCTTCATCTCAATGGCAGACTGTACCCTCGTCTGCAAGCCGAGCCTTTCAAGGGCATTCTGCAAGGCAAGGGCGTTTATCACTGTGGCAAGCATACCCATGTAGTCGGCCGAGGCCCTTTCAATGCCCGTCACTGAGGCCTCAACACCCCTGAATATGTTACCGCCCCCAATCACTATGGCGAGTTCAACACCAAGCTGAACGACCTTTTTTACCTCTTCAGCCATATAGGAGACCGTCTCGGGCGATATGCCATAAGCCTTTTCACCCATCAGGGCCTCGCCGCTGAGTTTTAAAAGTACCCTCCTATAGTGAGGTGTTAGTTCCATCAGTGCCTATTATCTATGGCTTCTCCGACCTGAAATCTTACAAAACGACGAATAACTATATTCTCGCCCAATTTGGCTACCATTTGCGTGACCAGATCCTTAATCTTCAACTTTTGTTCGGGGTCTTTAACAAAGATCTGCTCCAGGAGGCACATATCAGTATAGAACTTCTCAAGCTTTCCTTCTATGATCTTGTCAACCACCTGAGGTGGCTTGTTGGTTATCTGTGTCCTATATATCTCTTTCTCCTTCTCTATAACCTCTTGAGGCACATCCTCCCTTGATAGGTAGGGTGGATTGGCCGCTGCTATGTGCATACATATATCCTTAACGAGCCCCTTAAAGTCGTCGGTCCTTGCCACGAAATCGGTCTCGCAGTTGACCTCTGCCAATACCCCTATCTTTTCCATGTGTATATATGAGCCAATGATACCTTCTGAGGCCGAGCGGCTTGATTTTTTCTGGGCCGCTGCCAATCCGCGCTGACGAAGGACCTCTACAGCCTTCTGCATATCCCCATTGGCCTCTTCAAGGGCCTTCTTGCAGTCCATCATGCCTGCCCCTGTGGATTCCCTCAGCTCTTTGACTTTATCTGCAGATACTGACATTACGCTGGTACCTCCTCTTTAATGGTCTCTGTGTTGTCTACCATGGAACTTACTTCCTCTGTGGCCTTTTCAAGGCCCTTTTGCAAGATACCCTTACCCTCAAGGATCGCGTCAGAGATCTTCATAGAGATGAGCTTTATGGCCCTTATGGCATCATCATTGCCTGGTATTATATAGTCCACTTCATCAGGATCGCAGTTTGTATCAACTACTGCTACAATCGTAATGCCCAATCTCCTTGCCTCGGCCACGGCGATCTTTTCCTTTTTTGGGTCAACGACAAATACGGCGTCAGGGTATTCTTTCATAGTCTTAATGCCCCTGAGGTTCCTGTCAAGTCTCTCCCGTTCGGCCTCATGCTTTGACACCTCCTTTTTAGTCAAAAGCCCGAAGGTGCCGTTTTCCCTCATCTCTTCAATCTTTTTGAGGCGCTCTATGCTCTTTTTGACGGTAGCAAAATTTGTAAGCATCCCACCAAGCCATCGGTTGTTTACATAAAAGACACCTGCGCGGGTCGCCTCTTCAGCAATGGCATCTTGGGCCTGTTTCTTTGTGCCCACATATAAGAATGTGCCACCTTTTGCAGCAAGGTCTCTAACAAAGTTATAGGCCTCTTCAATCCCCTTGAGAGTCTTCTGTAAGTCAATTATGTGGATACCGTTTCGCTCCCCAAAGATGAACCTCTTCATCTTTGGGTTCCAACGCTTTACCTGATGTCCAAAATGGACGCCCGACTCCAACAACTCCTTCATAGTCACTACACTCATCTAAACCTCCTTAATGGTTTGCCTCCGCCTTACCCTCATACCTCTGCATCACCCCCTTTGTGTTCTTAAAGGGTATAAAAAAATGCAGAGACCATCTGAAGGTGTCTTTTGGCGTGTGATTTTTTAGGTGGTAAGGGTATCATAAGGGCATTCGGTTTTGCAAGATTGCATTAGGTTTGACTAAAACAGGTCTTCAATGCTATCTTTATGCCCGTGCTTATCAAAACTCTCCTCATTGCCACAAGGAACCCCAAGAAGGCCGAAGAGCTTAGACGGATATTAAAGGATACAGGTATTGTAGTACGCTCCCTTGAGGATTTCCCTGATTGCCCTGAGGTTACAGAAGATGGAGAGACCTTTTTAGAAAATGCCGCAAAGAAGGCGATAACAGCGGCGAGACATACAGGTTTAATAACAATGGCCGATGATTCGGGCCTTGTGGTGGATGCCCTCGGTGGGAGGCCTGGTGTCTATTCGGCAAGGTATGCCGGTGAAGGCGCCGATGACCAGAGCAATAATAGAAAACTCATAGCAGAGTTGGCCCCCTTTAATAATAATGAAAGGAGGGCCCGTTTTGTGTGTGTAATAGCCCTTGCCTCAAGAGAGGGTCTAATCGCAACCTTTGAAGGCACAGTAGAGGGAACGATCGCCAAAGGGCCACGGGGAGATAAGGGCTTTGGTTATGACCCCCTCTTTATACCAGAGGGTCTTGATAAGACCTTTGGAGAACTTGACGGGTCAGTTAAGGATTCAATTAGCCACCGCGGTATGGCCCTTAATAGGCTAAAGGGGTATCTTGTTGATAAGCAGAATTATTAGATTTGATTATAGAACAATTAACATTTTTAATTTGAATTATAAAGTGCCATTGATTAATTTATTAAGTCTTTTATCCACTCAAAAAAACTTTTCACGGAGGTCCCTCTATGAGAATTGTGTTGCTTGGCGCTCCGGGCGCTGGTAAGGGCACACAGGCCAAGAAACTTGTTGATAAATACAAGATTCCTCAGATATCAACAGGCGATTTATTAAGGGCAGCTGTGGCTGCGGGCACTGCACTTGGTAAGGAGGCCAAGGCCTGTATGGACAGGGGTGAATTGGTCTCTGATAGTATCGTACTTGGTATGGTAGAGGAGAGGCTCAAACAAGAGGACTGCAAGAATGGGTTTATTCTGGATGGTTTCCCACGAAACACCTCACAGGCAGAGGCCCTTGATAGGATGTTGGCCAATCTCAATATGCCCCTTACTTGTGCCCTTAGTGTAGATGTCCCTTTTGAAGACCTCATGAAGAGGCTTACAGGCAGACGGACCTGCAAGGCCTGTGGCCAGATGTACAATGTCTATTTTAATCCCTCCCAAAAAGGCAATTCTTGCGATAAGTGTGGTGGAGAGCTCTTCCAGAGGGATGACGATAAGGAAGAGACCATAAAAAAGAGGCTTGATGTCTATAATGCCCAAACTGCACCACTATTTGATTATTATGGCAAGAAAGGCATCCTAAAGTCTGTAAGCGGCACTGGGAGCATTGATGAGATCTTTGATAATGTCTGCAAGGTCTTAGGGCTTAAATAAACAGGGCTTGTAGCTCATCTATAAGCCACAAAAACAAAAAGGAGGAAGTGTATGGCATTAGTGAATCCCCATGGTAAAGAGAAGAAGTTAAAACCTTTACTCCTGACTGGTAAGGAGCTTGAGGAAGAGAAACAGAAGGCCGCAAAACTCAAAAAGATTAACATCTCATCACGCGAATCTGGTGACCTAATAATGCTTGGGATCGGTGGTTTTACCCCGCTTACAGGCTTTATGGGGCAGGCCGATTGGAAGGGTGTGTGTTCAGAATTCAAGATGGCCGATGGCACCTTCTGGCCTATTCCTATTACCGTCTCTGCATCAAAGGCAGATGCCGACAGCATAAAGGAGGGTGAAGAGATTGCCCTATTTTCGGATGAATACAATGAGTTCATGGCAACTATGAAGGTTACGGAAAAATACACCATTGATAAAGAGTTTGAGTGTAAGAACATCTATAAGACGACGGACTTAGAGCATCCTGGTGTAAAGATGGTGATGGAGCAGGCAGAGGTCAACCTCGCAGGTCCTGTAAAGGTCCTCAGCCAGGGCGGGTTTCCTCAACAGTATCCGGGCCTATTTCTGACTCCAGCAGAGACGAGGAAGATGTTTGAGGAGAAGGGATGGAGCAGGGTTGCAGCCCTTCAACTCAGAAACCCTATGCACCGTTCCCACGAATACCTTGCCAAGATTGCCATAGAGATCTGTGATGGTGTGCTCATTCATCAACTCCTTGGTAAGCTCAAACCAGGCGACATCCCTGCTGAGGTAAGGGTCAGGGCGATCAATAAATTAGTAGAACTCTATTTTGTTCCCAATACATGCATTCAGGCCGGTTATCCCCTTGACATGAGATACGCAGGGCCAAGGGAGGCGCTACTGCACGCACTATTTAGACAGAACTACGGCTGCTCTGACATGATTATCGGCAGAGACCATGCAGGTGTAGGCGAATACTATGGCCCCTTTGATGCCCAAAATATCTTTGATGAGATACCCGAGGATGCCCTTGAGACAAAGCCCTTGAAGATAGACTGGACATTCTATTGTAAGAAGTGTGATGGGATGGCCTCTATGAGGACCTGCCCTCATGGCAAGGACGACAGGGTCCTTTTGAGTGGGACGAAGCTCAGGAAGATGCTCTCGGAGGGTGAGGAGGTATCAAGCCAGTTTAGCCGCCCAGAGGTGGTTGAGATATTGAAAGAATACTATCAGGGACTGACTGAAAAGGTTGAGATCAAACTCCACAAGTATGCTGAGGGGGAGAAAAAATAATATATTTTGGGTAGGGTAGGGGGTATCTCCCCTTGCCTTCCAAAAGGAGAAAGGAGGGATGCAGGAAGGTCAAAGGACTGAACGACTTGTTAGGTGTTTAGAGGGTTTTAAAAAATTTAATCACAATTAATAAAAGGAGGTTAAAATCTTATGCCAAGTTTTGTTATTACTGAAAAGTGTGACGGCTGTAAGGCACAGGACAAGACTGCATGTCAGTACATCTGCCCAAACGATCTGATGGTCCTAAATAGGGACCTTATGAAGGCTTACAATCAGGAGCCTGATCAGTGTTGGGAATGCTATAACTGCGTAAAGATCTGCCCTCAGCAGGCCATTGAGGTCAGGGCCTATCAGGACTTTGCGCCCTTAGGTGGTAATGTCATTCCGATGAGGGGTTCTGATGCAATCATGTGGACAATAAAGTTTAGAAATGGTTCACTAAAGAGGTTCAAGTTCCCCATTAGGCTCACCCCTGAGGGGCACCTTGGTGACGATCCATACAAGGGCAAACCAGAGCCCGATTTCTCAAAGTTGAAGGGGCCTGGCTTCTTCACAAACCCTGCAAGGACTGAATAATAAAAGGAGGGATAGATAAATGGAAAAAGAGACTTGTACATTTTCATTCTGTGCGAGGCCAGAGATCGTAGAGGTTGAGACTGACCTTTTATTAATAGGTGGTGGAATGGCCTGCTGCGGGGCTGCCTATGAGGCCTGCCGTTGGGCAACACCAAAGGGCATAAAGGTCACAATGGTTGATAAGGCTGCAACAGACAGGAGCGGTGCCGTTGCAATGGGTCTATCAGCTATCAATACCTATATTGGCGAGAACAAGGTAGCAGACTATGTCAAATATGTAAGGGGCGACCTGATGGGGATCATCAGAGAGGACCTCGTATTTGACTTAGGTAGGCATGTAGACGACTCAGTCCATCTCTTTGAGGAGTGGGGACTTCCGATTTGGAAGAAGGCCGACGACGGTTTCTCCCTTGACGGCTTTCAGGCAAGGGATCAAGGAAAGGCCATGTTAAAGGATGGCGGCACACCAGTCAGGTCTGGAAAATGGCAGATCATGATCAATGGTGAGTCCTATAAGGTTGTTGTAGCAGAGGCAGCAAAGGCAGCCCTTGAGTATAACAGGAAGGCCACTGGCATGGCCCAGAACCTCTATGAGAGGGTATTTGTGGTAAAGCTCCTCAAAGACGCTAACGATCCTAAGAGGGTTGCTGCAGCGGTTGGCATAAGCGTAAGAGAAAACAAGGTATATATATTTAAGGCAAAGGCAATGATCAACGCTGCAGGCGGTGCAGTGAATGTCTTCAGACCACGGTCAGTAAAAGAAGGGCAGGGTAGGGCATGGTATCCTGTATGGAACGCGGGTTCAGGTTATGCCCTCGGGATGCAGGCTGGTGCAGAACTCACCATGATGGAGAACAGGTTTGTGCCTGCGAGGTTTAAGGATGGCTATGGCCCTGTGGGTGCATGGTTCTTGTTCTTTAAGGCACAGGCAACGAACGCCCTCGGTCAAGATTACTGCGCTAATAACCTTGAGGAGACCAAGAAGCTCTATAGCCCATACGCCGAGAAGATGGGCACCGCTATAAGAAACCACATGATGATGATGGATATGAAGGCAGGTAAGGGCCCAATCCTTATGAACACCCATACCGCAATGGCTGAACTTGCAAAAAAGATGGATGCCAAGAGGATCAAACACCTTGAGGCAGAGGCATGGGAGGACTTCCTTGATATGGCTATTGGTCAGGCAGGTCTTTGGGCATGTAAGAACATTGAGCCCGACAAGGTGCCTTCAGAGATCATGCCTACTGAGCCTTATCTCCTCGGTTCCCATGCTGGCTGTGCAGGCTTCTGGGTAAGCGGCCCAGGCGATATACCTGGTACGCCTGCTGAATGGAGTTGGGGCTACAACAGGATGTCCACAGTAAAGGGTCTGTTTATGGCTGGTGATGTGGTCGGTGCATCGGGCCACAAGTTCTCCTCAGGCTCCCATGCAGAAGGTAGGATTGCAGCTAAGGCTGCTGTGGCATTTATCCTTGATGACTCAGGGTACAAGCCTACAATAAAAGAGACTGCTGATGAGATAGCCGCTGAGCTTTATGCACCATATGAGATGTATGAAAAGTATAAGACCTATTCCACAGATCCGCTTGTAAATCCACACTACATCAAGCCTAATATGCTACAGGCAAGGCTCCAGAAGATAGCCGACGAGTACTTTGGTGGCGTATCAACCTGGTATATGACCTCTAAGACCATGCTTGAAGAGGGTCTCAAGCAGCTTGAGATGCTCAAGGAGGACGCAGCAAAGTTGGCAGCGAAGGACCTCCATGAGCTCATGAGGTGCTGGGAGAACTATCACAGGATACTCTCCATTGAGGCCCATGCAAGGCACATCCTCTTTAGGGAAGAGACCAGATATCCAGGTTACTACTACAGAGGCGACTTCCTTGCCATTGATGACAAGAACTGGAAGTGTTTTGTCAATTCTGTATACGACGCAGAGAAGCTCTCGTGGGAATTCAAGAAAGTCCCATATGTGCAGATCATCCCTGACTAATTGTCTTGAGCAAGAGGGGCCACTGGCCCCTCTCCTTATTTATAGCAATTTTCATCGCCGGAGACATCAGAGACATTGGTTTCTCGGGCGCTGCAAATTGAAATCTTTTATTTTACCACTTATCACAAAGGAGGAATAGCATGGCAGAACAGGCAGGAAGTGCTTTATGCCGTGTGGTGGTTGTCGGAGGTGGGTTCAGTGGGCTGACGGCAGCCGTTGATGCGGCAGAGACAGGTGCCGAGGTGGTTTTGATTGAGAAAAACCCGTACCTTGGCGGCAGGGTTGCCCAGCTAAATAAATACTTTCCAAAGATGTGCCCCCCAATGTGCGGTCTGGAGATCAACTTCAGGCGGATCAAGACAAACCCCCTAATCAAGTTTTACACCAATGCTGAGGTAGAGTCTATCGGCGGTCAGGAGGGAGAATTCACGGTTAATGTGGTCATCAATCCAGACTTTGTAAAGGAGACCTGTGTGTCCTGTAATGCCTGTGCAGAGGCCTGTCCAATAGAGAGATCAAATGACTTTAACTTTGGGATGGACACGACCAAGGCAGTCTATCTACCTTATAATCAGGCTGTTCCATTTAAATACACCATAGACAGCAAGGTGTGTAAGGGGACCGCCTGCGCAAGATGCGTAGAGGTCTGTAAGTACAATGCCATAGACCTCACAATGAAGCCCGAGAGGCTATCAATAAAGGCCCATTCGGTGATCCTTGCCACAGGTTGGAACCCTTATGACGCTACGAAGATGGATAATCTAAACTTCGGCAAGGTCAAAAATGTCATAACAAATATGATGATGGAGAGGCTGTCCTCATCTACAGGACCTACCTGTGGGCAGATCAAGAGGCCCTCTGATGGTAAGGTGGTCAACAACATTGCCTTTGTCCAATGTGCAGGGAGTAGAGACGAGAATCACCTTGAGTTTTGCTCCTATATCTGTTGTATGGCCTCTTTGAAGCAGGCACAATATATAAGGGAGCAGAACCCAGAGTCTAAGGTCTCTATCTACTACATTGATATCAGGACGCCAGGAAAGTATGAGCAGTTTTATTGGAAGGTCAAAGAGGACCCAAATGTCCAGTTCATCAAGGGTAAGGTGGCAAAGATAGAGCAGGCTGAGGGCAGTGAAGATGTGGTTGTGGAGGCTGAGGACATGATGACCGGCAAAAAGACTAGGACCACCGTGGATATGGTGGTGCTTGCCACTGGTATGGAGCCCTCGGGTGCCACTACAAAGGTCAATGGCTTTAAGTACACCTCAGAGGGATTTGGTATACCTAACAAGGGGCTCTATGTAGCAGGCTGTAGTAAGAATCCCATGGATGTCTCCAAATCGGCTCAAGACGCCACCAGCGCTGCCATGAAGGCGCTTAGATCAGGGCAGGGGAGGTAAGGATGGAAAAGAAATTGGCCTTGTATATATGTACCGGTTGTGGAATAGGCGATAGCCTTAATGTGGAGAAGATATCAAATATTGCAAAGAATGCCCAGAAGGTGCCTGTAGTAAAGAGCCACTTTGCTCTTTGTGCAAAGGAGGGCCTTGAGGTCATTAAGGGCGATATAGCGAATGAGGGTGTAAATACGATTATAGTGGCCGCCTGCTCACCGAGGGTCAAATATGAGGAGTTTAGCTTCCCTGGTTGTATAGTTGAGAGGGTGCCTGTGAGGGAGCTTGCCATACAGCTTATTGAAAAGCCCGAGGATCAACAGCTCGCTGCGGAGGACTACATCAAGATGGGTGTTATCAAGGCCCAAAAGGGTGACCTGCCCGAGCCTTATATCATAGAGACGGTGAAGAATATCCTCGTTATAGGTGGCGGTATTGCCGGGATGACCGCAGCCCTTCACTGTGCTGAGCTCGGTTATGATGTATTCTTGGTTGAAAAGGAGCCCCAGTTAGGTGGCTTTGTCAATAAACTCTATAAGCAGATACCTACTACATTGCCCTACACTGAACCCCTGATAGTGGATACCACAATCCAAGAGACTATAAAGGCCGTAGAGGCCCACCCTAAGATCAAGGTATATAAGTCTTCAAAGGTGGAAAAGACTGAGGGACAACCGGGTGCCTTTGATGTAACCATATCAACAAACGGCACCCAGGAGGTCGTTAAGATCGGCACCATAATACTCGCCGCAGGGTGGAGGCCCTATGATGCCACGAAGCTTGAGCATCTCGGTTATGGAAGGTTTAAGGATGTGGTAACAAGCATAGAGTTTGAAGAGATTGCCAAAAAGGGCAGTGGCAAGATACTGAGACCCTCTGATGGCAGGCCTGCAAAGAGGGTGGCCTTTATCCAGTGTGCAGGCAGTAGGGACCCTAATCATCTACCATACTGCTCGGCCATGTGCTGCGCCAGTTCCCTAAAGCAGACCAAATATGTTAGGCAGGACCCCGATGCCTGTGCAATGGTCTTTTACAAGGACATCAGGACCCCTGGTCGCACAGAGTATTATTACAAGGAGGCACAAAACGACCCTGGTGTAATGCTCACAAAGGCAGATGTAACAGGGGTATCCGATGTGGGCAATGGCAATATGTATGTAGAGATGGAGAATTCGCTGCTTGGTGAGAAGGTCAAGGTAGAGGCCGATCTTGTAGTGCTTGCCACAGGTGTTGTCCCCGCCACATTAGATGACCCGATAATCAATCTACAGTATCGTCAGGGGCTTGGGCTTCCAGACCTTGAGCTCTACAACGGCTTTGCAGACTCCAATTTTATATGCTTTCAGTATGAGACACGGCGCACAGGCATATATGCAGCTGGTTGTGTAAGGCAACCAATGAATATGGCGGAGGCTCAGGAAGACGCTGCAGGTGCAGCCCTCAAGGCCATTCAGTGTGCAGAGCATGTGGCTCAGGGCATTGCCGTGCATCCGAGGGCATGGGACAAGACCTATCCTGACCCCTTTATGCAGAAGTGTACTTCCTGTAAGAGATGCACTGAAGAGTGTCCCTTTGGTGCCATTGACGAGGACGAAAAGGGCACGCCATACTTCAAGCCTAACCGCTGCAGAAGATGTGCTACCTGTATGGGAGCATGTCCTGAGAGGATCATCTCCTTTAAGGACTACCATGTGGACATGATAGGCACCATGCTCAAAAATGTCTCTGTGCCTTCAGAGGATGATGACCCAAGGCTCATCGTGCTTGTGTGTGAAAACGATGCCTATCCTGCCCTGGATGCAGCAGCAAAGGCAGGGATCAAGATAGACAAGGCTGTGAGGTTTGTACAGCTCCGTTGTCTTGGCTCTACAAATCTCGTATGGATAGCCGATGCCCTCTCTAAGGGCATTGATGGTATGCTGTTGATGGGCTGTAAATATGGTGAAAACTATCAGTGCCATTTTGCTAAGGGTAGTGAGCTTGCAAATTACAGGCTTGGTAAGGTGCAGGAGACCTTAAGTAGGCTACAGCTTGAGTCCGAAAGGGTGCAGATGGTACAGCTTGCCATAGACGAGTATGAGAAGGTCCCAAAGCTCATACTGGACTTTGTGGAACGGGTAAAAGAAATAGGCCCGAATCCCTTTAAGGGCTTCTAACAGTATAGGAGGAGGGAGTAATGTCAGAACAGACGAAGAATGAAGCAACAGTAACACCGGACTTAGGGTTTGTAAAGGAGGTAATTGCCTCAGGAGGGGAAGACCTAAAGAAGTGCTATCAGTGTTCTACTTGCACTGTGGTGTGCAGTGTGACCCCCGATGACAAGCCTTTCCCTCGTAAGGAAATGCTCTACGCCCAATGGGGTATGAAGGACAAACTCATTAGCAACCCTGACATATGGCTCTGTCACCAGTGCAGCGATTGCACTGCCTACTGTCCGAGGGGTGCAAAACCTGGAGAGGTCTTAGGGGCCGTTAGGCAAATGGCCATACAGCACTATTCTGCACCATCCTTTTTGGCAAAGATGGTTGCAGACCCAAAGTATCTCTTAGTCCTACTTGCAGTCCCTGTAATTATATTCCTCGTGTTACTGCATGTTCAGGGCTTTCTTACTGGGGAGATCCCTCGCAATGAGATGGGGCAGATATCCTTTTCTAAGATGTTTTATCCAACCTACTATATTGACCCTGTCTTTATCTCGGCAGCCCTTTTTGCGGTGATCTCCTTTGTGGTAGGTGTAAAGAAGTATTGGGCAGATATGGCAAGGAATTATCCACTGCCTGCCGGGTCAGACACCACGAGCAGCCTTGTAGAGACCCTCAAAGAGATCATATCACATCAAAACTTCAAGAAGTGTGGGGTCACAAAAGAGAGGTCAACGGCACATATGCTCGTCTTTTTCTCCTTTGTGGGATTGGCTATAACTACCACACTTGCAGTCTTTCATTTATACATACTCAAGCAACCTTCGCCTTATCCACTTTACTACCCCTTGAAGATTATAGGCAATATAAGTGCGATAGGCCTCATTATTGGTATTACTTTAGTTACCAACAACAGGCTCAAAAACGCTGCCAAGGCAGGCAAGGGTAGTTATTATGACTGGTTATTTATTGTTGTGATCTATGTTATAGCGGTGACAGGCATATTGGCTCAGCTTACGAGGATAGCCGATATTGCACCTGTAGCCTACTTTATGTATTTTTTGCATTTGGTCTTTATATTTTTCCTCTTTGCCTACGCCCCATTTTCTAAGATGGCCCACATGGTTTACAGGACTACAGCGATGGTCTTTGCCAGACAGGCAAAGAGGCAATAGATGCATGGCCATATAAAAAAACATAAAGGAGGTGGGGTTTAGAAACAAAGAGCTCTTTTGGGATGACCTTGACTGATTAATTCTTAGAGAAAACAAGAAAAAAGGAGGAAAGGGGAAAGATCATGAGTACAATAATACTGTTTGCCTTGCTGTGTGGTTTGGCAGGTGTCGCCTATGCCCTTATGACTGCCTCATGGGTAAATAGGCAGGACCCTGGCAATCAGAAGATGCAGGACATATCAAATGCCGTCAAAGAAGGGGCCTATGCCTTCCTTGCCAGAGAGTATAAGACTGTAGCAATGGTGGCAGTGGTCCTGGTAGTGCTATTGGTAATATTTTTAGACATTTGGACCGCTATTGGCTTCATTATCGGAACAGCAGGTTCTGCCTTTGCAGGCTTCGTTGGTATGTGGGTTACAGTGAGGGCAAATGTCAGGACTGCCCAGGCTGCATCAAAGAGCCTTCAGGAGGCCCTTACACTCTCATTTAAGGGTGGTTCGGTTACAGGTCTAATGGTCGTTGGCCTTGGCATAATCGGCATTGCAGGTTACTACTTTATCGCAAAGGCCGTAGCAGGCAATGCTGCATTCCACGCCCTCGTAGGTCTTGGCTTTGGTTGCTCACTGATGAGCGTCTTTGCCCGTATTGCAGGTGGCATATATACAAAGGCCGCTGATGTGGGTGCGGACCTTGTTGGCAAGGTTGAGGCAGGCATCCCTGAGGACGATCCGAGAAACCCTGCCGTTATCGCAGATAATGTGGGTGATAATGTGGGTGACTGTGCAGGTATGGCAGCAGACCTCTATGAGACCTACACAGTTACAGTGGTAGCCGCAATGCTCCTTGCAAAGTCGGTGTTTGGTGCCGGCAGCCCGTGGGTTGAGTTCCCGCTACTACTTGGTGGTGTTTCAATTATCGCCTCTATCATCGGGACTTATTTTGTCAAGTTAGGTGCAAACAACTACATTATGGGCGCCCTCTATAAGGCCCTTGCAGTCTCTGGTGTGCTTGCGGCCATAGCCTTTTATGGTGTAACCATTTGGTTTATGGGCATGCCAGGGGTTGATCCAAAGGGCTTCACAGCAGGTAGTGTCTTTGGCACTGCCTTGATTGGCCTTATCCTTACAGGTCTAATAGTATGGATTACTGAGTATTACACGGGCAAGGAATACAGGCCTGTAAAACTCATATCAAAAGCGAGTCTTACCGGTCACGGGACAAATGTCATTGCTGGTCTTGCAGTCAGCATGGAGGCTACTGCCCTCCCCGTCATAACGATAGTTGCTGCCATATTGGGTGCATACTTTTTAGGGGGCGGCTTCGGTGGCAACATTGAAGGGGGGCTGTTTGCCATTGCCCTTTCGGCAGTTACGATGCTTTCTATGACAGGTATAGTGGTGGCTATTGATTCCTATGGACCAATCACGGACAATGCAGGTGGTATTGCTGAGATGGCTGAACTTCCAAAGGAGGTCCGTGAGAGGACTGACCCACTGGATGCAGTAGGAAACACCACAAAGGCCGTTACAAAGGGTTATGCGATTGGTTCTGCCGGACTTGCAGCATTGGTCCTGTTTGCGGAATATTCAAGGGAGCTCACGACCAGCGGTAGGTTTGGGAATATTACATTCCAATTATCAGACCCTTATGTTATAGCAGGCCTCTTTATTGGTGGACTCATACCCTACTATTTTGGCGGTAGGCTGATGCTTGCAGTTGGTAAGGCTGCGGGTGGCGTCGTTGTGGAGGTCCGCCGTCAGTTCCGTGAGATAAAGGGGATTATGGAGGGCACAGGAAAGCCTGAATATGGCAAGTGCGTTGATATAGTGACAAAATCGGCCATCAAAGAGATGATGATACCTGCCTTGCTGCCTGTGATAGCCCCTATATTGGTTGGCTTTATCCTTGGCCCACAGGCCCTTGGCGGACTGCTTATCGGGAGCATCCTTACAGGCCTTTTCCAGGCCATTGCCATGACTAGCGGCGGTGGTGCATGGGACAATGCAAAGAAGTCCTTTGAGGACGGCGTGACTGATGACAAGGGTGTGGTGCACAAAAAGGGCAGCGATGGCCACAAGGCATCGGTTACTGGTGATACAGTAGGTGATCCATATAAGGACACTGCTGGACCAGCCATTAACCCGATGATAAAGGTCATAAACATCGTGGCCCTGCTCATAGTACCGCTTTTATAGAAAGGTTGTATTGTAAATACAGGGCCATTTCAAGGGATTGAGATGGCCCTGTGGGATTTTGGGCTCCAAAAATGCAAGCCATGCCTCCACTGTAAATGCATTACTCGGATTAGGGCTGTTGGGCTTAATGTGCTCACTTTTAAAAGGGTAGCTCTTATGAAGATACTATCTATCATGATACTATGGTTTGTGTTCCATTCTACAAATCTGGTTGCTGCTGAGGGTGATCCATTGGCACATTTTAATAAGGGCAATGAGCTCTTCAACAGGGGTGACTATGATAAGGCAATTGCTGAATACAGCAAGGCAATTAAGGCAAGGCCTGACCTCATAGATGCCTTCTACAACAGGGGGCTTGCATATTATAAGAGGGGTAGATATGAGGATGCGATAAAGGACCTTAGCAGGGTGATTACCGTTGACACGAAGGATGCAGAGGTATTTTTTCATAGGGGGCTAGCCTATCTTCAAAATAAAGACTATGACAGGGCTATTGAGGACTACGACAGGGCCCTTTCATTGAATTCAAGGTATGCCGATGCCTATGTCAATAGGGGTATTGCCTATGCAAGGAAAGAGATGCTTGATAGGGCCATAGAGGACTACAATGCTGCCCTACAGTTCAGGCCTAGCGATGTCAACTCCTATTATTCAAGGGCTGTGGCATACTTCAAAAAGGCCCTCCAAGACTTTCAAAAGGCATGTGATTTTGGTAGTGCACAGGCCTGTGTGGAAGTCAAAAAGTACTCTGAAAAATGAGTTGTGCAGTGCATGTCCCTGATTGACTTTACCATAGGTAAAGTTGTTATCATTTAGCCTGTTTTACAAATCAATCTAATCAAAGGGGGTTTTAATATGACTAAGACTGAGCTTGTTGACGCAATCGCAAAGGGGGCAGAGACCACAAAGGCAGATGCACAGAGGTGTCTGGATGCTGCTATTAGTGCCATTAGTGGTAGCCTAAAGAAGGGGCAAAAGGTCATACTTATTGGTTTTGGGACCTTTTCTGTGTCTAAGAGGAAGGCAAGAAAGGGTAGAAATCCACAGACTGGTGAAGAGATTAAGATACCCGCAATGAAGGTCCCTAAGTTTACGCCAGGCAAGGCATTAAAGGATTTAGTTAATAAAGGTAAGTAGTCTGTATGTAAGGGCAGGCCTTAGGCCTGCCCAAAAACGGACATAGTTCCTCGCCTCTTTCCATAGTGACCCCAAGAGCCCCAATGAGTTGTCATAGGGTAAACGCCCTTCAGTCTTTATGACCTCCTTCACCCTAATGGGTATTTGGTCTTAAATATAGAATTTGTCAGACAGTGGTTATGCTCGTGGTGCCAATAGATTCATCATGGGCAATTTTACATTGAAGACCTACTGAGTTTTGACCTTCATATCCTGTATCCACTTGCCATGTCTGCTTAAGGCATAATCACTTCTTACCGTTCCTGTAAACATTGATGGAAACAGTGGTCTGTTGGCCTTAATAAGAAAGGCTGCCAGATGGGCAAAGAGCAGAAATACAAAGACCATTGTCAAAAGGGTATGTAAATTGGTTACCCAAAAAAGTATGTCAGGGTTTATATAGACACCACTTAGGTTTTTATAGACCTTTATAAGACCGGTGGCAATCAGACCTAAGATCGTGACCCCAAAGGCAGCATAGGCTATCCTCTGTTCTGCAAGATACTTGTCATGTTGGGGTTCAGGCCCGCCGGTAAGTATTGCCTTGATAATGTGTATGCCCTCTTTTAGGTCGCCCCTTTTAGGGAGCAAAGAGAACTCCCTTCTGCGGAGATGATAGACAATGTGAAAAAATACGGCCGCCATAAACACAATAGCTGCAATATAGTGGATATAAAGCATAATATGGAAGTCCTCTGACCATGCCAAACCGGGGATCTTGACCACATTGTACCGCTTATACATGGGCATCTCCCCAAAGCCTGAGAATATTAGCATGATGCCGCTTAGAGCAATTAACCAATGGTTTACCCTAACCCTTAGGGGATGTCTCAATATCCTATCGTCCATCTTTTTCCTCCTTCTTTGATATTGTGGCTGCGAAGGCCGCTACTGCACCTGCAACTGGTGCTATGAGTGCAGTTTTTACTAACCATGAGGTCTCGTTTAGCTTGTTTTCTGGATTGTGCATACGCATAGCCTTTTTAGTCTCTGAACTTTGTGAAACTATTGCGTGGTCAATCTTTTTAAAATCTACAGAAGAGACATAGAGGGTTCCTGTGCCACCGTGTTCGGTTAGGCCATAGATATGGCCATTGTATTGAGCTGCACGCCTTTTTGCCTCTTGAATAATGGCCTCACGACTGCCAAAGGCCATGGCCTTTTGGGGACAGGAGTCAATACAGGCAGGGACTTTGCCTTCCCTGATACGGTTTAGACAGAGGTTGCACTTATACATCACACCACCACCAACGGGCAGGGGATCAAGATAGGTGTAAATACCAACACCTGCCTGTCTCTGAGGCACGCTCCAGGGACAGACTGTCCTACACTTTGCACCGCCAAAACAGAATGTTGGATCAATGTAAACTACCCCTTCAGGAGACCTCTTGTTAGTGCCAAAAGGACATAGTTTTGAGCAGGGTGGATTGTCACAGTGCATACAGCGCCTCGGTATATAAATGTCTTTATCGTGACCATTGGCAGATACGGTAACCTTCTGGACAAAGATCCAGTTATATGGCGTGAGTCTGTCAATAAGGTGTGTCTTATTGCTCCAGTCCTCATGGGTCTTTTGAGGCCAATAGTCTTTAATCTTTGACTTGTCGGGCTTGGGGAAAAGCCCAGCATTTACATCCCTACAGGCCGATACACATGCAGGGACCTCCCTATCTACACAGCCATTACACCGCTCAAGGTCAATGAGCGTAGCGACCTTTTCGGTCCTGACACTTGCCTCAGTAGTGTTTGCAGGCCCAATGGCAGCAGCCATTGCACCCGCCGTTAGCCCTGCTAAAAAAGAGCGTCTTGATATTGGTTTCATACAAAAGCCTCCTCGTCTTTGCAGTTGATCATTCATATAAACATATTAATGAATGTTTATATGTTCTGTCAAGACTGTGGTTTTGAACTGTTAGGATAATGGTTTATTAACCCTGATAATGCACTTAAGAAACCACAGAGTTCATAGGAGGAAAGGTAATTAAGCAGACAGTTAATAACCCGTATAACCTAACTTATCATGAGTGTGCGATTATTAATGGTAGGGGCAGACCTGCGCCTCTGCCTGAAAAGATCTTCAGTGCACTCAGGGCGAACACATAGGCTCGTCCTTTCAGGGATATTACAAGATTGATGTATCTGGTCTTATAGATATACTAATCAGTATAATACCTCAAAATCCTAAGGGGACGAGGGAGTGAGCTGTCAACTCATAAAGGAACGATTCCCACATTTTCACCTAATCAAGGCTTCGGCAGGTACGGGTAAGACCTATATACTGTCAAAGAGGCTTGCAAGCCTGATGCTTTCGGAGGTAAAAAACAAGGAACTCAGAAACATCCTTGCCATCACCTTTACTGTCAACGCCTCAAAGGAGATGAAGCAGAGGGTGATTGGGTGGCTAAAGAGGCTAGCCCTTAATGAGCAAGAGGCCTATGATAAGATGGGCATACCTGTTGCTGTAAGAAAGGAGATTAGTAAAAATGCACAGGAACTGATTGAGACCATCCTTACCCTTTATAGAGACTTTCAGATAAAGACCATTGACAGCTTCCTTGCCTCTGTATTTAAGGCCTGTGCCTTAGAGTTTGGCTATCATGAGGACTTCAAGGTAGTCTTAAACAACAAAGAATACATGGCAAGGGCATTTGATGTCTATATTGAAGGTATAGAACATGTCAGTGACCCTTTCTTTAAGATGCTTGACCTCATTGATGAGACTGAGGATGCCTTTAGCTTTCTGCCTCATAATAAGGTCTTTAATATAGTCCGGACCCTATACAACAAAGAGCGCCATCATACCCGAGATTTTATCTCTACCGACAAAAGAGGACAGTGGGATAAGGTCACAAAAGAGCTAAGGGAAATTGCACTGGCTATCAGTAATCTCATCAACAACCCTAAGATCAAACTAAACAGCAAGTGCTCACTAAACAACATGCTCCAGGACATTGATAGAGGCGATTTTATAAGACTATTTAAGAGGGGTGATAAGACATCTCCTATCCTTAGGGCTGATTTAGGCAAAGATTGGGGAAAGGACTTAGAAACCCAATGGCAAAGACTATTACAAAAAAGGCAAGAGGCACTTGAGATATACGCAGAGGTCTATTATCAACCCTATATAACAGTGCTTAAGGCATTTGAGCAGAGGGTGGAGGCAATAAAGAAGGACAAAGAGGTAGTCTTCATAGAGGACATACCCTCAAAGATATACAAAGAGGTAAAAGGACTAAACATACCTGATGTCTATATGAAGTTAGGTGGTAGGCTTTACCACTACTTTATAGACGAATTTCAAGACACCTCACCGATACAGTATGAAAACCTAAGGCCTTTCATAGAGAACTCCCTTTCTGAGGGTGGTAGTCTCTTTATAGTGGGTGACACTAAGCAGGCGATATATGGCTTTAGAGATACAGACTATGAGATCATGAATGCCCTCACAAAAGGTAATCCCTTTGCTTCAGTTGCAGACTATTGCGTTACGGGTCTTGATAAAAACTATCGCAGTGGTGAGGTAATACTCAAGTATGCAAAGGTGGTCTTTGATACCGCTAAAGAGAATAAGGACAACGGATATGACCAATACCATGACAGTGGTCTTTATGACTGGAAGGTAGAGGTAGAGGATAGTAAGAGGGATAAGGGCTATGTGGAGGCAAAGATAATAGAGGTCTCTTCTGATAATGAGATACCACCAGAGAAGGAGGAGGTCTTAAAGACAATAGATGACTTGACCGATAGGGGCTATAACCTCAGAGAGATTGCCCTAATTGCCCATAAAAATGATCACATCATTGAGGCATCCTCTTGGCTCAGTGAGGCAAACATACCCTTTGTGTCCTTCAGTAGCCTTGACATAAGGAGGCGTAAGGTGGTCAGAGAGGTGCTACATCTGTTAAGGTTTCTTGATAGCCCTGCTGACAATCTATCCTTTAGCCTCTTTCTAAGGGGAGACATCTTTGGGTCTCTAAACACTGGAGTCAGTGTGGAGGACTTTCTGTTTAATAACAAGACCCAGCCCTTTTTATACAAGTCTTTTCAGGGAGTCTATGGGGATATATGGGAAGGGTACTTTGAGGGGCCCTTTAACAGGGTTGGCTATCTACCAATATATGAGCTCCTGTGCAGCATCATAAGGACCTTTAAGATTAATGAATACTTTGACCAAGAGGCAGGTGCCTTAGCAAGGCTCCTTGAGATAGTCAAAGACCTTGAATCTGAGGGTAAGAACTCTCTAAGGGAGTTTCTTGAGTTTATCAACCTTCAGGACGAAGACGAAGGAGACACAAATACTATTTTTGAACTACCCATCCCTGCGAATGTCAATGCTATAAGGCTCATGACAGTCCACAAGGCAAAGGGCCTCGGCTTTCCAGCAGTGATATACCTTGTCTATCCACAAAGAAAGAGCACAAGTGCACTCAAGATCTATGAGACCGAAGAGGGACTTAAGGCACTAAGGATAACAAAAGACGCCAAAAGTGACAGACTTCAAGAGATACTCAGCCGCATAAACAAAAAGGACAAGATAAATGACCTCAATAGTTTCTATGTGGGACTCACAAGGGCTATGGATGAGCTCTATTTATTTGGCATAAGCTACGAAAATAAAAGGGGTAGCACCCAAAGACAAATAGAGAATGTATCCGGTGGAGAGGATGACCAACCACAGGGAGGTCTTAAAAAAGGGTTCCCCGTTGACCTTATAGTTGAAGGCAGGTGGGGTAATAAGGTTTCAAGGATTACTGGCAGCCAAGAGACAAATACCGAAGGTGTAAGGCTTACATTTACAGAATGGAAGACTGAAGACACGAGGCACGAGCTTGCCTATGAAGAAAAGAAGAGGGGTGAGGCAATACACCAGGTCCTATCAAGGATTGAAAACCTAACCAATAAGTCTGAAGACGAGATAAAGACACTACTTACAGAGGCGATCCGATACACAAAGACCCGCTATCCCGAGATTGATCAAAATGGGCTCTACCTTCAATTAATGAGATTCATGACTCATGAAAAGGTAAGACCATTTTTTGAGGCTAAAGACATGCAGGTCTATACAGAGAGGGAGTTTATAGACAGTACAGGGCAGCTACTAAGGATAGACCGCTTATTAATAGGCAAGGACATGATACAGGTGATTGACCTCAAGACAGGTCAGAGGGATGAAGGCTATGGTAGGCAGATAAGTCGCTACCTATCAACCCTAAAGGAGATATACCCTGACAAGGATATTAAGGGCTATATCCTTTATGTTGACCTAAAAGAGGTTGTGGAGATAAAGGGTTGAAAGGGCCATTACAATATAAGATAGTTGCCCCAGGCAGAGACCTTATTGATGAGGTCGTGTCCCTATTAAAGCCCACTAAAACAAACAAGGACCTCTCGGAGTGGTTTGTAGTATTTGCAGGTAAGAGACCTGGATATTTTCTGATGGACCGATTAGGTAAGTCCATTAACAGTGCCTTTATCCCGCCTGTGGTCTTGTCCATTGATGAGTTTGTTGACTACTGCTACGAGCAGAAGTTAAGGCAAATAGAGAGGAAGATTGACCCCCTTTCTGCCTGCAAGATACTTTTAGACCTTACAAAGGGGCACTTTCAGGGCAAGTCCCTCAAGGACTTTATTCCCCTTGGGCTAAAACTCTTTAATGCCCTTGAGGAACTCAAGATAGAGGGCATTACCTATGAAATGCTCAAGACTCAAGGCTTCACCTTCTATAAATCACCTTCCTCTGAAGGCACAATTCTCAATGCCGAACTTTATAAGGGCTTTTATGAAAAGGTATTGGAAATGGGCTACTCTACCCGTTCAATGAGATATAGCCTTTTGGCAGAAGGGGGTTTTGACTTAGGCACCTTTAAAGGACTCATCTTTGCTGGCTTCTTTGCCCTTACAAAGAGCGAGAGACGGCTTTTTGAGCGGTTTTATAACCACAGCAAGGTGTGGTTTATCTATCAAGATGGCTCAGCATGTGACTACATACTTAAGGGTGAATATAATCCACCCCCCCTTTCTACTCACAAGACAACCATCTACGAATGCCCAGACAGTCACTCACAGGTATTTAAGCTTGTAGAGATGCTAAAGAAAGACTATGAAAATAGGGCAAATGGGGAGACCTTCTTGATAATTGCCCCATCCTCTGATGTGGTCATACCACTTATAAACACCCTTGACCTTGACCCAAAGGACTACAACATCTCCATCGGCTATCCCTTAATAAAGACGCCCATTTATAGCTTCATAAGGTCGCTCTTTGATCTCCTTAAATCGCTGCAAGGAAAGAGTGTCTATATCCCCGATTATCTTAACTTTGTGCTCCATCCGTACACAAAAAACATCACCAAAAATGGCAATGCAGAGCTCACCAGAAGGGCATTTCACGCCATAGAGGAGGCATTAAGTGAGGACAGGTTTAAAAACACCATAAGCCTTGATGACATAGAGTCACACCCCTGCTTAGAAGACATAAAAGAGGAGGGTATTCGTGAACTTATAAAAGAGATACACAAAAACACCATCCATGCCTTAAGTGGTATTAAAGACATAGGAGACCTTGCCCAAAGACTAAAGGGCCTTGTAGAGTATATCTATAAAAACAGCACTGCCAAGAGACACATACTCTTTTTCCCCTACTGTGAGTATCTCCTTGATGCACTAACTGAACTCCAGAGCTCCCTCATTGCCAATGAGGCATTCAATAACCAGATTGAGTATGCCGAGTTTTTTGAGAAATTTATCTCCCTTTATCATGTGCCATTTAAAGGCACGCCTATTAAGGACCTTCAGGTGCTTGGCTTCTTAGAGGCAAGAAACCTCAAGTTTGATACCCTCTACATCCTTAACCTCAATGAGGGCATCTTGCCTGATACGGACCGACAGGACACAATCCTACCCTTTGAAGTAAGGCTCTCCTTAGGACTGCCTACTTATAGGGACCGAGACAGGCTCATTGACTATCATTTAAGGACGATCATAGGAAATGCCAAAAAGACAGTCCTCTTTTATGTAGAGGACAGTAAAAGGGAAAGGAGCAGGTTCATTGAGAGACTTTTATGGGAGAGGCAGAGGCAAGAAGGTTCACTAACCATAGACTATATCAAGCCCTTAGGCTACAGCTTTACCCTTAAGCCCTACAGGCCTGTGGAGATCAAAAAGACTGAAGGTGTTATGCATTACCTCAAAGACTTTACCTACTCTGCCACGGCGATTGATGACTACTACCACTGTCCATTGATGTTTTATTATAAACATGTCCTTTTACCCAGAGAAAAAGAGGCTATAGAGGAGGGCTTAGAGGGTAGGGATATAGGTACCATTGTCCATCAGATATTGAAGGAGTACTTTAGTGGAAATCATATAGACTACGAGGCTGTGAGATTTCAAGGTGTCACCGACCAGGTCTTCAAAAGACTCTTTGGAGATCACCTAAAAGGCCAGGTGCTAATCTTGAGGCATCAGGTAATGAAGCGGTTAAGCGAATTTATAAAGGGATACAAAAATATAACAGGCTCTACTAACATATCCATCCTTGCCTTAGAAGAAAAATACGAGCATAGGGTTAATATAAACGGCATTGGCTTTATAAATATCAAAGGCACTATAGACAGGCTTGAAGAGAGAGAAGATAAGGAGATATTCATCGTTGACTACAAGACCTCCTCAGATAGGGGACGATATGAGGTACGGTTCAATAGGTTTGACCCTAATAGTAGAGACACATGGAAGAGGGCATTTAAGGGTGTACAACTTGTCTTTTACA
>Ga0308419_1000331_pt1 | contig 35833 bp, 35 predicted proteins | sample HotsprSampleMS50_FD_203674 | JGI IMG/M metagenome (GOLD analysis project Ga0308419, IMG submission 203674) | Hot spring phototrophic mat microbial communities from Mushroom Spring, Yellowstone National Park, Wyoming, United States - 20090730_MS50 ... | reverse complement strand
CGCCCGCTTTGTTGCATGCGCCATCATGATGTAGGGCACGGCTCCGGCGTGCCCACGGTCGTGCCGGGTGTACTACACGCGGAGACGCCACCCACGCGCGCCCCTGCGCCCCGGAGGGGCGCGCTCCCAGGTTCGCCCGCTTTGTTGCATGCGCCATCATGATGTAGGGCACGGCTCCGGCGTGCCCACGGTCGTGCCGGGTGTACTGCACGCGGAGATGCCACCCACGCCCGCCCCCAGGTTCGCCCGCTTTGTTGCATGCGCCATCATGATGTAGGGCACGGCTCCGGCGTGCCCACGGTCGTGCCGGGTGTACTGCACGCGGAGACGCCACCCACGCCCGCCCCCAGGTTCGCCCGCTTTGTTGCATGCGCCATCATGATGTAGGGCACGGCTCCGGCGTGCCCACGGTCGTGCCGGGTGTACTGCACGCGGAGACGCCACCCACGCCCGCGCCCGCGCCCCGGAGGGGCGCGCTCCACCGCGCTCGCTCCTCACTGCATGCTGGTCTATGGTATAATTTGCACAGAATATCCGCTCGGGTTGTCGGATAGGGTATGCTGCGAGGAACGTTCCATGTTGCGTCGGTCGCATCTGTTGCGTCTGTGTTCATGCCTGTTCGTGATACCATTGTTGTGTACTGCTTGCACAAGGGTTGCTTCACCACTACCACCACCTGCTACACCACGTAGCACGCCTGCTTCCCGATCAGTAACACCGACGATCACCCCAACCTCGGTTGCGCTGGAGGCCACGTTACGTGATGAGGACGGTGGCTTTAGCCTGAACTATCCGCGTAACTGGTATACCCGTGAATTAACCGGGACGTGGGCACTGGCACCCAGCGAGGCGGCTTTGAACGCTGAAACCGTCACATCCGAAATGGTCGTGTTTATTGACTCCACGGCGGTGAAGGATATTGTCGATCAACATGGGGAACAGGTGGTAGCCGATGCCCGATCGTTCTTTGATTTTATTAGTGCCAGGCCGCGTGCCGAAGGTTTCTTCTTGAGCGAACCGATTTCGATTACGGTTGATGAGACGCCTGGGGTACTGGCTGATCTGCGCGCCGATGGTGGTGTGGGGCAACTGGTGACGTTTCTCGGCCCATCGCATGCAGTGCGGGTACTGGCGCAGTCGTTACCGGATACCTGGGTAGACCAGAAACCCATTCTGACGGCGATGATCGACAGTCTCTCCTTTTTTGAACCGGTACCGGCCACCACACCGGTCATTGTTGAACAGGCACTGCAACCGGTACGTATTACCAACGGGCCAGAGGGCTTTGTGCTGCGCATTGGTGGTAACACCGGGCCACGTGGGGGACGGTTTGCTTCTGCCCGTGGGCTGGCGGTTGGCAATGACGGCACGATCTATCTGGCCGAGAGCAGTCGGGGTATCTGGGCCTTTGCGCCCGATGGAACCCTGGTGCGCACTTTTGGGAAAGAGGACGTGCTGGATGCCTACGATATTGCCATTAATCAGGAAGGCGATTTGTTTGTGGCCGACTATGGCCGGAATGCGATTGCCCGCTTCCAGGCAGATGGCACCTTTGTCGGTCGGTGGGGTACCTCTGGTAATGAACCGGGCCACTTCGGGCTATCAGCACCGCAACGGATTGCTGTGGGGCCTGATGGTAGCATCTATGCCCTTGACAGCCGGATGACTGCAGATGGGACTGGCGTTGTCAGCAGTGTGGTGCGGTTCAACAGTGCCGATGGCAGCCTGATTGAACGCATTGACCTACCATCTGGCTCAACACCAAACGACCTGGCCGTTGATGCACAAGGCAATATCTATCTGGCCGAGCCGTTTCGCAAGACGATTGTCAAGCTCAACAGTGCTGGCCAGGAGATAGCCCGTCTGGGAGAGATGGTCATTCCAGAAGGGATGACACCGGGCACATTGACGCTTGATCCCCAGGGGAACATTTTCATTGCGACCTGGGATCGCGGGATTGTACAACTGGCTCCAAATGGCAGGCTCCTGGCACGTGGCGGAGCCGTCGCCAGTCCTGATACAACTCCCGAAGCAGGACAGTTCAGTTTGCCAAACGGAATTGCTGTTGATCCACAGGGGAACATCTGGATTAGCGATAATAGCGGTGAATACAGCGCGATCACTGTCTTGCAACTGGTTGTCGATCCAGCAGCACAGGCCGCTGCCGAAACTGCTGCTGAAACCGATACAGAACCGGGCGAGGAACCCGCCGAGGCCACACCGATACCCGCCGAGGAATTGCTGCGACAGTGGGCCACACGAGCTACCGCCAGCAGCGCCTATGATGGATACGAAGCAGCCAATGCCACCGGGCCGCCTGATGTCGAGGGTTGTCAAAACAGCACCAATGCATGGGCGGCTGCCGCGCCCGATACGCTCGAAACATTAGAACTGCGGTTTGATACACCTGTGTTTGCGACCGAAGTAAGCATTCACCAGAGCCACCAGCCTGGCTTTATCACCAATGTGCAACTGATTGACGACCAGGGTAAGCTGACCAGCGTCTATCGCGCTCAGGCCGGGTTGCAAGCGGAATGCCCAGCCATCCTGCATGTCAGTTTTGATCGCACAGCACAACTCATTGTCGGCATAAAGCTAACGATTGACCAGCGCGGCGACATCAACTGGACTGAGATAGACGCAGTGGAACTGGTTGGGATACCATGAATGCACGCCGCAAAAACTACCCTGGTAGGGCAGTACTCTCTGCATTGCGACGCTTACGCGCTGGCTTATACTGCACCGGTTTGATCATGCGGACACTCAAGAACAGGAACAGCAGCGTCAGCAGACATGCCAGCAGCGTATAGGCCAGCCAGGGCGAAGGTAAGAGCAGATTGAGTTGACCTGATTCAAACCTGAAATAGAAAGGATTTTCGCCCTGTCCAAGCAGCACTTCGGTCAGGCCCAGGGCAATAAAGGGATGCAAGGAGAGCAATGTTCCCATAGTATACACGAAGATCACCGACTCGGTCGGGTCGTTTCCCCCACGAGCATTGGCCACAATAACCCCGGTAATGACAAAGATGAAGGGAATACCCAGCAGGGAAAGAATGATCATCCCTTGTGCCATTACTGTGGCCCCCAATGTGGTGCGCATCACTGTTGACCAGAACAGCCCTACCGTGGCATACAGAATGGCGGTCATGATCAGACCGATCATCGCAATGATCAGTTCCATGCCACTCACACCACCAAACAAAAAGGCTAATCCAGCGAGGGGCAACACAGCCAGTACCAGCAGGAAGGCAAAGGCTAACGCAGATATGAGCTTACCGATCGCGATCTGCCATGGCGAAAGCAAAGTGGTGATCAGCAGATCATAAGTCTGACGTTCTTTCTCGCCCGCAATGCTTCCCGCAGTAAGGGAAGGGGTGATAATACAGACCTGCACCAGCGCGGAGGTCATGACGGTTAAAAAAATCGCTTTGCCAATACGTCGGCCAGCTTCAAAGTCATTCTGGTTGAACGAGAAGCTGCTCGCAAAGGCCAGATAGATCAGCAGCGTAATAATGCCCGTGAGCGATAGATAGATCGTGAGGATAATCATAGCGCGGGCACCACGAATACGCCCACGCAGCTCACTGATCATAACAGGATTGGCAGGTATCTTCATGCGATCTCCGAGCGCAAAAACTCTCGAATGTACTGAATCGCCAGTTCAGGCCGCTCATGCTGCACCCGGTACGAACACCGGGTGATAGAGGGCATATATCGCTACAGATCTTTATGGGTCGTAATCCAGATAGCATGAATCAGACCGGGAATATAGCCAAGCAGGGTTAGAAAAATATTGGCTTGAAAGTGAATGCCTCGGCCATGGCGTAACAACACGGCCATTGGTGGAATAAAGACTATAGCAACTGATTTACGCCCCAGCATATACGTAACTTCCTTTTGTACAATGATCATCTATCACACTTGTCTGCATTATACCCCATCTGTCCCAAACATGTTGTGAAACCTGGTGTCCCGGCTTGATCCCGGTTCTGGCTCCATCCGGGTTGAAACCTGGATCCTCCGGTTACAATAGCAACAGGCTTGCTATAGCAGCTACGCCTGGTATGACAAGGAGTAAGCAATTTATGGATTACATCGAGAACCGCACGTTTGATGAGATACAGATCGGTGATACTGCCAGCCTGGAGCGGACACTGACACGCAAAGATATTGACCTGTTCGCAGTGATGTCGGGCGATGTGAACCCGGCCCACGTCGATGAGGAGTTTGCCAGAAGTGATATTTTCAAGGAGCTTATCGCCCATGGTATGTGGGGTGGGGCGTTAATCTCAACCCTGCTGGGCACTAAACTGCCTGGCCCCGGCACAATCTATCTCGGACAGACATTGCGCTTTCGGCGCCCGGTCACGTTGGGCGACAAAATAACGGTTTCGGTGAGAGCGACAGCGAAGGAAGAACAAAAGCGGCGCGTGACGTTTGATTGCCAGTGTGTCAACCAGCATGGTGAGATCGTCATTAGCGGTATGGCGGAGGTGATGGCACCTGGTGAGAAAATCAAGCGGCCCCGCGTGATCATGCCCGATATTCAGTTCCAGAATCACGGGCAAAAACACCGGGAGCTTATTGCCAGTACTGAAGGTCTCGAACCGGTGCGCACGGCGGTGATCTATCCGGTGGGCAAGCATTCCTTGCTTGGGGCGATCGATGCAGCACAGGCGAATCTGATCCATCCGGTACTGATCGGGCCAGCCGAGAAAATGCGTAGTGTTGCCCACTCGGAAGGATTAGATATTGCATCATTTGAACTCATTGATGTAGCACAGAGCCAGCAGGCCGCTGCTTATGGCGTTGATATGGCGCAGGCGGGCAAGGTCGAGGCCCTGCTGGCGGGGACGCTGCCTGCCGAGGAGTTGATGCAAAGAGTCACTGCCCGTGAGAGTGGCCTGACCACCGAGCGCCGTATGAGTCACGTCTTTGCAATAGATGTCTCCAGCTATCCACGTCTGATGTTTATCACTGATGCCGGGATCAACATCTATCCAGGCCTGGAAGAAAAACGTGATATTGTGCAGAACGCCATTGATCTGGCGCAAACCCTGGGGATTATGGTGCCGAAAGTGGCTATTCTTTCCAGCGTCGAGCGTGTCAAGTCACGGATTCGCTCGACACTGGAGGCAGCTGCGCTGTGCAAGATGGTGGATCGTGGCCAGATTACGGGCGGCGTGGTTGATGGGCCGCTCGGCTTTGATAGCGCCGTATCTGAAGACGCTGCCCGTATCAAAGGTATTGTCTCACCAGTGGCCGGGCAGGCCGACATTCTAGTTGTCCCTGACCTGGAGTCTGGGACGATGCTGGTGAAACAGCAAGAATATATGGCCGAAGCCCGTTCAGCGGGAGTGGTGATTGGTGCCCGCGTACCGATTGCGCTGACGTATCGCTCTTCACACCCGCTGGGCATCATGGCCTCCTGTGCGCTGGCATTGCTCCTGGCTCGCCGCGAGCAACCTCCCCACACTGAAATAGGTATAGAGGAGTTATTGATTCATTAATCGGACGTACGCGATGGGTAATGACATGGTATACCATGACGGGGCATCCGTCCACCTGTTGATCGGAATTGATGGGAGTACTCGCAGGTACGGCCCCTCACGGCGTACCTCCTATCCGCCCGGCATGAAAAAACGGTATTCGTGAAAACATCCTGCGTTCACCGTTCTTGTTGGCAGGAGCAGTCACTGATACCTGAATCCACCACCAGATTGGCACGCCTGGGGCGGTCGGACGGCTATCAAGTTCTATGATGGAAAAGGAGCAACATATGAAAGACAAACAACCGCTGTCGATATGGTCACCGTTTCAGCAATATACCGAAACATTTTTGAATAATCCCTGGACAAACTGGTACCGCTTTTTCAACCCGATGACCAGCATCCAACGTACCTTGAACGCCCAGTTTTTTCCGGTGCATGTCAACTGGCGTAACTATGAAGACGCAGGTGTTGAGGCACACGTCCTGAGCGAAGTTGGCAGTTATGGCAAGCAACTCAGCATTATTTTGAGTGTCCTTGATGTATTGCTGGCACGGCTTGACCGCTCGGATTTGATGCCTCGCGAGCGGTTGTGCCTGGATCGATTTTATGAATTGCGGCAACAGGTGAACGCAGCGATTACCGACTATCGTGGCTCACGTCAGCAGGATATGGTACGCAGTGATTTCGATCGGTTTGTTGCCGATTTGCGCCTGCTGGAGCGCACCGACCCGGAGACCTATCGTATATACGTCAACCGTCTCCAACAGGTCTTTGCGTTCGATCCAGTAGCAGCGGATGGCAATGGCTTCCAGGTTTGATCGTTAGCATAGCCAGGTTGGGACACACAATCTGGACGCGAGAGAGGTATAGGGGGCGGATACCCCGCCCCTACGGGTTCACGATCTGGCCGTTGACGCACCCGCATCGTCAGCATCGAGGGCCAGCTTGTAGAGCGCCAGCCCAATCAGCGCCGGATCGTGGCGAATCGTATCCTGCTTGTTCCACAATTCACGCTTGCCACCGGTCATTTCGGCATAGTCCTGCACCAGCGTGCGTATCCCCTGAGCGGCTATGTCGGCCAGCTCTGCATCGGTTGGCTGAAGCAAGTGAATGCCCTCGACAGCATACTGCGCCAGCAATTCCAGATCCAGCACCTCACTGCGGTTGACCAGCACTGTGTTCAGCACGCCTGATCCCAGCAGTTCTGTCACACGTTGCACATGATCGATCACCCGATAGTGATCGGTCTGACCAGGCTGGGTGGTGGTGTTGCAGACAAAAACCACCTCAGCCCGCGTCTGACGTAGTGCCGTGACCAGGCCGTCGAACAACAGCGTTGCCAGCACCGAGGTAAACAGGCTGCCTGGCCCGATGACGACCATATCAGCCTGAGCCAGCGCTTCCAACACAGGCGGATAGGTCGGCGCCGATGGATCGGCCAGAAACAGACGGCGAATAGGGGCTTTGTGCAGCCCCCGTACCTCCAGTTCGTTCTGCATCACGCGGCCATCTTCTAGTTCGGCACACAGGTGGGTATTGGCGGTAGAAATGGGTAACACCCGTGCTGTGCAACCGATCAGCGTCGCGGTCGTTGCCACAGCCCCCGCGAAGTCGCCGGTCATTTGTGTCAGCGCCGCCAGCAAGAGATTGCCAAAGGCCATGCCATCTAGTGCAGGAAAGGTGGCGGAACGCAGGCGATATTCGAGCAAGCGCGGCAGCAAGGCCTCCGGGTCATGTGCCAGGGCGGTCAGCGTGTTGCGCAGATCACCCGGTGCCGGTATGTCGGCCAGCGTCCGTGCCACACCTGTACTGCGCCCGGTATCGGTCACCGCCACCACCGCCGTCAGATCGGCAAAATAGGGCCGCGCACCCAGCAGCACCTGGCTCGCGCCCCGCCCGCCACCGAGAACCACAAGCTTTTTATCCGTCGCCGGTAGCGCGGTTTTTGTCTCATCTGTTATCATGTTCTCTCAACAGTTGTTCATACAGATCCAGCGTCTGCCGCGCCACTACAGGCCAGGCAAAGGTACTGGTGACAATCCGGGCACTCTCGGCACCCCAGGTGGGCCAGGACGTCCGTTGTGCCAGCGCCAGGCACAACTTCGCCGCCAGGTCATTAACGTCACCGGGACGCACCAGGTAGCCGTTGCGCCCATCAAAGACCTTGTCAGGAATTCCACCGACTGCACTGGCAACCACCGGACGGCGATGGATCATGCCTTCCAGCGTCACCAGGGATGAGCCTTCATAGAGCGTTGGATGCACTACCAGGTCAACCTCGTTGTAAAGGCTATGCAACTCGGCCTCGTGCAGGCGTCCCACAAAGATAACATGCTGGGTCAATCCGGCCTTGGCTACCTGGCGTTGCAACGCCTGCTCCTCGCTCCCGCGACCCACCAGCAGCCAGCGCCAGGTGGCGGGTAGCGCGGCCTGAATCTGTGCCAGGGCCGCAATCAGCACATGGTAGCCTTTGTTGCGCTCCAGCCGACCGACACTGAGCAAGATCGGCCCGGCCCCTTCCAGGCGCAACCGCTGCCGTAACTCATAGCGCAGCTCATCGCGCACCAGTCCCAAACATTCATCCACGTCAATCGCGCTCGGGATAACCACCACCCGCGCTGGATCAACCCGCAGATAGTGCGGCAGGTCATCCTGGGTGCAGGCATCGGTCGCAATCACTCGATCGGCACAGCGATGCCCATAGGCATACAGTGGACGAAACGCCGCATAGGCCAGCCACTTACGCCAGTCAGGAGTGCGAAATTCTTCCATCCCGTGTGGATTGGCAACAAATGGCACCTGGCGCAACAGCGGGTCGCGTACACGGATGAATCCATAACCTGTCGCACACAAACCCTGACTATGCACCAGATCGACCTGTCCACGTCGGACTGCTGCGGCCGCTGCCAGACCAAGCTGCCAGGTATACCAGGGATAGTTGATCTGCCGCCCCAGAATGCCATTGGGTGGCAAGAGCGGTGTGGTGTAATCATAGCGCACAAAGACCACCGCTGCCAACCCGCTCATAATTGCACGCAACGCGGTGCGCTGGTCGGCGGTGGGTGGCGCATGCCGGGCGGTTTCTTGCACAAACAGCGTGACTGCAACCCCTAGCCGGGTCAGGTGTGTCACCAGGTGATAGACATGGCTTTCCAGACCACCAAAACCATGCAACGGATACACAATGCGCGATAGCATGGCGATGCGGATACGGCGTTTATCAGGTATGGGTATGCTCATAGCTGCTCATCATACCACAGGCCAGGCAGGTGTGTGGCTGGCATAGAATACGCGAATATCAGGAAGGATAGAGGATAGAGAAGCGAAAAACGAGCAACAGGATGATGCTACCAGACGTACCTTGTTGCTCGTTCCCGGTTGTTACATCATCAGGGAATAACCACCGTCAACAATCAGGGTCTGGCCACGGATCATATGTGCGGCTGGCGAGCAGAGAAAGGCCACCACCTGTGCCAGATCATCGGGTACCAGCATGCGCCCGGCGGGGATACGGTGCTGTACGGCATCGACCATCGCCTGACCTTGCTGCGCAAAATGCTTGAGCGCATCGGTTTCGACCAGCCCCCCGCTCACCGCGTTGACGACGATATTCTGGCTTGCCAGTTCCACCGCCAGATAGCGGGTAAGCGTTTCGAGCGCCGCTTTACTGACCCCAACCGCCACATAGTCGGGCAACACTCGCTGGCTGCCCAGGCTGCTCATGCTCACGATTGCTCCACCACCCCGTGCGGCCATGAGAGGGGCGGCCCGCTGGGCACATAACAACACCGAACGGGCATTAATGTTCAGCGTCCAATCCCACCCGCGTGTATCTTGCTCCAGTGCTGGTCGCAAAAAGCCACTGGCCGCATTACAGACCATAATATCCAGACCACCTACCTGTTCACGTATGGCATCAAAGAGCAGATCGACTTTTTGCTCGTCGCCGACATGGGCTTTGATCACCCATACCTGTCGTCCCAGATTGCGGATAGCCGTGGCGGTATCCTCGGCGGCGGTGCGGTTGCGAAAGAAGTTGACCACAATGTCAGCACCACAACGGGCCAGATGTAACGCAATGGAACGCCCGATGCCACGAGACGATCCGGTGACCAGGGCTATTTTGCCCGTCAAATCAATTTCCATAATATAGCTCCTCAGTGACTCTCGGCATGTTGCTATTGTACCGCATAGCGCCTCTATCGTTTCAGGCTGCCAATCATGGTAAAATATATAAACAGGAACACGGTAGGCGGTGCTATGGCTTAGAGCAAGCCTCGACTTGCAAGCCTCGTTGCAGTACGAATCGAGCGTGACCAGGATGATGATACAGAAGAAGAGAGGATCATTATGACACAGCCGGATACCGCGTTAGCCTTTCCGACTCTGCGCGGGCATAAATATGCGAATCTTACGACCTTTCGCAAAACGGGCAAAGCCGTCGTCACGCCCATCTGGTTTGCCGAAGAAAACGGCAAATTGTATGTTATGACCGAGCGTAACGCAGGCAAGACCAAACGTATCCGCAACAACCCGCAAGTACAACTTGCGCCCTGCACAGCGCGAGGCAAACCGTTGGGACCAGAGGTACCCGCCGTGGCACGTATTCTGTCGGCTGCCGAAGGCGAAGTGGCGAATCAGGCCCTGGATCGCAAATATGGCTGGATCAAAAAGGGCTTTGAGTTCTTTCTTAAACTACGACGTGGAACCGCAGAGCGAGTCTTTCTAGAGATCACGCCACCTGATGTCGTGTAGCAGCAATGGAACGTTGCCCGGGGTCTGGTGCCGACTTTTCACGTCGGCACCAGGAAGGTTACTTCGGCACCAGTAGCATCAGCGATGCCCATAGCCGCAGATGCATACGAGATGTACAACCTGTCCTTATGCCCGTGCTCGCAACGCTTCCAGATCTTCCAGCACCGGGGCGGCACCTTCCTCCAGCTCTACCGTCACATCTTGCCAGACACGTTCGACGTTTTCTCGGTTGATCACGATCCGTTCCAGGCCACGGCCAATAATCTGGTCACCGTTGGGAATAAATACTCGCGCTGCATCCTGGGCCCGCGTCTTTGGCAACTGCTCGACCGCTGTGCGAAAATTGGGGTTTTCTTCAAAAAACGCCTGCATTTTTGGATCATTGACCGCGCTAATCCGTACCGGCATGTAGCCCGTACTCTGCGACCAGGTAATCGTGCCATCGGTACTGGTCGCAAAAGCAATAAACGCCATCGCCGCCTGCTGCTTTTCTGCCGAGGCACCCGCCGGAATTGCCAGGCCCGCCCCGCCTGTAGGACAGCCGAAGGTGCGTTCTTCAGGCAAGAAGCCCACCCCAACCGCAAATGGCGCATTGCGCTGAATGCCTGCCAGAGCACCGGTGGACGCCATCATACTTACCGCCTGACCGCCAATAAACTCGCGGTTGATGTCGGTGGAGTGCATCGCCCAGCCATAATTGTTCACTGTATCGCTAAAGAACTGCGCCGCACGGATACTATCCGGCTCATTCAGCGTAATCTCAAACTCTGGCGTTGAATACCGGCCACCAAATTGCCAGATCACACCCTGGAACAGCCAGGCAATATAGCTGGCTGCACCTGGATGCACATATGCTGCACGGGTCATGGTGTTACCACTCCGCTGCACCAGTTGGGGTGCCCACTCACCAAACTCGTCCCAGGTTCGGGGGGCGCGATCCGGCAACCCCACCTCGGCCCAGATGTCCTTGTTGTAGTAGAACAGAGGAGTGCTACGCGCAAACGGTATCCAGTAATGCACGCCATCCCGCACACCTTCGTTGAGCAACACGGGCTGATAGTCGCTAAAATCGACGCCAGCCTGTGCCGCCAGGTCATCCAGCGGCGCAATCGCCTGCGCCAGGTAGAACTTGAACCACCACACATCGGACAGCAAAATCACATCGGGGATAGCCTGTGCCTGGAGCGCTGCTGTAAACTTCTGCGCCGTGTCTTCATAGCTGCCCTGATACTGGTATTCGACCACTACATCCTGTTGTGCTGTGTTAAACGCATTGACCATGGCCTGTTCAGCCTCGCCCAGCACATCGCTAAATGAACCCCAGTAGGTGATATTGACCGTCGATCCCGTCCCACCAACTTGCGCGGGAGCCGTTGTCGCACCATCGGGAGGTACGGGCGTGCTCGTGTCCTGCGCAGCTGGAGTAGCGCCACCACCACAGGCTGCCAGTAACGCCACACCACTCCCGGCTGCCAGCCCCCGCAAGAATTCTCGCCGGGTGATCTGTTTGTCCATTTGAGTTCCGCTTCCTTTCTCTACGCTCTCTACCCTGCACACGAAGACTCACTATCCTTTCACCGCCCCGCTTGCAATGCCTTCAACGATGTAGCGCTGAGCCCAGAGGAAAATCAGCAGCATCGGCAGCATCACAAACAATGTACCAGCCATCACTACGCCCCAGTTAATCACTCCTTCCTGATCTAACAACCAGAAAATACCGATCGGCAAGACGCGCATATCGGCGGTATTGGTTATAATCAGCGGCCAAAGAAAATCATTCCACTTATCTACCAGGGCCAGGAGGGTCATTGTCACTACGGCCGGTTGCGACATAGGCAGCACCACACTCCAGAGGATGCGTACATGACCGGCACCATCAACCCGCGCTGCTTCCAGTACCTCTTGTGGGAGCGTGCGAAAATACTGCCGCAGCAAGAATGTACCGTAGGCGACGGCTGCGCCGGGGATAATGATTCCCTGGTAGGTGTTAATCCACCCCAGGCGAGCAACGGTTATATAGTTGGGAATAATGGTGATCTCGCGCGGTACCATCAGGGCTGCCAGCAAGAACAGAAAAACCAGATTCTTGCGTGGGAAGCGTAGAAAAACCAGTGCATAGGCCGAGAAAACGGCAAAGACCACCTTGATTGCCGTGGAACTGGTGGTGGTAATCAAGCTGTTGATGTAGTAGCGCCCGAAGGGGGCCGCATTCCATGCACGCATATAGTTTGCCAGGGTTGGCGCTTCAGGCCACCAGGTGGGCGGAATTGTATAGATTTCACGCGACTCTTTGAATGAGGCGACGACCGTCCAATATACCGGCATCCCAATCATCAGCACCACGAAAGCCATGGCAAGATACCCGGCCACCTGCCACAGCAACGAGCGCCTGCGCCAGCTAGCCATGGTGGTCTGGGGTCGGACAATCACAACATCATCCGTCAAAGCCATCGTGTCTCCTCGTTCCGCATACATTGGCCGCTTCAAGTTGTCCAATAACTATTCGTAATGCACCCGTCGCTCCAGGAAGCGAATCTGAAAAACGGTTAAAATCAACATCAACAAAAATAATATCACCGCCACCACTCCAGCCCGGCCAGCATTAAAGGCCACAAACCCCAGTTCGTACAGGTGGAAAATCAAGGTGTTGGTGGCATTGACCGGGCCGCCGTTGGTCATAACCTTGATAATGTCGAACGCCTGAAAACAGGCCAGAATACTTGTGACTGACAGGAAAAACAGAACGGGCGAGAGGCCCGGTAACGTCACATGCCAGAAGCGCGCCCAGACACTGGCCCCATCGACACGTGCCGCTTCATACAATTCACGTGGAATACTCTGGAGTCCTGCCAGGAAAATCACCACCGAATAGCCCAGGTTTTTCCATACATAGACAATAATCAGCGCGGACATAGCCCAGGCCGGATCAAGTAACCAGTTGGGTGAACGTATGCCAATCAAGCCCAGAATCTCACTGAGAAGCCCGTAGCGTGGATCAAAAATATACACCCACACCACGCCAATCGCTGCGCCGGAGAGAATGACCGGTGAGAAGACAATCGCCCGCACCCCATTCCGCCCACGCAACGGCTGATTGATCAGCAGTGCCAGCCCCAATCCGATCAATAATGTCAGGCCCACCGAGGCAACGGTAAAAACCACCGTATTCATAAAGATCTGGTGAAACTGCACATCGCCCAGAACGCGCCTATAATTCGCCAACCCGACCCAGCGCTTCTCCGGGCGGATAAAGTTCCAACTGACGAAACTGAGATAGGCGTTATACACAAGCGGCCAGTAGGTAAAAATGGCGAAGAGCAAGACGTTGGGGCCGAGGAAAACGAGAAACAAGAAACGTTCACGCCATTCGCTGCGTGAAACCGGTTTTGTGCGCAGCGGTGCCTGAACTGCCATAACGCTCCATGGGTAAACAGGGATATGCAGACTACTCTACCGTATCAATAGAGTAGGACATACAACCAATCAAGCGCAGCACGAACGTGGCACGCTCGGTTGAGCATTCTCTCTCTTTGTGCGCTGATTGTTTCCTAAAACTGGCACACACTGTAGGTGATCTAGATTAACAAATCTTAAAGCGTGTTTTAAGAAATCTTTAACATAACGTAAAGTCACAATGTACGAGGCAGGTACCCAGGTTGCGGTTTCAACGATTTGACAACCGGTTCCCACCGTGGTAAGCTCTGCGGGCACCAAAAAATGCAACTCGTTAGCGTGTACTATCCCGGATGATAGTCTATCGCCGATATTTGTGCCCTTTCGCGCTCCGGCTGGCGTTGAAAGCTCTGTTGTCATCAATACAAAACAATAAGGAGGTCCTCGTATGACCTTGCGCCATGTTATGCGCCGTGCGTTGATCGTGCCGGCTCTGGTCATTATCTGGAATGGCGTTCTGCTGCTGGCGGTCTTTGGCCCGCCGCCCACCCCTGTCCTGGCTCGTGCTCCACAACTCTGGCTGCCCACTCCAATCGGTGAACGCTGGCAGATCACACAAGGATTCCAATGCGGCTCGCATGTTGGTACCCAGGCCCGCTCGCTCGATCTGGTGAATCTCGATGGCCCCACGACCGGCGCACCTATCCGTGCGGCCGCCGATGGCACCACATTTGTCTGGCAAGGCAGTACCGGCACGCTGATCATTGCCCACGGCCATGGCTACTACACCATGTACACCCACTTGCAACAGGTGATTACCACCCGGCGTGGTCTGGCTGTGCGCCAGGGTGATGTTATCGGGCGTGCGGGTAGCGTTGGCACCAGTATGCCCCATCTGCACTTTACGTTCTTCTATGCTCCCGATCCGAGCGCCTACAATCGCACCTCACTGGAGTTGAATTTTGCCGACGGTTATAGCCTGCGTGATAAGACGGGCTGTAACCAGCATCGCGGTACCGTTCTGGTCGCCCGCGCTGAACCGGACACGATCCCGCCCGAAGTACATTTCCAGAGCAACGCCGAACCGGGTACCTGGTATTGTGAAGACCAGCGGATCGATTTCACGATCACGGATAACCGGCGGGTGCGAGGCTTTCGTCAGACGTTGAACCGTGATCCAGGTGGCGATGATCCCGAATTTGAAGGCGATACTGGCTACGTGCAGTTGAGCTGGGAGGGTGATGGGATGCATACCCTGTATGTACGTGCCTGGGATTATAACAACCTGCAGACCCTGGCGACGTTCGGGCCGATTGGTCTCGATACGACGCCACCTGCGTTTGAAGCGCCGACGGTCGTACCAGCGCGAACCTACCCGGCTGGCACGGCGCTGAACCTGTCCTGGAATCCGGCCGATGATGGTGAGGGGTCAGGAATTGCGGGCTATAAGCTCTATCTAGGAACAGACCGTGAGGGTACGTCGGACTGGTTCAGCGAAAAACCGGCCGTCAAGGTGCCGGGCATGGCACCGGGACGTTATGTGCTACGGGCGCAGGCACTCGATAAAGCCTGTCATACCAGTGAGTGGATCACGCTGCAAGAGCTGATCGTGACTGCCGAGGAGCCTGCAAGCACACCGCTGGCATCTTCATCACCAACGGTAGAAGCTGAAGCACGTGGATCGGTGAAAGGCGGTACAACGCAGACAGAGCAGCCTTGATAGAACAGGCCGCTGGCAATAGTCCCCACTTTCGTCAGGGTGGACGAACATGATTCGGGCAGGATTCTGCCCTGTAGGACAGGGCAGAGGCAGGCTCCAGGCCTATCTTTGCCCTGTGCCCTGCCCCAATGACCTGGATATCACGCCGGGAGGGTCACCCGATGGTTTCCTCTATGCTGCATTCCAACGCGATTCGTTCCAGGAATCTGCACCTGAGAGGGATGACCTGGTGGGTCTACCGATGTATTATGCCGACGATAATAGAGTTTGCAATAACGACTCACGCGCTGGTTGTGGTACATCTTTCAGACGTTCTTCCAGCAACCATAACTCCTCAATGTTACCCAGTGCCTGTAGCTACTGCTGTTCGCTGTGGGTTAAAGAACGGGCAAGGTGTTGCTGCAGGCGCGTGGTTAGTTCCTCCAGTGCCAGCTTGAAGCGCCCATCCATCGACATAGCGGCCAGTTTGGTCGACAACTCTTCGGCATTCTGGGCATAAAAAACGATCATCCCTAACTCTTCCAGCATCGTCAGTGTGCCACAGTTGCGAAACAAATTGCGTTCATGGGCAGTGAGCGCACGGCCCAGCCGACTCTCGGCTTCAATTTCCAGTGCCTCGCGTGCACGGCGGTACAGTACTGCATAGTGACCGGCCATAAACACCTCGTTTATCTGATCTGCTTTAGCACTGCTTGACAATACCCAGCGCAAAGCCATCATACCCTTTGACCCCTACCGTCGGCAGAATCGTTGCGACCAGACGCGGATCGGTAGCCAGCGCCGCGTTAAACTGCTGGATACCGCGCAGATCTGGATCATTGCTATCGGCTTCTAACACTGCACCGTGACGCACCACATTATCGGCCACAATCAGCGTTCCAGGGCGAGCCAGGCGTAGCGACCACTCCAGGTAGGCAGGATACGCTGCTTTGTCGGCATCAATAAACACCATGTCGAATGGCCCGGCACCCTCGGCCTCAAGTTGTGGCAGCACATCGAGCGCCGACCCCTCGCGTACCTCAACCACCGACTCCAATCCCGCAAACGCCAGATTCGCACGGGCAACCTCGGCATGCTTTGTGCTGCACTCAATGGTTACTAAACGGCCCCCAGGTGGTATAGCACGGGCCATCGCAATCGCACTATATCCACCTAACGTACCAATTTCGAGGATCTGCTGTGCCCGACAGAGTAGTGCCAGCAGATAGAGAAACTGGCTCTGACTGGGCGAGATGCTGATGCTGGGCATGTTGGCAGATTCGAGTGCCAGTCGTGCCGATTTCAGTGCGTCATCTTCGGCCATAAAGAGTGTGGCAATGTAGGTATCAACGGACGTGAAAAGTTCCTGATCCATAGCGCTTCAATTCATAGCATACTGGAACCGGCGACGATTATGTATCTGACCGGCACATATGCTGATCATATGTCGAGCGTATCATGCAATTTCGCGTAAGCCCGTATTCTTATACCAATTTGACATAGACATTCCGCATTCGTAGGGGCGCAGCAGCGGCAGATGCAGAGCGATCGACTAGGATGGGGCACCCCGCTACTGCGCCCCTCTCATCGCAAGCATATGCGGAATGTTCAGGTCAAAACGGTATTATCAGTGTACCATATGCTCTGCAAGTTCTGGTAGTACTGATAGGAGAGTTTTATTCACAGAAGGTACGCGGTGGGATCGCCCGGCCCGTCAACGGGCGGGCGACCAATTGGCGAGAGCTGCGCCTGCACGGGTGACCGAGCAGCCCGCGTCGGCAGGCTTTGTTCGAGTCGCCCAACGCTTCAGCATCCAGGCACACTATGCCTGTTCCTCACATTTCCGCTTGAGTATGCACCGGCAGTGGTACCAGGCCTGCATCCTCAAGAATCCAGTAGAGTGATGGGCCGGTAATCTGCACGCTGCGGTTGTGTTGAGCCTGAATGTCCGCGATCGCGGCCTGTGTTGCACCAGCGCGGGCAAGATTCTCGGCAGTGAACGCATCGGAGATGAGGGTATATGCGGCTTCGGTGACAAAGACATCAGGGTCGCGCTGCATTCTGGCTAGATTCTGGGGAGTCGTCGTTATCACTGCTTCAATCCAGCCCTTGACCTCGGTGGCGCTACGCTCGGTTATATCACTGGTCACGAGCTTGAGCACATGCGGTGGGACTATGATGCCTCCTTCTGGCCCACCGCTAATGGTTACTCGCATACCATTGGGTTCGACGGCACGGATGGTGTAGGACTGTACCTCGACAGCGTAGGTCTGCGCGAATTGCTCAAACGCTCCTTGCGCGAGTGGATGGCTAAAGATGACCTTGATCGGTACGATCCCCTCAGATCGTTGTCCAATCGCTTGTGACGCCGTGCGACTAAATGCAATGTAGGCTTCTACGCCCTCGGTAGATAGATAGTCATATGTGACACCGCCATATACCGCCTGGGAGCGAGTATCAAAGAAGGCATTATAGGCAATGTCGCCAGAAACATGTCGCTCAACCAGCAGCACCTGTTCCTCTTCCGCCACACCAACGTGAGGGGGCAGCAGTAGCAAAGATGCTATCAGGATGCACGTAGTCAAGCCAATAATCCAGGATATTTGGGGAAGCAATAGTTTAGGCATAAGAGATACCTTTCTCTGTATTGAGGCCTACAGCCTGCTGCTAGCACAGGAAAACAACATCGTTATTGTTAGGAATACAGAAGACACCGTGATAGTCTTTACTAATACGAATGTGATTTCCATAGATAAGGAACCGTATTTCATTGTCGTTTCCAGTCAAACATCCGGCCTTTTTAGTAAAAGTCTGCCAATTTGGCAGATTTGACCAAGACCAACCTGCATGAGCTATTCGAATGTCACCACACCCATTATCATTCGAACCATGACCATTAAAAGCATGGTAAACCATAGCTGGACGATCACTCGGCCCACCGTTCATATTCCACCAATTCGATTTGTGGTTGCTGCCATTTAACATGATCATCGCCTGCTCTTACATAGCGATTGGCATTCACTTCTATTTGACCACGATGCCAACCTGAGTCAGCTTCGCCACCGAAACGATTGTTGTGACCATACGGAATACTTACCTGCCAAGCAAGTGCTGTGGGTGTTAGCAAACTGCCAAGTAAACCGACAATAATAAATAACCAGAAGCATTTCCAATAAGAGATACTGAAAGTATCCATATATTACCTCCTTACTTCTACTTCAATTCAGACCGTTTCATAAGAAGATCGTGTGTTTCAAATATCACCCTCACATCTCGACAATCGTGTTAAGAGCAAGCAACAATACGTGCATTAATGTGAGTTATTGGCGTATTTCTAGACAATACTATAGCAATCCTGACTCAGTTGTAAACGCTGGCTTTTGTGCAAACGCTTCCTTAATGCCAGGCAAGACATTGAGAAGTTTATAACCAATTTAGGATTGCTAGATTAAAGTTGTTAAGCTATGTTGCAACAACACTCAGAGTGTAGCATACCAACATCAACGGAAGGTAAACGTTCTGTAACAGGTCGGTAACAAATGCCCAACAGTTTTGTAAACGAGATTTGCGCAACCAATGGCCAGCGCTCTTCAGAGGTTGACAGGCTGGCACCGGATGAGTATATTCCCACTGACTCTCGCAAGCCTCTGCCCCTGGTACAGCAGAGTCCCGGTTTGAGCCTGGATCGAGCGAAACCAGGCACAAGCCGGGACTCCAGGTCTTCAGCACACGATGGATGATGGCTCTATGCTACAATGTAGATCGACTATATGGTCTACCAGGAATGAGTAGTGGTATGGTATGGATACGAAAAAAGACGAGAGAAACACAGGACACCACAAGAGTAGAAAGCAGGGGAAGCATCGTCATGCCTACACAATCCATCTTGATTGTTGATGACGAGGAGGTCATGACCCAGGCGCTGACGGTCTTGTTTCAAAACGCGGGCTATGCCACGGAAGCGGTTCACTCTGGACAGGCAGCGCTCCACTATCTTGCGACCAGAAGGCCAGATTTAATGGTCTTAGATGTCATCATGCCAGATATGGATGGCTATACCGTCTGTCGTCATGTGCGGCAACATATGGACTATATTCCCATTCTGATGTTAACGGTCAAAGATCAATCGTGGGAAAAGGTACTCGGTCTGGAACTGGGTGCCGATGTGTATGTCACCAAACCGTTTGTCTACGGCGAATTGTTGGCCCAGGTCAAGGCGCTCCTACGATTCGCAACCTGCAAGCAGAACCCGGCCACCGCAGAACGGCCTCTAACCTTCGGGGCACTGACGCTGTGGGAACAGCAGTGTCGGGTGCTGATTCATGATCGGGAAATCAAGCTGGCACCCCAAGAATTCAAACTGCTGCACTTTTTGCTGCACCATCCCCAGCAAGTTTTTGGACGTACCACCCTGTTGCATCACGTCTGGGGGTACGAACAGACAGAAGATACACGCACGGTCGATGTGCATATTCAGCGATTACGAGAAAAATTAGCGCCGATGCAGGTTATCCAGACCGTGCGAGGGTTTGGGTATCAACTGGTGGATCCGCAGGATGGTCAGTAGCAGAGCAGGTTAACCCTTTCCCGCACTTGCGACACACTCCAGCGCTTTGATCCAGAATGGAGCCGCATAGTCTCTATCCAGTGATAAGATATGGTCGAGATTGCCTGATCATGGTATGCTAGTAAAGAACCAGCATCTTGCTTTGTCGGTCTACCGATATACTATGCGATCACTGTCTGCCGTTTGTGGATGGATCAGCATGATCAGTTTAATCGTCGGCAGTGAAGCGAGATGGTATCGCTGCCGGGCGTTATGATCTAATCTAAGATAGCAAGCCGATACCCCTGGTACAGTGGAGTCCCGGCTTGAGCCGGGATCGAGCGTTCCCCAGGTTAAAGCCTGGAACCAAGTCTTCACCACTGATGTAGAATTGCGCTACCAGGTCAGACTGATTTGAATTCGCGCTGAACGATGCTGGCAATCAATAGCGTGCTGATAAGGAAGGATAGTTATCACATGGGCCATGAAACGTCCGGTGTTAGCATACTGGCGCTAGGCACGGCTGTGCCGGCCTATTTTGTTGAACAGGCACCTCTGTACCATTGGATGGTGGAGGCGGTTGGGGCCGGGCCAACGCTGACGCGCTGGTTGCATCGTTTATACCACAACTCGGGCATTGAGTCACGCTATGCCTGTATCCCGGATTCATTGCATCCGCCTGGCGAATCACGGTTTGCACCGAGTCGTCCACTGGATGAGATTTATACGACGGCAGAACGTATGGCAATCTATGAGCGTGAGTCGGTGACGCTGGGCACTGCCGCCGCACAACAGGCTTTGCAAGATTATGCTGACGAAGCAGGCCAGGCGTTAACGGTCGCAGAGGTTGCTACCTCGATTACCCACCTGATTGTCGTCAGTTGCACCGGCTTTTTTGCACCCGGCCTGGATCTGATGATCGCCCGTCAGTTACACCTGCGTCCCACAGTAGAACGCACGCTGGTAGGCTTTATGGGATGTGCGGCTGCGTTTAATGCTCTGCGCCTGGCACGCCAGATCGTGCAGGCACACCCCGTTGCACGTGTGTTGATCGTGTGTGTCGAGCTATGCTCACTTCATATTCAACCCGGCCAGGAGCGTGAAAATCTCATCTCGGCGTCACTCTTTGCCGATGGCGCAGCAGCCTGCATTGTGGGACTTCCCGCTACCGCTGATATGGATCGGTTTGCCATCCAGGGCTTTCACACCATGATCAAGCCTGACAGTGAGAGCGACATGGTCTGGCGAATTGGCAATCACGGCTTCACGCTCCGCCTCTCGCCACGCGTGCCCGATCGTCTGGGTGAGGTCGCGCCTCAATCGCTACGCGCGCTCGTCGGTGACAACGAACGTCTGCGCTTCTGGGCTATTCATCCTGGTGGGCGTGGTATCATCGACCGCCTGGCGGAAATCTTTCAACTAGATCTGCAGCAACAGGAGGCGAGTCGCGCTGTTCTGCGCCACTATGGTAATATGTCATCACCAACCATCCTGTTTGTATTGCACGCGTTACGCCGGCACCTGCGCGATGCATTGACCCCCACGACCGAAGGGGTGGCAATGGCGTTTGGGCCGGGCCTGGTAATCGAAATGGCACATCTGGTCTACATACCAGCCGTCAGATCTCGGCCACCAGAGCGGGTTATGTTGGAGACAGGAACGTCCGTTGAGCGTCTGGCCTGATCTGGCAACCCGGTTGGACGCAGCCGAGTTGATGGACGATCGAACGATTGGCGGCGCAGAACTGGTGCAAGCGCTGCGTGAGCTGCGCTGGATCAATCGCTTGCTGGGAGGGGCCTGGCCGGTGCGTGAAGGCGTGCGCCGCCTGTGGACACAGGTCGGGTGCCCGCCACGCCTGTCAATTCTGGATGTCGGCGCGGGATCAGGTGATGTGAACCGTGCATTGTTACGCTGGGCTGATCAGCAGGCGCTCGATCTGCGGATTACCCTGATCGACATTCACCCCGAAACCTGCGCCGAGGCGGCGGCGTATTATCAGGACGAGCCGCGGGTACAGGTACAGCAAGGCGATCTGTTTGATCTGGCACCCAACCAGGCCGATATTGTCACTGCCTCCCTCTTTCTGCATCATTTTACGGATGCGCAGTTGCCTGCCGCCTGGTCAGCGCTGCTTCGTGCGGCGCGGATCGGGGTGGTGGTGAATGATCTGCATCGGCACCCGGTGGCCTGGATAGGTATCCGGGTCGCAACGCAGCTTCTATCGCGCAATCGTATGATTCGGCACGATGGCCCGTTGTCGGTGCGGCGTGGCTTTCAGGCCGCTGATTTTATGCGGCTCCGCTCGCTGCCGGGGATGTTCAGTTTGACGTATGCCTGGCGTCCGTTCTTTCGCTATCTGGTGATAGTGCGGCGGGTTTGAGGCGTTGGGCGTTCTGGGATTCGTGTGTTGGGCGTGCCTATGTTGAACGCTGGGCGTGCCAACGATATTGAGGAGCAATGCTGCATGCGTGATGTGGTGATAGTAGGAGCCGGACTGGCGGGCAGCAGCCTGGCGCACGTGTTGAGTGGTCTGGGTTGGGATGTATTGCTGATTGAACGACGACAGTTGCCACACCACAAGGTGTGTGGCGAGTTTCTCTCGCCCGAGTCACAGGCCAGCCTGTGGGCACTGGGCCTTCACGATACCGTTGCAGCGCTGAGGCCCAGTGTGATGGAGCATGCACGACTGGTTTCACGGCGGGGGGTGAGCCTGCGTGTCCCACTGCCCGGCCCGGCCTGGGGCGTCAGCCGCTTTGCGCTCGATTATGCGCTGGCAACTGCGGCGCGTGAGTCTGGGGCGGAGGTGCAGCAGGGGGTGACAGTTAGCAGTGTGACCGCCGTCGACCATGGGTATACCGTGAGCCTGCGCTCGTTGGAAGGAACGAGCATGGTGCAGGCGCGTGCTGTGGTTGTAGCCTGCGGACGCAATCCGTTACCGGGCCTACGCCCCAAACCCGTCACACCTGGCACACGGCCAACCTACGTTGGTGTCAAGTGCCATTATGTGGACGTGACGATGCCGTCTCAGATTGACCTGTTCCTGTTTAAGGGCGGCTATGTCGGGCTATCGCCGATTGAAAACGGGCGCTATAACCTGTGTTTGCTGACCACACGGGCGGCTTTTAGGCGGGCGGGCGGCAGCGCAGGAGCGATGTTGGATGCGGTGACCCGCTGGAATCCGGCCTTGCAGCAACAACTGGCAGGAGGCCAACCCGTTCTAGATACCGAGGTCTCAGTCGCACCGGTTGATACGGGCGTGCCAGCCGTGCCCTGGGATACCGTCGCACGCCTGGGCGACGCGGCAGTGATGATCCCCCCGCTGTGTGGCGATGGGATGGCCATGGCTCTCCGTTCGGCGGAGATCTGTGCCCCATTGATCGACGATTTTTTGCACGAGCGGATCACGCTGGCAACCTGGCAGGAGCAATATAGTGCCGCCTGGCAACAGGAGTTTGCCCGTCCGGTGCGTATCGGGCGTTGGCTGCAGGCGCTCCTGGCTCGCGCTTATCTATCGGATAGCTTGCTGGCGTTGGGCAAGGTACTCCCCGCTTTGTCCAGGTACCTGGTACAGGCCACACGCGGAAAATTGCGCCCGCAGGAGATCGTTTTGCCCCTGGTGCAGCCGTCGGCCACTCAGGATAGGAACAGGATGATCGCTATACCGGTCGTTCAAGAGGGTGATGCCTGATGTACATCTTTCAGAAGTGCGAGAAGTGAGAAGCGAGGAACGAGAGGAGAGAACCTTCACTCCTCGCTCCTCTTCCCTCACTACCCTGATCCAGCTCGACTCCCACCAGGTATTGACAGCTTTTGCGGCCCACCTGCGTCTCCTGGAACAGGCTGGCTCTACGGTGCGACAGGTGCCGGTGCCGGCGGATATAGCGGCCATTGCGCAGCGTCACTGCAAGTTGATTGCCGCCAAGATGGCCCGCAGTCATGCCGCCTGTTTTGCATCGTATGCCCTGTATTATCGTCCACACACTGCGGCGCTGGTTCGTGAAGGACAGGCGGTAAGCCCCGCAGCGATGGCTGCGGGTCGTGCCGGGCAGTCCTGGTTGCGCAACGACTTGATGGTGCTTATGACCGAGGTGGGCATCGATCTGTGGGTTTGTCCCGCCACCACACAGACCGCCCCTCCAGGTATTGACTCCACGGGCGATCCGGATGAGTACGCCCTGGACGCATGCTGGCCTGGCCACGCTCACATTACCCACCGATGCGGCGGCAAATGGATTACCACCGGGTATCCAGTGCATTGCCCCCTTTATGGCCGACGAGTGCTTGCTGGCGTGGTCGCCGGCGTTGGAAGGGATTTTGTAAAAGGCTTTCTGAACCATAAAGGAGTTGCTTTATGCGCTACCGACCGATGCTGATCCTGGTGTTTGTCCTGGTCTTCTGGCATACGGCGGTGCTGGCACTGCTCTTTTTGCCGAACCGCACCGCTGACCTGCCGCCACCGCTGACCCAGGCACCCGATATTGCCTCATATCGCATGCAGGTGCAACTTGATCCCGCCACCAGAACCGTTGCGGGCACAGCGCGGATCACCTACCACAACCTGTCACCTGATCGTCTGGAAGAACTCTGGCTGCGACTCTACCTCAAGGCGTTTCGCAGTACCGAGACGCTGTGGATGCGCGAGGCTGGCCTGGTACATCGCGGCTTTGCGGTTGATACCAAGGCACTGGGCGATATAACGGTAAGCCAGCTTACGCTCCCCGATGGGACTGACTTGCTGGCAAGTGCTACCTTTACCGACACGCTCATGCATATCCCCCTGCCCGTTCCCCTGCAACCCGATCAGCGCATTGAACTTGATGTGACCTGGATCAGTACATTACCGCGTGTCTTCGCCCGTACAGGCTATGGTGGACGCGATGACACTTTCTTTATGGTTGGTCAATGGTATCCCAAAATGGTTGTGTATGATCGCGGTGTTTGGGATACGATACCCTGGCATGCGAACGCCGAGTTTTTTCACGATTTTGGCTCATATGATGTGCAGATCACCGTGCCACAGGAATATGTTGTGGCTGGCGTGGGCGTGCCGACCGGCACAGCAGTTCAGCATAACGGCTTCAAAACGGTACGCTATACCGCCGAAAATGTTACCGACTTTGCCTTTGCCGCCTCACCCGATTTTCAGATCACCAGCGCACCTGCCGGAGATGCAGAGGTTGTCCTCTATTATCTGCCCGAACACGCCGCTGCGGTCAACGAATATCTGGAGGTAGCGACGAGTGCCCTACAGACGTTCAGTTCGTGGTACGGTGATTATCCCTATCCACGGCTGACGGTGGTTGATGTACCAGAGAATGCGGCTGGTGCAGGCGGGATGGAATATCCTACCCTGATCACTGGTGGGACGTTCGGTGCCCCGCTCACGTCGGATTTTGTTGCCTTTGTCGTAGCACATGAAATTGCCCACCAGTGGTGGCCAATGCAGGTCGCCACCCACGAAGGCCGCGAGCCGTGGCTAGACGAGGGTCTGGCACAGTATACCGGCAATCGCTATATGCTTGCTATGGGGCGGATGGCAAACCGTGATACTCAGGGCCTGAGTGCGTTTGGTTTTGATCGCGCTCAGTATGGCACTGCTCCCACGATTGCCGCCGACCGTCCGGCCTGGGAGTACCAACGCAGCGACTATGGCGTGGCCGTTTATAGTAAGCCAGCGATCGGCTTCCTGACGTTGGAGCGTGTGGTCGGTACGGAACGCTTCCGGCAGGCTCTGGCTGATTATGTGGCTACCTACCGTTATCAGCATCCCACCGCTGCCGAATTTCGCGCCGTTCTCGAACGTTCATTGGACGCAGATCTCAGCTGGTTTTTTGACGATTTTGTTGGCGGGAATGGTGTCATCGACTATGCCGTCGGCCCGATTGAGAATCCATCAACCGGTAGCAGCATCACCGTTCTGCGGGTGGGCAGCATCCAGGTACCGGTGGATATTCGGGTCACCTTTGCCAGTGGCGCACAGCAGACCATTGTCTGGAATGGCACGACCGACACGTTCCAGCAGCGCTTTTCTGCCCGTGATCCGGTACTCCGGGTAGAGCTTGATCCGGAGTTCAAACTGGTGGCCGAACTGAATCGTGCCGACAACGCCGCCCAGGCGGTAGAGCAGTAGCAGGTTGGTAGCATTGGTACAAAAGGAAACGTTGCTGACACAACCTGCCGGGTCTGGTCAACGGTTGCGGGCATTCAACCCGATGCGGTGCGAGAGTACCGTGCAGTACAGGGATAAGATCCTGGATTACGGTGCCATGAAGCCTGATGGTAGGCTGACAAGCAAGCAACTCCTGGCATTGCGCTGTGATAACCGTGAGATGGGTCGCAGATTTTTCCTGCCAATCATGCCCAGAGCAAAGTTATACCGTTTCGACGTGACCCTTCCGTATGTGCTTGCCATTCGACGCCACCGCAGCCCAGTTCGCGGCGGGGGGGGCGGGCCACAGGCCCCCGCCCATATTCCTTGTCTGGTGCGGCGCGGCGAAGCCGCGCCGCACCAGACAGGAGATTTCGGTGGAGCGGCGTTGCATGCAACGCCGCTCCACCACCTCGACATTGCGTTCCAGGGGAAGGATCGTTGACGTAGGAGCAAGCGTACGACGAGCCAACGGATGCGGAAGGTCTATGTCAAATTGGTATTATAGGGCGACACCGACGCACGACGGTGGTAGCTATGCTGCCGCACTCCGTACACCTTTTCAGACAGGCTATTAGAGTTGTTTACCAGCCAATCCTGGCACGGGCGGATCACCCTCAGCATGGACATCTTCGGCAAAAATTCCGGTGCTGATCGTCCCCGTCATACCTGAACTACCCAACGATTCGGGCAGTGTGGTATTCACATGCGGCGGCGTAAATACATAGTGCCGCCATGCAATCGCCCCCCGGTCAACATCATCACGTCCGTGCAGCGGTGCCGGTTCACAACTAACCGCAAACGGCTGATGCCTTTGCAGTATATCTTGCGTGTGTGTGTGATCCAATATACGATTGTTCAATAACACCGAAAGTGACCAGAAAAAATCCGGTGCCTGAGCCACATCAAACTGCGTATAATCGTTATCATCCTCAGAATGGGCGTCGATGCGTAGTGCTGGATAGGATAATCCAGCCTCTTCTAGATCGCACATTGCTGCTTGAACATCTCTCAGATGAACGTACAATGCAACCATTATTTCTGACATATTTTTCATAATAACACCTCATCGCTTTACGGACACCCTGTCGCAAACACCTCCAGTTCGCTCTCTGTGAATACCCTCGCAAGAAACGTGCCAGCATAAACGTATAGCAGCAATCCTAAATCAGGTATGAAGAACGGGAGTCCCGGCTTGAGCCGGGGTGGGGTGCCGGACGCAGCGCACGAACGGAGTCCCGGCTTGAGCCGGGGGGGGTGCCGGACGCAGCATACGAACGGAGTCCCGGCTTGAGCCGGGGGGGGGCCGGACGCAGCGCACGAACGGAGTCCCGGCTTGAGCCGGGGTGGGGTGCCGGACGCAGCGCACGAACGGAGTCCCGGCTTGAGCCGGGGGGGGTGCCGGACGCAGCGCACGAACGGAGTCCCGGCTTGAGCCGGGGTGGGGTGCCGGACGCAGCGCACGAACGGAGTCCCGGCTTGAGCCGGGACTCCGCTGTACCATGGATAAACAAACCTGGTTCGTCTCAGGTGTGCTGCCTGGGAGCGCGGGCGTCCCGCCCGCGTTGCCCTCCTCGCCGAGGGCACGCTGCCCGCGCTCCCAGGTGTACTTGTTCCCTTGAGTGTGAACAGATACGTCCCCTGGTGTCTCAGCTTTTTGCAAGATCTGTCTCATTGCATTGTTGCTCCCAATTGTCATATGGTACATACAGGCAGGAGCAATGGTTGCAGAGTCTGGTCGCCTGGGTTACAATGCGCCCGGTTTTGGAAAATACGATCAGCTATAGCGATTGCGCTGCCAATGGCGTGCGTTCTAACAGAGAGAAGGCCCGGTGTGCCACAAACTATCTTGATGATCGCCTCAACCAGCTTTTTCGCCGATTATGGGTGTCATGTGCGGATCTGGGAAGAGATCAAGGCCCTGCAGCAACTGGGACATCACCTGGTACTCACCACCTACCATAATGGCGATGATATGCCCGACGTTGACATTCGCCGCTCCTGGGATGTTCCCTGGATCAAGCGCGCCATGGTTGGCTCGTCTCGGCACAAGCTGTACCTCGATCTGGGGCTTTCTTGGCGTAGTCTGCGCGTTGCGCTTACATTGCGCCCGACGATCATTCATGCTCATACACACGAGGCAGGTTTGATCGGGGCCGTCCTCAAACACCTGCTGAATGTGCCCTTGATCCTCGACTATCAAGGGAGCATGACCAGCGAAATGCTCGATCATGGCTTCTTATCATCCACCAGTCCACTCTACCGCCCCCTGGTTCGTCTGGAGCAACAGATCAACCGCTGGGCCGATGCGGTGGTCACCTCGACCTATAACGCGGCGGCGCTGCTGCGCAATGCCCGCGCCGTTGATCCCGAACGACTGCATACCGTGATCGACAGTGTGAATACGCAGCGGTTCCGGCCATTTGATGGTTCGGCGCAGTGGGAACAGCAGCGACAGCAATTGCGAGCGCAACTGGGTATTCCCCCAGGCCGCCGGATAGTGGTCTATCTGGGGCTGCTGGCTCCATATCAAGGGACGCATGCCTTGCTTGAAGCAGCCAGTCTCCTTGCTCCACACCTGCCCGATGTTCACTTCTTGATTATGGGCTATCCCGACCCGGCCAGTTATCGAGCATATGCCCAGACACTGGGGATTGCTGACCGTGTCACCTTACCTGGACGTATTTTCTATAAAGATGCGCATGCGTATCTGGCGCTGGGCGATGTAGCGGTTGCGCCCAAGATGAGTATGACTGAAGGTAGCGGCAAGATCAGTAACTATATGGCGATGGGGCTGCCCGTGGTGACGTTTGATAGCCCGGTTAGCCGCGAAATTCTGGGCAGCATTGGCATATATGCCGCTATGGGCAGCGTGACAGATCTGGCGGATAAGCTGGCGCTGGTGCTGGAAGATCGAACGCTGGCAGCACGGCTCGGTGCGGCCGGGCGTGAGCGTGCCGTCAGTGAGTTCTCCTGGGAACGAGCGGCACGCCAGTTTGATTCGATCTATGCCCAGGTGCTGGCTACCCATACTCGCCCGGTGCTGGTGGGTACCGAGCCAGAAGCAGAGCCTGGGCTTACGCTCGAAGAACCTTCATAACCACCCATGGCACGCCCTTTTGACAGTTAATGCAAAGGTTTTGCCTCTAGCGAAAAAGCGCAGAACATGCTACGATAGCCCTATATATGCCACGGTGCGTTCGTATCGTATAAGGAGATGCTCTTATGGCTCACAAGCAATTCAGTCCGCGTGACGAGTACTATCTGAATGCTACCCGGTTTGAGTCGTACATGCTTATTGGCGGTGTGTTTTTGTTCGGATTTACCATGTTTTTCATCCTGGGCGTTCTGTTGAACGTCGCCTGGATTGTATGGCCGGGTATGTTCCTCTCGATTGCCGTAGCCTACTATGTGTTGCGCATCCTGAAGAAGCGAGAGTATCAAGAGAAACTGCAGGAACTGGAAGCCGACTACAGCGCCAGAGAGCAACTGGTGCGTGAGGGTTAAATCCAGATCTGCAACCCGGTCGCGGCCTGCCAGTCAGAGGCTTGAGATGGGGTCGCGCCGGGTACCCATACACCCGCCCCACCAGCCACCCGCCATGCACCCAGTGGCGGTGGCGTATCTCCCACCAGTTCATAACGCCAGATGATTCCTGCCAGACGGGTATACGCCGCCGGTTCTGTTTGCGATGTCCATGGGAGTACCAGCCAGAGCCGGGGCGAGGCGCGGTGCATCACTGGCTGTTCATCCTGATAGACAGCCAGGGCATCCAGATAACCGGGGTGATACGGCAGTGCATCTCGCCAGGTCTGTAACACCGCTGGCGCAGGCGGGATCTCATACAGCAGATAGAGATCAAACAGTGTTGATGGATTGGCGGTCATGGCTGCACCAAGTACTGTCATCAGTGCCGGTAGATCGGGTGAAGACACAACCAGGTCAACGTGGCTGGCAAGCTGTAGTACCGGCAACGTATAGGGTGCTTGCAACCAGACCTGGCTGATCAACGATGCGTCAGCAGGCGCTGTGGGTGCAACCGCATCCGGCACACTATTTGCTCGTAGCGCAGTACGATGCGGCACCGGCCAGCCATCAACTGCGTCCGGCTCCAGCCCGGCCTGGCGTTTCAGTTCATGGCGCAACTCACGCAACATGGCGAATGTCATCCGATCGGTACTCAGGATATAGTAAGGTGGGTGCGGTTGGTAGATCAGGCCATACAGGTGGGCCTGCTGACGTAGCCTGGTACCCGGAAGGACTTGCAACATAAATACATCATAGCTGCCCAGCCCCTCTGCGTTAATGAAGCGTAACGTTTCCTGCACACCAGCTACGTCGTCAGCGGGTAAACCGAGAATAACATCCAGCAACACCTCGATCCCGTGTGCCAGCAAGCGGCGGGTACCGTCTGCCCATCTGAGAAGGTCGGTCTTGCGTTGACAGACGCCCAGTGCTGCTGGATTGGCCGTTTGGAGCCCTACCTCGGCCACACGCAACCCGGCCTGATCCAGTGCCGCGACTACCTCGGCGCTCAAATGCTCGGCGCGAAGCTCGGCATACAGCTTGAGCGCCCGATCTGCATTCACTTGTGCCAGTGCTGCCATAAGCGGACGAAAACAGGGCAGCAGGTTTAGATTGGCCTCAACAAAATGGATGGAGGTTGCACCATGCGCTCTGGCCCATACAACTTCGGCCAGTATGCGCTCAAGGCCAAAGAAGCGCTGTCCCAGCCGTACCCCGGCATTCCGGCCATACAGACAAAAACTACAGCTATAGGGACACCAACGGCTCACTTCGATCAGGGCTATACCGCCTGGCGAAAGTTCCAGATAGTTTGCCAGATAGGGCGAGGGAATCACGGCCAGATCGCTCAGTGGTGGGCGTGGCGCAGTGACAACCAGGTGATCGCCAGTGCGATAGAGCAACCCGGCAATATCGTCCAGGTGCACCAGATGACGGGTTTGGGCCAACCGGTGCAAGAGCGCACAGAAGGTCTGCTCACCCTCGCCAATCACGCCAATAGTCAACCCTGGATGCCGGATGAGCCAGTCATTGTCCGGTTGCACCTCTGGCCCACCGCCCACGACGATCAGGTCGGGCAAACAGGCTTTGACCCGCTGGGCAATAGCAAGGCTGCGTTCGCTATTCCAGGTATACAGTGACAGGCCCAGCACGTCTGGTGCGTGGGCAATAATGGCCTGTACCAGCCGCGCATCACCCGCATGGTCGGCCAGGGCGCGGGGCATCATATCGATCTCGATCGGAAAGCGGGCGGATTGATCGTCTGCTGCCAGCGCATAGGCTTTGAGGTAGCCCGCCGCCAGCGGGATATTGGTGGCAGGATTATTCGGCACCGGCAGTTGCAGCAGGAGTACCCGTAACGTCATTATTCGTACACCTCAACCGGCACACCGGTACGCGCCTGCATATCGCTCGCCCGCTCGTGCAGTATTTCGCGTGGCACTTTTTGCACCCAGGGTTCGGGCGTCGGGCGCTCAATTGCATAGAGTTGCACATATTGAGGACGGATGACACCGACCGCCTGCACCAGCGCTAACCAGGGAGCACCACGCACATTCTGCACCGGGCCATCGATCAGACAGGTCTGGATAATAATATTGGGCATACGTGCCAGTTCGGCGATAATCGGGGCCAGGCGGATATTGTCCGCCGGGCGGTCAATCGCCTGAAAGGTTTCCTCATCTCCGGCATCAAGCTTCATCATCCGCAGATCGCAACGGTCGATGCCTGCTCGTGGTCGTGGACGCATGATCAGCGCTGCCGAGGAGAGAACGCCAATCTTCGCTCGTGGTTGCCAGCGATCGCGCACTTCCTTGACCGCCTGCACCACTTCCGGAAAGCGCGGATGCAGGGTCGGCTCGCCATGCCCGGCAAAAGTCATTGCGTCCAGAGCCGGATGCATTTGTAGCGCGTGCGTCACCGCGTCATACACGGCTTCAACGCTGGGAAAGGTCGTCCGTCGGCCATGCTCGTCATAGGCCTGGTCTAGCAACTCGGTTGTGTCGCCGCATTCGCAGTAAACGCAGTTGAAGGGGCATACTTTGCGGCCCACAGGGAGCAGGTTAATGCCCAGTGACAACCCCAGGCGGCGTGAGCGCACCGGGCCATAAATAATACCGGGATACATAATCAGAGCTGGCATAGGAGTGAGCCTTTATAGGTAACAGGCAACAGGTAACAGGTTGCATACGTGAATGCTGCTACTTACTTGATCATGCCGTGCTTTGGCACGGATGTCAATAGTGCAACGTTACGCAAGCGAACCTGCCACTCCGTTACAGTTCAAAAAGATTGACGCAAATGAGCGGCTCTGTTATAATCAGTACCCAGGAACTGCGCCGAAGTGGCGGAATGGCAGACGCGACGGTCTCAAAAACCGTTGAGGGCAACCTCGTGCGGGTTCAACTCCCGCCTTCGGCACCAGGTGCAAGACGTGGTTTCTGTCGGGGTGTGGCTCAGCCTGGTAGAGCGCCGCGTTCGGGTCGCGGAGGTCGGTGGTTCAAATCCACTCACCCCGACCATCAGTCTTGCATACCTATAACCTGGGACAAAACCACCAACCCCTGCCGGGTTGCATTATTTTTTATCCCTGATTATTCCATGGCAACGACATATGATCACCTTCACTATCCTGGAAGCGGTCTGAAACAGGGTCGTGTGCAGGGCTTTGCTCCTCATGACCTTCCCTGCCTGCCGCGCAGCGGTCGGCAGAAACAGGGCGTTCGGCCCGGTGCGCCCACCCACCTCTTCTCAGTGAGGCTCTTATGGATCATCTTTAACCAGGAAGGATAGACGGGGCATGCGACACTCACAGCGTCGGCGTATCGCCGGTATTATCACTACGGTGATCTGTGCGCTCATCCTCTGGCGTATTCTGGATCGGATGCTGGTGGTAATGTGGGTCAGAGTTCCCTGGTGGGGATTTATTATCATGATCGCGTTGCTCTTTATGGTTGTTGACCACGTTGTATCGAAGGTTTTGCGTTAAAAAAACTCTTGATAGGCATGGCATGCTCGATCAGCCAGGCGTAAAATCCTGGCACTATCACCCTGTCAACGAGAAACCAAGGAACCAGGCATATGTCTCCATCCAGGTTTAGTGTATGGCGGATGCGCAGTGCAGGCATCACTTTCAGTCTATTGCTGCTCGTACTGTTGTATGGCTGTGACGCTATAGCAGGCACATTGCCACCAGGCCCGACACCGTTTCCAACCTTTGCCCGCTTGCCCAGTGTCACCCCGGAACCACCCACACCCTCGCCTGGCCCGTTCAGCGATCCGTTCCCCACCGTTACGCCGCGCCCACTGACGGGTACCGTTATGGTTGGGGCCAATGTCCGTACTGGTCCCGGTACCAACTTTGCCATCATTACCACCATTGTGGCCGGTCATCAAGTAACGCTCCGTGGACAAAGCGAGGGTTGGTATCAGGTGGTTACGCCTGATGGCATCGAGGGCTGGATGTCGGAATCGGTCTTGAATGTTGCTCCCAGCACAGCCGCCAATGTACCTGTTGTGTCTCCATAGCAATGCACCAGCACTGAATACCGAATCTGCCAATCGGCTATGCTATAATATTCACCATACAATCGATCGCTACCCGCGTCTGTACCTGGCCTGAGAGTGTTATTGATCGCAGTTGGGCGGGTGCTTGAACATAATGCCTTTTTTCACTTTTGGCAGAGTCAGGGGAGGTACAAAGTACTGCCCCTACATCTTTTTCCTCGACATTTTCACTGCAGCCGCGTATATCGAGGGAAGTCAACTGTTTTTTCCATGCTGCCGTAGGCCAAAAAGGTGAATAGACAATATCATCGCGTACGTCCTGTCATTGAGACAAAGTGGATAAAAGGTCAGCCTTACGTATATTTGCTCTTCGCGGCGTAGCTAAACAAAGTCAGGATCGTGATCAGACGGTATGGTACTATCCTGGCATCCGTAGACGTCTGCGCTGGTCATATCTGGTATCGTCTACACTCCCGCTGGTGATCGTGGGCGTGTTGCTGATCGGAATCCATTTTCGTAGCCAGCAACAGGCCGTACGTAATGCCCAGATTTCACTCGCCACCCGCGCCGCACGTGATATTTCTGCCTATATCTCCAATATTGAGACCCAGGTATTGCGCTTTGGGCAGAATATGGGCGATATGCCCCCGGATCAACTGCACCTGGCTGCTCAGGGATTGCTCCAGACGAATAGCCCGGATCTGCATGAACTGGTAATCTTTGATGCCAACGGAACGTTTATCGGGCGGTTTGCGCACCAGCCGATTGTCAACTTTGCTGCACCGCGTAATACCAGCAGCGATGCCTTGATCGACGCGGCGCTGCAGGGGCGTGGTGGTCGCAGTTCCATTTACCGCACCGACGATGAGCAGATCCTGTTTACCACGGTTATGCCGTTACGTGTGCAGGGTACGGTGATCGGGGCAATTAGCGCCACGATTAGTGCGGCCCGAATCAACCAGTTGCTGCGCCCGCTAGACAGCGATCAGGTGCCGATTACCACCTACCTGCTGAACGAACGGCACGAGGTGATGTTAAGCACTGGCCCCGGATGGCACCTGCTCCCTGTCCTGGACAATATGTTCAGCACCGATGCGCAGATTAGCGAATACCACGGTGGCAATAACCAGGGGATGATCGGTGCCCGGGCGGCGGTCAATCCGGTAAACTGGTGGGTAATAGCCGAGCAACCTGCGCGTCAGGCCTTTATCAGCGTGTGGCGCAGCGTAGCGCTGCTGGCCTTGCTGGTGGTGATCGTGGGCATTGGCGCGTTAAGCCTGGGGTTGTTTCAGGCTGAAACGATCGTGCGACCACTCGCTGCATTGCGGGTGGGGGCGCTGAAACTGGGCGCAGGACATTTAGACTATCGCATTGATGTGGATCGTACCGATGAACTGGGGCAACTGGCACAAACCTTTAATACCATGGCCCGGCAGTTGCAGCACAGTCTTTCGCAGATCGAACAACAAAATGAACGGCTTCGCCACGGGTTAATGCTGGCGCGTGATATTCAAGTTGGCCTGTTGCCCACCAGTCCGCCCTGGAACAACCAGACGCTAGAGGTGTATGCTCGTTCCATCCCTGCCTATGAAGTGGGTGGTGACTTTTATACCTATCTGGTGCCTGGACATAATCAGGCCGCGATTGCTGTGGGCGATATTTCGGGCAAAGGTGTTGCGGCCGCCTTGCTGATGGCCTTAACCAGCAGCATGGTCGAGGCGCAGGCGCGGGTGGCATCTCAGCCATCAGCCGTTTTTCAGGCGCTCAACCAGCTTCTCAGTCCTCGTCTCAAGTCAAGTCATATGAACGCTGCCCTGCTATATGCGGTCTTTGATCTGCAGCAGCATACGATGACCGTTTCTAATGCGGGGATGATAGCGCCGCTGCTGATCCATATTGGCAAAGCAGCGGCAAACCAGGCCCAGGGTACGGCAAAGCCAACCTGTCAACTTATTGATGTTGGCGGATTGCCGATCGGCACACTCCCAAATGCAGTGTATCATGATAGTACGGTGATGTTAGAACCGGGAGATATTGTTCTCTTTGTCAGTGATGGCGTGGTGGAGGCACGCAGCCCAGGCGGGGATTTATTTGGCTTTGAGCGCCTGGAGCAGTTGATTACCTCCGCCACAGATTTGCACGTGCTGGTTCACCTGGTGGCGCTGATACAGGAGCAGGTGCGGGAATTTATGGGCACAGCCGAGCAGCACGATGACATAACCATCGTTGCAGTTCGCCCTGGTCTACGATCAACCGCATTGGCGGCGGAT
>Ga0308419_1000329_pt1 | contig 35951 bp, 28 predicted proteins | sample HotsprSampleMS50_FD_203674 | JGI IMG/M metagenome (GOLD analysis project Ga0308419, IMG submission 203674) | Hot spring phototrophic mat microbial communities from Mushroom Spring, Yellowstone National Park, Wyoming, United States - 20090730_MS50 ... | reverse complement strand
CTAAAGGTCATAGAGGAGACCACCAAGGCAAACAGAAAGATAGGTCTTGGCGTTATGGGATGGGCCGATATGCTCATACAGCTTAGGATACCCTACAACTCAGAGGAGGCCATAAAGACAGCCGAGAAGGTCATGGCCTACATACAGACAGAGGGTAGGCTTGCCTCAAGTGCCCTTGCAGAGGAGAGGGGTGTATTCCCAAACTACGACAATAGCATATTCTATGGCGAGATGCCTATGAGAAATGCCACTGTTACTACTATAGCCCCTACAGGAAGCCTTTCTATAATAGCAGGCTGTTCTTCAGGTATAGAGCCCTTATTTGCGGTCTCCTTTGTGAGGAATGTGATGGAGGGCACAAAGATGCTTGAAGTAAATCCCTATTTTGAGGCCGAGGCGAGGTCTCTTGGGATTTTGACGAGGGACCTACTTGAGGATATAGCCAAAAAGGGTTCTGTCAGTGATATTGAAGAGCTCCCAGAGGAGATGAGGCGGGTCTATATCACTGCCCATGACATCACACCTGCTGACCATATAAGGATGCAGGCGGCCTTTCAGAAATACACCGACAATGCAGTCTCTAAGACCGTGAACTTCCCAAATCAGGCAACTATAAGGGATGTGGAAGATGCCTATATATTAGCCTATAAACTCGGATGCAAGGGGGTCACGGTCTATAGAGATGGGTCAAGGGAAGAACAGGTGCTCTCAAGGCAGACTGACAAGACCACAGAGACAAGACCTTTGGAGACACAAAGACTGACCCCCAAAAAGAGGCCAGAACTCATAAAGGGCTCAACCCGTTTAATGAAGACAGGTTGCGGCAATCTCTATGTGACTATCAATGAAGACCCATCAGGCAGGCCCTTTGAGGTCTTCACTAACATCGGCAAGGCTGGTGGTTGTGCCTCTTCACAGGCAGAGGCAATAGGTAGACTACTCTCTCTTGCCTTGAGATCAGGGGTAGAGCCTGAGGAAATCATCAAGCAGCTAAAGGGGATCTCTTGTCATCAACCCTCGTGGAATGAAGGTGGCAAGATACTCTCATGCTCCGATGGCATTGCAAAGGCACTTGAGAAGTACCACCAGTATGGAAGATCAGGTAAGGGCAACGGTGATTCGGTAAAGTCCCATTCTGAATTTAGGCACTTCAGTCATATCGGTGCCTGCCCAGAGTGTGGTGGGGCAGTAGAGCATGAGGGTGGATGTGCAGTCTGTCATGACTGCGGATTTACCAAGTGCAGTGGTTGAGCATATGAGTAACAGGCCTGACTGGGATGAGTACTTCCTTGACATAGCAAAGGTGGTATCCAGCCGCTCTACCTGTCTTAGGAGGCGATACGGCGCTGTTATTGTAAAAGACAGGGTAATAGTGAGCACAGGCTACAATGGTGCCCCAAGGGGCCATGTAAATTGCATAGACAGGGGGACCTGTAGGAGACAGGACCTCAATGTCCCACCAGGTGAGAGATACGAACTCTGCGAGGCAGTGCACGCAGAGCAGAATGCCATTATTAACGGTGCCCCTGATAGGATGAAAGATGCCACCATATACATAGCAGGTTTTGAGGCAAACGGTGGTTATGCAGAGGGCAGACCATGCCTACTTTGTCAAAGGATGATAAGAAATGCCATGATAAGAGAGGTAGTATATATCCAAAAAGGTGGTCTGATAGTACGCAATTACTATCCTGATGGATTGGCTAAATGTGAATAGGTGTGGCAGGCAATTCAGAAAATATATATTGACTTTTTCTATTTTTTTCGTGTCATTTTTAACAGCAAAAAAATAGGGGGATAATCAATGAGAAAGAGACTTGGAGAGGTGCTTGTAGAGTCGGGACTGCTTACAGAGGAACAGGTCCAAAAGGCCCTGTCTATCCAAAAAAAGAAGAGGCAGAAGCTTGGGACCGTTTTGATCCATGAGGGCTTTGTCACCAAGGAACAGATCACCGAGGCCCTTTCTAAAAAACTGAAGATACCCATAGTACTATGTCACGAACTAAAGATTGATGGGGATCTAAAAAGGCTCGTCCCAAAGGAAATGGCCTTAGAAAATCTTATCTTCCCTATAGAGTTTAAGAACAATGTGCTTACCCTTGCCATGGCAGACCCATTGGATTACAAGACCATTGACGACATAGCCTTTAAGAATAATGTGCGGATCAAAGAGGTCATCTCTTATGATTGGTCCATAAAGAAGGCAATAGAGGAGAACTACGCTGAGGCGATTGATCAGGTCTTTAGCCAGTTCAGTGCGTCTGTGGATGAGAATGTGGACAAAGAAGTAAAGTTTATGGAGGAAAAGGACGAAGAAGAGGTCGGAACAAACATTGAGTCTCTCTACTCAAAGAGCAATTTACCGCCGGTAGTAAAGCTTGTGGCAATGCTAATTGCCGATGCCACATCAAAAAGGGCGAGCGATATTCACATTGAACCCCGAGACAAGTTCGTTCAGGTGCGTTTCAGGATAGACGGTGAGATGAGGAATATTCTTAAATACGACAAGTCCATGCACGAGTCAGTGGTCTCAAGGATAAAGATCATATGCAGCCTTGATATTACTAACCGCAGGCTCCCACAGGACGGTGGTGCACAGGTATCATTTAAGGGCAAGGTGGTTGACCTGAGGGTCTCAACGGTGCCTACTGTTTATGGTGAGAAGGTGGTCATAAGGATGCTTGATCAATCTGCAAATCTTATACCAATAGAAGAGCTGGGTATGCCTGAAGATACTATGAACAAGCTTATAGAGGTCTTTAAGAGACCGCAGGGCATGCTCCTTGTTACAGGCCCCACTGGTAGCGGTAAGACTACCACCCTTTATGCCTCTATCAATCAGTTAAAGTCAGACACAAAGAACATAATAACCATTGAGGACCCTGTTGAATACAAGCTCTCGGGTATTACACAGATACCTGTCAAGGAGTCTATTGGTAGGACCTTTGCTGCAGTACTGCGATCTGTGCTCCGTCAGGACCCTGATGTGGTGATGGTTGGAGAGATTAGAGACTACGAGACCGCTGAGATAGCTATAAAGGCTGCCCTCACAGGCCATATGGTGCTATCTACATTGCATACAAACAATACCATCGCTACCATATCAAGGTTACTTGATATTGGTATAGCCCCATATCTATTGAGTTCGGCCTTAAGTGCCATTATAGCCCAAAGGCTTGTAAGGAGGCTCTGTAATTACTGCAAGCAAGAGGAGGATATCCCAGAGGAGAAGATAGACCTGCTTAAGAATGTCTATAATATATGCAGTGATATCAAAAAGGTCTATGTGCCGAGGGGCTGTCCAAAGTGTTCAAACACAGGCTATCTTGGCAGGGTAGCAGTATATGAGTTTTTACCAATCTCAACACGGCTACGGAGGCTAATTGCGAGGAATGCCTCTGACCATGACATCTTTGAGGCGGCCGAGGCGGAAGGGGTATCTTTCCTGTTTAACGAGGCGATTAATAAGGTCAGGTCAGGCGTAACCTCACTGGATGAGGTAGTCGCAAAGATACCCATGGATTATTACTCTACAAAATGCACCATCACTGCCGATGCAGCATGATTTATACAACCTTTAAACCAAGAATCCAATAAAAAATAGAAGTACCTGCCAAGACGAGCCCGATATAATCAAGAATGGCTCACTACCTTTTGGAGATGTGACAACCATCGCAATGAGTGTGTCTGTCTTGAAGACATTTTGTTGACAACATTACCATAATGCCAAAATCTTGCCAAGGTATGCTAAATATTTCACATCTTAATAAGAGGAGGGGAGCAGAGATGGAAGACAAGAGGCTAGAGGACTCAAGGAGATAGTGGCTACGCGAATAGAGTTTTTTAAAAGGAAGCCAGAGGCGGCAATCTATAAGCCGAAGGTCTCATCAAGGCACATAAGTGGTTTATACACAGAGACAAAGGTAAGAGAGCACATAGTCAAGTCAGACTATGGTGAGGCTGCTGGGGGTACCAATCTTGCGCCAAATCCAATAGAGCTCTTGCTTGCGGCCTTTGCAGCATGTATTGAGGCAGCCTTTTATGAGTTTGCCCTACATGAGGGATTAAAGACCACCTCCCTGTCGGTTGATGTGGAGGGCACCCTTGATCTCAGAGGCCTTTTCATGGTTGACGACTCTGTGGATCCAGGTTTTCAAAACCTGACCTTTGTGTTCAATATTGAGACCAACGATGACGAGGCAAGGGTGAGAGACCTTGCCGAGAGGATGATTGCCCACTGTCCTGTAGTTGACAGCCTCAAGAGACCTATAGAGATAAAGGGTCAGATTAATATTAAAAGGGGTTAGGAAACTAAAGCCACTTGAGCCTCTTAAAGAGCCAATACATAATGACCACAGGTATAATAGATGCTACAAGAATAAGACCGAAGGTGGTGTATTTGCCCAAGAATGTCCATGCATCATCGCCCCCGCCAGGCAGAGGTATGTTCATGCCATAAAAGGTGCCAAGGACAGTGGCCGGTATTGAGTAGGTAAAGACTATAGTCAGGAGGGCAAGTATCTTGTTTGTCCTGTCGGAGCTTACTATAAAGTCTGAGTCCTTGTATATCTCAATGGTCTCTTTACTGTCCTCAAGGATCGCCCACACCTTATCAATCGTATCTGATAGGTCGCTAAAATAAACACTCACATCCTCATCGGTAAAGCGTTTGACCTTTGTCTCTAATTCGTGGATGACCCTTTTAAGGGGAAAGACGATCCTTCTGAGGTTTGCTATGTCGTGTCTTAGCTGGGTGATCTCCCTTACGGAATCAATTTTTTCATCAAAAACCTTTTCCTCTATGCTCTCAATATTGGTGAGTACCTTCCCCATCATCCCAAGGAGGTTATCTATGAGTGTATAGATGAAACGGTATAAAAGAAAGGCCGATGACATGTCTGGTGTAATATAGGCCCTTGACTTTGGATTGAGCCTGGTTAGATTCACATCCACCGTCTCGGGGTCCTCAAGCAGTTCTTTGCAGGTGATAAAGAACTTGTTGATGGGTTTGAGCTCACCACTATGTATTGTAACGAGGTAATCTTTGCTGAAGAATATTGACACCTGTATGGGCACAGAGTATTTCTTGTCCTTGAGGTAACGAGGTAGATGTAGGATAATAAATAGATACTCGTTGTACTCGTCAATCTTTGTAAGCTGGGTCTTTGAGAGACAGTCTTCAATGTCAAGGGGATGAAACTGATACCTTAAGAGTAGCTCATTTAAGACCTCTTGGTTAGGTGCATCAATGTTGAGCCACTCAAAGGAGTCGCCTTTGATGGTTTTTATGTTATCTAAGGACATGGATAATCCACCTCCTAGAGGGCTACCTTATCGGAGCGGGCAAGGGCTCTAAGGTCCGCTGTGATCTGTTGAGAGAATGGATTGAGTTCCCATGCCTTTTTGATGTTCTCAATGGCCTTGTTCTTTTGTCCCATCTCAAGGAAGGTCTTGCCCATCTCATAATAGACTTCAGAGTTCTCGGGACTGATATCAAGGATCTTGTGATAGATATCAAGGGCGTGCTCTGCCTTGCCGAGTTTTCTGTATGCCTCTGCAAGGCTCTTCATGATCGTCACATCCGATGAGTTTTTCCTGTAGGCCTTCAGAAGTGTCTCCAGGGCCTTTTCGTTTTCGTTATTTGAGAGGTATATCTCTCCAAGTAGATGCTCCGAAGTAGAGACATCGCCACGCAGGTCACTTGCGGCGTCCTTCAGCAGCGATGCCGCCTTTTCGGAGTCACCACTCTTGTGTAGGAGCTTGCTAAGGGTTATAAGCCTCTCTGTGTTGGCAGGACTGATTTCATGGGCAATCTCATAGTATCTTATGGCATTCTGAATGTCACCAAGGTTTTCATAGGCCTCACCAATAGCATTATAGGCATTTACAAACGTAGGGTTGCGGTTTATGGCCTCCTTATAATACTCAATGGCCTTGTTGATGTCTCCTTTGAGGTAAGATAGCCTACCGAAGTTGAATAACACCTTGACGGTGTCTCCAACAGCCTCTTTGATATCTAAAAGGACCTTTTCAGCGCCTTCGTAGTCCTTCTTTGTAAGGAGGCCATCAAAGTCTTTCATCATGTTTTCTAACTGGTTGGGCCTGTATTTCTTCTCTAAAATCTTTAGCAGTTTTTCCTCCACAGTGGCCATGATAAAGGGCTTGATAATGTATGCATCGCCCCCGTCCTCTGCCGCCCTCGCCACAATCTGCCGCGTTGCCTCAGCGGTCACAAAGATAAACTTTATGTCTTGATATTTCTTGTTGTCCTTTATGGTCTTAAAGAGCTCTATGCCATTCATAATAGGCATATTTATGTCAGTAATGATCACATCTATCTTTCTTGCCTGGACGATCTCAAAGGCCTTTTTGCCATTTTCGGCAATAGTCACATTCTTAAAGCCCATACGGGATAACATGTTGTTTAAGGTTATCCTCATGCTGAGCTCGTCATCAACTATTAAAATGGCATTACTGAGATATTCAGCTGGAATAGACATAGGATTATCCCTGTTTTACCACAGAAATGTTTTGAGGCAAAATAATCGTAAAGAGGGCACCCCTTCCTGTATTCTGTGCCTTTATGGTGCCCCCATGGGCATCCACCACGAGCTTACAGAAGGTAAGACCCAGACCTGTAGATGTCTTTGAATAGGCCCTGCCTTCCTCAAGGGCCTGAAAGTATTTGTCAAAGATCTTATCAAGCATCTCCTCAGGTATCCCCCCACCCATATCCTCCACAGAGACACATACATTTTCATCGTTGTCTCTAAAGACCCTTACAGTAACCTTTGAATCGTCTGGACTGTGTTCAATGGCGTTTAGCAGGATGTTTGTGATCGTCCTTCCAATAAGTTCGGCATCTATGTAACACGGTGTTTGACTCCCCTCTAAGGTCACCTCAATCCTTCTCCTCTTTAAAAGTCCTCCTAAGGACCTCACCTGTAGCCTTGCCAGTTCATACAGGTCGGTCTCCTCACGGAGTATGCTTATCTTTGCCTCTTCTAATTTGTGGACATCCAGGATGTTAAGCACCATCCGCTGGAGCTTTTCGGTCTCTTCGTAGGCAAGGGTTACCAGTTCTAACTGTGATTCCGTAAGATTGTCGTATAGGAGCATGTCAAGATTGGCAATCACTACGCTAATGGGCCCCTTGAGGTCGTGGACTATAAAATTTATGAGCTCTGTCTTGAGCCTGTCTAATTCTATCATCTGGTTGTGCTTTTGCTCTAATTTCCTGGCATAGTCGGAGCAACTCTCATTTGCGATCTCGGCGTAAATTATGGGGGATAACATCTTGACGAGTTCTTTCAACAACTCCATGTCATGCTCTACAAAAACCTTGATATCTCTAAAGTCGGTGAGATTAATAACCCCGAGTTTCTTATCAAAATATCTGATAGGAAGGCTCAATGAGGCTGTGGATTCATATTTTGAGCTGTCAAGGCTTTGAAAGTAGCTCCTGCTCTCGTTGTCTATCCATAGGGCCTCGTTTTCTATCAATGCCATTGTGGATATGGATACATCGGAGAGTTTTCTCTTTAGTCCCACAATCTTGGGGTTTGTGGATGCAGCAACCTCAATAGCCATCTCGTTGTAATCTATTAGCATGATAGAGAGTCGTTTTATTCCAAAGGTTGTGGATATATAGTTCACGCAATCGGCAAGTCTGGCGCTAAAGGGCTTTTCTTTGTTTAAGAAAAAAAGGGAAATACTGAAATAGTGATCGCTCAATCTATTAGTGAGTTCTGTCTTCATGGTTTTGGGCCCTTGCTAAATAAGGCTTTATTTATATACAATAAGCGTAAAAAATTTCAAGGAGGTTGCTGTGAAGGAGGGCATTCATCCCAAATATAAAGAGGTCAAAGTAGCCTGCGCCTGCGGAGAGTCTTTTGTAACTGGTTCTACAAAGGACAAGATCCATGTGGACATCTGTTCCAAGTGCCATCCATTTTTTACAGGGAAGCAGAAGATAGTGGATGCCGAAGGACGGGTAGACAAGTTCAAAAAGAAGTACACCAAGAAATAGACTGTTTTGAAGAAGGGTTAGAAATGTGCGCATTGATTTTCTGACCCTTTTTCTTTGATAGAACTTTGCAGTCAAGGAGCGACATGGAAAATATAGGCGGACAGGCAGTTATTGAAGGGGTTATGATGAAGTCCCCCACAGGCTGGACCGTGGCAGTGAGGTCACCAGAGGGTGTCATAGAGGTCAAAAAGGAAACCACTAAGTCCCTTCCCAAGTTTTTGAGGCTCCCTATTATAAGGGGTTTAGTGGCCCTATTTCAGGCACTCAGGATAGGGATTAAGGCCATTGAGTTTTCAGGCACTGTGGCCTTTGAAGAAGAAAAGGATAAGCCTGATAACCCTTGGGTCTTTGCAGGGTCAATAGCCGTGGCCTTGATTCTCGCCATTGCACTATTTAAATTTCTCCCACTTTATATAGCCACTCTTGCGGGCTCAATCTTTACAGTGGTAAGCGAGAGCCCAATGCTCTTTAACCTGATTGATGGCATACTGAGGGCGGTATTCTTTCTTGTCTATGTCTTTGCCATTGGTCTATGGGGCGAGATGAGAAGGGTCTATCAGTATCATGGGGCAGAACATAAGGCCATATTTACCTACGAGGCAGGAGAGGCCCTTACCATTGAGAATGCGAGGAAATATAAGCCCTATCACCCTCGTTGTGGCACAAGCTTCCTGTTGATAGTCATGTTCGTAAGCATCTTCGTATTTTTTCTCATCCCGCAGGACTGGAGTTTTACAGAGAAGTTGGTCTCAAGGCTAATGCTTGTTCCTCTTATAGCTGGAATTTCCTATGAGGTGCTTAAACTATCGGCAAAGAAAAAGGACAACAGCCTTGTAAGATTGGTGGTGTTGCCTGGGTTATTCTTACAGAGGCTTACGGTGAGGGAGCCTGAGGACCCACAGATAGAGGTTGCCCTTAAGGCCCTCACAGAGGTGCTGTGTATGAGTAAAGACAATACAGAGGCGATGACCGATGTTAGATAAGCTTTCTATCATTGAGGACAAGTACAACGAGATAACCGAGCTGTTATCAAGACAAGAAGTCTTGAGTAACCCCCAACAGATGCACAGATTATCAAAGGAACAATCCGAGATGGAGGGGATTGTTCAGAGGATCAGGGAATACAAGAGGCTCATTCAGGAGATAGAAGAGGCGGAGGAACTCATCAAGGGGGCCGATCAGGACCTCAAAGCCCTTGCACAAGAGGAACTGGAACTCTTAAAAAACAGGAGACCTACCCTTGAGGAGGAGATCAAACTCATGCTCCTGCCAAAGGACCCCCGTGATGAGAGGAATGTGATCCTTGAGATAAGGGCAGGCACAGGTGGTGAGGAGGCAGCCCTCTTTGGTGCGTCCCTCTTTAGGATGTATTCAAAGTATGCCGAGTCGAGGCGGTGGAGGATTGAGATTATTGATATGAGCCCTACTGGACTTGGGGGTCTGAAGGAGGTAGTAGCCAGTGTAACTGGCAAGGGGGCTTACAGTAGGCTTAAATATGAGAGCGGTGTCCATAGGGTCCAAAGGGTGCCTGTAACAGAAGCATCGGGCAGGATACACACCTCTGCTGCTACAGTGGCTGTGCTTCCAGAGGCAGAGGAGGTGGATATAAAGATTGAGGACAAGGACTTGAGGATAGATACCTTCTGCGCCTCAGGGCCTGGTGGTCAGGGTGTTAATACTACATATTCAGCAGTGAGGATTACCCACATCCCAACGGGCATAGTAGTGCAGTGTCAGGATGAGAGGTCGCAGATAAAAAATAAGGAAAAGGCCATGAAGGTCCTCAGGTCAAAGCTCTTTGAGCTTGAGACCGAGAAAAAAGAGCGTGAAAGGGCAATGGATAGAAAGAGTCAGGTCGGCAGCGGTGATAGGAGTGAGAGGATCAGGACTTACAATTACCCCCAGAATAGGGTTACTGACCATCGCATTGGACTTACCTTACACAAACTTGAGCAGGTACTTGAAGGGGATATTGACGAACTCATTGATGCCCTCATAGCACACTTCCAGACACAGCGGCTGAAAGAGATTTGAACCTAAATTGAGCAATCGTAAGAAGGGCGACTGAGAGAGGGTGCCCCTCAAAACTTATGAATGCGTTAGGGTTGTCTAAGTATTGAGACTGTAAATCATAACACTCAATAGGTGTTATTGACCCAAACAATGCAATTAGAGAAACCAAGAGTGTTTGCAGTGCTGTTTCCACTGTCACTGCATTTTTTGGCTTAATACAATTACTGGACGCAGACAAAAGATACATCGCCCATAGGCCTTACAGGGCAATCTCTTACCTTATGGTTTTTAGTTTAGGGTGAAAAGGGCTTTGATATACGCCGTGACTGTTCAGGAGAAACTTAATGAGACTGCCGCTGTGCTTGCATCAAACCTTACCTTGGAGCTTTGCATAAATACATCCTATAGGGAAGCGGAGCTGATACTGCAGCATGTACTGTCTTTACCGAGAGAAGGGTTATATACCAGAAAGGCCCATTTAAGCGACGAGGCCCTTAAGGAAATTGACAGGATTGCCTCAGAAAGGCAACAGGGCAAGCCTCTACAGTATCTGTTAGGAGAGACTGAATTCTTTGGCCTGACAATAAAGGTAAAGGAGGGTGTCTTTATCCCAAGACCTGAGACAGAGTATATGGTTGAGTGTGCCATCAGTAGTCTAAGAGAGATGGGGTTCAGAAAAGATTCAAGATTCAGGGTCTTAGACCTATGCACGGGTAGTGGTTGTATTGCCCTTGCAATAGGCAGGTATTTCCCCAATGCAAAGGTAGTTGCCAGCGATATATCCATAAAGGCCTTATGTTATGCACGGGAGAATGCTGCCCTTAATGGTGTCTCAAATGTGTACTTCCTTGTGGGAGACCTTTTTGATTGTATAAGGGGAATGCCCTTTGATCTCGTAATCTCTAATCCGCCATATATCAGGACCTCAGAGATCGCTATGTTACAACCAGAGATAAGGGACTACGAGCCAATGGAAGCCCTTGATGGAGGTAAAGACGGATTGGATTTCTACAGGAGGATTTTTGGTCAGGTAGGAAGTTATGTTGGTAGGAGAGGTTTATTGATTCTTGAACTTGGTTATGGCCAATCAGAGGCGGTAGTCCAAATGGCCAAAGGGGCAGGCTTAAACAAATGCAGCGTGATCAAAGATTATGCAGGTATTGACAGGATACTGGTTGTTAGGAGTTGACAATGCAAGATAAGAGGACCTTTAACATACTGCACGGACCTTTGCTCTCGTTCTATTCAGGGGATTTTTATAGAGATGTCATTTACCACTGGAAGGGGGTTGGCCTTGCGTATCTATTGTTACTCACATTGCTCTTTGCCGTTCCTGAGACACTAAAGTTCCAAAGAGAGATAAATCAGTTTTTAACTGAGGCTGCCCCTAAGATAGTCTCGCAGTTTCCCGTTTTGACTATAAAAAATGGGACCCTCTCTATGAATTCTCCGTCTCCACACAGGATATTTTATGGCGACGACAATAAACCCTTTATAATTATTGACACCAACAACTCTTATGGCTCTCCAGTAAAGGCAAATGTCTTTGTCTATCTAACAGACAAAAAGGCCTTTTTCAAAAGGGCCGAAGAGGATTACGCTGAGGTTGAGTTCTCAAGGTTTGATGACATAGTGATTACCCATGATAGGCTCTACAAATGGATAGAGTTTTTAAAGGCCACTTTTGCCTTCTTCTTTTTCCCTGTCTTATATCTGTTTTCTCTGCTTTACTTCATGTTACATGTGGTCGTCTGTTCTTCCATCGGGATGCTCATGGCACGGAAGATCCATGGCGATATGACCTATGCACAACTGTTTCGTCTATCGGCAGTGGCGCTGACCCCTCCTATAATGCTTCAGATAGCCCACACGCTCTTAGAGGTAGAGTTTGCCTACAGTGGGCCAATAACCTTTTTGTTTGCACTGGGCTATGTCTATTATGGCCTAAAATCGGCTGCCGACAAGAAATAGCAGACTAAGGGCATCAAAATTGGGCCTTTGGCATCAGGACTGCCAAAACCCATTTAATTCTGAGTTTTCTGGGCTTTGGCTAAAGACCCCCATCGCATGGCTTACCAGAAACACTACTTACGAGCCGTCAATTGTATTGCTTAATTAGCAGTCTCTCGGAGGCGAGATATTCAAGGGCACTCTGTAGCTGCTCCTTTGTTCCTATCAGCAGCAGTATGTCATGGGCCTGTATTGTCGTTTCGGGAGATGGGTTTTGGAGGATCTTGTCTTTTCTCTGCATGGCTATGATAGTGGCGCCGGTTTCTGACCGTAGGTTTAGTTCCTTGATAGAGAAACCAGCGGCAGGGCTACCCTCTTTGACTAAAAAGGTCTCGGTGTTTATATCGGAGATGAAATGGTGCCTGTCACCCAATGATTTGGCAGGGAGATTAGTTGTCCTTAAGGCACGGTAGTTGTCGCTCCGAATCGCCTCAACATGCTCGTTTATCACATTCGTTGGCACATGGTAGTGATGGAGTACCCTTGAGAATATCTCCACAGAGGTCTCAAACTCCTCTGGTATCACCTCGTTTGCCCCAAGCTTTAAGAGCTCATCAACCTCTGCAAGGAAACGGGTTCTTACGATTATGTGTAGGTCTTTCCTCTGTTGCCTTGCTATCTGGACGGTCTTTCTCGTGGCTGCTGCATCGGATATCACGACCACAAGCATATCGGCCTTGTGTATGCCAACCTTATGCAGTATCTCTATGTTTGTACTGTCGCCATAAAATATTGGCTCACCCTGTCTTTTCATAAGCCTAACTGTAACTGGATTGAGTTCTAAGACCACATAGGGGATACCAGAGGCCTTTAAGACGGTGGCGAGATTCTTCCCATTGACACCAAATCCCACTACGATCACATGCCTCTCCCATCGGTGTTGAGGTTCGTGGCTTGAAATAGACCTCCTGTGAAACCTCTCTAAACGCATAGTAATCTCTTTTGAGGCAACCCAATTAGAGGCCCTTGTTGATAGGGATACCATAAGAGGTGTCAATACCATTGTTATGACTGAGGCCGAAAGGAATATCTGATATGGTTCATCGGCAATCAGGCCAAACTTCTTACCCTCCATGGCGAGGACAAATGAGAACTCCCCGATCTGGGCAAGGTAGAAGGCCGATTGAATAGAGTGCCTTGCATTCACACCAATTAGTAGGGAGGCTACAAAGGCAGCCGCGATCTTTGCGACGATAAGTATGCAGACTAACAGGATCACCTCAATGTATTTGGAGAGGAAAAAGGCCGTATCCATAAGCATACCAACGGAAATAAAGAACAGGCCGGTGAAGCTCTCTTTAAAGGGTAGTATGTCTGCAATTGCCTGTGAAGAATACTCAGATTCTGAGATAACAATGCCTGCCAAAAAGGCACCGAGGGCGAGAGAGAGCCCCAATTTCTGGGTAAGCAAGGCAGTGGCAAGGCACAGCAGGATTATTGTAATAAGAAAGAGTTCTCTGCTACGGGTCTTTACGACCTCATGGAGAAGGTGAGGCACTCCCCAACGGGCAGAAAAAAAGACAAGACTAATGACGATCAGGGCCTTTCCCATTGTAAGGGCTATTAATGAAAGGCCTCCTCCTTGTCCAGATAGGATCGGGGTGAGAAGCATAAAAGGTACCACACACAGGTCTTGGAATATGTGTATTCCCACAATAGTCCTTCCGTGGGGTGTATTTAACTCACCCCTGTCCATAAGTATCTTGATGCCTATGGCGGTGCTACTTAAAGAGACCAAAAAACCGTCAAAGAGGGCATTGTTGATAGACTGATTGTAAAACAGATAGCTCGCCCAGGCAATCACGAATATTGTTAGTAGGACCTGTAATAAACCACCCCCGAACACTGCTGTCCTTAGCATGATCAGGCTTCTTAGGGAAAACTCAAGACCAATGGTAAACATCAGCAGGATTACACCTATCTCTGCAAGGACCTCAACGGTATGCACATCCCTTATCAACTCAAGTCCATGGGGACCAACCAACAGCCCTGCAAGAAGGAACCCTACAATGGAAGGTATCCTTATCCTGTTTAGCAAAAATACCACTACAGCGGAGACACCAAATATGATGACTAGATATTTGAGGAAGTCAATTGCCATAGAGTTATGGTTCTAATCTTTCAATAAGTCTGGTTTTATAGTCAAGTTAGGTTTGGTTCCAAAACACAGGATGGTGGTTTAGGTTATACTTCTCTTAATGGATTTAGGAGTTACAAAGGGCAATATATGGGTGTCTATCTGGCAGATGTCTTGGCCTATGGTGGTCATGATGCTTGGTAATTTCACCCTTGGTATTGTTGACATCTATGCTGCAGGCAGGCTTGGTCCTGAGGCGCAGGCCTCAGTGGGCTTCTGTATGCAGATATTCTTTTTCCTCTCCATTGTTGCTAATGCAATATCTATTGGGACACTCTCACTGGTCTCACGCTTTGCGGGTGCAGGCAACAGGCTCAGGACATTAGAGGTCGCAAGACAGGCGATCTTGTGCGGTTTTGGCCTTTCCATTGTCATATTATTGGTATTACGCCTTTCGGTAGCCACCATTGTTGAATCGGCAGGCCTTCCAAAAGAGGTTAGGGAACTCTCGGTATCGCTGCTTGAGGTCTATAGCCTTGCCCTTGCAGGTAGCTACATTGTGATCATAGCCAGTGCCATATTCAGGGCAAATGGGGAGCCCTTAAAGGCCCTATTTATAATGCTCTCCATGAATGTTGTAAACATCGGTCTTATCTTTCCACTTGTATTTGGCATAGGGACCTTTGAGGGGCTTGGTGCCAAGGGGCTTGCGGTGGCAATGGTGGCATCAACCTTTTGTGGACTGCTCTTGAGTCTTTCGGGTTTTGCTGACAAGGGATGGGAGGGGTTTTATAAAGGGAGAGTCTATTTTGACAAAGAGGACTTCTTGAGGATTGCCTCTACTGGATGGCCCACAGCGATTATGCAGATTGCCTGGTATTCTGGAACACTGGCCCTAATGGGCATCCTTGGTAGGCTTGAAGGGGTTGGCGTTGCTGCCCTTGCTGCAATGACCAACGGACTCAGGATAGAGGCAATAATCTATCTACCTGCCTTTGCTTTGAACATGGCTGCATCGGTCTTAATAGGGCAGAACTTGGGGGCGGGCAATGCCTCAAGGGCCGAAAAGACAGGCTGGCTGATTGCCCTTGCAGGGGTCTGTATTGTCAGTGTCTTGTCCCTGATAATCTTCTTCATCGCTCCCTTTATAGCCTCTAAAATCAGTATGGATGCGGAGGTGCAGAGGGAGACCGTTATTTATCTCTATTTCAACCTGCCAATTGAACCCCTGATGGCCTTGGGCGTCATACTTGCAGGGGCTATGCAGGGTGCTGGGGACACAAAGGGCGTGATGAAGATAATACTCTTTTGTATGTGGGGGATAAGGATACCCCTTGCATGGATGCTCGCAATGCAGGCAGGATGGGGACAAAGGGGCGTGTGGACGGCAATGGTTGTCTCTATGTTTTTACAGGGCTCATTAATGGCCTATAGGTTTAAGGGTGGAAGGTGGAAGACCCTATAACCTTAAAAAATGCAATTAAAACCACACCCACCACAAGATGGGCAACCACATCCCTCTATTACCAGTGTTTCAGTTAAGCCGTTCCTTGGAGGTTATACAGCCAAAGCTTAGTAAACTCCTTCTTAAAAGGGCTTTGACAGTCGTGCCTCTATGGCTGCATTTTTGGGTTAATACTCTATGGCAGAGGTCATAGGCCTGACCAGTCTTTAGTCTCTTAATGCCCCGACTCCTTGCCTGACTTGTCATACCACAAAATGTAGTGTCATCACTGTAAAGTTCCCACATCATATTGAGTTATAAAAACCCTTGACAATCCTCCGATAAATGAATATCATTTTAGAGTGGTAAAAAGTGGTAAAAAGTGGTAGATAAAAACTATGCCATCATTTACAGGCACATATTATTATACCCTTGACCCTAAAGGGAGGATTATTCTACCTGCCCGCCTTAGGGAGGTTGTATTTACGAAATACAATAACCCGAAGCTCTTTATTACCAACGCCCCCTTTGATAAGTGCCTGCACCTCTATCCCCTTGCAGAGTGGAATGTGCTGGAGGAAAAGCTTAAAGACAAGCCCAAGACCGATAGGAGCATCCAGTTTTTTATGCGTAGGGTCTTTGCCTCTGCCGTTGAGTGTGAACTTGATAAGCATGGAAGACTGATGGTGCCCTACGAACTCAGACAGAATGCCTTCTCAGGCGAGGATGTGGTCATTGTAGGCCTGATGGACAAGATAGAGATCTGGGATAAGGCAAGGTGGGACGCCATGATAGACCCAGAGAAGATTGATGTGGACAGTTATATGAAGTCCCTTGCAGAGCATGGAATTTAGTGGGTCTGAGGGCCATGGGGCAATACTCCATAAACCAGTCATGGTCAAAGAGGTCCTCCAGTTCCTCATATCTAATAGAAACGGGATTTACCTGGATGCTACGGCAGGCACTGGAGGGCATTCACTTAGGATACTTGAGGCCCTTGGTGAAGGGGGACGATTGATAAGTCTTGACAGAGACCACAAGGCCCTTGAGGTTGTGAGGGCAAGGTGTGATGATAGTCGTCAGATAGTTATGAAGTCCAGTTTTTCCAGACTTGGTGAGGCCCTTGATGGTATAGATGTTAATGCCCTTGATGGCGCCCTCTTTGACCTTGGTCTGTCAATGATGCAGTTAAAGGACATGCATAGAGGATTTAGTTTTGACTCCCCCCATAGGCTTGATATGCGTATGGATACAGAACAACCACTGGATGCCTATCGGGTTGTCAACGAATACCCCGAACAGGCCCTTGAAGAGTTAATAAAGAGATATGGTGAAGAGCACAGTGCAAGGAAGATTGCGAGGACAATAATTCACAGAAGGGCGAAGAGGCCAATTACTACCTGTCTGGAGCTAGCCCAGATAATAAGCAGTGTGGTGGGTTTTAGGGGTAGGATCCACCCCGCTACTAAGACCTTTCAGGCAATTAGGATTGAGGTAAACAACGAGGTCACTGAGCTTAGGGCAGGCCTCAAGGAGGCGATCAATAGACTAAGGAAAGGAGGTAGGCTCTGTGTAGTGTCTTATCACTCTATAGAAGACCGAGAGGTAAAAGGACTTTTTAGAGAGGCCAATAGGGCAGGTCTTGTGAGTATCGTCACTAAAAAGGCTGTGAGACCCTCTCTTGATGAGGTGAGTGATAATAAGGCCTCACGGAGTGCAAAGTTGAGGGTATGCGAGAGGCTATGAGGGCAAACATAATAGGTTATCTCTTTAAGTTTTTTGGCATATTTTCAATTATCCTGCTTATCTTTGGGATTATCTGGCTTAGGTCCAATATCTTGAACCTTGAGTACCAGATAAGCGCTTTAGAGAAAAAGAAGCTCTATCTAATGAAGGAACACAAGGTGGTATTAGCAGAAAAGGCAAGGCTCCTTGCCCTTGAGCGTTTTGAAAACTCTCAGGAGAGGGGTTTTGTATTCCCCGATAGGGTCAGGGTTGTATATGTCAAAGAGCCTGTAATCAAGGAGCCCTACAGGGTGCTCCACTCAAGGAGATACTAAGTTGAATGGTAGGACGATATTTGTAGTATGTCTCGTGATTGCTGGCTTTGTGGCAGTCCTTTACCGTCTTATGGACATTATGTTATTGAACCATCACTACTACCGCAATATGGCAAAGGTCCAACAGCTCAAGAGCGAGGAGATCCCCGTCAAGAGAGGCCTCGTGTTAGATCGTAAGGGAAGGGAGCTTGCGATTAATATTGATACAGAATCCATATTCTCCGATGGTGCTGAACTAAAGTCGGTAAAAGACACAGCTGCAAAGCTTGCCCAACTTACGAATAAGAGTCCTGAGGTCTTGCTCACAAGGCTCAATACCAAGAAGAGGTTTTCTTGGGTAGAAAGGAAGATGGACTATGAACAGGGCCAAAAAATAAAGGAACTTAATCTGAAGGGGATCGGTTTTATCACCGAAAATAAACGTTTCTACCCAAAGGGGACACTGGCGTCCCATATTATCGGTTATGTAGATATTGACAACAAGGGCCTTGAGGGCATTGAGCAGAGGTATGAGAAATACTTAACTGCCAAGCCCCAGAAGGCTGCGGTATATAAAGACGCTAAGGGTAACATCCTATCGGAGGGTTACCAAAGGGAGATAAGGGGCAACAATGTGGTCCTCACTATTGATGAAGGACTCCAGTATATTGTGGAAAAGAACCTTGAGGCCGTTATGGAACACAGAAAGGCGGCCTCTGCCACAGCAATTATGATGGACCCTTACACCGGCGAGATATTGGCCATGGCAAGTCTGCCCAACTATGACCTGAATGCACCTGCAACGAGCAGCCCCCACAGCAGGAGGAATAGGGCAATTACGGATATTTATGAACCAGGTTCTACCTACAAGATAATTGCTGGTGTGGCAGCCCTTGAGGAGGGGGTTGTAAAAACAGAGACGACCTTTGACTGTAGTGCAGGCTATATAGAGGTTGGAGGCAAAAAGATTAAAGATGCACACCGCCATGGGGTCCTCACCTTTAAAGAGGTCATACAGAAGTCATCTAATGTGGGCACTATAAAGGTTGCCATGCGACTCGGTAAGGAAAAACTCTATGAATATTCCAGGCGATTTGGCTTTGGTGAAAGGACGAACATTGATATACAGGGTGAGGTCTCAGGGATCCTCAGACATCACAGCCGTTGGTCAGGGATGTCTATTGGGGCTATTGCCATAGGTCAAGAGGTAGGTGTCACGCCCCTTCAGGTCTTGAGGGCATACTCGGTGATAGCAAATGGCGGGTATCTCGTTAGGCCTCATGTGCTGCTTGAGATCAGGGCCCCAGATAATACCACTCTCTTTACGGCACCCTTAGTGAGAAGGCCCATTATCTCTGAAAAGACCGCATCTATATTTAGGGCTATACTTAAGACCGTTACAGAAGAGGGAGGCACTGCAAAAGAGGCAGCCGTTGAAGGCAATCTCGTGGCAGGTAAGACAGGCACTGCACAGGTCATTGATCCCAACACTAAGCGATACTCTAAAGACAAATATGTGAGCTCTTTTGTGGGCTTTGTACCAGTGGATAAGCCGATATTCTCACTGATCGTTGTCGTCCATGAGCCTAAAGGGGCGATATACGGCGGTGTGGTGGCAGGGCCTGTATTTAGGAAGATAGCCAATGAGGCCCTCTCATATCTGAACATACTCAGGGATGATGCAAGCGAAAAGGGCCTTATAGTTCTCCCTACAGGCAAAGAGCTCAAGGAACCGGAGGCCTTGAGGACAAAGGGATAAAGTATGAAAAGGCTCCTTGATCTGGTCAAAAAGGATTGCATAAAAAGTGGCCCTACCGGTGTGGTGGTACATTCAGTCTGTTATGACTCAAGGACCGTAGAGACCGGTTCTCTATTTGTTGCCCTAAGGGGAACTAATGTGGATGGGCACCAATACATAGCGAACGCAATACACAACGGGGCCTTTGTGATTGTCCACAGCTCTTCATACGAGGAGGCAGAGGCCTTATATAAGCTGTATCCAGATGTGGCCTTTGTTGCCTATGAGGACACCAACTCTGCCTTGGCGCAGATATCGGCTGCCTTCTACGACAACCCTTCTAACTTGTTGAGTGTTGTGGGTATCACTGGCACAAATGGCAAGACCACTACATCCTATATACTCAAATCAATCCTTGACCACACTGGTTTTCAAACAGGCCTCATTGGGACTATCAGCTATATGATTGGTAATAAGACCTTTGAGGCGCCACACACCACGCCTGAGGCACCGGTGTTTCAATCGCTCCTGAGGCAGATGGTCAACGAAGGTTGCGACTTTGTGGTCTCAGAGATATCTTCCCATGCCCTTGCCCAACGGAGGGCAGATTGTACCGAGATAAAGGTGGCTGTATTTACCAACCTGACAAGGGACCATTTAGACTTTCACAGAGATATGGAGGACTACTTCCTTAGTAAGGTTAGGCTCTTTACAGAGCTACTCACAAAGGATGGGGTAGCGGTGATAAACATAGATGACCCCTATGGCAAGAGGCTCTGTGAGACCCTGAAGGACAAGAATATTAATGTACTGACCTATGGCATTGAGAGTAAAGGGGCAGATATCACTGCCACTCAGATAGTCATGAACTTTAGGGGAACCGCATTTAAGATGCATGTAAGGGGTGTGGCTGTAGAGGAGGTCTCATCACCTCTATGCGGTATTGCCAATGTCTATAACTGCCTTGCTGCAGCCGTTGCTGCAGTGGCCTTGAACATACCAATTAAAAAGATAAAGGAGGCAATCGCAATGACCAGCCTTGTAAAGGGACGATTTGAGAAGGTTGATTTAGGACAGGACTTTCTTGCCGTTGTTGACTATGCCCATACCGAAGATGCCTTAGAGCGCCTTTTGCTCACAGCCAGGCAACTCCTAAAGGCCTACAATGTAGCCCAAAAGACCGAGGACATGATGAGGGTAAAGGATCACAGATACCACCAAGAGGGCAATCAAAGGGTCGGAAAGATCATCACCGTTTTTGGTTGTGGTGGCAACAGGGACAGGGGAAAGAGGTCAAAGATGGGAGAGATAGCCTCAAGACTGAGCGATTTTGTGATCGTCACTTCCGATAACCCCCGCAGGGAGGACCCAAAGGAGATAATCAGGGAGATAGAGAGGGGTATCAAGGGAGACAACTACATAGTCATTCCAGACAGGAAGGTGGCTATCGGGATGGCCGTTGAACTTGCCTCTTCAGGTGATATCGTGCTGGTAGCAGGCAAGGGGCATGAGGAGTATCAGGAGGTGATGGGTAGTCGCAAACATTTCAGTGATAAGGGAGCCCTTGAGGAGGCAATCAGGAAGACCATAAGCCGCCCTTCTTTTAGAGACTGGGCACAGTTCTTTAATCCTGATAGGACGATGCAAAATGCTCACTGTTAGGGAGATATTACACTGCACAGGTGGATCACTTATCAAAAAGGGGCCTGAGTCCTTTATAGGTGTCTCTACAGACTCAAGGACAATTAAGGCAGGAGAGATATTTATTGCCCTCAAGGGTGAGCACTATGATGGCCACAGTTTTTACAAAGAGGCCATGAAAAAGGGTGGTGGTGCTCTGATCAATCATGATGCGCTGTATGCAGGGGATGCCCTGCCTATTGCGGATCAGGATTTATCAGGGACCCTCATTACAGTGGATGACACCCTTAAGGCACTGCACAGGATCGCCTACTACTTGAGGCACACTTTCAGTGGAAGGGTCTTTGCCATAGTGGGCAGCAATGGTAAGACCACTACCAAGGAGCTGCTCTATTCAATCCTCTCAAGGCAGTATAAGGTACTTAAGACACCCAATAACAACAACAATCACATTGGTATGCCGAGGGCAATGACCTTTATTAGCCCCGAGACCGAGTGCCTTGTCCTTGAACTCGGCACAAACAGGCCTGGAGACATAAAGGCACTCTGCGAGATTGCAAGGCCGCATACGGCAGTAATTACAAATATTGGCCTTGAGCACCTTGAGGGGCTTGGGGGGCTTGAAGGTGTCAGGGATGAGGAACTCCAGATTATCCACTATGTTGATACCGTTGTAGCCAATGCCGATGACGGTTTCTTGATGGAGGGTATAGCCAAGTCAAGGCCATCAATGCTTATAACCTACGGGATAAATACAAAAAACAGCTCTGTAATGGCCAAAGACATAGTCCATTCACTTGACGGTGTTGGCTTTAGGCTACACTACGGGCTGTACACTGGCTATGTGCAGACATCGCTCTATGGCAATATGAATGTCTATAACTGCCTCGCTGCTGCAGCTGCGGCATTAACTGTAAATATGTCTCTTACCGATGTCTGCATGGCTATAAGGTCTTTCAAGGGCATGAAGATGCGTCTTGAGGTCTTCAAGATAGGTGACATCACGGTGCTTAATGACTGTTACAATGCCAATCCCTCTTCTATGCAAGAGGCCATTAATGAACTCAAGAGTCTCTCTATGGTTAATGGCAAATGTAAGAGAACCGTCGCGGTGCTTGGCGATATGTTTGAGATCGGAGACAGCGGCGAGGAACTACACAGGGATATAGGCAAGCTCCTCAACAATGCAGGCATAGAGGTCTTTATAGGCACCGGTCCCTTGATGAAGAGGGCCCTTGAGGTCTTTAGAGGCAAAGGCCTGTGGGCCGATAATCCAGAGGTGGCTGGCAGGGAACTTTTGGGTGTGATGAAGCCTGGCGACATTGTGCTCATCAAGGGCTCAAGGGGTATGAAGATGGAAAGGGTGACAGAGGTGATTAAAGATGCTCTATGAACTCCTATATAGCCTTTATGTCTATTTCACGCCTTTTAATGTATTTAGATACATCACCTTTAGGACTGCCCTTGCGGCCCTAACGGCAATGGTGATTACCTTCATAATTGCCCCGCGCATAATCAACTGGCTAAAGGATATCAGCATGACGCAGCAGATAAGGGATGATGGGCCCCAGAGCCACCTCTCAAAGGCAGGCACACCCACTATGGGTGGTATAATGATTATCATCTCAATAGTGGTCTCAATGCTCCTCTGGGGGGATCTTACAAGTCGTTATGTTTGGGTCGTGCTCGTCTCCCTTATAGGTTTTGGTGCCATAGGATTCATAGACGATTACCTCAAGGCCGTCAAGCAAAGCCCAAAGGGATTAAGGGGGTGGTATAAGTTTGGTGGCCAGGTGGCGATCGCAAGTGCGGTAAGTGTCTTTTTATACCTAAACCCCAATGACCCTTACAACACTGTCCTTAGCATCCCCTTTTTCAAAAAGTGGCTCATTGACCTGGGGTTCTTTTATATACCCTTTTCAGTGCTCGTGATCGTCGGCTCTTCAAACGCCGTCAATCTCACCGACGGTATTGATGGCCTTGCTATAGGGCTAGTGGCCATTGCAGCCCTTGTCAATGGGGCCTTGGTGTATCTATCTGGTCACGCAGTCTTTGCAAAGTATCTTCAAGTGATATACATAGCGGGCATTGGTGAGCTCACTGTCTTTTGTGGTGCCCTACTTGGGGCCTCGCTGGGATTTTTGTGGTATAACGCCTATCCAGCCCAGGTCTTTATGGGTGATGTGGGCTCTCTCGGGCTTGGTGGTGCCCTTGGTGCCCTGGCTGTGGTCACAAAGCACGAGATAGTGCTTGCAGTAGTGGGTGGTATCTTTGTGTTAGAGACCCTCTCGGTGGTGCTCCAGGTGTTGTCCTTTAAACTCACTGGTAGGAGGGTCTTTAAGATGGCGCCCATACACCACCACTTTGAGTTGAAGGGATGGTCAGAGCCAAAGGTGATCGTGAGGTTCTGGATTATAGGTGTAATCCTTGCCTTATTTAGCCTTGCTACACTAAAATTGAGGTGAAAGAGATGAAAGGAAAGAATGAGATGAAACAAGTGCTTAAGCTCTCTCTGGTGTTGTGTCTTATGATGATCCTTGCACCTAATGTGTCTTATGCCCAAGACCAGGTATCGGCGAGGGCAGCGGTTGCCATTGACGCAGCCTCTGATAAGATACTTTACGCAAAGAACCCACACTACAAGCAGCCGCCAGCAAGTACCACAAAGCTTGTCACGGCAATGGTGGTCTTAGACCATTTACCTATGGATAGGGTAATCAAGATAAGCAATAATGCCGCAAGTACGCCTACTGTAAGTCCGAGATTAAGGGCAGGTGAGCACTTCACTGCTCAGGACCTCCTTTATCTGACAATTATCAGGTCTGTCAATAGTGCAGCCGTTGCCCTTGCTGAGGCAGTGGCAGGCACAGAGGATGCCTTTGTGGAACTAATGAACAAAAAGGCTCGGGAGATTGGCACAGAGAATACGAGGTTCGCCAATGCCTCAGGGCTACCTGGTGGAGAGCAATACATCACTGCCTATGACCTGGCCAAGATCATGAAAGAGGCCATAAGGTATCCTGAGATAAGGGATGCACTCAATACAAGGGCAAGACATCTGACTTCACTGGAGGGTAGAAAGGTCTTTGTAAAAAACACAAACCAACTCCTGTGGTCTGACGATGCCCTATTAGGTGGTAAGACAGGCTATACTAAGGCCGCCCAGCACTGTTTTGTGGGCGCCTCACAGAGGCAAGGAAAAACGGTTATAGTTGCCCTATTGGGCGAGTCTGTGCGGGACAATCTCTGGCATGATACAAATACACTACTGGACATTGGCTATGAGGTAGTTTTGGGCAGCCGTGACCCTGTGGTATTTTTTACAAATATTCAGGATAGACCTGTGCTACTCGCATCTTATAAACCCAATTCGTCCTCTCAGACCCTATCTAAGAAGGCGTCTGTTTCAAATAACAAGGGTCTTATAGAGAAGCACAAAAGGGTAAAGACTGCCAAGTCCAAAGAGATGGTTAATAAAAAGGCCCATCGGGCGAATAAGAAGACACTGCCCAAGCAGGCATTGGGGAGTAAGGATACAGAGACCTTTTACAACTCATAGGGCAGAGCTGTGTGGAATAAACTCTCCTGTGGCAAAGTGCTTGTAGTAGGGGCTGCCCGTAGCGGGATTGCTGTGGCCAATTTGATGAAGGCCTCAGGTTGTGAGGTTACTATCAATGATCAAAAAGATGTTGGCCTTCTGGGCAGTAATCTTCTTAACCTCTCTGAGGGTGTAAAGGTCTCTGTTGGCGGTCATCCCCTATCCCTTCTTGACGAGACTGACCTGATAGTGCTCAGTCCGGGGGTGCCTATGGATATCCCCCTATTGATAGAGGCAAGGGCGAGGGGGATCAAGGTCATTTCAGAGATAGAGGCAGCCTATCAGTTATTAAGCTGTTTCATGGAGGCAATGCCCTTTGTGGGTTGTATGTTCTTGGCCGTAACAGGCACAAACGGTAAGTCCACCACCACTACCCTCCTCTATGAACTCATAAAGGGCAGTGGCTATAACGCCATACTTTCAGGCAATATTGGCAACGCCCTCTCTGGTGAGGTCCATAGGCTAATCAACTCCGAGCATGTATATGATATGCCAAACATATACTTTTTTGTTACTGAGCTATCCAGTTTTCAACTGGAAGGCATAGAGACCTTTAGGCCCTTCGGTTCAACGATACTGAATATCACCCCCGACCACCTTGATAGATACAAGGATATGTCAGAGTATGTAGATGCCAAGTGTAGGGTCTTTAAGAATCAGGGGCCGATGGATTTTGTTGTGCTAAATGCCGATGACCCCTACACAGGCGACATCCTAAATAGGATAAGGCAGTTTGGAGAAAATGGCCCAAGGGTGTTTTTCTTTAGCAGGCAGAGGGTAGTAGAGGGGGCATATTGTTTAGGTGATATATTGAAGGTCGCAATATCCCACAAGGACTGTGAGCGATCAATCTTTGATGTGGACCCTGAGGCATGCGGGATGACCCTCTCGCCGACGGCGTTTCAGCTCAGGGGTGTGCATAACCTTGAAAACATAATGGCTGCCACTGTGATGGCTGTCCTTTCGGGTTGTAAGCGTGAGTCCATAGAGCATGTCCTCTGCACCTTTAAGGGGCTTGAACACAGGCTTGAGTTTGTAAGGGAATTAGAAGGGGTGACATACATAAACGACTCTAAGGGCACTAACATAGGGGCGGTAGCAAAGTCCTTAGAGGGCTTCAACACACCAGTCATTCTGATTGCTGGCGGTAGAGACAAGGCAAGCGACTTTAGCGTGCTTAGGCCCTATATACAAGGGAGGGTAAAGGCATTGGTCCTGATTGGTGAGGCCGCTGAGAAGATAGGTAGTGCATTAAAGGACTGTTGCGATATGCACTATGCCTCTACACTCACTGACGCAGTGGTAATGTCAAAAGCCCTGGCCCAAAGAGGCGATACGGTACTTTTATCGCCTGCCTGTGCAAGTTTTGATATGTTTAGAGACTTTGAAGACAGGGGTAGGCAGTTTAAGGAGATAGTGGTCAATTTATGACCAAAGGGCCTGACAAGTGGCTTTTGTTCATAGTATCTCTCCTTATAATAGCAGGTTTGTTGTCCGTATATAGCTCCACATCCGTAATATCGCCCGACGTGATAGAAAAGAGTCAGGGTAAGGGCAAAAGCGTGAGTTCCTTTGGTTTCTTAAAAAAACAGCTCTTTACGGCCATTATAGGGGCCATAGCCATGTTCATAGCCTACAGGCTAAGGCCACGCCATGTGGAACTCTTGACATTTCCCTTGTTGATTGTATCCCTTGTGTGCCTTATCCTGGCCTTTACACCCCTTGGGGTCAGTGCTGGGGGGGCAAGGCGTTGGATAAGGGCATGGCCCTCAGTGTTTCAGCCCTCTGAGCTTGTAAAGCTCTCAATGGTGGTCTTTATGGCCTGGTATATGAGTTCAAGATACTTTGATAAGGACAGGATCAAGACATTTTTGGCTCCCATTATGGTAATGGCAGTCTTTCAGGTGATGTTTATCAAACAACCAGACTTTGGCGCCGTGATGAGCCTTGGGATACTTACAATGACCATGCTCTTCATTGGGGGGCTAAGGCTAAGATATATTGCCCTGTTGGGTATCGTTGCCCTCCCTTTTGTGATAATACTCGCCATGGAGCCCTATCGCTTTAAGAGGATAACCGCCTTTCTTGACCCCTGGAAGGACCCCCTTGGCAGCGGTTTTCAGCTCGTGCAGTCCTTTATTGCCCTTGGTAGCGGAGGCCTACAGGGTGTAGGGCTTGGTGAGGGGAGGCAGAAACTCTCTTACCTCCCAGAGATACATACCGACTTTATCTTTTCCCTTATTGGTGAGGAGCTCGGTTTTATTGGCGCATCGGTAGTAGTGCTCTTGTTTCTCATGCTCTTTATAAGGGGTTTGGTCATTGCCCACAGGACACAATATGAATTCTACTGCTATCTAGCCTATGGCATAACCTTCATGTTCACCTTTCAGGCCCTTATCAACTTTGCTGTGGTCACAGGTATGGCGCCCACAAAAGGGCTACCACTACCATTTATAAGCTATGGTGGATCATCGCTCCTTGTAAATATGATAGCCGCAGGACTACTACTGAATATATCAAGGTACAATGCCATCCAGGCTACGCAGAGGCCTGCCCATGAAAGGAGGGCCATCCCAATAAACAGGCCTCTTCCCTTAAGGGTCTGCAAGGGAGGCATTCTAATGCATAACGGCCTCAAAAGGGTCTATAGCTTTGACAGGATGAATAATAGATTGTTTTAGTGTCACTGCAATAGGGTTTTGGGAGGGACGCACAGACTGACAAGGTGCCATCAAGGTTCCGAATATAAGAGGTGTTCCCCTATAACTCTTGAGAACGAATTGTCATCAGGTTTGTATCGCACTACTTGAAATCTCTAATCGGTTTTTGTGAGATTTAATGCCTTAATCGCTGCACTATCAGCATATCGCACTATTGCTCAGGCTAAAATCCTGCAGCCACCCCTTTAGCCTTAGGTCTTCAACCTCTGTGTCCATCACTGTGGTCTTACAGATGCCTCTGACTCATAGCCTTACCTCTACAAAGGGTAGGAGTCGCTCCCAGAGGCCTCCAACACCGTGCCTGTATCTCTCCTTGACTGATTTGGTATCGGAAAACCCGTGGTCTGAGACTATATGAAAACTGCCTATCTCCTTGAGCACAGGCAAAATACCTGTAGCAAACTCATCCCGAATAATTGAATACAACGGATACAGGTCAAGGGTGCTGCTATGTATCCTTGAGTCTATGAAGTTAAAGTGGAGGCACTTTAGTGTCCCCTTTTGTCTCAAAAATCTCTTGAGTCCCCTCTTACCAATATCACGCTCAGCAAATCTCAAGAGCCCATATCTGCGTCCATCTATTAGGCCCTCTTCTTCGCTTATGCCAAAGGCCTTTCTGAAGTTTTCTGTGTTTGTAGGTCCCTCAAGAGTAAAGACCTCTTCACTGATCTTCCAGCCCTCCTCTGTTATTACCTCTTTAAGAACCAACCAGAGGTCATACCTTAGGGCATCAAGGATTATCAATACATCCTGTGAAAGCCTGAGCCTTAGCTGACTAATGTCAGGCATTGGAGGCAATGAGGCCTCAAATCCCTTTATAGCCGACTGGAGCCACTGAAATAGATACTGTAAATGATTGGAGTCAATGGCCTCCTCATTAATATTTATATAGTTCAGCCTCTCAAGGGTCACTGAAAGCGGTGCGATGCACTGTCTAAATAGGCCTATCCCTGTATGCTTAGGGCTATCAATAATCAACTTCAGTGCCTTAGCTACTTCACTCATAGGTTCATCACTGATTGACATGAGTGCGGTTATTGAAGAGGGCTGAGCACTATCACGAAGCCTCTCAAAGAGCTCGTCTCTGAGCCTCTTTTTCATGTATGGTATCTGCTCTGATGTAAGTAGTTCCGTAAGTTCAGTTATAGAAAAACTGTTGAGCCTGATTTTGTCTAACATCTGTGGTGTGGGTCCCTGAAGCCCTATATTTAGGTCCTCTTTAAGGAACTCAAGGGCCAATGTCTTGCCCTCATAACCGTAACGGGCAAGGCCCTCTTCAATGAGCTCAGCACCAGTCCTGTCTTTGTCTCTTACATGGATAATGGCCTCTTCATCGTCCCCTAACCACTGGAGCAATAGCCCCCTGAGTTCGTGGTGTCTAAATCTCCTACCCCTGATATTATCTACGAGTGCAGTGAGGTCCAGTTGTCTGATCCGCCATTTGCCTTTGAGTACATTGTCAATGGCCTCAAGGACACTATCATCAAGTAGAGAGAGGACTAAGGTGGTGTTTGCCTTCTCAGGGGATATGCTTAGTAGTGACAGTATCTTTTCTGTCAGGTCAGGCCTGTCTGAGAGGGCAAGACCTGTAATGGATCCCTCTAAATTCTCTCGGTATTCAGGCCTTTGAAGTATTGAAAGAAAGCCCTTTATTCCTTCCCTTGCAAGGTCAATAATATCAAACTCAAGGGATGGAGGTGTTTGGCCTATATAGAATCCACATCTACAGAGGGGTGTAAGGAACAACTCCTGATGAAGGTCAGCACCACAGACAACAGGCAGTTGATCTACAAGCCTCTTGAGGTCCCACCACTCACCCTGAAACTTGATTGTAGAGAGCCTATAGGCCAGTCTCTTGAGAAACCTTGCCTCCTGTGATGCCTCAAATACCCTGCGCTGCTCAAACACAGGGTCACTGTAAAACCTGTGATGGGCCTCCCTGTAGGCATTGGTGTATCTTTCAAAGAAATCGTCCCAACTAACCTTGAGCCTTGAAAGGTGCTGTTCTATCAGAGAAGGGTCCTGTTTGTAGTTTGCCATTCCATCCCTAAGTCTGTTAAGGCAATGAATGATCTGTTCCTTGAGTTGATGTAGCCCTGGCTCTAATTTGAGCTTTGGGTGATTTATATAGAGCCAACATTTATTGACAAACTGGAAGTCCTCGGTATAAAACCTGTGAAGGGTCTGAACATATGCTACCTGAAGCTGCATATCCTGATTGTCTTTGAGGTATCTCAAAAGCCTCTCTATCCCCTCCTGTGCAGAGAGGTTCAGCGATAGGGAGTCTATAAACATTGACAGGCCATTGATGGTAGGCATGTCTATGGATAGGGCCTTAAAGGCAGAGTACTCACGGTATTTATTAAGAAGGCTATGAAGGTCTTCCAGTGTCTTGCGCTGCTGTCTGATGAAACCAGTGGCCTCCTTCCACATAGACTTTACAATCGCAGGGGTTGGCGCACCCTCAATCTCTCCCCAGATAAACCTCCCAGCAGGTAAGGCGCTGATCAGGTCTGCATCAAGGGCCTTGCCCTCCTTTAAAGATGTGATCTCACCTGAGGAGAGCTGGCCGATATCCTTTAATTCAACGGCCTCCTGTCTCTGGTAGGCCACCAAATAACCTGAAAGGAGCAGTGTAGAGAGGATGAGGTCTATCTGGTGATCGCTTAGACCCCATTGACCCTTTTTGAGGGCCATCCTGATGTTATAAAGATTACTCTCAAGCCTTACGAGGTTCAGCACCGATGAGATCAGCTCATTTTCAGGGCCTATAGACAGCCCATAAAAATTGCCCCTCTTTGCCACAATGCCAAGTGGTTCAAGGAGACCCTTTATGAAGGAGACAAGCCCCCTCTGTTCTGCCTCTTCTATAGTTAATCTACCTTGCCTTATCAGATGGACAAAGGCAGTGTTGACCTGTTGAGAGGTGTAAAACTCTATGCGGGGCATAACCATTTGGTGCTTTGGATGTAACTCAGAGAGCGGCTGTTCAAAGATGTGACATAGCAGCCTTTGTATTGGTATAAGCCCAATGTCTTTCATCGCCAAGGTCCTCCCGAGGCTATCGCAGATCTGCCCACCAAGATAGACACTCGTTATGAGTTCTCTAAATAGAGGTTCCTCTCTTATGAGGTCCTTTTTAAGATCGGGATGCCCCTCTTTAAGCAGTTGTTTGGCTATAAAATCCTCCACAGCAAGAACCTCATCGGGGCTCATTGGTCTTGGGATCCAAAAGAGTATGGCCTTTAGATAAACCGTGGGAGACCCCTGTGTCTCTGAAAGGTCTGTAAATAGGTTTGGCATTGTCTTGTCCCAATTAAAGGGCCTTTCAAGGAATGGGGACAAGACCACAAGGCAGCCATCAACCCTCTTTTTTATGGACTCTAATAGCCTGTCCATTTCTACCTTTGATAGGGGATTTGATTGTATAGAGGCCATGCACTCTCTCGGGCTATTTTGCCAAGTAAACCTGTAGAGTTTGCCCTCCTTTAATTCCCCCAACGGTAAATAGGGCATAGAGAAGGCCTTACAGACCTCACTGAATAGATAACCCCTGTCAGTGAACTGTTCCCTAAGGGCCTTCATCTTTGCCTTGATCTTCAAACCCTCCTCTACAGAGACATCTATGTAATAGCGGTCCTCCTCTTTCTGTATGTACATTTGGTGAGAGACGAGGGGATCAAGGACGCCTGTCTTGATATATTCGTAATTAATAGACTCTGTCAGGAGGCTTATCTTTTTGAGGAGCATCTCGGCAATCTCCTTTGCAGTCTTTCGCCGCTCAATTGGAGACAGTTCGCTAAGGACCATTATCTTGATTGCCGATAGGGCAGTCTCACGCTGTAGTTCCTTCTGAAAGACCTTGTCTATATGGGTCTTGTAGTAGTCATAGGCAACTCTTACAAGGGGGGAATACTCGGGTATCTCTCTAATCCTGTCCTCAAAGTGGTCAAAGATTGCCTCCGCTGTGATGAGACAGTCTGCTGGTTCTTCTAACCTCTTAGAGACCTCGGCCTGGACAAACTGTATTACACCTCTATGCTGTGAGAAGACCCTTGTAAGACCGACCATAAAGCGGCTTGTAAAGGGGTGTAGTGGGTAGGTCTTTTTGAAATTATCAATATTGATGCTCAGGTGTGGATAGAAGCGTCTGAGTTCTTGAAAGACACCACTGATGACCTCTAAGGCACCGGGCTTTTTGATGATCAGTCTCTTGTCAATGATGTCCTCAATGTGCGATGAGGTGAGGTTTATCCTTAGGGGATAACGGTCCTTTATCCTGTTAAAGATGCTTGAAGATATATGGCCTGTCTCCTCAATCCACTCCTGTAGTGAGGCGATTATCCAGAGCGGATTTTTCAGTGCATACTCACCCAAAAATTGTAGAAACCTCAGATCCTCATAAAACATTGGTGGCGATGGCTTTGAACGGAGAAACTCCGAGAGCTCGTCTATGATGATAACTGTCGGAGTTTTGACCAAACCATTAAATACACTAAGCCTGTCGGTGATCTCCCGCTCATAACCGCAGGCGTGCATAACGATCCGCTCAAGACTCATAGAAGATGGGTGTCTAACCAGAGAGACCTTTATGGGCCTTATCTCCCTTGTCTTTATCTCTCCATAGGGTTCAAGGATAGGATGATCCCTGTTTTTTAGTAGTAGATATAAAAATGAAAGGAGGTGAGATTTGCCACTGCCGTAATTACCCTTGACAAATACACCACAGCCATTGAGGCTATTAATGGCCCTTAGGATTGAACTTATCCCGGCATCTACCTCAGTGGTCAATACAAAGGAGTTGATTATCTCCGATGGGTCTACATCACTGTCCTCAAGGTCAATGACCAATTTGACCTTACAGAGGTCTATTATGTCTCGTAACAGTGTAGCCATTTACTGGTTCAGAGTAGGCCTTGTCTTTTTGAGCAGGCCGTAAAGCTGCTTATATTCAGGATGCCTTGCCAATGCCTCTGCTACAAGGGCCTCTGCATCGGACTGATTGTTCCTATTTTGCAGTATCTTTGCCATAGTTGTATATAGGGCATTGTCTTGGGGCTCTTCAATGAAGTGGTCTCTTAGGTAAATAAAGGCCTTGTCCCAGTCCTTTAGTCTGTAGTAAACATAACCGAGCATCTTTCTGACAAAGGGGGTGTCCTTGATCTTAAGGGCCTCTGTATAGGTCTCGGCCGCCTTGTGAAGATCGCCCTTCTTCTTATAGACCTCGGCAAGATAGAGCCTCAGAGAGAGGTCTTCCATAAAGTCAGGCAGGACGAGCAGGTTTTCCACCTCCTCAATGACCCTCTGTAGGGGTATGTCTTTAAAGCGTTCCCTGTAATAGCCGACGGTCTTGTCTTTCAGCGACTGATTGTTTAGACGGCTTAGATGTTCCTTAAGGGCCTGACTCTGAGGCATTAACATCAAGGCCAATTGTAAAAAGGCCACTGCCCTATCTGTATCTGCAATCCTCAGAAGGATATCTGCAATTGAGCCAAAAAGCTTTTCATCCCTAATGCCCCAAGTAAATACACTGTCAATGACCCTTAGTGCATCCTCTTGTGCCTTGTCTTTGACAAGGCAGTCTATGTAGGTCTTAACAAAAAAGGGGTTTGTCTTTAGGGCACTGAGCCTCTCTTCGGCAAGCCTCCTTGCCTCCTTGACCTGACCGAGCCTAAAGAGTAGAAATACCTCTGAGCCCTGTAGAAAGTGGTTGGTTGGATAATATTTAAGTGCCTCTTTAAGTAACTCATAGGCACCTCTATAGTTTTTTGACCTCTGAAGGGCCAATATGTTTTGGATGTAGTCGTTTAAAGACACTGGTTATTATAAAATATGTTTGGCCAATTTGGGGTATAATATCCCCTCCCTGCGGTAGATTATACTTACTGAAAAGGGTCAACAGAGGTGGATATTAAGGCTATCAGTGATAAGGGTCGTGAGGAGTTAAGGGGTTTTTGTAGGGCTTGTTACTACTGCGATAGTCGTGTGAATAGATCTTATACTTGTTTAGTTGATGCCATTTTCTTTTGAGATAGAATATACCTTTGGTAACAGTCGCAGTGGTGTTATACATACCCCAAGGGGTGATGTGCATACCCCTGCCTTTATGCCTGTGGGCACACAGGCAACGGTAAAGGCCGTGTCTTCTGAGGAGATTGCGGCCACAGGGGCTGAGATAGTCCTATCAAATACCTATCACTTATATCTCAGGCCTGGTCATGAGGTGATAAGACGACTTGGTGGTCTGCATCACTTTATGAATTGGCATATGCCTATACTCACCGACAGTGGTGGTTTTCAGGTCTATAGCCTTTCACCACTCAGAAAGATTAGGGATGATGGTGTGGAGTTCCGTTCCCACTTAGACGGCTCAAGCCATTTTCTCAGCCCTGAAAAGGCGATTGATATACAGCTGGCGCTTGGCTCAGACATTCTCATGTGCCTTGATGAGTGCACACCTTATCCAGCCGATTTTGATTATACAAACAGGTCAGTGAGGCTCACTACCCAGTGGGCAAGTAGATGCAGGGCAAGATTTGATGAGCAAGTAAAAGGATGTGATAAGACACTCTTTGGGATAATACAGGGTGGCATGTATAAGGACTTGAGGGAACACTCGCTGATGAAACTTATGGAGATCGGCTTTGAGGGATATGCCATTGGTGGTCTTAGTGTAGGTGAGTCAAAGGATGAGTTTTATGAGATACTATCATTTATTGCCCCTTTGATGCCCAACGACAGGCCTCGTTATCTTATGGGGGTTGGTGATTTAAGGGATGTCATGTATGCCGTTGAGCACGGCATAGACATGTTTGATTGTGTAATGCCTACAAGGAATGCAAGAAACGGGACGCTATTTACAAGCCAAGGCCGTGTAAGTATAAAGAGGAGCGAGTATAAAGAGGACAACAGCCCCCTTGACCCAGATTGCACATGTCTCACCTGTAAAAATTACACAAAGGCCTATCTTAGACATCTGTTCATGGCAAGGGAGATACTATCTATGAGGCTCAATACGATCCACAACCTGCACTTCTACCAAAACTTCTTTTCTCTCATAAGAAGGGCAATCAAAGATGGTTCATTTAGCGCTTTTAGGTCTCACTGGGAGATGATACTTGCAAAGGGCACGGCAGATTAGGAGGGTCCTTTTAATCACCCTGTTTTTAAACCTAATTGTATCAGGTGGAAAGATAGTTTATGGGTATTACATAGACTCGGTATCTATACTCTCCGATGGCTTTCATTCGCTCTTTGATTGTATTTCTAATGTGGTTGGTTTGATTGCCATAACCCTTTCCATCCATCCACCTGACAGCTCACATCCCTACGGCCACAGGAAGATTGAGACAATCTTTACGGCCTTTATTGGCCTGATGATGCTCCTTGCATGCTATGAGATCTTCAAAAACGCCTACGAGTCGCTTATTAAAGGTCAGAGGGCTTCTATTGACTTTACCAGTCTTATTGTAATGTCACTTACCCTTATTGTGAATGTCTTTGTAGTCTGGTATGAAAAGAGGCTTGGAAGTCGCCTCAACAGCGAGTTTTTGATAGCAGACTCTAAACACACCCTGTCTGATGTCCTTGTGAGCCTTGGCGTGATTTTGGGGCTTTTATGCTACCTGGCGGGTTTTCATTTGGCTGATGCTATTGCTGGGCTTGCCGTTGGACTTTTTGTTCTATATACGGGACTGACTATTGTAAAAGAGGCAAGCGAGGTGCTCATTGATAAGAACCAGACCGACACCATGCTGATTAAAGAGATCGTATGTTGTCACAGTGGTGTGATTGAGTGTCATGAGATAAGGGCAAGAGGGGCTAAGGGTAATGTATTTTTAGACCTCCATGTCCTTGTGGAACCCTCAATGGCAGTGAATGATGCCCACAGGATCGCCCATGAGGTGGAGGATGCAATCAGACAGAGGATGCCCGAAATAGTGGACATAGTGGTGCACATAGAACCTAAGTGAGTGCAAAAAAAGCTGCTATGTTTTGAGGAGGTAATAAATTAATCCAAAAGATGCAACTACAGGGGAGGTAGGACTGCCACAAACCTTTTAACTCAGAGTATTCTAAGCCTTGGCTAAGAAACCACCAACGCACGGCTTAACTGAAACCCTGCTCCCAGAGGGAAGTGGTTGCATACCTTCTTTCCTACTGCCTTGCTCCTCTGGTATTGTTCTTTGTGACTGATTTTTGACAATAGGCCTTATAATTAGAAAGGTTTAAGACCTGGTTTAGTCTAACCTCTGTGCTTCCACGCCCTCTGACTTCTCACAAATGTTTATTGACAAATCCCTCTTTTCCTATCACAATATCCAGATCATGCCTAAGAAGCTCCCCATAGGGATAAGTAATCTTAAAGAGATCATACAAGACGGCTATGTCTATGTTGACAAGAGCCGATATGTCTATGAACTTGCAAGCACAGGGAAGTATTACTTCCTTAGCCGTCCCCGCAGATTTGGCAAGAGCCTCTTTGTGGATACCCTAAAGGAGGCTTTTGAGGGAAATAGGGAGTTATTCAAGGGCCTGTGGCTATATGACCATTGGGATTGGAATAAGAAGTATCCAGTGATACACATCTCTTTTGGTAGTGGTGTATTAAAAAACAGGGCAGAGTTAGACAGGAGGATAAT
>Ga0308419_1000323_pt1 | contig 36276 bp, 45 predicted proteins | sample HotsprSampleMS50_FD_203674 | JGI IMG/M metagenome (GOLD analysis project Ga0308419, IMG submission 203674) | Hot spring phototrophic mat microbial communities from Mushroom Spring, Yellowstone National Park, Wyoming, United States - 20090730_MS50 ... | reverse complement strand
TGGAGATTGGACTGCCAAAAGGCCTTTTTATAACCACTTCCCACTGTGACCAGTGTTTCAGTTAAGCCGTGTGTGGGAGGTTACTTAGCCAAAGGTTAGAAAACTCCGACTTAAAAGGGTTTTGACAGTCCTGCTTCAAGTTCAACTGTATTATTAGGCTGACCAAATCACAAGCGGGCGTATTTCAGTGGTAGAATGTTAGCTTCCCAAGCTGAAGGTCGCGGGTTCGAATCCCGTCGCCCGCTCCATATAAGTCGCTCCAAAAACTGCTCTCATAACTTGCCAAAAACTGCTCTCATAATGTGATGGTGTGTTCGTAAGTCTTAAGGGTGTCTTCAGTTTTATTACAAAGGGGTCATTATCATCCAATGTGGCCCTCTTGCGTTTATGTAATCCCCAGTGCCTTTTGTAGCCATGCCCTGATCTTGTGGTTAATGGGATACATCCTAAAGCAGCACTTATCTCTTCCCTCTTCAATGGCCTCTAAGAGGAGCGACTCTGGTATCTCATCTATCTGTGCAAGGGTCTCCGCATATCCAGCAGCGGTGTGACGCATAAGAGACAGCACAGGTCTATTATCGCTGTTATCAATATAGAAAACATACCCCTTGAGGTGTGGTCTTCTTTCAATACAACCATCTTTGAGACAGACTGTAGGAGAGATCAGGTCCTTTGGCTCAACATCCCATAGTATGTTTTCCTTTACAAAGTCCTCATCCTTTATCTCACTTAGTGAAAGTAATTTTAAAAACATAGCTGCCCTCCTGCCTTCAGATTGTAGTCCTGTAGCCTCTTACAAATGTCCACATTTTGTCACCCCGAACAAGGTGAGGGGGTCTTGTAACGATCCATTTTTTAAAAATCCTCACCCGCCTCTTAAATGGCATTTTTGCTTTTTATGACTTTCGTAAAAGGCCCTCTGTCTATGCGTTTCCAAGGGCACCATCCCCATGGGTTAGCCTGAAATATTCAGCAGAACTATACCCCACATCTTCAAGCATCTCCCTTACTGCCTGAATTATCTGCGGCATTGGCACCCCAAGTCTTTCTGAAATCTGTTGTAAATCAACCCCTTGTAGAAAGTATCTCTCAGCGATGATTATCTTTATCGCATCGTCCCTTATGAAGGCCTTGAGTTCCTCATCTTCTATTTTGACTAATGCAAAGGCATCTTCTACAGACATACCATTTCTGATGGATCCCATCAAATTCGTCATTGCCTCTTTGTATATCCTGTCTTCCTCTTCGGAATACTCCTTGTACTTGACCTCTGTCATGGGTTATCTCCTTTGCAAGTTTTTAGGTATTATCGCCTCTTACCTTTATCCATATTATGAACCACCTCTGCACCAATGAGCAATATGCAGGAGGAGTAATATATCCAAACAAGGAATATCACAAAGGCTGTGAGTGGCCCATAGATAGCGCCTAACTTAAGAAGGCTACCCACATATACAGTGAAGAGGTGTTTTGCGACCTCAAGTAATACGGAACTAAACAGGGCCCCAATCATGGCGTGAATTATCTTTATCTTTTTGTTTGGAAGAATTATATACAGCGTGGTCAAGGTAAGGAAGATGATCACAAGGGGGAGGAAGTAGCCAAGAAAGAACCTCGTAAGGGCACCCACATCTAAGGATGGGAATATCTTCTTTAGTTCATGTGCCCCAGAGACAAGATAGGTTGCACTAAAGGAGACAAAAATAATTGCGATTGTAAGGGTCACGATTATAATCGACTGTAGTAGGGAGAGTAGAAAGTGCCTTGAGTGTTTGACCTTAAATATCTTGTCCATTGAATACTCTATGGAGGCAAGTAACTCATAGGATAGGAATGCATAAAGCACGAGTGTAATGTTTCCTATCTTCCTATAGGTTATAAGATGGCTAAGGCCGTTGGTAATCTGCTGGGTTACAGAGGGAAACAGGTAGGTCAGTTTTTGGGCAAAGAAGGCGTAAAAATCAGGCCTCTCACCTAAAAAGTATCCAAAGATTGCCACAAGCATAAGGCAGTAAGGCACAAGGGCGAGGATAAAGAAAAAGGACACCGCCGCTGCAAGCATAAAGCCACTGTCCTTAAAGAAGTCGTGAAAGCTCTTGAGTATGATCTTTACAATGGCAAGAGGGTTCACAGGGAAGTGCCCCCTTTGTGTAAGGTTTTATGAAGGTAAGGTGACATCTTTATTTCTATTTATAATTGGTGGGTGTTTTGATTATAATCTCCATTGTAACAAATGGCCACTATGTTTGTGAAAGTTTTAACCCCACTTGCCAGAGCGGTCTTACTCAGTCTTATTCTAACGGCATTTGCCTATGCCCATCAGTGTGATTTATCAAGACCCCAATTAGCCCTTAGCCAATCCAAGGAGGCCTTAAGTAAGGACCGCTGGGATGCAAGGGCACAGGCATGCCTCTCCCTCATCTACTACAGGCTTGGTGATAGATTCAGGGTTATGAAGGTCCTCAGGGATGCAGAGGAGCAACTGCCCCAATGGGTAATTGACCAGATCCACCAGCACCTCTGGATAGAGGCACCTGAGCTCTTGGCCTATAAAGAATTCTCTGATCAGTACACCCTTAGCGGCGGCGACTGTATGATAAAGAACACCTCTATGATTGACGGTAATGGGTACCTGATAATCGGAGATTTCTTAAATCCCCATACAAAAAAGGTAACGCGACACCTTGCTGCTTATAAATGCAATTGGCAACTTAGTAATTGCCGTGAGAGTAACCTTATCTGCCCTGAGTGCACTATTGAAAGGCCAGAGGCCGTTGTAAAGGTCCAAGATTACAAGGTCATAGAGGTCTATCAGATTGAACCCGAATTGATAGAGAGAAACCTGCGCTATATAAAGACAGTCCTTGAACTACAAAGGCTGCGGTATGCTCGCTGAACTGAGGATAAAGGACTTTGCGATTATACAAGACCTACGGGTAAACTTTGCCGAAGGGCTCAATCTACTTACCGGAGAGACTGGTGCAGGAAAGTCCATTATTGTAGATGCCCTAAGCATGTTCCTTATACCGCGGGCACCGATTGACCTTATCAGGGCTGGTGCAAAAGAGGCACAAATAGAGGCCCTTTTTTACGATGTATCTCATCCCTTGTTAGAAGAACTTTCAATCCAGACCGATGAGGGCCTCATCCTTAGGAGGGTTATATCTCCTCAAGGCAAGACCAAGGCCTATGTCAATGATTCGCCTGTGAGTATCCAGACCCTTACTAACATTGGGAGCAGTCTAATTGCCATACACGGCCAGCACGAGCATCAAGCCCTACTGAGGCCTGAATCTCACCTCCATATCCTTGATGCCTATGCCTCCCTTGTTGATAGATTAAGGGACTTTAGTCGCCTATATGATAGGGTCAACAGCCTGCAGGGACAGCTCAATACCCTTAGACAATCAGTGAGGGAGAGGGCCCAGAGGGAAGACCTATTAAACTATCAGATAAGGGAGATCAACGAGGCAGACCCTAAAGTGGGTGAACTTGAGGCCCTTACAGAGGAATACAAGAGGCTTGTTAATGCGCTGAGGCTTAGGGAATTGGCCGAAGAGGCCTATCTGATACTAAACGGTGAGGACTCGGCACTCTTTAGACTAAAAAGGGCAATAACGGCAGTCTCATCTATAAGAGACTACGACCCATCCATACAAGAGGTGCTTGATCTGCTTGGCTCAAGCCATGCCATCGCCTCTGATGCAGTGGCGATCCTGAGAGATAAGCGGGACCTTTATGAGGCAAATCCCCATAGATTGGGACAGGTCTCAGAGCGAATAGACACCCTAAAGGGGCTCTTAAAGAAGTATGGGACCACCATTGAGGAGGTCATTACTTACAGAGACATGGCTACAAGGGAGCTCTCAGAACTTAAGGTATCCGTAGAAAATGAAGAAAACTTAGAGGCAGAGCTCAAGACCCTGCAGGGACTCATGATGGCTGAGGCATCGGCGATAAGCAAGATAAGACAGGAGGCCTTAGGTAGTTTAGAGGCAGAGATCATAGAGGAACTTAAGGGGCTTGGGTTTAAGGACCCGAACTTTAAGGTATCTATCCATACAGGGTTAGAGGTCTCTGCAACAGGCATAGATGAGGTAGAGTTCCTCTTCAGTGCCAATCCGGGCGAACCCCTAAGGCCCCTAAGCAAAGTAGCCTCAGGGGGAGAACTGTCAAGGCTCATGCTTGCCCTCAAGGTCCTTCTACTTAAACGGCAAAAGCAGACCGAGAGGATTGACCCTTCAACTCTCGTCTTTGACGAGGTGGATGCAGGCATTGGCGGTGCCACAGCCTTTCAGGTAGGCAAGAGATTAAAGGCCGTTGCCTCTACCTGTCAGACCCTTTGTATAACACACCTACCTCAGATCGCTGCCCTTGCAGACCACCACTTATTAATAGAGAAGTCCTCAGACCAGTTATCAACAAGCATAAATGTCAGAGAACTCAATCTGGAAGATAGAAGGGGCGAGATAGCCCGTATGCTCAGCGGTGCCGTCACTGAGGCATCGTTGAGACACGCAGAGGAACTCCTCTCGGCTAAGGGTGAGACATGGCCGTAAAGGTCATTGCCTTTATAAACTTTAAGGGCGGTGTTGGCAAGACGGCAAATGTGCTCAACCTGGGTGCTGCCCTTGCAAAGTTCCACAATAAGAAGGTCTTGATTATTGACCTAGATGCCCAGAGCAACGCCACCTTTTGGCTGCTTAGGAGGGATGTATGGTGAGGTATAAGAAGGTTATCGGGGCTATAGTTCAAGGAGAGGCCCCTTCTGCGATTGAATGCAGGCAGCTGATGAATGCCTTTTTTAATGAAGAGACGAGTTCTATTGGGGAATTGGGTGACTTCTCAAAAAAGGTCTTGGGGAAAAAGACACCCCTTGGTAAGGGTACATCCTACCGTGAATACTTAGAAAAGGTGATGACCGATATTATCACGAAAGGTAAGGCAGACCTTGCCACTGCATTGCTCAAGAGGCTTTTGGCAAGACCTGTGCTTGACCTGAGTGACACAGGGAGTGAGTCACTTCTACTTCAGGTCAGGTCAGGAAGATGGGATCTCTAACAGAGGAGCAGCTTGAGGTAGAAAAAAGGGTCCTATTGAAAAACCCAGAGATGCTACATCTTATGGCAAAGACGGCCGGGGTAAGTTTTAAGCCTACTAATAAACCAGAGACGATCCTCAAGAAACTCATTGACCTGTCAAGGCGATACTATGAGAACACGATTGCTTAGCAGAGACACACAACTACTGCCCCAAAGTATAGACCCTTCGCACAATTTGGCAGGACAGGAATGTCTTACCTATCGTAATGTTAAAACCCTTTGCATCAAGATTAGTGATGAGTCAAATATCAAAATGCTTAAAAAAGAGAAATTAAAGTCATGAGCACAGCCCATTGCAATCCTTTGGAAGATACGAAAGATAAGGTAGAGTCACCTGATAACGCCTCTATGCTACTTGAGGCCGAAAGGATCGCCAATTTTGGCTCTTGGGAATGTGACATTACCTCGGGGGGATTAAAGTGGTCTGACCAGATATACAGGATCTTTGGCCTTGAGCCACAACAGTTTGGTGCCACCTATGAGGCATTTCTAAAAACCCTGCACCCTGAGGACAAGCAGGCTGTGATTGATGCCGTCTTGGGGTCATCAACGACATCCTTGACTTCTCAAAGATAGAGGCCGGCAAGTTAGAGATTGAAAAGACCCCATTCAACCTCAGCGATATCCTGAAAAATATCGGCGACATGTCCTCTGTAAGGGCAGAGGAAAAGGGCCTTGAGATAATGTTTTCTATAGACAGTTCAGTGCCTCGCAACCTGATTGGCGATCCCCTTAGGCTCAGCCAGATACTGACCAACATCGTCAACAACGCCATAAAGTTTACCGATGATTGTTGTATTATTGACTATCATGAAGACCATTGAGATAGTCACCCTTGAAGACATACTTGAGGCCTCAGAAACAACCCCATATGGGTTGAGCAGATGAGGGCCATTATTCTGTCTGAAGAGCTCCTATCACTGCCAGCGCGGTTCAATAAGTTCCTAAGAGAGGAATTCAGACCCCTTAAAGAAAAGACCGCTAAGATTGAAAAGGATATAGAGGTTTTAAAGGCAGATGTAAAAGTCCTCAAGCAAGATGTGGCTGTGCTTAAGGAAGATGTCAGGGGCCTAAAGGTGGATGTGGGTAGTCTTAAGGGTGAAATGTTTGAGATGAGGGTCATAAACAGGGCCCATGCCCTTTTTGGTAAACTCTTAAGGAAGACAAGGGTGATTGTACCTCAGGACTACACTGCCTTCCTTGACGATGCCATAGATGCGGGGCTTATCTCTGTTGCCGAGAGAGACGATGCCATAAATGCAGATGTAGTAGTAAAAGGCAAGATGAAAGACAGTGGCAAAGAGGTAATACTTGTAGCAGAGGCCTCTGTTACTGTAGACCTTTTTATGTCCTAAAAAATCTCAAGGCTATATCTCTTATTACGCTACGCTCCCTATCAGTGAGCATGAAAAACCATGCAAGGACAAAAAAGCTACCTAAAACAAAGGCCATGTAATACCAAAGGTATGGGCTATAGGCAAGGGTTAACATAGGCAAGAGAGCAATAAGACAGAGGCCTGTTATCAGACCATTGTGTGTTATTGTCTTTGAGGTCTCGGGTATGAGCTTATAAGTCATAAAAAACAATAGCACACTATCTACACTGGCCCTTAGCGACCATGTAATGGCAGCACCGCTAACTCCTTCGTTTTTTAAAAACCATATCAATGCAAGTATATAAAAGGGCAGTTCAATAAGGTGTATCTTGGCAGTTATATCCGGCCTCCTTTTGGCCTGGATGAATGAATAGGGTATAAAGGCAAGGCAATTGAGGAATATGCCTGCCAATAGCCAATGGGCAATTGCTGTACTTTTAAAGGCAAAGTCCTGATTTAGCCAAAGGGCCAGTCCTGCCTTTGTAAGGCCAAAAAGGACAAAGACCACAGGGAAGACCATGAGGAGGGTATATCTAAGCCCCCTTTCAAATATAGTAATTGCCTGGGTCCTATCTATGGCGAAGGCTGCCGATAGGGCAGGAAACAGGGCACTTGATATGGCCAGACTGATGAGACTGATCCTTGATACGACCTCATAGGGGATTGTGTAGTATGCAACCACCGAGACCGAGAGCACAGAGGCAATGACAAATCGGTCAAAATAGACCATCACAGGGCCAATGATCGTGCTTACTGTCACCCATCCACCATAGGAGACCTGCCGCCTCAGTTGTATAAGATTAAGGGGTTTAAAGACCCTTAAGGCAGGCTCAGTCTTTAGGGCTGCGTAAAAATAGATTACCAATATCCCATATCTTGCAGCAGCAATAAGGGCAATAATAGGCACCAGGCTCTTGTAATAGACCACCGCTATCAGTGGCATCACAAAGGTTGAGATGCCTAACAGGATCTGTATGGCATTTGTGTACTGGAAACACTGATGGGCCTCAAGCAGCCCCTTTAGGCCTGTGGATAAGATGGTCGCAGGGAGGGCAAGGGCAATAATCTTTAGGGATAATATGGTTTCCCCTACCATCTCAGGTGATACCCCTATTAGGCTAGTTAGCATCGGCCCAGAGATTGCAAGTAGCAACCCACAACCTATAGCAGCAAGGCAGGCCATCCCTATGAGGGTAGTCCAGATAATATCTGACCTCTCATCTAATTGGCCCATGACGATCCTTTCTGCCAAAAGGTTGGTCAACGCCCTTGATAGACCGAGATCAAAGAGGCCCATGTATCCTAAGATGGACCATGCGATCGTGAGCAGTCCAAACCGCTCTACACCAATACCCTGTAGGATATGGGGTATTGTTATGAGACCAACTATCAAGGGCAGTGTGAGGCCAATGAGGTTCAAAATACTGTGTCTAACGATGGCCTGACCAGAGAGGTTTACCGGCATATCAATTGTCAATAGACTCTAAAAAGACGAGGTATTCTTTGGGCCACTTGTCTTGGAGGTTGATTAACCTATAGGCATCAGCAAACTGAGGGGGCCTTGCCCTTAAGGTGACCCTGATGTAGTGGTGGACAAAGACATCAAGGCAGATGTGCACAGGTCTAATGTCTCCATGCCTTATGCTGCGATCCTTAGTCCTTAGATACAGGTCATAGTCGGCAGACTGCACCCTCTCGTCCCACAGACCGACCTTATCAAGGGCGGACCTTTGCATCATAATGGCACAACCCACAAAACCCTCTTTTATCTTGTGTCTAAAACGGCTGTACCTCCTTTCGCAGTGCCTGACCCAATTTCCATACATCAGTAGATGGCTAAGTCTGAGCGATACCCTGTGGACACCAAACAGTGTTAGTAGGTTTCTAAGCACGCGCCATCGCCTCTTTAGGGCCCTTGTGGCAGTGCGGTCCTCTGCATTCTCTATCCCACACAAAGTGGCGACCTCAAGGCCATTGACCTGCATACTCTCCATGACCCTCTTGTCCCACTGAGGCGAGACCACGATGTCGTTATTTAAAAAGGCGAGCCAATCGTATTGGGCAACGCCGATACCCCGATTTTGACAGTAAGGATAGGAATAATTCGCCCCATTTCTGATCACCTTTGCACCCACTGATTCAAAAAACTCTGCACTACCGTCGGTAGAGCCATTGTCAATTATTATGAGTTCAAAGGGGTTGACTGTGTAAGCCTTGAGGCTCTCGTAATATAACCTATTGACCTCACCTTGGTTGTATATGGCTGTAATTATGCTTATCATTTGTGCCCCTAACTCTTGCCCTCTGCCATGAGGGCACATAGGGCAAGTATGAAGAACTGACCAGTGATGTTGTCGGTAAAAAAGGAGTTGGTAACAGAAGACACTGCATAGGTAATTATGAGAACAAAGGCAAGTAACCCATAGGGCCTCGGGGTATGCAAGGACTGCCATATACCAACGGACAGAAAGAGTATAAACCCTGCAAGCCCAATAGCACCTAATTCTACCGCAAACCAGAGATAATCACTGTGTGGGTTTCCCACTGATCTCATAACCTTATCATGCAGCCTCTCATACTCATATCTGAAACTCCCTGTGCCGTGTCCATAAAGGGGTGACCTCTCAATCAGCATAAGGCTATTTTTGTAAAAGGTAAGCCTGAGCCCAATGGAGGTATTTGCCTCGCCTGCCTCATATAGATTGAGGTCGCTGATTGCCCTGTTTATCCCATCTTGTATGTGGGGCGATAGGTATAGGGTTATTGGGATCATGAGCAGCAATAGGCCTGCAAGTACCCTTAACCTTGCCCGTTTCATATAATAGAGGGCAATTATCACAACCATCAACACATACAGGATATGTCCCGTCCTCCCTGTGACAAAAAAGAAGACATCAACAAAGAGGAGCAAAAGCAAGGCTATGGCCACCATCCTATGGACCCTCTCTTTGATCTGCCCCTCAAAAAGCAAGACAAGTAATACGGCACTCAAAAGTCCTGCAAAATAGTTCTGATAGACATGCCCCCTGAAGAGGTCTATCTTGAGGCCTACAAATTGTGTGTGTATGCCTGTGGAGGGGTGAAAGAAGTCCAAACCACTTAGGGACGATAGGATGCTAAGCAGCACAGACAGGAGCACACAGGAGGCAAAACCCAGGAAGAAGGCCTTTACATTGGGGCTGTAATAAAAATACACATAGACAAGAGGGCTTAAGAGGTAGAGTATGAACCTAAGCAGCATGCTTAGTCTGTCACTAAGGGGTGCATCTCCCCACAGGGTCCCCAAGACTAATAAAAGATAGAGGCCTACTGCAGCCCTTATAAAGCCGTTTTTTACGGCCTGCCTCAGGGCATCCCTCAAGTAGGGGCTAAAGACTGAGGCCACAAGGAATACAGCCACCATTATATTCTGGATGCTTGTTGAGAGGTTTATGGCAAGGCCTGTCAGAAAGGCAATCACCAGACCTGTCTTAATGAGGGGGGAATAGTTCATCGCAAATTACTGTATCGCTGCATCTCTACGGCCTTTGCATACTTAAAAAACGAGCCCGATGCCTTTATGATGGCATTTACAAGGCCATCAAGGCCATCTAAGATGCCAAGCTTAAGCACATAGATCCTTAAAAACATGGCAGTGCCATGTATAAATGGCGTAAGGCTATGGAATATCTTACCAGTGCCAAGTAACTCCCTGGCAGCTATTTCAGAGTATCGGTCCATTCTGAGTATCATGTCCTTATAATCTCGGTAACTGTAATGTTCAATAGGGCTCACGATAGTCCCTATGCTGCCCCTTGTTTGCCATTGCTCGTGCACAGCCCCTTGAAAGGCCCCTGAGTCCTTTTTAAATAGCCTCACCTGCCAGTCTGGCCACTGGTCTCCCCATCGTAGCCATTGGCCATGGAGGTGGTTTTTTCTTGGAAGCCTGTATGCCTCTGCCTTGGGATCTTTCATGGTCTCAATGATGGCCTCCCTCGTCTCCGGTGGTATCCGCTCATCTGCGTCTAAGGAGAGTATCCAGTGGTTTTTGCACTTACTAACGGCACTGTTTTTCTGACCATCAAAGCCCTTCCAGTCCTCTACATATACCCTGCAACCCCTCTCTATGGCTATCTCTACCGTTTTGTCTGTGCTATGGGAATCAACAATCACGACCTCATTGGCAAAGGCCACACTCTCAAGGCATTTAGGTAGATATGCCTCCTCGTTATAGGTAATAATGGCTACAGAAAGGGGCAACTTCACTCTCAGGCCTTACCAAATACAAGGTCATAGAGGCCTTCTTCTACGGCCATCTCTATAACCAGTGCAAGAATGTCCTCTCTATTTGAGAATCTCCTCAGTTTTACCATATCCTTTTCAGTGGTAACCAGTATGTCTGCCCTTGTAGCCCTTGCCTCTTTGACTATCAAGTCTATGTCTTTTTGGGTATATTGGTGGTGGTCTGCAAAGACACGGTGTCTTAACTCTGAGGGTCTTAATGAGCGTAGGGTCTCCAAAAATGCCCGCGGATTACCAATACCACAAAAGGCATAGACCCTCTTGCCTGTGAGGTTGGCCACATCCAGTTGGTCCCCTGAAATCCTAATTAGTGACCTTGTAAGGGTCTTGCCTAAAAATATTGGCCCGCTGTTAAACCCCCTTATCTTGCTTATTGCCTCAGGGTTTTCTTGTCTTGTAATTACGATAAAGTGGGCACGGCTGAGGGCACTGAGGGGCTCTCTAAGCCTGCCAAAGGGTAAGAGCATCCCATTGTCAAAGGGGTTAGTGCCGTCAATAAGCACCATATCAATATCCCTCTTTAACTGCCAATGCTGAAAGCCATCGTCAAGGATAAAGACAATGCGCTGTCTGTCAACAATACTGAGCTCCATGACCTCACAAAAGTGGTCAAGGTGTGATAAGGCAAAGAGTCCACCTCTGTATCTGTTAACGGCCTTTATAATTGGGGTCTTGGGCAATTTCGTTGCCATATGCATCGCTTCGTCGCCTGCATCAATATAAGAATTGCAAAAGAGGTGAACTCCCATTGGGTCAATATATCTATTGACTACAAAACAGGGTCCCTCCCTCTTTCCCTTGTAACCACGGGTGAGGACTATTGGGAAAAGTCCTCTACTCACCGCCTCCTTTGCAAGGGCTATAACCATAGGGGTCTTACCAGTGCCCCCAGTGGTGATATTGCCTACGCTGATTACGCTGTAAGGGAGGGCCTTTGAATATCTAAGGGAAAGTCCCTTTTTAAGCAGATAGCCCAAGTGGTAAAGGATGTGTAACCTCCTGAATGGCAGTTTTATGGGTGGAGACTATCTCTTTTCAGAAAACAACTCTTCCTCCTGCTTGTTCTTCATCCTCTTAATGAGTTCTGTGTAAGAGCTTTGTCGGATGATCTTATTAAACTGGGTGCGGTAATTATTGATAAGGCTCACGCCCTCTATCACCACATCATATACATACCACTTGTCGCCCCTTTTGAGGAGCTTATAGTCAATTGGTATCTCAATGTTCCGCCTTGTGGTTATCTTGCTCTTGACAAGGGCACTGTCGCCATCAATCTTTTCCTCTAAATAATCTATCTTCTCGTCCGAATAACCCTCTATCTTTTTGATATAGGAACGCTCTAAGAGGTCAGAAAAGAGGGAGACAAATTCCTTCCTCTCCTCTATGGTGAGTTTTTGCCAATGCACAGACAGTGCCCTCTTAGACATCTCCTCAAAGTCAAAGACCTCTGTTACGGCCTTTCTGATCGCCGCCCTCCGCTCTGGGGTCTTCGTGGCCTTTTTTAGTTCTTTGTCCCTTAGTATTTCCACCACCCTGTCGGTAGTGGCGTTCATTATCTTTAGTGGGCTCAACGCACCATAGGCAGTCTCAATGCCGAAGGCTATTAGCATTACGCTTAGCAGTATTACGAGTCTTTCTCTCATTGAACTCCCTCCTTTATCTATCTTGCACATCAAGCCCCACAGCATACATAAGCTCGGCGAGGGCCTTTTTTTGACTATATACCGCCATGAGTTGGTTTGCCTTTGAGAGGGCATAGGCCTTGACTGCCTCGGCTATGTCCCTTGCCTCACTAATGCCCAAGTCAAAGTTGGCCATGGCAATCACCAGCCACTTCTTGGAGTTCTCTACGGCCTTCTCGGTCTCGGCTATGTTTCTAAAGGACTCCTGAAGCTCATAATAGGCCTTGTTGATCTGGACAGGTATAGCCCCATGCACAAACCTCTCCTTCTCGGAGAGCCTCCTGTATTCTGCCTCGGCCTCTCTTATCCTACCCTTTGTTATGCCAAAATCAAGCCCCCACTTTAACCCCAAAAAGGCCGCACCCTTGGTCTGGTTAAAGAAGTCGCTGATATAGGGGTTCTTGATCTTGTCCCTGTTTGTGGCACCGTGGATGGTTGCAAGGAGGCCTAAAAATACCTGCGGATAGTATGAGGCCCTCTCGGCCTCTATGAGCGACTGCTTGGCCTTTAACCCCTCGTTGAGCTGTGTGTATTCAGGCCTCAGTGTAGTAGCCTTAGAGTAATACACCTCAAGCAACTCTGGTAGTCTTGCCTCTGTCTGTAGTCTATCCTCTGCAAGGGTAATATCAGCCTTGGGATCAAGGCCTAAGTGACTCTTAAGCATAGACCTTGCCACAGCCAAAGACCTCTCTGCCTCATTGAGGTTTCTCATTATCTCTGCCTGAAGGGTCCTGAGCTTGTATATATTGAGCTCGTCGGCCCATGGGGCCTCGTCGGCAAGCTGCTTTTCTGCCTTTATGATTGACCTCCCTATGTCCTCCTTGAGTTCAAGTAGTAGGTTTCTAAGGTCTTGGGCAAGCAGGATGCCGTAATAGAGTTCCTTGACACGAAGAATTATATCAGCCTTCTTTTTCTTTACCCCTGCTAAGGCGGCCTTAATACCGCTGTCTGCTGCAGACTGGTAATGGCCAAATCTGCCAAAGGAGTAGAGGGGCTGTATAAGGGAAATGTCAAGGCCACCAAAGAGACCATTAATGTTCAGGCCCACATCGGTCTTAATCGTTGGAACGACATGCTCCTCCCGCGCCCTCGGCGATGGGCCAAGCAGTGCCATAACCTCTATCTGTGGATAGGCATGTCCATCAACCTGGGCCTTCTTTGCCCTATAGAACTCCACCTCTTCTTTTGCCTCGCCTATCTCAGGGCTAAACTCAAGGGCCTTATTGATGCAATCCTCAAGGGTGAGTCTCTTTGGTTCAGCTGCAAAAAGGGGAAAGACGCCTAAAAACATAGTAAAGGTGATACATAGAAAGACAGCCAGACGCTTCATATTTTTATTACCTCCTATACCTTTCCAAAGACATATTTTGATATGAGTTCTTCAATGTCCACTGCCGATTCGGTCTCCCTGAGGGTACCACCATCTGGTATTATCCTCTCTGATCCACCCGGTGTGATTTGCAGATACTTCTCACCTATAAGACCCTTTGTCTTAATTGAGGCGATAGCATCTTCTTGAAGGATCACGCCACCCCTAATGACCATTGTAACCCTTGCCTGATAGTCCTTACTTAGGCTTATGGCCTTGACCTTACCGACCTCTACACCGGCTATCTCAACCGTTGAACCCGGCTTTAAACCACCTGACTTTTCAAAGTTTGCATATACCGTATATCCACTATTACCAATCACCTCCAACTTGCCGAGTTTTATGGATATGTAGGCTAGACAGAGGATGCCTATCAGCATAAATAGGCCTGCCGACAGTTCAATGTCAAACCTCTTCATAGGTCTTCACCTCCTGTTAGAAAGGACCTTACCACCTGGTTTTTGGAATTTATGAATTCTGAAGGGGTGCCTACCTCTTCAATACGGCCCTCATATAACAAGGCAACCCGATCAGCAATGTCAAATATCTCTGGTATCTCGTGGCTTATTATAACGCCTGTAAAGCCATATTTCCTATGAGTATCGGCAATGAGTCTGTGGATTGCCCTGAGCATAATGGGGTCAAGCCCTGTGGTGGGTTCATCAAAGAGCACTATCTTGGGCCTTGCGATTAGTGCCCTTGCAAGGGCGACCCTCTTTTTCATCCCACCGCTAATCTCAGCAGGATATTTGTGTTCAATATCACTTAGGCCCACATCGGAGAGGGCCTCAGTGACCCTTTGGGCTATCTCCTTTTTGCTGAGCCTTGTCTTTTCTGAAATGGGAAATGCGACATTTTCAAAGACCGTCAGGGAGTCAAAGAGCGCCCCGCCTTGAAAGAGGACCCCAAACTGTTCCCTTATCCGCTGTAACTGTTGTCCCTTAGCAGTAACGATGTCTATGCCATCTATCTCAATAGTGCCGCTATCAGGCCTTAGCAGTCCAATGAGGTGTTTTAGAAATACACTCTTACCACCTCCACTTTTGCCTATTACGGCCATTATCTCGCCCTTGGCTATAGTTAGAGACAGCCCATTAAGGACCTTGAGTGCACCAAAGGACTTGCTTATGTCTCTAATCTCTATCATGCACTACATAAAGAGCGAGCCGACAAAGTAGTCCCATATCAGTATCAATACCGATGAGAGCACCACTGCCTCAGTGGTGGCCTTGCTTACACCCTCTGCACCAAAGCCTGTATTAAAGCCCTTGTAGCTGCAGACCCAAGAAACTATAAGCCCAAAGCTCAGGGCCTTGTAAAGGCCAATACGGATGTCTTCCATATCAACAAAGGCATCAATCTGCGAAAAGTATGTGCCCTCACTAAGTCCAAGCAGCTCTACTGCCACGATGTATCCACCGAATATACCAATCACATCAAATATGGAGGTCAAAAGCGGAAAGGTTATGAGGGCAGCAAGTATGTTTGGCACTATAAGATACCTAAAGGGGTTGAGGGCCATAGATACAAGGGCGTCTATCTGCTCGCTAATCCTCATTATGCCTATCTCAGCAGCCAAGGCCGAACCTGCCCTACCTGTGACCATGAGGGCCGACAACACAGGCCCGAGTTCCCTAATAAGGCTTAAGGCAATGGCTGGCCCCAAGAGGGCCTCGGAGCCAAACTTCCTCAAGGTATAATAGAGCTGTAGGGCAAGGACCATCCCTGTAAATGCCCCTGTAAGGGCAATGACTAAAAGGGACTTAGAGCCAAAGAACCTTATCTGCTTCAGTAGCAGCCTAAATTTAAAGGGCCTTTGGAAGGTTACGGCAATGGCATTTATAAGGAATAACGCCATGCTGCCCATAGTCCTTACGATCCTAAGACCCCATCTGCCAAGACCTCTAATGGTTTTTTCTATCATACTTATGGGCGCTGTTTCGGTAATAGTTAATCTTCCCAAAGGACATATACAACACGAATGGCACGAATATACGAATTACACGAATGTGTCTTTCTTTTTTCAAGACCTTTACTAGTAGAGCCATTCGTGTTATTCGTGTCCCTGCCTTTTGGACAAAATTTATCCTTACTTGGTTTGAAAAAAATACCTTTCCATGGATGTGCTGAGGGCGCCTTTAAGTATATCTATTTCAGCCTTACAGTAATCAAGATATAGCCTCTCTGCAGAAGCAAAAAAGAGGTCCAGTATAAAGGGGTCAAAATGGTGGCCCCTTTTATAAGCCATTATTTTAATTGATTTATCAAGAGGAAAGGCATCTTTATAAGGGCGCACACTTGTCAATGCGTCAAAGACATCGGCGATGCAGAAGATGCGGGCATTGAGTGGGATCTCATCGCCTTTTAGCCCCATCAGGTAACCATGACCATTGTATCTCTCATGGTGATAAAGCACCACATCCACACAGTCCTTAAGCCAGTTATAATTGCTTACAATATCAGCGCCGTGACTGACATGGGTCTTCATTACCCTAAATTCTTCCTTATCAAGCCTCCCTGTCTTCAGTAGTATCTTATCGCTGATGGCAATCTTTCCAAGATCATGTAAAAAAGCCCCTTTGATAAGGCTCCTAATGGAATCGGCACTTAAACCCATTTTTTCTGCAATGTTTATGCTATAAAGCGTAACCCTGTAGTTATGGCTGCTGGTATCGTTGTCTCGTTTTGCAATGACGCTACCGAGGGTCTCAAGCATATCTATATTTGCCTCAGAGAGCCTCTGATTCAGTTCATTGAGCCTTATATTGCTTAAACGGAGGTCTTCAATCAAGGCCTCTAATCGCTGTTCTCTGGCCTCTACTTGCACAATCATCATACCAAAGGCCTCTGCAATCCTTGATATCTCGGCAGGATAACGACCTGTGTCTGTCAGGGCAAAGAGTTGTTCCACATCACTGTAGTTGCCATGGGCGACCCTTTCAGAGGCAGTGATAAGGAATTCTATCAGATTATCACAGCGCATCATAAGGGTATAACTGTAACCACCTCACCTACCTTAATCCCATAGGCCTCAGAGGCATTACCGTTAAATACAAATAGCTCCAAAAGGCCTTGACTATTGGCGATATAGCCTAATCCCTTACCTTCTGCCTGCTTATAGAACTTGTAACAGGGCACCTCTCTACCGCGAAACAGCACCTTAAAGGACCTCTCACTGACCTTAATAAGGGGGATGTTAGTGATGGCATTGCCAAAGTTGTCAATAGCAGTAATGGTGCCCACTATTGAACCGTTGGTCATTGTAGGTTCGCTGAGGTCAATCATTACGACCTCTTCTATCAGGCTACCGACACTCTCAGGGCTCTTACCCAAAGAGAGCATTGCCGCCACAGGGGCAAAGAGGTCTCTACCATGAAAGGTGCTGCTTAGAGGATAATCTTCAAGTGGTCTGAGCGATAGGGCCCTGAAGTCTGGGGCCTTTTTTACCACGAGGCTAAATATGCCATTGTCAGGGCCTACAAAGTAGTGACCCCCTGCGCATATCAACAAACCCCTCCTTTCTGAACCTACACCAGGGTCTGTTACCCCTATGTGGATCGTCCCCTTTGGGAAATATGGGTAGGCAACACTTATTGCCCGAGCGGCATCCGTAATAGAGAAGGGCCTTATCTGATGGGTTATGTCCACTATCTTTGCATCTGCGTTGATTGACAGTATCACACCCTTCATTTGGGCCACAAAGGTGTCGGCAAGACCAAAATCTGTGGTAAGGGTAATGATGCCCGAAGGCCTATGCAGGTCTATTTTGCCAATGTTATTGAGCACAGCAATTTCACCACTATGAGGGTTGTGCAAATGTCATTTATACAAGCAACCAACCTCACTCTTATTGAAGGCACTCTCAGCCCTACCAATTGGTGTTGCTGCTATGTAACTTTATAGAGCCCACGAGCTGGTTTATGTCCTCTATCCCTTCTTCTAAGAGGAACCTTTCAAGCCCTTCTATCACCTCAAGGGGAGCGAGGGGGTTTATGAAGTTTGCAGTGCCCACCGCCACTGCCCTTGCACCGGCAATCAGGAACTCCAACGCATCATTGGCATTCATAATACCACCCATGCCGATAACAGGTATCTTTACGACCTGACTGACCTCCCAGACCATCCTTACCGCCACAGGCCTTATGGCAGGCCCCGAAAGCCCACCAGTGTTGTTGGCAAGCACAGGCATCCTCCGCTTTATATCTATCACCATGCCTGTTAGGGTGTTAATGAGTGATAGCGCATCAGCACCACACTGCTCTGCTATAAGGGCAGTCTTCGTTATATCATCGGTGTTGGGCGAAAGCTTTACTATAAGCGGCCTTTTTGTGGCAGCTTTTACGGCAGTGACAAGTTCTTTCATCAACTGGGGGTCAGAGCCAAAACTACACCAACCCTTTTCCTTGTTGGGGCACGATATGTTCAATTCCAAGGCATCAACACCCTCTGCACTGTCAAGGGCTATGGCCGTCTCAAGAAACTCCTCAAAGGTGTCGCCAAAAAAGTTGGCTATTACAACTGTATCAAGACCTCTCAAAAAGGGAAGCTTCTTGTGGATAAACTCCTCAACACCCACATTCTGAAGCCCTATGGCATTGAGCATACCAGAGGGCGTCTCTACGATCCTTGGCGTAGGGTTTCCCCTTTTGGGTCTTAGGGATAGCCCTTTTACAACTATGCCCCCGAGCCTTGAGAGGTCATAGAGGTCTGCATACTCCTCGCCGTAGCCAAAGGTCCCTGATGCCGTAAATACTGGATTCTTGATCCTCAGACCTGCCAGATTGACAGAAAGGTTAACCATTTATCCTTAGTCCCATATCAGCTCATCAGCTCTAAACACAGGCCCATCGTTGCAGATGCCCTTAGGGCCATCATAGGTCTTGGTTACACAACTCAGACAGGCCCCTATACCACAGGCCATGCGCTCCTCTAAAGAGACAAGGCATGTGAGTTTTCTATCCCTTGCCCAAGTGGAAACGGCCTTCAGCATGGGCCTTGGTCCGCATGCATAGATGGGCATCGGTCCGAACTGATCAAAGTAGTGTTCAAGGGCATCCACTACTGTCCCTCTGATCCCCAATGACCCATCATCGGTAGCATAAAAGACCCCTCTACATAGCCCCTCTAATCTATCTACAAGCACTATCTCTCTGCTATCTCTTGCGCCATAAAAGAGGACACCTAAAGCGCTATTTTCTTCAAGGAGGCAATAAATTGAGGCAATACCAGTGCCCCCCGCCACGGCCAAAAAAGGCCCCTCTGGCTTTGGATATGGTCTTCCCAATGGACCTATGAGCTCAATCAGTTCACCCTTGCGCCTTTGTGAGAGCCTTAGCGTCCCTATGCCCACAATACGATACAGAAACTGGAGCACCGAAGGCCTATGGCTAAAGATGCTAAAGGGCCTTTTTAAAAGCGGTTCAGTCCCCGCTCCTGTCTGTAGCATGAAGAACTGTCCTGCTTTACAGTCAAGGCTGCCAAGGTCATGTTCAAGGGTCAAAAGACTGTAGTGGGGGGTTAGGGCGTGGTTGTCTATTACGCTGGCTTTAAAGAGGCTACGCAAAGGTTATCTCTAATATCTCGTACTGTATGGTCTTGGCAGGGGCTTTGACTTCTACTGTATCACCGACCTCTTTTCCGATTAAGGCCTTTCCTACCGGTGAGGTAATTGATATCTTGCCTTCCTTCACATTGGTCTCGTCAGGACCTACTAAAACAAACTCAAACTCCTCATCTAAGTTGCTGTCATAGACCTTGACTCTGGCCCCAAAGGCGACCCTTTTTTGATTTACCTTTGAGGGATAAATCACCTCTGCAGCCGCTATCTTTGCCTGAAGTTCCTGTATCCTACCCTCAATGAAGGACTGTCTTTCTCGGGCCGCATGATACTCTGCATTCTCTGAGAGGTCTCCGTGGGCACGGGCCTCTGCAATGGCCTTTATGACCTTTGGACGCTCTTCTGAGATAAGCCTCTCAAGCTCCTCTTTCAGATTTTGGTATCCCTCAGGGGTCATCGGAACTCTTGTCATACTCCATCTCCTAAAGAAAAATATCCCCTCCAAACCCGAGGCAGGAGGGGCTACATTTTGTTTGTCTATGCACTCTCTATTCTAACCGATACATCTAACATCAGGGCAAAAGATTGACACCCATTTAGTGCGACAGTGGAGAAGCAAGGAAACAGGGAACTAAATTTACCTAATTACTATCGCACTTCCAGATTTAGTTACTTAAGTGTTCTCTTCTACAGGTATGCCGAGCAGGCCTGCTGCAATGTTTGCATTTATGCTCATAAGGGGAGTCAGTTTCTCAGGTGCAGGGTCAGCAAGGGCTTCAAAGGTCTTTTTGTCAATAAAGAGGCTGAGGTTAAGCAGGTTGTTTTTCATCTCCAACGGTAGGGGGTTTTCGGGCTTTGCTATCTCGGTCTGTAAGACAGTCCATACGCCTTGGTTATACCTGAGCGCCCTCTCAAGCCTCTCGGCCCTGTCTGGGGCATTCCAGTTATCTTGGCAATCCTTTAGCATCAGGGCGCAACGGACTAATACAGATGCCTCAAGCTCCCTGCCCGATTCAAAGGTCTCTTGCTCCAGCACAGAGATGCCAAGGAGGCCTGCCGCTATATTTGCATTGACCCTCATGATTGGCGTCAGCTTTTCAGGTGCTGGATCTGCAAGGGCTTCCAGTATCTTTTTGTCCACAAAGAGGCTCAGGTTGAGGATGTTCTGCCTAAGTTCTATGGGCATTGGATGGTCGGGTTTTGAGAGCTCAGTCTGAAGGATGCTCCACACCGACTGGTTGTAATTAAGGGCCTCCCTGAGCTTAGTGTCCCTGTCAGGGGCGTTCCAGTTATCTTGGCAGTTTTTTAACATCTGCATGGCCGTTACAAGCACCGAGGCCTCAAGACTTCTACCTTCCAGGTCTTCGCTCTTAAAATTAGTCATCTTATATTCCCCCTTGCTATTTTGTGGATTAAAAATCTATGTAAGGATACAATTTATGGCCATTTATGTCAATATGCACCAGTGACACCCTACACATTAAACCTAAAATGTATCATATCACCATCTCTTACCTCGTAGGTCTTGCCCTCCAGGCGGACAAGTCCCTTCTCTTTGGCCTTCACCATAGAACCTCCGCAGGATAGAAAGTCCTCAAAGGCAATTACCTCTGCCCTTATAAATCCCCTCTCTATGTCTGAGTGTATCTTGCCAGCCGCCTTTTGGGCATTGTCACCTCTCCGAATTGTCCATGCCCGCACCTCGTCTTCACCGTATGTCAGAAATGATATGAGGCCAAGCATACCGTAGCTGACCTTGATTAGCCTCTCTCTGACAGGCTCTCTGATACCCATGTCCTGCAGGAAGGCATCAGCCTCCTCAGCCCCCAGTTGGGCTATCTCCATCTCAAGCTTCCCACAAAGGGAGAGCACCTGCAGTTGATGGCCTATGCCCTTATTCTGGGCTACTTCCTTTATGGCCTCCTCAAGTTCGGCCTGTCGGGGTGTGTTGAGGTCCTCTTCGGAAATGTTAATAACCACTATCTCAGGCTTGTCTGAGAGAAACTGCATGGGCCTCATTATTGCATTCTCTGTCTCGTTAAAGTCAATTGACCTTAGGGGTCTCTCCTGTTCAAGGGCACTTTTACACCTTAAGAGCAAGGCCCTCTCCTCTGGATTCGCCTTTTTGCCCTTCTTCTCTGAGTCTTGGATGCGCTGCAGGCGCCTTTCAATAAACTCCAAGTCGCCAAGGATGAGCTCCAATTCAAGTATCTCAAAGTCTGCTAATGGGTCAAGGTGATTCATGGGATGGGAGACGGCACTATCACTAAAGGCCCTTACCACATGCACCACTGTATCGGCATCCTTGATGTGTTCAAAGACCTTGCTATTTTGCACCTTATCACCCTTTGTAAGGCCAATGTAGTCAATGTAATTCACCGTCGCATAGGTAGTCTTTTTGGGTCTGAATATCTCTTTAAGCCTGTCTATTCGGTGATCCGGCACCTTTACCGTGCCGAGGGATGGCTCACCTGTAAGTGTGGGATATGCTGTGGTCTCTATGTTTAATCCTGTAAGGGCATTAAAGACCGTCGTCTTGCCTGCGTTTGACAGTCCTGTAATGGCTATTTTCATAACTGGATCCTTGTAATACCCCTCTTTTTGTTTTTAGTCTCCTTCTCGTTTAGGGGTATCTTCCTACCCTTTGCATAATTGCTGAGTACTGTCAAGGCAATGTTGAGCCTCTGGAGCTTGAGGTTTTTCTGTCTTATAAGTGATAGGTCATTGCCTGAGATGGCCTCAGTCCTTACCTCACTCTGTTTTCTTGTCAAAAAATGATTGAGTGCCTTGAGCTCCTCTGGGCTAAAGGTCTTAAGATAGAGGGGATTGACCGTGACAAAGCCCTCCACAATGTCAGCAGCAACGGCCTTCATGTTTCTCAGTCCTTCAGAACCCATTGTCCTTTCCCTCTTCAGTTGGGTTATTTAGTGCTTTACTCATCGGCCTTTTCCTCTGGATCAGGCCTCTTTGCAAAGAGCCTTGAGAACCAGATGCCTACCTCATAAAGCAGAATCATCGGTATTGCCATAAGGGTCTGATTGAATGCATCAGGGGTGGGTGTAAGAAATGCCGCTAATATAAAGGCAAATAGTATGGAGTACTTCCTATTCCTTGCGAGTGTATCAGTAGTCACAATGCCAAGGCGGGTCAGAAAAAATATAAGGACTGGCAACTCAAACACAGCGCCAAAGGCAAGGACAAACTTGAGGCAGAAGTCCACATACTGACCCACCGAAAGCATGGGCATCAATACATCGCCTGTCTTATACCCAAGCAGGAATGTAAGGGCAAAGGGAAGGACTATAAAAAAGCAGAACAATGACCCAACAAGAAAGAGTATGGTGGTGGCGAATATAAAGGGCACTGCATATCTCTTTTCCTTTGGCATGAGGCCTGGGGCTACAAACTTCCAAAAATTGTAGAATATCACAGGCAGAGCAAGGGTAAGCCCTGCAACCAAGGAGACCTTTATGCTCATCCAAAAGGCCTCTGCAGGGGCAAGAAAGACCAATTTGGTGGCCTGTAACTTATCCTTTGGGGCAAAGTATAAATACATTTTACGCACTGAAAAGTCCAACTCGTATCTCAATGGGAACATTATAAACTTAAACAGTTCTTCAGAGTAGGCAAAACACAACGAGAAAGTAACGAGCAGGGCAGTTAGAGAAAAGATTATCCGCTTCCTGAGCTCACCAAGGTGCTCAGTAAGGGGCATCTTGAGGTCTTCCATTTATGGGGTCTTTTGCTCTCCTTTATGAGTTTCTGACTTTTCAACCTCTTTAGGGCCTTCAGCAACAGTCTTGTCTTCTGATGAAGGGTCTAAGGCGCTGTAGAGTCTATTTTTTAGCTCAAGGGGGTCAACACTTGGCTTTATCTCTTTAACCTCTTCGTGGATCTGGTCCCGCACATTGTCCATTGCCCGCTTGAGCTCTCCCAGCCCTTTACCAAGGGTCCTTCCTATCTCTGGCAGTCTCTTAGGGCCAAATACAATGAGTGCAACCACAAAGATAATCACAAGTTCCTGAAAACCAATGTCAAACATGGATTAATAATACACAAAACACCAAAAATGATGCAAGACAAAAGAGGGGTTTTAGACATGTTACCTATAGTTACATAAAGTCCTTTTCATTACTATATGTTACTAAAGAGGTGACCCTGTTTCTAAATAACGACTTGAACTGTAAAGATTTTATCAGATGGTATTTATATTGCATAAAGACCACAACCCAATGAAAGGGCGAGGCCAAGATATTGGTGATTTGAGGCCTTTAGTAACATTGCACCACAAGCCAGTGTTTGCTTTTATTCACGAGTGACAGGGGCAATGTTAGGGACAAACGCATCAAATAGTATTTTTGGGTTATAATGACAGGGGTTTCTTCACTAAAAATCACATAAAGGAGGACAGAGGATGTCAAAGGAAGGGATCAGCGTTTTGATGGAAGAAAAGAGGACCTTCTCACCAAGCAAGGAGTTCAGTGCAAAGGCCCACATCAAGAGCATGCAGGAATATGAGGAACTTTACAAGAGGTCCATTGAGGACCCCGAGGGGTTCTGGGCCGAGATGGCCGAGAGTATGCTTGTATGGCATAAGAAATGGAACAAGGTGCTTGAATACAACTTCCATAAGCCAGAGATAAAGTGGTTTATAGGGGGAAAACTCAATGTGTCGGTCAATTGTCTTGATCGTTATATAAACACCCAGACCCGTAACAAGGCAGCCCTCATCTGGGAGGCCGATGATGGCTCATACAAGACTTACACATACCAGCAGTTGTACTACGAGGTAAACAGGTTTGCAAATGTGCTCAAGCAGCAGGGTGTCAAGAAGGGCGACAGGGTAACGATCTATCTACCCATGATACCGGAACTCCCAATCTCCATGCTTGCCTGTGCCAGGATTGGGGCAATACATAGTGTAGTCTTTGGTGGATTTAGTGCCCAGGCCTTGCGCGACAGGATACAGGACTGTAAGGCAAAGCTCCTTATTACCGCAGACAGGGGAGTCAGAGGTGGCAGACAGGTGCCCTTAAAGACAAACGCCGATACGGCCTTACAGGAATGCCCTACCATAGAAAAGGTGATAGTAGTAAAGAGGACCGATGGGGTAGATATGGAGCCCAACAGGGACATATGGTGGCACGAGGCTATTGCTTCGCCTGATATAAAATATTACTGCGAGCCTGAGATTATGGACTCTGAAGATCCCCTTTTTATACTTTACACCTCTGGTTCCACTGGTAAACCAAAGGGCGTATTACACACCACCGCTGGTTACTTACTATATGCAAAGATGACCTTTAAGTATATCTTTGATTACCACGATGAGGATATCCATTTTTGTACTGCTGACTTGGGGTGGGTAACTGGACATAGTTACATACTCTATGGTCCCCTATCGGCAGGGGCTACAAGCCTCATGTTTGAAGGGGTCCCAAGCTATCCAAACCCAGGCCGTTTCTGGGACATAGTTGACAAACACAAGGTCAGTATCTTTTACACAGCACCCACTGCCATAAGGGCCCTGATGAGGGAAGGCGAGGGCTGGCCTGCAAAGTATGACCTCTCGTCCCTGAGGCTACTCGCATCGGTTGGGGAACCCATAAATCCAGAGGCATGGATGTGGTATCACAAGAACATCGGAAAGGGGAAACTGCCCATATGTGATACCTGGTGGCAGACCGAGACAGGGGGGATAATGATCACACCATTGCCCGGCGCCATGACACTTAAACCAGGTTCTGCATGCAGACCCTTCTTTGGCATAGTCCCGAGCGTGCTGAAGGAAGACGGTTCAAAGGCAGGGGTAAATGAAGGCGGATACTTAGTAATTGAGAAGCCGTGGCCGGGTATGCTAAGGGGCACTTACGGAGACCCTGAAAACAAGAGGGTCAAGGAGGTCTATTTCTCAAGGGTGCCGGGTAAGTACTTCACTGGCGATGGTGCAAGGATTGACGAGGACGGTGATTACTGGCTCATGGGACGGATAGATGATGTGATCAATGTATCAGGCCACAGGCTCGGTACAGCCGAGGTTGAGTCTGCCCTTGTAAGCCATGAGGCCGTTGCAGAGGCAGCAGTGGTCGGCTATCCCCATGATATAAAGGGTGAGGGGATATATGTTTATGTGACACTAAAAGAAGGTTATCAGCCCTCTGAGGAACTCAAGAAGATACTCGTTGGCCATGTAAGATCCGTCATCGGACCAATTGCCACACCAGACAAGATGCAGTTTGCCCCAGGCTTGCCCAAGACAAGAAGCGGTAAGATAATGAGGAGGATCCTCAGAAAGATTGCCCATGGCGAGATAGAAGAATTGGGAGATACAAGCACCCTTGCAGACCCAACGGTGGTACAAGAACTTCTTGAAGGTAGGCAGTAATAGGGCTTTTGGCCTGAATGATTCCCTTATTCTTACTGGGGTCAGTGAAACAGGCAACAGTGGTGGCCCTCTCCCTTTTAGGGAGGGGGCATCATCCCCATTGATTTCACCGTTCTAAAATGCATTTAAGAATTCACCAAACTCTATTTACCCCTTTTGAACAGCCACAGGACAGGCAATTTTACAAGGTCGCAACGATAAGCCTCCCACTAATTAGTCATTACTTAATCCTTGCATCCTAAAAGGTCAATCCTATATCATAGTTACCCATGCTTGAACCAGAGAGACAGTTAGAGGTTATTAGGCGGGGTGTTACGGAGATCATCTTTGAAAAGGAACTCCTCAGTAAGCTCCAAAGGTCATACCAGACAGGGACACCGCTCAAGATAAAGGCAGGCTTTGATCCTACTGCCCCAGACATACACTTAGGCCACACGGTGTTGATTGAAAAACTCCGCCAGTTTCAGTCTTTGGGACACGAGATATACTTTCTGATTGGAGATTTTACGGGGATGATAGGCGACCCAACTGGCAGGTCTGAGACCCGAAAGGCCCTTACCAAAGAAGAGGTACTAATGAATGCCCAGACCTACAAGGAGCAGGTCTTTAAGATCCTTGACCCACAGAAGACTATTGTGTGTTTTAACAGCCAGTGGTTTGAGAAGATGTCGGCCTTAGAGGTGGTCAGGCTCGGGGCCCTTGAGACTGTAGCAAGGATGCTGGAGCGTGAAGACTTTAAGAAACGGTTTTCTGCCGGTCAGCCCATCTCTATCTTAGAGTTTTACTATCCACTCTTTCAGGGCTATGACTCGGTCTATTTATCGGCCGATGTGGAACTCGGTGGCACGGACCAGCGCTTTAACCTCCTGATGGGAAGGACACTGCAGAAGGCATACGGACAAGAGGAGCAGGTGATAATAATGTTGCCCCTCTTAGAGGGCACCGACGGTGTCCATAAGATGTCTAAGAGCCTCGGCAACTATATTGGCATATCAGAACCCCCAAAGGAGATCTATGGCAAACTGATGTCTATAAGCGACGAACTCATGCTCAGGTATTATGAGCTCCTTAGCCATATATCTAACGAGGAACTCTCATCTTTAAAACAGGGCATAAAGGACGGCTCTGTCCACCCCAAAAGGGCAAAGGAGGCCCTTGCAATAGAGATCACCGCCCGTTACTGGGGCAATGAGGCAGCCCAACAGGCTAAGTTAGAGTTTGATAGGGTATTTTCTCAAGGCGGCCTTCCAGATGATATATCAGAGGGCTCTTTGACTGCACCTGAAGGCGGTCTATGGGTGGCAGAGGCAATGAAACGGGCAGGGCTCTGCCCGAGTACCTCTGAGGCCTTAAGGCTGATCAAGCAGGGTGGCCTAAGTATTGACGAACAAAAGGTCTCTGACCCAAACCTTAAACTCACAAAGGGCTCCTACCTCATTAGGGCTGGTAAGAGGCGTTTCCTTAGGCTTACTGTCAATTAGTTTTTGCCGTTTAGACAAGTTTAGACTACCCTAATCTTACCCTTAAAGGGTGATTAGGAAGACTGAAATGTCAGAGGTTTCATGAAAGACCTCACAGAAATCTTACCCGAGAGGGCACTACATTTTTAACCCAAATATGCATTTACATCTGAAAGGCAGGACTGCCAAAACCCTTTTAACTCGGAACTTTCTAATCTTTGGCTAAGTAACCTCCAATGCACGGTTTACCTCAAACCCTGCTTTCAGAGGGTAGTGGTTGCCCACCTTAGGGCCTCTCTTAGGTCAATGGCCCCTGAATATAGGGCCTTGCCTATTATTACACCCCATAGGCCTTGGATCCTGTTGAGCTCAAAAAGGTCAGACATTCTTGACACACCCCCCGAGGCAATCACCGGTATATCCACTACCTTGACCATCTGCTCTACTGCCTTTATGTTAGGACCTGTCATCATGCCGTCTTTGCTGATATCGGTATAGACAATGCCAGCAACACCGTAATCTCGCATCCTACATGCCAATCGTTCGGCCCTTACATGAGACACCTCAAGCCATCCCCTCACTGCAGCCATACCATCCTTTGCGTCTATACCAACAAAGATCCGACCAGGATGCCTCTTACAGGCCTCTTTGACTAACTCTGGGTTTTCAACAGCCACAGTGCCCAAGATTACCCTGCTTATGCCTAAATCAATAAGCAGGTCAATCCGCCCCATATCCCTTATGCCACCCCCAAGCTCTATGTCCATCTTCACAGCCCTGCGGATTGCCTTTACAGCCTCTATATTGGCCTGTATGCCTGAGAAGGCACCGTCTAAGTCAACGATATGTAAAACCTTCGCACCGCAGGACTCCCATTTTAGGGCAGTTGCCACAGGGTCATCGGAGTAAACAGTGACATCCTCCTTTCTGCCCTGAAGGAGCCTTACACACTTACCCCCTTTTAGGTCTATGGCGGGGATCACAATCACGGGCAATAATATACCAAAAAGGTTCAGATTTATACATCAACCAAAAATGCAGTTACAGTACTGTCAAAAGCCCTTGTGGTAACCCCATAGAACATAAACTGCCACCCTTCCCACCCACCTCAAGGGTAATTCTTACCCTCTACAAGGTGTCGGCCACTGCCATCTGTGACCAATGTTTCTGCTGTTATTCATCTTCCTTTATGTAGATGCATTATTGTGTCAGGCCTTCTTTGATGGTCCGATTTTGTGTTAATATCTTAAATCCTATGGAAAAACACCTCAAGTATGAACTCGCTGTGGAGAGGTATTCCCGCCTCATTGCCCTGAACAACAAAGACTTTAGGGCATACAACAACAGGGGCATCGCATACGAAAGGCTTGGCCGTTTAGAGGACGCCCTTTCAGACTTTAACAGGGCCATTGAGATTAATCCATCCTTTGATGCGGCCCATACTAACCGCGGGAATGTCTTTTTAGAACTCAGAGACTATGGCTCTGCACTAAGGGACTTTAGCAAGGCCATTGAGATCAATCCCTCTAACGGTATGGCCTATAACAATAGGGGATTTTGCTATCTCTTAATGGGTAATTACGATAAGGCGATGACCGACATCCAGAGGGCCCTTGAGATAAATAGGGACAATATCTTTGCCCTGAACAGCATGGCCGAACTATACGCAGCAAAGGGGGAACCAGAAAAGGCCTGTTATTGGCTTGACAAGGCCATCAGTAAGGGGTATAACAACTGGGCCTATTTGAGGTCCTCAAAGACCTATGACAAAATTAGGGACTCCGAGTGTTTCAGAGACATCTTGAGGCGTGTAGATAAAAAGGGGCCCATTAAGAGAGGGCCCCTTAGGTAAGGTTTTGTAGCTTAAACCACTACTTTTTCTGCTGGAGTTCAAAGGCCTTCTTTGCCTCATCAGCCACCTTTTTTGCTGTCCTCTGGGGATACTGACGCAACTTCCTTTAACCCAATTTTTAACTTTTCACCCAATCACCCCAATACGCAAGGGCAGTGAACCTATTAAAGAAGTGCGAGAGATCTATGATGCCTTAGGCTTCAAAGACAGACCTTATAGAAGGAGATAACTTGTGTAAACTGAAACAGAAAAACTGCTCCTCTAAAGCCTTGAGTAGTCATGGTTTTTTCAGAAAATTAACAAGTTGGGTTAAGAGAATGAAGTATGGTATAATTTTTCAAAAGGGGAGGATCAATTTTATGGCATATGCAATACCTGTAAAGGTTTATGAAAGGCTTGAAGAAAAGCTCGGCAAAGAGACAGCCTCAGTAGTGACAGAGGCTCTGGAAGAATCTATCCGTGCAGCCATAGAAGACTCCAGAGATAGACTCAGAATAACCATATCAGAGGATCTCAAAAAAGAGCTCGCCAATAAGTATGACTTGAAATTAACCGAAACTGAACTAAAAAAAGAAATAGATTTAGTGAGAAAAGAAATAGATTTAGTGAGAAAGGATTTAAAAATAACAACCATTATCCTCATAGCGGTAATGGTTTTTCTTAACCAGAACTCCCTTGAATTCATCGCAAGACTATTTGGGATCCTAAAATAGGACATAACCCCACAATTCCGAAGAGTAGGTTTTTGGCAAAATGTGCAAATTTACACCTATATAATTTGTGGGGAGCGGCAGTGGATATGAAAGGCATTATGACGATGTCCCTAAAATAGTTTAAGTGGGGAGCGACCAAGGCAAAATTCAAAAATCTTAGTAACTACACCAATTTTTGCTTGCTTTTCATATGGTTATTATAAATTCATTATCACTCGGAAATCATCATAAAATGGAATAAATGTGATTGCAATAATAGAAATATCCGGCTTCTTGAGTCCGGCAGCAGCAAAGATATCAACCACCTCATTAGAGACTATTGCTTTAGATATCAATTGCCTAATAGCAGTATCCAACTCCTCTGGAGTCTTCCCCTCACCTTCAGCAGTGGCTTTTGCAAGGGCGCTTCTGACCTCTTGAAAGAAGCCAACTTCGTCTCTAATCCTAAAAATCTCTTCATGCGGCACGGCCAAGGCAAATGCCTTTGAAAGCACAGTGACTGCCTGGAGATACCTTTTCTTTCCGTCCTCTAAAGAAAGAATATGCTCCATCGCAGCTGCGATGCCCGCCATGCGCTCATTGGGTTGAGCCTTAAGAATCGGCTTATAATCAAAATCATGGTACATATCGCAAACGACCTCGTATTTTTCAAGCATCAATGCCACGGCTTTTTCCTTATCAATTGTAGCCTTCCCGCGACCTCCGCTTGCTGTGTAATCTGCCATGGCTCGCTTGAGTTGGTCTGCCAAGCCGAGATAATCCACTACAAGGCCGCCCGGCTTATCCTTGAATACCCGATTTACGCGGGCGATAGCCTGCATCAACCCGTGGCTTCGCATGGGCTTATCTACATACATCGTATGCAGGCATGGCACATCAAAGCCCGTGAGCCACATATCACGCACGATAACCAGCTTTAGAGGGTCCTTTGGATCCTTAAACCTTTTGGCCAAAGCCTCCCTGCGAGCCTTGCTGCGGATATGCTGCTGCCACTCCGGAGGGTCGGAAGCTGAACCGGTCATCACAATCTTGATAACTCCATTGTCGTCCTCTGGATGATGCCACAAATTCTGGGTCAATCTTGGGCCGTTCGTCCTCGTCTAGTTCTATCTTGGCAAGCCGTCCCTCGTAATAGATTGGCACAGTGGCTCCGTCCTCAACCGCTCGGAGAATGTCATAGGTGTCGATGTAGTTGCCAAATACTGCTGGAGTGCTCCGGTCATCTCGCTCCAATGGAGTGGCAGTAAAGCCGATAAAATAGGCATTGGGAAGGGCATCCCTCATGTGCCGGGCAAAGCCATCTATAAAATCATACTGGCTTCGGTGTGCCTCATCAGCAATAACCACGATGTTTTCGCGTTCAGAGAGCACGGGGTAAGAACCGCCTTTTATATCAGGCAGGAACTTCTGTATGGTTGTAAAGATTACACCTCCAGAGGCCACCTTCAATAGTTCTTTTATATGTTCTCTGCTTTCAGCCTGTACCGGTGTTTGGCGAAGCAAATCCTTGCACCCGGAAAAAGTCCCGAAAAGCTGGTCGTCAAGGTCATTGCGGTCTGTAATGACAAGAAGGGTCGGATTCTTCATGGCCGGATGTCGGATAATTTTCCCGGCGTAAAAAACCATAAGCAAGCTCTTGCCGCTTCCCTGTGTGTGCCAGACAACGCCTATTCTGCGGTCTCCAAACTGCTTTGTATCCCTGCCATAGGGAGCTTGTTCTTCTTTAACTGAAAAAGGATTTCTTTCCTCTGGAGCCGGGAACCTACCGAAAAGCAGGTCCGGCTCGGCCTCAATTCCGCAGGCCGATATTGTAGAGTTCACAGCCTTATTAACCGCATGGTACTGGTGATAGGCTGCCACCTTTTTTACTATCTGGGCCCCGTCATCTTCAAAAACAACAAAGTTCAAAATAAGGTCAAGCAGGCGCTTTTTGTCAAACACGCCTTTGAGCAATACCTCAAGTTGAACAGACCCGGGTGGTGCTAAATCGTCACCTTCAATGGTTCGCCACGGCGTGAACCGTTCCCAGCTGGCGGTAAGAGTGCCCATGCGAGCTTCAAGGCCGTCTGAAACAACCATTAATTCGTTAAAGACAAAGAGAGACGATATGTCCTCTTTGTAAGTCTGAAGTTGATTAAACGCATGGCGAATCGTGGCCTTCTCAGCGGCCGGGTTTTCAGCTCTATGATGGCAAGGGGAAGACCATTTATGAAAATAAGAATATCTGGACGGCGGTTCTTCTGGCCCTCAACAACGGTAAATTGATTCACAGCCAGCCAATCATTATTCGCCAAATCATCAATGTCAATCAGCCACACCTTGTCGTGGACTTCACGTTCTTCGGCCTGATAAGAAATGTCCACCCCGTCGGTCAGCATGCGATGAAAACACCGATTGTTTTCCACCAGTAGGGGCGTATTGCAATACGCCCCTACAATATCTGTTCGGGTAATTTTTCTCACGGCATCTTCAATCGCCTCGTCCGGGATATTTGGGTTGATAGCCCTGAGTGACTTACGCAGTCTTCCGGTCAAGACAACATCGGTATAGTTTGCTGTCAGGTCTCTTTCAGGGAAAAGACCATCAAAGGCCATATTTGGGCCGAAGAGAACCTCATAGCCGAGATCTTTAAGCCACTGAAGAGCGGTATCTTCGAGCGTGGATTCGGTGATTCTGGTCATCAGGCCGCCAATTCCTCCCTCACTTGTTCGCGTTGGCTCCATAAAACAGGATTAATATCATAGTTGCGTAATGCATCAAGCACAGAAACCGACGGAGCATGCTCCGTATCGTTCAACAAAGTATATGCCCGCGAATTTGGCGGTCTTACCTCCTTTGTGTCAATCCATGCAAACGCTACAATCTCGGCTGTATCACGGCTTGGCCGATTGATTGCCTTGAGTATGCGTTCGGGTTGTCTTTTTGATGCTGGGATCACGAAATCATACAGGTGGTCATATCCGCTTTTCCCGGTGAACTTTACTCTTGGGGTATAACGAATGTCGTTTAAATCCAGCCATGAGGTGACATCTTCAAGGAAAAGGCTTTTTACCATGGGAACCGACAGATAGAAAAGGTCATTGACAGCCAGCATTGCCTGAACAAGGTTGTGTTTTCTTAGCGCAAAGTTATCCGGCGAGGCGTGCACTACCAAGTTATTATCCTCTAACTTAACCCCGAAACCGTTCAGTGTAAGCTGAAGAAGCTCTTTCCGCTTCCTGCTTTCAAGTTCGCACCCTGACTGTCTCAGGTCTTCTATAACATACCCGTCATCAGTCAATATAAAGCCGCTGTTATCTTTCTTGGCGTATATCTGCAAATAATCGTTATGACGGTCTATGTATGGGGTGGTTATCTCAACCCAGTCTTTAACCTGACGCAATACTGTTTTGTCCTTAAGCCATGCCATATATGCATCAAGGAGTTTCTGGATTTCGTCAATCATATAAAAAGCCCTCTATTTATAAAAGGCGGCTCAGTTATATTGCAATACAGCATGAAATCCTCAAGTATCCTCCACAGGTCATTCATATCGGGGAAAGTATCCGCCGGAACGGGGACGGCCCATTTATCGCCATAGCCTTCCCTGTATATGTGAAGGTGCGGAGATAGTATCTCTTCACCGTCGGGGTTGCGGTGTGGCTGTCCGCCAAAATCAAGACGCACGAGCACTACGACCTGGCGCGAGCGATTTTGATACTTGCCCTTTAAAAGGTCAATTTTTCCTCGGCTGATGTCGAGCAAAAAATCTTCTCTCTTATCAATAGAGACTAATGGGATACTGATTGACCCGCCAAGACCGGGGTAGTCCCAGCGGGCATCATCGAGCCGATGCTTTTCCATCGCTATCAGTGCCTCTGCTTCAGCCTGTGTTAGATTTATATACGCCATAGATTATTTCCCCTTTCTAATATTTTATTACTTTTTGCTCCGTTTTGGTCCGTATTGCTTCCGAATATCGTCCATATTTACATTTGGGATTTCATTTTTAATGTGATCAAATGCCTTAATTGCTTTGTCAAACAAAAGGGAGGCTTCCTTTGTCATGCCGCACCCTCCACAATCCTCTCCGCATCTTTCACCCGTATCTCGCCGGAAATCAATTTCGGCAGCAGCGCATCGCGGATAGCGGCGAGGGTGGCCGACTCCTCATCTTTAATTTTGATTGCAGTCTGAAAGCCCGAGATCATTTTGCAGAAGACTTCTGTTATCTCCTTCGGAGGATAAGCTAGTTGGAACTTTGAAAAACAATTTGCTGGGACGCGCTGGCGACCACTGCTTCCCGTCATGTTGCTAATAGCAAAATCCCTTAGACGTTCATCTCTGGCAAGAAGATATCCATAATAATCGGGCAACGGAGGCTTCGGGCGAAACACTATATACTCGGTAGAGCCCCAGCCCACTTGGCCGTCAGATAGAAAATCAACAAAGGCAGTCTTTCCATTTTCAAGGCATGGCGTAATTCTGGCTAATAATGTGTCTCCATTCACAAACTTCATTCCTGAACCGAAAGGACGCATTATCCATGCGGACGGCCTATGACCGTTGGCAGGCATATTTTTCATATCAACATAAGGTGCTTCTTCACCCTTTTTGAGACTGCGCGAAGGGTTTACCTCAATTACTTCTGGTAAAGCCTTCACCTTCCACCCCTTCGGAATCTCCCCAAGTTCGGAGTCCTCAAATTCATCGGGAAAGAGATCAGCGATTTCTTTGGGCAGGCCGGGGTCGCGGCCTTCGGCCTTGGCGCGGACGGGGTCAAAATCAATGAACCACGACTTGAATATCGCCCTTGCAATGGCCTCCAGCGTCTCGTTCATCTTTCTATTAAGCTCTATCTTGTCGTCCAGCGTGCCGAGGATGTGGGCAATGGCGCGCTGTGTTTTTAATGATGGTATTGTCACATCGCAATGGCTCAGAGCACTTGTCGGGACTCGCTGACGGCCTGAGCTACCGGTCATTTGCGATATACAGTACTGCCTGACACCGTCCCATTTTGTCAGGTAATACACGAAGTCATTGTCGGTTACGCTTGGCCTGCCACGGATAATGATAAATTCGGTAGAACCATGTCCTATCTTCTGGTCGCCGTCTGGCACAAAACGAGCAATTTTGCCATTTTCAAGACATGGAGTAATTCTCGCCATTAATGTATCACCCGCGATAAAACGTGAACCGCCACCCGTGAACGCTCTTCGCTCGCTTGGGGCAACATTGCGTGATGATGGATTAACGGCCTGCATGTCCACAAATGGATATATGGTGCCTCGGATGAGAGGAACCGATGGGTTTACCTGCACAGCCTCATCGAAGGGCATTGTCTTCCAATCCTCACCCGCCATACCCAACTTCTTCCGAATCATTTCCCATCCTTATCCAAATGAAACCCTATCTGTCTTTTCTTCGGCTCTGGCGGCTTCATAAGCTCCCGTATGGCATCAAAGACCACCTTGAACTGGGCGTCATATTTTCTCTCCATATCTTCCAGCTTTTTCGCCAAATCCTTATGGGTTGCGAGCATTTCACGGAGTTTGACAAATGCTCTTACAACTTGAATACTTACTTTTATAGCAACAGGGCTATTTAAGATTGTAGCCGCCATTATTGCCCCATGCTCCGTAAATGCAAAAGGCAAATTAGGCGAAAATTTCAGCCGTTTAAGGTGGTCACAATTTGTTACCACCTCATCTTTTTCCTCTTTTGTCAATTGAAAGATGAAGTCATCAGGGAATCTTTCCCTGTTGCGTTTAATCGCTTGATTAAACACTTTTGTAGGCACACCATGTATAGCACAGGACTAATAGACTTATCAGAAAATACAGGATGCGCGATTCCCTGATTGATAAATGGAATATATACAGATGTATCGCAAATGACTTTAAACGGGTACTCTGCCAAAGGCGTCCTCTATTTTACCCTTGCCTTTAACTGCAGCAAGAGTTTTCTGGATTTTGGTGTTCGCAATAACCATATCCAGTGCCATATTGACCGCCTCTGTCTCGGTTGATGCATGGGTTATCTTTTTAACCATCTTAATCTTGGCAGGGTCAAGGATAAACTGTTTCCTGACCTTTTCTTTTGTCTTCATAACCCATCACCTCCATGTGTATATTATACAATAATATACACATTCACCAAAGGTCTTGTTTAAAATCCGAGATTTCTTAGATTATTCTTTATCGCTTCCTCAAGAAATTGTAGATCGTAAAATACAATTGACCCCTTAAAAACCTATAATCTCCTTCAAAAAAGAAGGAGGTAGAAAGAAGGGGTGATAAGCATGTATAAGTGGCAGCAGGTAAAAGCGTTAAGGGCGAAAGGGGTAAGCATCAAGAAGATAGCGAGGAAACTTAAGCTTTCCAAAAACACGGTATTGAGGGTTTATATCCACGAGGTTGTTTTAAGCTACAGCCGTAAGAAGTATTATGTTTACTCCTTAAGCATAAAGACCTCTGATGTAATAAGGGCGATTGAGGGAGCGATACACTTCTTTGGTGGG
>Ga0308419_1000320_pt1 | contig 36497 bp, 47 predicted proteins | sample HotsprSampleMS50_FD_203674 | JGI IMG/M metagenome (GOLD analysis project Ga0308419, IMG submission 203674) | Hot spring phototrophic mat microbial communities from Mushroom Spring, Yellowstone National Park, Wyoming, United States - 20090730_MS50 ... | reverse complement strand
TGTGGCGGGCGAGGTGGTGCCGATGCCGACGCGGCCCGATGGCAATATACGCATCGCCTCGGCACGAATGCCGTTGTTGTATGGAACGAATACTAGCGCGCCGCTATTGTCTGCTCCAGCACGTACTGCCCCGATCTCGCCGATCACGTTGTTCACCGCCGCATCATCCTCGATGTGAAAGCCGATGCTGGTGCCAAAGCCGTCGTTCATGTTGGCCGACGTGGTATGCTTGGTTGAAAGCCCGCCCGATAGGCCCGTAGTGCTGGAGCTAGAGCGTTCCGCCAGCACTACCGGATATCGAGTGGTCCTGACGAATGCCTGCCCCCACCGCGCCGTCGTCACTGAGCCGACGTTGAGACCATCTGCCACTATCAACGAATCGTCGGTCTTGAGTGTATCGGCGGCGGAGCGATAGAGGTTCGTATCCACAACTCCGCTAGACTCGAAGTTGATCCTGCCTGTTAGCCTCAAGTCGCCAGTGCCTGCTGTGCCCGTGGTATCAAGACCTAGGCCCTTCAGCTTCGCTTTACCAGCTTGATCCGTCGCTACCACGTGGGCATCGGCAGCGTTAGTGGCGTCGGCGTGCAGGCCGTCCAGCAGGTCGGCGTCCCCCGCTACGCCCGCTCGAGCGATGTACTCGCACCGCTCGAGATGCGCCACCCTCTCCCGCAGCGCCACGATCTCAGCGACCAGCCGTTCCAGCAACGCGTCGCTCATATAGTCTGCATCTCCACATCGATCGTCTCAGCTCCATCGCGGCTCAGGCTGATCGTCACGCCCACGATCTTCTGCGTCACATTGACGGTGCCGTACTGTGCCCTCACCAGGTCGCCCAGTTCGTAATGCACGCCATACGTGCAGCCTGGAGTCTGCACTACTCGATACGTAAACTCCTGCCGAGCCCTCAGAGCCACCAGCCGGGAATCGCCGCTGCTGTTCAGCCCCCCAGTTGTCGTGCAGTTACGGGCATCCACGAAGGTCTCGATGTCATTCCCCGCGGAGTAGTCCGGCCCCGAGCGTACCACCACCACCCGGTCGCTTCCCTCGCCCTGCCCCCCGACAACAGCGACCGTTCGCTCATCAACCCGGTCGTACTCGTACTCTGGCTCGGCCATGTTGCCCCGCTCCAGCGCGAAGAGCAGGGACGCCGTGCGGTCAGTCCCCCGCTGTCCTGTATACCAGCGGAACTCCCAGGCCGCCGCGCCGATCTTGATCAGATCAAAATCCCCGCCGCCGATGCCCGCCACCTTCTGCAATATCTCCAGCAGGTTATCCCAGGCACAGTCGACTGAGATCGTGTTGCCGCGGGCACCGTCTACCTGGACGCTGATCCCTGGGATCATCCCGTTCCTGATCCGACCGTTCGCCGTCGTCGCATTGGCCCCCGCGTTGTAGGAGACCAGCGTTTTCATCACGGTCTCAGCCCTGGCGCTGGAAAACGACGACCGGTTGCTGATCCCCGCCTTCCAGGCCACGATTCGCCACGAGAGCATCGTCAGGATGCCGGGGCACGTTGCGGCGAACGTGTCATGATCTGTATAGTTGCGCTTCTGCCCTCGGAAGAGCCCGTAGAAGTCCGCCGTCCACGGCAACCCCATCGCCGCATTGCGGCGGTAGACGATCACCTGGCTATTGTGCTCCAGCTGCGGGACAACGCGGTGATCTCCAGCCAGAGTGAACGACAGGACTCCTGGCGCATTGACTTGCCGGCGGTACCGCAGCATCCAGAAGTCAGAGACCTCTGCTAACTTCACGCCAGCAGCAGTGTAGATGTCCAGGCGGTACTCAGTAGCCATCAGCTATCTGCCGTATAGTAAACCATCCAGCCGAGGAACCTGCAGGTGGTGTTGATCGTATCGTATGCAGACGTAGCATCGCGCGCCCACCGCAGCATCACATACTCGTCGGGCTCAACGTACTGTAGCTGCGTAGCCGGGCCGATGGCCTGAATCTCCTGGACCCTGTTATTCGTAACGAATGCCGCCGTATAAAACTCCGTATGTCCATGCTGTGGGAACGTCTCCTCTGCTTTGGCGCTGCGGAACAGGTGCTCACAGTAGAGATAGCCCGACGCCTGGGGGAGTACTACGGCGTAGATGTACATACCAGAGACATAGTCCCTAGGGACCAGGAAGCCCCCAACGAGGGTGCTCCGCTTGTTGTCTGGGGTATTCCAACCAGGGGCGTTGGCGTCGCCCCAGTTGAGATACGTCCCATCGGTCTCGTTCCTCGCAAATACTGCTGGCACAAGAAACCGCCGCTGGCGGTTGGCGATCTTAGCCGCTGTCACTGCCCCATCAGCAATGCCTGCCGTAGCAACCTGGCCAAAACCCAGTGTCGTCCCACTCCGCCTGAGCACGTGTCCGTCCGTGCCTGCCGAGATGTCCGCCACATTGCCCGTGGAGTTGGCGCTGCGCCCCACGACGGACAGGCCTGCTGACTGGCGAAACTTATCGTTGGTCACGGCGTTGGCTGCGAGTTTGGCGCCGGTGATGAGGGCATCCGGGATCATGTCCAGGGTGAGCACACCAAAGCTGAGTGCGTCGCTCACTCGCCGCAACAATGTATCATTGCTCCCCGCCGAGATGTCCGCCACGTTCCCCATGGAGTTGGCCGAACGTCCAACGACAGAGCAGGCACCAGACTGGCGGAACTTGTCGTTGGTTACGGCGTTGGCCGCAAGCTTGGCCATAGAGATCGCTCCATCTACGATCTTGGCCGTGGTGACGAAGCCGTCGGCCATCTTGGCACGGCCCGTAGTGTCGGCACTCAGAACCCCACTGGCCAACTTGGCTGTTGTGATGGCCCCATCTGCGATCTTGGCTACGGTAACAGCGCTGTCTGCCAGGTTGGCTGTCTGCAGCACCGTTCCAAAGGTGCAGAAGACCCGTTGGTCCGTAACGGTGATCACGCCCCCTGTGGTGATAGACACCCGGGCCAGGGGGATGTCGTAGACTGTCCCTGGCATCTGAGTCAGTGACGGGGCTCCACCCCCCTCGGTACCAGCGACGTGCGCGATCCGCACAGTCTGCGCGGGCCAGCTGGCCCGCAGCACGATCCAGTCGATCCGGGTAGCGCTCGATGGCGTGGGGATAGTCACGGTCACAGCCGAGTCGTTCTCATACGGGTAGCCATAGACCTGCGCCGCCCCTGTCCCCACGGTGACTGGCGAGGACGTCCCCGAGACCGCGAGCTCGTTGCCGTACCCCCTGAGGACGCCCCCGTTGGCCTGCCCTGGGGCGAAGGTCCGCCGCAGCCAAGCGGTGATCTGCGCCGTCGTGTACGGCGAAGCCCCATCACCAGTAGCCCCCGTTGTCCAGAAGATTGAGAACTCTGCCATCTCTATACCCCCACGTATCGTGTGTGAAACTGCAGGACAACCTGCGTAGCTGCAGTACAGCCAGACCCCCGAACCCGAAAAATGTTGACCCCGTCAAGCACGTCTGGGTGTGCGCCGACCCGAAACGTCGCCAGGTTGCTGTTCGCCGTGAGGTCCTGGACGCGGTTGGCGCCGTCACTGCGGGTCACTGTCTTGTACCCGTAACGGCAATCGATAGTGTAGCTCACCCCGGCGCCGATGGTCGTACCTGTGAAGTCCAGCCTGTCCCCCATCGTCTCGTTGGTGATGACGCAGTTAGTGATGGGACCGGTGATGATCACCACAGGCCAAGCGTCCCAGGTCCCAGCGTAGTTGACTCGACGAGTGGTGCTGATCGTGCTGGCTCCCACCTTCCAAGGGATGGCCAGTGGGATATCCATCGTCTGCCCACCGGCACCTAACTCAAAAATCTCGGTCACGCCTACCGGGTCGTACCAGATGGGGTCCGGCGCCAGCAGCTCGATCCCCACCCGCTGCCAGCGCGGTGACAGCCCGACCTCCGGCGCCATCTCCATCGTCCCGCTCAGGTGGCAGTCGACTTGGCGTACGATGTCACCATTGACGATCTTCAGTTTGACCGGACTGTCACTGCTACGGAATATACGCAGCAATGTCTCTCGCCTGGCGAACCAAGCCGCTGTATCGCCTCCCCGCACCATCAGTGCCAACGCGATCCGCCGAGGCTGCAATCGGTAGCCAAGGTCAGATTCGCCGTGCTGCATCGGCCCTCGCTCACTGATTCGAGCCACCGGCGCCGCCGCGATGCCGTCGATGCCGGTGAGCAGGTAATCCTGGTTGTCCGACAGGTTGTACTCGGTTCCACGGCTGACAACCGATACCTGCCAGGTCATATCGCCACTCCCAGCAACTGCAGCAGCCTCAAGTCGTCTCGCAGCGACCGCTCATCTTGGTAGCGATACTGCGCGTTGATCGTGTAGGTCGGGCGGCCGGCGACGGCGGCGGCGATGCGCTCAGCGAGGACATCTAGTCTATCCAGCGGCAGCACTGCCTCCGGTCCCTGCTCGCCGAGCATGGCCAGCGTTGGACGTGTGACTAAACCACCAGCCGCCAACAGTGGGATGGTCGGGATGTCTGGTGTGCCGATCGTAATCCCTGGCCAGCCCAGGTGCCCTCCCCCCACCGTGCCGATTCCAGGGATGTCGACCTTGGGGATGTCTACGCCGAACCCCGGTATGCGGAACTCCAACCGGTTCCAGGCTGTGATCAGTGAGTTGATCCCCCTGATGATCGAGTTGATCGCATTCCTCACCGTGCTGACGATCCCCTCCCAGATGCGCTCGGTCGTGTCCTGGATCCCTCCCCAGACTCTCTCCCAGAGAGGTCGCACAGAGTCAAGCGCGATGAAGATGATCGTCTTGATACTGTCCAGCAAGTTCGAGATGATACGGTAGATACCATTCCAGACACTCTCAGCGATCCCCCTGATCGCCTCCCAGGCGCCCTCCCAGTCGCCCCGGATCAGCGACGTAACCAGCTTGATGATTCCCAGGATTACATTGATCATCGTCTCGATCACAACCTTGATGCTGTTCCAGACGTTCTGGGCGACGTGCAGTATCTGCTCGCCATGGTCTCGCCAGATCGTCTGTATCACATGCATGATCGTACTGATGATCTGCCAGATCCGATTCCAGACAATCTGCGTGGCCTCCATGATCTGTTGGCCGTTCTCATCCCAAAATTTCTGCACGGTCGCCATGACTGTGGTCACGATGTCAGAGATGTTGCGGACAGCGAGGTCGACGAACTGCTGGATCGCGCCCCAGACGGTTCGTGCAAAGGTGAGGATCTCGTCACCATGCTGGTACCAGAACTCTTGGATCGCAGTGAAGACTCTCGCGATCACAGTCTGGATCGTCTGAACCGCTGTGGTGATCGTGGTCTGTATGGCGGGCCATACGGCCTGAGCCTGCGCAACGAGCTGATCGACTGCGTCACGCATGCCGCCGAAGTTGGTGGCATAGGCAGCTCCCAGCGCCGCCAACGCTGCAATCACCAGCCCGATCGGTGACAAGAGCGCCCCCAGGCCTGCTGCCAATCCACCGATGATGAGCAGTACAGGCCCGGCCGCGGCGGCCACGGCCCCGATGGTCACGATCAGCCGCTTTGTACCTTCGTCCAGGCCCATGATCTGATCGATGACAGGCTTGATCTGAGCTATCAGATCGGTCAGAACAGGCAGGATGATCTGCCCCAAACCGATGAACAGCCCCTGAAGAGTATTCTGAAACGACGCCATCTGGGCCGCGAACGACCGGGTCTGTATCTCGAAAGCCGCCTGTGTCGCTCCCGCTGCTGTGCCGATGGTTGCCAAGTCCTCAGCGAACGGTCCCATCTCACCGCGTGTCAATGACAGCGCCGCTTTGAGCGCTCGCACGTTGGGAAAGAGAGCGCTCAGAGCCTCAACACTGCCGCCGGTCTTCTGGGTAACCTCGGCCATTACCCCTGCGAGGCCCTTGCTCTGCAGTGCTGCTGCCGATAGGTCAACGCCCAGTGCTACTGCTGCTCCCGCCGCCGCCTTAGATGGCGAGATAAACGATAGCATCAACTGGTTGAGTGCCGTCGCGGACTCGGCAGCGGATATGCCGCCTTTGGTCATCGTGGCAAACGCAGCACCCAATTCTTCGATGGTGACGCCAGCAACGGCGCCCGTACCCACCACATCGCCCAGGTTGGTCGCCAGCTCCTCAAAGCTCACAACGCCGATATCCACCGTACGGAACAGCGTATCGCTCACCCGCGTCGCCTGGTCAGCGGACATCCCATAGGCATTCAGCACAGCTGTGATTGCCTTGCTCGCCACAGCAGTGTCGGTCAGACCGGCGCTTGCCGCCTTCGTGCTGGCCTGCAGTACTGTCATGGCGTCCGCACCGGCGAACCCCGATGACTGAATGTCGTAGAATCCGGCTGCCAATTTCTGCGCCGAGTCCGTGGTCACGCTGACGTCCATGCTCATGCGTACGAAGGTCTCCGACAGAGCAGCGATCTCTTCGTCAGTAGCCTTCGAGATACTCTGGATGTTACGCATCTCACGGTCCAAGCCGGTAGCGGCTTCGACACCAGCTTTGGCCACGCCCACGAGTGGCAGGGTCAGGCCAGCAGTGAGCATCCCTCCAGCAATCGTCGCCGACTTGCCAAAGTCGGCCAGCTTGGCGCTGACCGATTGCATGCCCCGCTCGGCGCCACCTGTATCGGCGCCGATCTTGACAAGCAGCTCCGCAGCTGTGATCGCCATTACCGGTTACTCCGCTTCAACCTATCTGCCTCCGCCTGGTTCTCCATGCTCTCGGCAACTAGCGCCCAGTCCCGCCACGTCACTGGCTGCTGGGCCAACTCCCACGGCGGCACACCCAGGTACCGTGCCGCCCGGATCAGGAGATACCACTCAGGTGGCGCCCCTAGCCGCCCATCTGTAGCGAGCCAGCGCCGGAGGTTCCGGCGCTCGGCAGGTTTGGGCGCATGTCCTCGGTGATCGCCTGCGCGACCTGAGCGAGGAAAATCGTCGGCAGTTTCCGCAAGCTGTCCGCCGTGATTGGCAGAGGTTTGCCACGGTCATCGAGTAGGTCCCACTCAACCAAACAATCGACGAGGAGAGCGACCAGCATCGCCCCACCCCGCTGATCTGCCGCATACTCGCGTAGCTTGTCCTCAGTGTCGGGGGTAATGCCACTCGGCTGGTACGTAATGGTCAACGACTCGTCACCAATCGGCATGGTGACAGTCCGGCGATCTCGCACCAGATTCCCAACTCTGACAGGCATCAGCTGCCTCCGCCCAGATCGGCCAACGTATTGACCAGCGAGCAGGTAAGGGCTTTGCCCCAGGCCGCATCGTACGTGACATTGAATGTCCACTCAACCGCATACACTCCATCCTCGTCGCTGAACTCGCCAACGTCAGCCACCGTTAGGCACATGTCTAGCTGCAGTAGGTACGTATACGGGTCGTCGATGACCGGTCCAGTTGCCTGCAGCCTCACGAACCGCTTGTCCCCAGACCGCAGGACAGGTAGCAACGCCATCCCCTCGTCGTCGGCCTCGACAAGGAGTGTGAGAGTCGCTCTGGGTTCTGTCTCGACATGCACCGCCCAACTCGGCAACTCGCTGTTCAGCACCCAGAGAGGGCCGAACCGGTCGCTGACGTTGAACTCGGCAGAGAGCACTCGCGTAAGTTTCGTGTTGCCGAGGTTCGCGCTGTTGCTGTCGAGAAACACGTCGATCTGCGTCGGGAGAATGGGGACGGGTTCTACCGCCTGCGCTCCCGCTGTCAGAGTAACCCCATCCTCATACTGCTGGCCCAACATCGACCCGGAGACCTCAACGTTCTCTCGATCGGCCTTCAGCCCGAGTTCGGTCACCAGCCCATAGGCGAAACGGCCAGCACGAACACCCGACCCTGCCTCGACTGTGAATGTCTTGACAATGTCCTCAGCGGACTGCCCCGGCTCGAACGCCCACGCATACGCAGCCGTCGTTCCCCGCCGCATCGGCTCGTCGTAGCTTAGGCAACTCGCCAGCAGAAACGCGAGGTCGTTGTACGCCGCCTGCCCGCTGATCCTCGCTTCAACCCACTCTTTGCCAAGAGCCGACAAGACCGGGAACTTGCCCCCCATCGGGCGGAAGCCCTTTACGTCCGCTTTGATCCCCGGCTCGATAGAGACCGCTTGCAGACGCCGGTTCGCGGCTACAGCAGTCCCAGGAACTGCCTCTGCGCCCAACTGCACGACTTGGCTGATCGTCGTTCGCTCGCTCACGTTTCTACCTCCTGCACCTGGATACGGTACAGCCCACCCAGGTGCGAATACACATCTGAACCGCTGTTTTCCACGTAGCTGATGATCTGCTCACGAACACAAGACAGTACCCGGCCATCGACAACGCTGCCACTCGCCCCCTGCAGCACTTCGTCGATCCGGTCGGCGATGGCCTTGATAGTCCAAAATGATACAGTGGCCCCCTTGCCGACCGCCTTGACCTGGTAAACCTCACTTGCCATGATCCGCGCCGCGCCGACCCCCATCACATCGTGGCCAGCCTGGCGGGAATAGACTACGAACGGAAAAGCCGCTCCCTCCGGTGCTTGGTATGCGTAGATACGACCGCTAACCAGAGTATTGACCTTCCCCGCGCCGGTATCACCGGTCAGGATCGTATACAGCCACTGCTCGACTCGAACCGTCTCGATCATCCCAGGAGCCCCTTCATGGCCGACTCTAGGCTAGGCCGCACCGCTTCAGCCGCGGGCCTCAGGTATGGACGAGCGGCCATCTTGTATGTGCCGAGTTCAACATACGGCGCGTACTCCACGTGCGTCCCCACAATCGCCGTCAGATCGGACTCCATCGTTGTCTGGATGCTATTCTTCAGATTGCCCGTATCCACCGGCACTACAGCTTTCGCATAGGCCTCAACGTCGTGGGCAGCTTTGCGAATTGCTGCACTCGCCTGCCGTCTCAACTCTCCCTGCAGCTCCGGCAGCTTATCGAACACGATCTGAGCGACCACCAAACTCTTCGCCATCACAGTGCCTCAGTACAGACCACGCGCCGCGCCAGTTCGTAGCTGCGCGCCAACACGCCTACAACCTCGAATGCCCGCGAGCCTACGACGATTCGGTCAGCAGGCCGCACGTCGGTCCCTGCTGGCAATGTGACTGTCCAGATAGCCGTCGCTGTCAACCTCTCGGCAATTACCCGCTCCTGCGGCGACTGGCCCGAGGGAGCTACCCGGCAGGCCACCGCCGCCACGGTAGACCAGGACTCGGTGTACCCGCCAGCTCCGTCGCTGGTCAGGCTTTTACGCCGCACCTGCGCGGTATCGGGTAGGCTATCATTGAGCGTCGAGCGCATGGCCGCCAACTCAGTTGCCGACAACATCGCGTTCCTCCGGCGTCAGGTACTCGATGGGGTCCCAGCCGTCGTCACGTTGCAGCGGCTCGGTCTCGGCCAACCGTTGCACGCGAGCACTCACTGAGCCCGCCAGCATCCTGTAGCGCGCCAGCGCTGCCCGCTCGCGAGCCTGCGCCTGCTGGCGGTAGAGTGCCGCGCGCTCCTCTTCGGTGGCCATCAGTCATCGCTCCTGGCTAGCACCCCCGGGGTCGGCACACTAGAGACGATCCGCCGCCGGTACTGTTCGGCCATCCGCTCGCAGTGAGCGACGGCCTGTGAGCGGTCGAAGGTCTGGCCGTCAGTAGAAAAGTTGAAGTGCATTGCCAGTTTTCCAGCTTTTCGCCGCCAGCCTTCAGCCGCACCACGGTTCAGGTCGAAGGTCGGCGTCCACGAGGAGTCAGAAGGCGCTAGCCCATCAGCATCTACCAGCTTCGACATCGCCAGGCAGTCGGCGATGTCGTCAGCCGTGAGGACAGGCTCGCTGTCAGCATCGGTCATTCGCTTGAGCCGGGCTAGCGCCTCCGCCTCGTTCACCGTTCACCTCACACGATGTAGAACAGATCTACGACCTTGATGCCGTCCGGTGTACCGTTCAGAGCAAACAGGTTCTTACTCAGGTCACTGTGTACAGACAAGGTGCCGGAGTCAGCCGAGCCGCTGAACAGTTTCACTAGTAGGCATGCGGCGTTGTAGACCTTGTGGGGGAGGCCCAGCTTCTTGCCCCACCCCACGGATACCGTATCGCCTTCGTTCGTCTTGGCCGGCACAGTGATGCTCGTTACCGTTTTGAAGGCCCTTACTCCCTCGACCGTGCTCGTCCCGCTGAGGGCGATGGTATCCGTGATGCTGGTTCCAGCGGCATCCGTGCCCGCAATGACCACGTTCCCTGCCTCGCCCGCCTGATTCCCCGTGATGGTGATCGTGCGCGGTACATCGGGATTTGTGATGCCAGTCGTGATCGTCTGCTGCGAGGTCGTCAAGGTGATGGCTGCGTGGACCGTAGCATTACCCACTGCGGCAGGGGCCTCCCGATAGTGGGCCAAGAAGGCCATATCGACTGGCTCCGCCCCAGGTTCCCCCTGGATTCTCTGCCCGAAGTTCGGGTTATAGGGATACCACATCATAGATCACCTCCTTACGGCGTCAGGACTGCGAACGGGTACTGGCTGGTACCCCCGCCCCCCAGGTTCGTAATCGGGTTCGCCACTTGGAACGCGACCCGCATCGTCGCCCGCAGCGCCACCATGTCCTGCTGGGCCAGGTTGTAGACGATTGCGCCGCTGCCGTCCTGGATCACAGCTTGGTCGAGTACCCGAACCTGAATGTCCTGGCGCAGGCCGATGATCCCCTGCGTACGGTCCCCGCAGACGAGCAGCGCCCTGGACGAGTCCCACGCACCGTTCTGGGGGAACTCCAGCGGTTGGCCGTAGAGCGTGTTGGGGGTGCCAGCCGTGAGTGAGGGCTGGAAAATCAAGGCCCCTTCAGTCGTCCGGAGACCGCGGAGCTTTGCCTTCACCGACGTGGCGCCGACGAAGAAGTTCACGTCGAACCCATCAGCTTCGACCTTCGACATGATTCCGCTCTCGCTGCCGATGTCGTCGGCGATGTCAGACCCCGTGCCCAGCGTGACACTGTTCCCAGCAGCGGTGGCCGCCGTCACGATACCATCCGGCCAAGTGGCAGGCTTGTTGGTGCCGAAGAAGACCGCGGCGTCCAGTGCTCGCCCAAACGCCTCCACCAGCCGTGGTCGCACCTCGCCCCAGATGTCGAAGTCGCTGTCGTCGAGCACGACCTGCGGCACGGGCACGATCACCGCCAGTTCCTCGGCGTTCAGGTACTTGTTCGCCCAACTGATCTCCGTGGTTTGCTTCAGACCCGTATCACTGCCAACGAAGTAGGCCGTGGCCAGAGCCGCGAGGACTGGCATGCGTTGCTGTGCCCGGCTCATGGTCACCTGCCGGAACAGCCGCAGCACCGCTGACTGCTGCGGCAAAGCCTGGATGATCTGCCGCGATGCCTCTTCCGGCATTAGCGGTGCGGCATCTGTCCTACTGATCAGACTGTTGTAAACAGGCATCTTGTTCTCCTCCTAGGCCCGCCCTGCGGCGCGCCTGATCCATGCATTCATGTCCCCACTGGTCCTTCCACTGCCGTCAGCACCTGCACCAGCATCAGCAGAGCCGCCAGTCATAGCGCGGAACAGATGGGGATACCGCTTCTTCAGCTCCTCAAAGTTGTGCTTGCCGACCCCCTCGTCGGGATCGTATGCGCCGAGCAGCCCTTCAGCCTGAGCAGCGAGATACGCCAGCCGGATGTCCGTCACGCCGGCCGCGATGGCCTTCTCCACGAAGTCGGCCTTGATCTCGGTTGCCGCGATCCGGCTCTCCGCAGCAATCGCTCGCCGCTCGTTTTCGCTAGCAGCATGCTGCAACTTCTCCAGGTCGCTCATTTGCGACTGTTTGAGCTTCGTCAGCTCGGCCTTGATCGTGTCATAGTCGGCGTACTTCTGCCGCTCACGGGCAAGCCGATCCTCGATGATCCGATCAAGGTCCTGCTGAGTGAAGGTCCTGCTCGTATTACCAGCCTGCTGGCCGTCCCGATTATCCGCGGTTTGCGCCGCGTCGCCTGTCTGCTGAGTCCCCTGCTGAGTTTGATCTGCCATGTTCTCCTCCGACAGTTACCGCCGTCGTCGCGTTATAGTCCGGCTAGCCGCCGTAGACTTTCTGGTGGTTCCTCGTCCATCTCGCCATACAGCCGTATCAGCCTGCGCGCTGCCCTGCGCTTCTCCTCCGGGGGAGCATCGACGCCGCCGCGCGCGCCCGCCAGCGCCGCCGCTGCCGCATGGATGGCGTTGCGGTTGTAGGCCCCTCCCGGCTCCTTCACGGGCAACTTGCACTTCGCCTTGACCTTCTGGGCCCCAGGGTCATTCAGATCGATCAAACACGCGCTACAGAATGCGTCTGCGTCTCTGTAGTCACTCTCTGAAATACTCCCCCATGGCTTGTCACTGAACGGCATGTGCGCCTCCCGAACTGAACCCAAACAAAAAGGGACACCCACCGGACCTAATCCGATGAATGCCCCTCAGCTTCGCTCTAGAGCTAGCTATTCTGTTAGCTGTATTCTACAGCAAATCAAGCTACTATGTCAAGCTCCAGCGTTTCTCACATACCACGCCTTCGCTTCACTTGCTCCCAACATCTCCTTCAGGCTCCTGGCGTATCGCATCGTCCCCCAGCGCGGGTCGCTCGTCTGGCCCACAAAATCCGCCAGCGTCACCACGCCAGCCTTGTAAGCTTCGTATCCCGCATTGCCCAAGATTGCCCGCTGCTGCTCCTCGGGCAGCTTGGCGAAGAGTAACTCGCCGGGCTCAACTTCAACGCGAGTCTCTGGCACGCCCTCAAAACCCAACTCCTTCCAGGTCTTGGTCAAGGGCACCATCGCGCAACGCCCACGCGGGTGATCGTCCAGATGCTCATCGAGCGTATGCTCCGTGCCATGCATCGCCCAACACATCGGACAATTATGAACCACAAAACCATTGGCGATATAGCTGTGCTCTCTCTCAACTTCCAGGTTGTAAACGTCGCAAGACTGGACATGCCAACGCACATCCTGTATAATATGAGCATGAAATGCATCTGTCAGCAGTGTGCCAAACCCTTTGATATTCCCGCCGCTTGGGTTCGTAAGGGCAACAGACGATTTTGCTCTCGTGAATGCTATGCGGCCTATCAAAAGCTGTTTCCACATGGCGGCAAGCCAGGAGGCACGCCAGCGCAACCACGAGGAGAGCGCACTTGCCCGAAATGTGGCAAGCAGTTTCATCCCACAAGCGCAAGCCGCATCTATTGCTCTAGAGAGTGCTACAAGGCGGGGCGTACTGTCACCAAGTTGTGCCCGCGTTGCGGCAAAGAGTTCACGGTAAGCCGTAGCAACACTGACCGCTATACCTATTGTTCCGCAAAGTGCTCTCATCCAGAAGTGATTTATGCGACCTGCAAAAGGTGTGGAAAGATTTTCTATGTTCATCCCGGCGAAAATCGCAGCTACTGTTCGGAAATCTGCCGCCGACCACCGGTCACCGTTACTTGCCTTACCTGCGGCAAAGAGTTTCGCGTCGTACCGAGCGCGACCGATAGGCGACGCTTCTGCTCCTTCCGCTGCTATCGGCGCTTCACCGGAGAAACCGAACCCGAGCGCAACGCCAGACTTTGCTTGGAGCAACTTCGGATCAGATTCGTCCAAGAATTCCAAATTGGCCGCTATGCTGTTGACTTTCTGCTGCCCGATCTGGGCATTGCGCTGGAAATCGATGAGCCATATTGGCACAGGCAGGTTAGCGCCCGCGACCGCCAAAAGGACCTTTTTGTCCAGTCGTGCGGATACCGTGTATTGCGCCTGCCCGCCACACCTTTTTATGGTTGCCTCGCGGAGGACATGGTCTCGTACATATGCGCGGCACTGGCAATCGCGAAACACGGTGTCGCCCAGACGGAGCCGGCTGGCCTCTACCCAATTCAGCTTTCCTTGCCGTTCAATCAGGAACGGATGATCTGAAGTTGCCATAACCTTGCTCCCGTCTGCGCATATCTCCACCAATAGGCCAACGTAGTGGCGGCGTATAACCTCGGTAACTCGGCAATATGCCCCGCTGTGTGTTAGCACCTCATCGCCAGGACGCACACTTTCGATGGGCACTTGCCCCCGTCGTGTCCGTATTCGGGTCCCGGCTGGGAAACACGTCCGGTCATCGCGTGCCGCATGCCACACCCAGCCCTTAACCACATCACCGTTCGCCTGGTAACTCTGCCGCGTCGCCTCGCGATACGCTCGCAGCATTTCCGTCCGCGCAATCAGTTCCGCCCGCTTGCGGTTGCCGTCGAGGGCATCACGTATACGGTGTGCCACATCACGGGGATTCTGCCCTAGCGCCAGGCCGCTGATCAACTCGCGGCAGATCGTTTCACTCGCTGCCGGTCCCAGCGCATCGAGCAGCTCACGCAACGGTGAGCCATCTTGCAAGTGGCCGACCATCTGCTCCAGTGCCGACTCGGGCAGCCGCGCCCAGGTGACCGTCACGCCCGGTGGCGGCTCGCCCAATCCCACTCGCGCTAGCGTCTCGGCATCCCACTCGGCGCGCTCGACCAGCCGGCGCTGCTCCTCTTCGATGCGCGTCGTCGCGCGCTCGGAGAAGCGGGCCAGCTCCTGCTCGATCTGCTTCTGTAGAGACTGCAACCGCTCACGCTCAAAGAGCCACCATACTGGCAACTGCTCGTCAGGACGCTCGCGCTGCCACTGCTCAATCTCGTTGACCAACAATTCCAACCGTTTGGTGATCCGCCGCTCTGCCTCGCGGTAGTAGTTCCGAATCTCGCGGATCGTGACCTGCTCACGGGTAATCAGTAGCCGTTTGAAGCGATCAGCAACCTCAAAGATGTTGCTAGATAGCATTTCTAGCTCTTTTCATTGCTGCTCTCCAGCCGCACGGGACACGTGAAATGCAGTGGCGTTCGCAGTCGCTTCACCTCTACCCGGCCATCAGTTGCAATATCAACAATGTACCGCCCTGCCCCATGCCGCCGCAGCACGTCCAACAGCCACTGTTGTACCTCACGCGCCTCGGTTGTATGCTCTTGCTGCTGTGCTCGCGGCAACATCCGCGTTCTCCTCCGCCTCAGCCTGTATCTGCTCGATCTCCTGAGGGCTGTAGCCCAACTCGCTCAGGATACGCTGCTGGCTAACCCCTAACTGCTGCTTGATCAACGCCACCTGCGCCATTTCGAGCGCAACACGTGGCGTGGGGTCCTCCCACTGGCAGGAGAGCATCGCATCAGGTTTGCCAGCAACCCGGAGCGCGAAGCGCATCACGTCCTCCCAGATGTTGCCGAATGCCACCTGCCGGTCCCTAATCTTCTTCAGGAAGGCGCTCTCTGCCGAACGAAGAGCTTCGCCACTCGGCCACTGACCCGCCGGCGGGATGATGAAGTGCAGCGGCGTCCTCGAGACGGTCGCAATCTCCTTGCGAAACTTCTCCTGCACCTCCAGAAACTGCCCTAGATCGGCGGGATCGAACTGGCCAAACCGTGTATCCTCGCTCGCCACACTCCAGATGCGGTCAACACCTGGCACGAATGGCGCTTTCGGTTTGCCTGTCACCTCGTCGATCTCCACCTCCAGTCCCGTCGCCCATCGCTGTGGGAGAGCCACAAACTCCATTGCCACCAACATGTCCGCAATGGACTTGTTCAGAGCGTCCTGCAACGGTACCACGTCTGCCAGCTCGCTCCGCCCGAACCGGCCTACGCGCGCGTTGTTGGCAAAATGGAACACCGGCACCTGGCCATAGGGGTTGACGAGGGGCCATGCCTCGCCGGGCGCCTCGAAGGGCACAAAGCCGCTACCGCTCTCGGGCAACCCAGCCTCAGCCTTTGCTTGCGTGACGTACTTCTCAATCCGGTCGGAGTAGTACAGGTTCAGTCGGTAGCGCTTATCATCGGCGAGCCACACCTTCGCGGCCCACAGCAGCCTACCCGGTGTTTCGGGATCATAGCGCACGGTCACGTTGGCCGCGTCCTGCGGGTAGATAGTCGGATTGTTATCACCATCCGGCCAAACGATCACAAAGGCGTCGCCGCTGGTCAATGCCTCATTGTGCACCTCGCCAGCCCGCTGGTCCATGCGGTTCACTATCCAAATCGCCCATGCGTCGTTAGCAGCACTCTCTGGCCCCTGCTCGACGCTGAAGCCAGTCACGACGAGCCGGTCAGCCACGGCATCTACCACACCCGAACAGAGATTATCCGCGAAAGCGCGAAAGAGCGCACCGAAGGCATTGCGGTACTTCTCCGTGGCAAATGCCAGCCGATGCCGCCCCGCGGCGTAGTCGTGATAGAGCTGATAGTCTGTGATCCGGGCCCTAAGCTGAGCCAGAGCCGCAGCAATGTCGGGAAGTTGTTCTGCCATCACATGCTCCTACCAGGTTATGAGCTTGCGGGAGCGTGTTTCTGTCAACATCAGCAACCCACCAGATGCAGTATCCACCTGGTCATCGTGGGTGGAGCCGTCACCCGTGAATGTCGATAGCTCATCCAAAAACGCCGGTATCCACGCGCCTCGCACTAATACCACCTTGCCCTGCTCCGCCCTTGCCGCCAGCGCTAGCGACCGGCTCAGTTTGTCGCCCTCCACATCCACACCGCGCAGCTCGATGCCCGCCAACTCCCGACGGCGCAGGAGTGCCTGCACGGCAGCTATCCCGTGTAGCGCTTTCTCAACCCCATGCCGGGTACGTGGTTCGGCTAGCATCGTCTGGATCATGATCCGCTCCTGGTCCGGCCACTCCCAGCGGCCACGGATCATGTCGCGCAGATAGACGGTGCCATCTGATGCCATCGCCACAGCCACGCTCGCAGTGTAATCAGCGGATTGCTTGGTACTTGCCGCCAGGTCCCAATAGCGCACCCATTGCAGGCCCAACGGGATCTCTTCCACCACGTGGAACCACTCCCGGCGGAACACGGCTCCTGGCGGGTCGATGAACTCACCCCCCAGCTCCTGTTGGGCAAAATAGGCCGGATACTGCGCGCGCACCGTGTCGGCAAACCCAGCTGGCAGGAACGGATTATCGACGGTCCGGCAGTGGAATAGCTCGGTATCTGGGCGCCCCTGGCCAAACACTTCATATGTCCAATGCGTCTTGCCCTTCGGCGTGAAGGTCGCGGAAAGCCAGCCTTGTTCGCCCCCCTCACGCAGTGAGGCGATAATGATACTGTAGGCATCAGCCTTCATCAATGATGCCTCGTCAAGCCAGGCGCCGGACAGGTTAGGCCCACGGGCCCGCTCGGGATCATCAACGGAACGACAGATGACCTCGCTGCCGTTGCCCAGGGCCAGGCGTATCTCGGAGCGATTGATGGCTTTGACACAACGTAGCTGCTGGCCAGCGGCGAGTAGTGCGCGCCATGAGCTATCGTGCAACATTGGATAGGTTGGGGCATAGACGGCATAGAGACGCGGTGCCGGGCCCGACATCGCCCGCAACAGCAAGTCCAGCGCGCCAATCCACGTCTTGCCTGAACCCCGTCCCCCGACAAAGCCCCTGTAGAAGGCCCGGCTATCGAGGAATGCCTGCTGGATGGGGTGAACGTCAATCGTGATCCGCATCGCGCCTCACCACCCGCGTGACAACCTCCAGTACCTCGCTCCTGTTCACCGTCTCCTGCCGCTCGACATAGCCCCTGTCCTTGCCGAGCGTCTTGAGCGTCAGCGCCACGGCCCACGGCTCGCCCGCCAGAATCGCCCTGCGTAGCGCCATCTCGCTATAGTCCACCAGCTCGTCGCGGCTGTCGTCTATCGTCTCACGCACCCGTTGCACCTTCCTGGCGCGGGTGTATATCGTTTGCGGCGTGCACCCGAGACGCTTGGCGGCCAGCGAGATCAGGCCGTTGGTGGCCTTGAGCGCCGCGATCATGTCCTCGGTTGCGTACCGGTAGGCCATGCTATGCCTCACAAACACAAAGAGGCGCGGAATAACCCGCGCCTCTTCCCAACAGAAAAACGTCGTCAGCCGAGATATGCCCGCAGATCGTACTTGAGATAGTACGCTGCGCCCACCTCTTCCAGCGTCTCAACAGCATCCAGCGCGAACTTCCGCCAATCAATCTCTCGACCGCGAGGATGATAGTTGAGCACCCCCACCTTGAACTCATCCACAAACGTGTGCGTCTTCCGAATGATCTCCAATGTCGTTTCCGGATCGATGACCGGCTCCAGGCTGACCCAGGTCGGCACGCCGGAAGCATGATAAGCAGCAAGCGTCGCCATACGCTCGTCAGGTGTAGCCGCCAGCGGCTCCCACTCCGCCGACTCACTCGCGTCCAACAGAGTGAGTGTGGACGCAAAGGCATCTCGCGGCCCGAATAGATCGATATCCCGCAACGCCCGCTTGCCGCCCTTTGTGAGCACACAGACCGGCACGCCGTAGCGATGACATGCCTGAATCGCCTGACGTACGATACCATATCGCTCCTCGATTGGCTGATATGGATCACTCGTGAAACTGAACAGCACCTGCCGAGTCTCTCCAGCCTCAGCATAACGCCTAGCATCCGCTTCCACCCCGCGCAGAATTCCTGCCCGAGGCGCTGGCTCGCCATAGAATGCGTCCCTGCTTCTGCGCACGACATCCGGCGCATAGCAGTACACGCAACCATGCCCGCAACCCGTATATAGGTTGCAAGCCAACTCGCGATACTCCCGCGCTCTCCCTCGCGTCTCATAGATCGTCGTGCCCTCGAACTGAGTCGCCGCCACTGTTCCGAACAACGTCCCCTGCATGATGCTCCCTCCCCGTGCTTTGCGCTTTTTTGTTGTCATTATAGCACGCCTCGGAGGGTTTGTCAAGCACTATTCCAGCATAGCTCACCCAATAGGCGCCGGATTTGGGCTTGCTGCTCGCCACAGCAATCGGAGAGATGATTCGTGTTCCGTTTATCTCCCCCAAGCTTTTGCACAGCAGATGAAACACATCGTGCCAATATCTTCCAAACAGCCTCGTGTCAGACAGGTTGCGGATGCCCAGTATAGCCCGCACGACCTCGTTACTACGCCCGCTCATCATCCCATGACACTCTCCGCTCGTCAGCGCCATCCCAAAGACACCAGGCCCTCGACGATGAATAATCCTTCGTGCCACTATCCACGGCGAATCATATGGATCGAGATCATAGATGTTGAACAGATCGAGATCAATCGCCTCCACCGCCTCCTCTGCGCTCAACCGAATCGTCCTTCCTAGCGCATGTGGCGTCCTCTTGTCGACCCCCAGATACAGATCAGCCGCTGACCAGCACCCCCTATACATCTCACCCGCACTGCCACAGTATAAATCAAGCACACGATGTGGCGGGCTGATCCGGCCCATAAGCCACCGGCGAATATCTATCTTCTGCCTCAATCCCGAGTTGTCAGTCGCCATCGCTTATCTCGACATCGACACCGGGGATCACGCGACAGAGCGCCAGTACGTCCAAAACGTCTCCAAGAGAACACGGCGGAATCCTGATAAGTGCCCACCGCGGCTTTGGCTCTATCATATCAGCATCAATCTCTTCCAGCGATCGATACTCGCGACCATCGGTTTCCGATCCGCCTAGCTCCGCCAGCATCGCCTGTATGCCCGCCTCGCCCGACTGCACCTCTTGGAGCAGGGCGTCGAGCTGGTCACGGTCGGCGGTTGCCATCGCACCGATCGGGTCGAGCGTCGCCAGCACGTAGGCTTCTTCGCGCTCGTCCAGATCGACCTCGATATACGGCACCAGCGCGTCACCGTTCTGTAGCGCCTGCCACACGCGCTCGTGGCCATCGACAAGCATCCCCGTGCGAATGTTCTCCACGACAGGAGCCACCCACCCGACTTCATTCAACGCGCCATGTAGGGCGTCACGTTGCGCCTGTGGGTGCGTGCGCCAGTTCTTCGGGTTAGCCATGAACTGCGAGGCCGGCTTTGTGCCCTGGCCGACGATTCTGTTCTGCCATTCGCTAGACCGTTGCGTCATATGCTATAATCAACCTATGAACGAGATACTTAGGCTATGCAAGTGCGGCTGCGGTCGCGTCGTCAAACATCCCCACGCGCAATACATCAAGGGGCACAAGCAGACTCCTGGCCGCGAAAGCGTCAACGATCTGCTACCGACCGTGTGCGCCCACTGTGGCACGCCGATCCAGGTTCACCGCTGGCGCGTTGACCGCTTCGGGGCCGACAACGTATTCTGCTGCCGTGAGCACCAGATCGGCCATCGCGCCAGGGCCGCGTACAGCACTCTCCGTTGCGAGGAGTGCGGGACCGAGTTCGTCGGCAAGGCGTCCACCAAACAGGGACAGCACATCTTCTGTTCCCTGCGCTGCGCCGCGATCTATCGCAACCGCAAAACCGAAACACTGGTTATCTGCGCCCACTGCGGCAAGTCCTACCGCGTCTCTCCCGTTGTCACGCGCCGCAACTCCCACTTCTACTGCTCCCGCGAGTGTCGCGCCCTGTCTATCCTCGGGCCAGACAACCCCGCCTATCGTTCTGGCTGGGGTCGTAACCGAGAATACGCTGGCAACTGGCGGCGTCAACGGCGTGCCGTACTCGCCCGCGATAACGCCACCTGCCTGGTGTGCGGCAAGAGTCCCAAGGCCCCGCGTTATCTGCACGTCCATCACATCCGGCCCGCTTACCTCTTTGACGGAGACTGGGAGTCCGCTAACGCCCTTTCCAATCTCGTCACCCTTTGCCCCACTTGCCATAAACACGTTGAAAGTGGAAAGGTTTCTTGCCCGTCGCCCAAATAGCCAGTAGCCACCTGCTCGCCCTCGCCCACTATTCGGTTGCGCCAGCCCTGCTTGTCGGTCATACGCCGCCTAAATCTCTACTTTTCAGCGTCACTTGCTCCCCACGCGCGCGTGGGCGTGACGGCCAGTATTTCCTTAGCTGCTCTTAGCAACTCTTGCTCAGCCATTGCATAGTACCCCCAAAAAGCCCGGCAGCCCCTCTTTCGAGAGACCGCCGGGCGCTCATCTCCAGCAGCAGCTCAGATTGTTGACATTATGGTATCATACATCTCCCGCAGAGTCAAGCGCCCCAAACCAACGGCGCACCTCGCCGCAGACGAAGCACTCAACGTGCAATACGCCATCTCTCGCCCGCGTCACCTGACGAACAGACGCAGTATCGAATACCAGCCGCAACTTGCCGTCAGCGTCCTGCTCAACTGTTGCCAGATGCCTGCCGCAACGTTTGCAGCGCCAGGATTTCGCTGTCGACTCTTCCATTTGTATCGCCTTGTCGCGCCTGCATCGCCTTGTCGCGCCGTGCCTCGCCTCGCCAAGCCAAACCGCGCCAAGCCTGCATCGCCGTGCCCCGCCCTGCCGAGCCGTGCCAAGCCACGCCTCGCCCAGCCATGCCCTGCCAGCCTCGCCTTGCCCCGCCCAGCCTCGCCGAGCCAAGCCCAGCCTGGCCAAGCCCCGCCGCGCCACGCCTGCCTTGCCTCACCGCGCCTCACCAAGCCGGGCCAAGCCTGGCCACGCCACGCCGCGCCACGCCTGCCTTGCCTCACCACACCCCGCTACGTCACCGGCACCAGCACCTGCTGCCGCGCGGCCTCGATGCTCTGGAACAACGCTGCCAACTCCTCCAGATCCTCGTAGCGGCGCTGCCAAGCATCCAACTCACCCAGCGCACGCTTGAGCACCTGCTTCCTGAGTGTCTCGTCCGCCAGCGCGTCCATTGTGCGCACATACACCTGTCCGATCCCCACTTTTGAAGCATTATCACTGCCAGGCACCACGGACACGTATGCGCGCACCAACCTGTCATCACGATTCGGCATCTCAACTACAATCGACCGAATGATGTATCGAGCCTGATGCTCGCGGTACTGTTGCGCCGCAACGGCGTCATCCCACTCGAATTCATCGTGTAGCGGCGCGTCCTCTGGCCGCGACTCCTCCACGACGATACTCGGCGTCAAAACACCATGACGCATTACCATCTCTTCCAATGCCCGACCAGCGACATCAGCGTCAACAACGTGCACACTACCCGACTTCCAGCTGTACATGGGTATCCTCCTGTAACCTGGATTCCAACTCCCGCAGCGCCTGTCGATAGCTGATTCCCCGCAGCCGCGCGTGTACACCGATCACGTCCAGCGGCTTTGGCGTACAGCCCGCGTAGCACTTGCAGATACCTCGTTCAGTGTCGATCCACAGCGACTCGTGTCGGTCGTCATGCCAGGCACAATGTGCCATCATCCAACGGCCGTTGCCACCGGTCACACGGGCATCCGGAAAGTAGCTCGTGATCGGTATTGCTGCGCGCACTTCCTCCGACCGCGTCATCGGCCACAAGCTGCTCATCGGCGCAACGGTCGTCAGCGACAGCGGCGGCGGCGAAGGTGGTGGCGGTGCATCAGGAATCACCTCCGCGAGAGTACTCACTCGCAGTATCGGCGCGTTGTCGTCGACCGCCGTGTACACCGCACCACTCGGGTGCACCGACGGCGGTATCAGCACGTAGCCGCCGCGCCCCTTGATATCGCCCCACTCAAAGTGGCCGCATCTCGGCACCTCGTCCAGATACAGATACACATGCATGCCTCTCGACGTCCGCACCCGGTACGTATCGGCTGCTACTCTCCGCGCCACCTCTCCTGCCGTCGCCGTCCACGCCAACCAGGAAACGTATCGATGCATGTCATCGAAATCCAGCACTGTCAGACCCTGCCAGCCACAGACGACCGCCGCATTCATCACTCGTCCTGGGGCGAACCATCGTGCCAGATCGTGCTCCGTAGGCAACTGCTTTTCGTATCGGCGCCACCGCACAAACGGCTTTTTGGTTCCAGGCAACACGGGAATGACAGCGATTCCCGACTTGAGAAATCCTGTTGCGTCCATAGGCCCTCTCTTTGCGGTTTAGCGGTTTTAAAGCCCTATTCCCGGAAAGTTTTGGCAGAAATGAAAGTGAGAAAAAGTTATAGAGAAATGACCTCAGAAACCGCCAAACCGCAGTTTTCTGCTCAGCAAGTATTTCATGCCTCAGTCAAATCGATACCAAGTCCTCCATGGTGTCTCGTGCCATGACATCTGGATACCCTTCTTAGCCAGATAGTCTTTGATCTCTTGGCGACTGCCTGCCAGGCGCCGGCCAAATGACTTGACGGACCGGGGCCAGGAGGCATCTGGGCGGTCTTGACCGTACAAGGCGGATTTGACTGCGGAGTACAGCTGACGTGTTTCGAGGAGTGTGCGTCTGCATGTCGGATCAGTCATGCAGAGGTCGATACCCTGTACTATCACGTCATCCTCAAGCAGGAACTCGGCCTGTCGTGCCTTCACCCCATTGATTCCGATTTCCCAGATAGCTTCAAGGCCCTCGGCCCGCGCCATCACTGTGCCCAGCGCGGCCCAGTCTTCCATCCGTATTCCGCCGCGGTCAGGAATGCCGCCACGGCGGATTTCGGCGACGACTGAGTTGAGGGCGGCCAAGCAGTCGCCCCAGAACTGGTTTCGTTTCTGTAGCACCTCCTCCAGGAACTTGCTTTCCCGTACCCTGACTGCGTCGTCAATGCGCCTCAGGGGCAGCAACAGTATACGGTCAACGAGATCGTCACGTTGCAGCGCGTCAGGGGTACGGGCTGTCACTGCCAACCAGCAGCGATAGCGCACCGTTGTCTTTTCGTTGGTCTTGTAGAGCGTACGCAGATCATCCTGTTTGCCAGTGGACAGAGAGGCAATTTTGTCGCGGATGTCGTGCGTCACAGTATCCATATTGTCCATGACGACGACATGTGAGTTACTGGTCATGGCCACAAAGGCATCGGCTTTGTCTGGTACACCCGATACATCTACCGTCAGGCCAAAGAGCAGCCTCAGCACTGTCCGCAGAGCCATGCTTTTTCCAGAACCTTTCTCGCCTTTGAGCAACAAAATCGGGCGAGTAGGACATAGCTCACAGAAGAATGTTGCCAACCACCAGTAGCGATATAGCAATGACAGCTCTTGCCGATTGCTATCCCAGCAGGGCAATTCCTCGGTAGCCCAGGTAAGTGCTTGGCCATTGGCAGAGAAATCTGGTTGGTATGGTTGCCAGTACGTTGCATCGTCAAAGAGTACTGGCCCATCGCCGTTGTTCTCCTGCTCGATGGTCTCGCCGTCAAGCCGGTAGACCCGGCCATCGAAGGCGCTCACCCGGAGGAGCTGAGCAGCCTGATCCCAGTGCGACACGCGTACAACGTCTAGGCGCTCACCTTCGTCGGCTGCCGTCAGGCAATCAGCCCGCAAGTAGCCAAACGTCTTACTGGCAGGATTTACCCCGCACACCCGATAGAGAAACAGGTGCCAGGCATCTGTCTCCAGTGTATAGAGCCGGTGGGTATCGCTATAGAGATAGTAGTAGCCTCCTACCGGTGTGCAGATGAACTTACCGTGATTGGCCAGCCATTGCACCAGTTGCTCACCAGCAGCACGTAGCCGCTGCTCGCGATCCTTGTCCTTGGCCTGCAATAGTCGCCTGACAGTCGCCACCAGGCGGCCATCGATATAACTGAGATAACGAGGTTCACTGTCTTGTATACCTGCTGCGGCAGCTACACGTGCATTCGCCATGACCGCGCCTGGGCGCGCCTTGGCGGCCTCTTCTGCGAGCCGCTGCGCCACAGCCCCCACCGCACTCACGATCGCTACCTGCAACTCGCTGCGCAGCCCCGATACAGCTGCGGCGAGGCCCACAGCGGGCCCGTCGCCGTTGGCCATTGCCCCGCATACGGTATCCCAGGGCGCCAGCAACATGCCCCAGTCGAGTTTCATCTGCTCGCCGTTGGCCAGTCGCGCGGCAACTTCCAGCCCCTTGCGCCATGGGATTGCCGGCAACGTGCCAAACGCATCGATGCGTGCGATCTCCCGTGCGTCGGCATCTTTCACACCGATAGCAGTCAGCGCTGCCAGCAGACTGCTGTCGATCTGCGCTTTTCCGAGGTCGATGTCCGTGTCGTCTGCCACATTGCCCTCTTATGCAGAAAGCAGCAACTGCTCGGTTTTGCTTGCTAGCTCTTGGACTCGATCGGCGGCGATGTGCTGGCCGCCACTGGCCGCCGCCAGCCGTTGGAGAAACGCCCTGCCGCCGTGCCAGTCATTCTCCGGTCCCACAAAGATCGTGTCGATTCGACTGGCGTAAGTCTTGGCGACAGCGAGCGCAGCTTTGCCATCGTCGGGCTCGCCATCGGAGATTACAATGAAACGCATGCCCGGCACGTCGGCAACCTTGGCGAATTGCAGCGCGTCTGCCAGGTTGGTACTCACTCCTAGCACGCCTACTTCTGGCAGCTGCCCACCTGGACAGAACATTGTGTGACTCGAAAACGCAATCACTGCCAATTTGCCTGGCATGTGTGCTTGCAACTGGGCAAGCTCCTCACAGGCCACGTCATAACGGCTCTTGCCGCCGCGGCTGTCAGTCGTGCACATACTGCCCGACGTATCGACGATGATCACCGCGTCGGCGTTGAGAAAGCTCTCGGCGAGCGATTGGCCGTTGCGTGCAGCAACGGCAGAGAGGCTGCCGGGGACAACTGCTGTCTGCTCAGCCATTGCATATCTCCTTGATACACCTCAGGAGTAGTTACACTTCATCCCGCCTCCACATCAAGGCGATCTCATCAACGCGCAACGTCCGCGACGCCCGCACCGTTATCGAGTCGCCGAGCTTATGGCGGACCAGTCGCCGCACCATGCGCCACTGCGTCGGATGTGCGGCGATGTAGTTGGCGTCCAGGCCCTCCCGCAGTCGGTACAGGTGCAGCGCCCGGTCGATCCAGTCTGCTGTTCGCTCGCCACTCTCTCGGTGGTACAGCACTAGCGGCCCGTCTCCCAACATCCGGGCTGAGCACGACACACAGCTGCCATGCGACACGTCCGGGTCGTCGCGGCGGCCCGAGAGCGTCTTCCTGCACCATGCGCATACTGTTTTCATTCACCCTCCCTCTCTCTGCCGTGATACAACGCTTCCCGGCTGTTCCTTCGGTCGCACCAGGAGGCCACCGCAAGCGTATGTCGTGTCCATACCGCTCGCGGCAATAGTCCTCGAAAGTTTCGTACTGCTCGCGGTACAGCCGCCGGTCGCGTATTTCCATAAGCGCCTGGCCGACCTCAACGAATGTCGCTAAGCCAAGCTCTATCACGCTTTCCCACTCTGCCAACGTGCGAAGCGTTTTGGTAACAATTGTTGTCATGACCATTGCTCCACTGGCATCTGTGCACCCGCAGGCCACGACGTCACCAGTACGCGTCCCTGAGCATCGGTGATGTCCTGCCATGCGAGTATGCGCTCTACTACAAATCGCCCCAACGACTCGTGCCCCTCGGCCATGATCAACCCGCAGCGGAGTGGTGAGCGATAACCCATAGCAAATTGTTGTGTGTCCACGAATGCGTTCCAGCCTGCTCGCGATTGGTCTCTGAGCGAGGCTTCCAGTACTAGCCCTGCGTCGTATTTGGCACGTTTGGCGGGATTGCGCAACAGATCGTAGGCGTGATTGATCCGTTTGAACTGCTCGGCGGCATCTGGCTCTTTGCAGCATACGTCAGGATGCCACATGCGAGCAAGCCGCCGATATGCACTCCTGATCTCGGTATCAGTTGCCGTATTCGGCACGCCCAATGTCGCGTACAGCGTTGGCGACTCGTCCGGTCGCTGCTCTGCGTTGAACCACTCTCGTAGCACCTTTTCCGGAAACACTGCCGCCCACTGGCCGCCGATCCACGCGAATGCTGTCGGTTGCCCGTCGCCGCGATCCTTGGTCGCCCCGATGTACCGCACGTCGAGGATGCGCGTCTCGGTCGCTGTGGTTGCGGTTGGTAGAATCGGCAATCGTATCTGTTCGCACAGATACTGCTCGGTCAGTCGTGCGAGGACCGATCCGTGTTGTGGAGCAACCAACCACGCTTTGCGATCGCCATCCCATCGTCGGTCTGCCGCCGGAATAGCGAGCTTCAGCGCGGCTACCAATGCCGCGTTGTATGGTGCCTGGTATACCAGGGTGTTGCCGTCGAGCGTGATACTGCTCATTCGCTTTGCTCTCGTTCAGTTGTCAGTGGCGGCGGCAGCAGCGAGCTGCATGTCATCCCCTGCGCCGCCAATTTCTCATAGCCAGCAGACGGGCAACGACTCTGTCTACTCAACCGTGATTGTGATCTTGATCCTGCGGGGAATATCGCCATTACTACCAAGCTTCTTCAGTGCCCACTTTTGGACATAGGCTGTGCCCATGATCGGCGGCTGGTCGCTGGCGATCTCCTGATACCGTACCGTGTTTTTGGTATCACGCTCGGCCTCAAACGTTGCTGACAGTTGCATAGCTGCCCCCTACACGTACTTGGCCCGGCATCCCTGCCAGAACTCGCAGTATCGCGGCGAGCATTTCCAGGTGCCTGGCTGCTGCAGATACACGCCACTCTCGATGCCATGCCATGCGGCCTTGATAACCTCGAACAACCCGAAGACCTCCGCCGGCTTACGTTTGACCTCGAACACTTTCGCTGCTGGAGATTGGCCTTTGCTGAACACGTAGTGCCGAAACATCCAGTTGGGCACCTGGATGCCCTCCTGATTGAGTGCAGCCAGATAATAGATCGGTTGCAATTCATCACCGGCTTTCTCGTCGGACCACATGCGAGCAGTCGTTTTGAAGTCTCCAGGTATGCCGTCTTTGGTGATTACATCGATGTAACCAATGATCGGCACCGGCACACCGGGCACTCGCAATTCGACTCGTCGCTCCATCTCGCCGCGTTCGGGATCAAAGTTCGCACGCAGCTGGTCCAGTAGCTGCTGCACGGGCTTTGCGCGTACCATTCGCAACCCATCAGCTTTCACTGTATCCGGCTGCTCTGCTTCCCACGCAATCTCCTGCCCGCGTTCCATCTGCTGCGCCCAACTGCGCTCGTATGCCGTTTCGAGGTCCGGTGCCCCTCGGAGATACGCCTCGACAGCTCCGTGAAAAGCACTGCCGAGTACCAGGCTGCTGGCAATCGGCGCAGGCTCCTTGGCGATGTAGCGGCGGCGCCAGTACTCGCCGCACAGCAGGTACGCGCCGATACTGGAGTACGACAGGTGGGTGATCTCAGACATTTGTGATCTCCAGCGCCGCCGCGACCGCTTGTAACTCATCGTCGGTGCCAGGGATTCGTCCGCCGTTGGCCTCCATGATCTTCTCTGCGCCGTAGCGAGTTACCAGGTCGTTGAGCGTTACAGCAGCGGTCTGGATCGCTGGTACAGGCTCGGAAGCGGCAGGAGCAACTGCTTTCCAATCCCCGTCAACAACAGTATCGCCGTCTGGCGTAACGTCAACTCCCAATTCATCCGTCCGCTTCATCCCGCCGATCACGTCAGGGAAAACCACGTCAGCGCAGAACCCGATCGCCCGCCAACGCAACATGTTGGCTTCGTACTTCTCCCAGCCGCTGCCAGGCCTGACCACCCCGGCGCGTTTAGCATCCTCGGTGGTCCATGTGACCGTGTACTCAAAGCCGTCTCTACGCTTCATCCAGACGGTGCACTTGCCCGGCTCCTCGGTGACTTTGACCCCCGCGCACACGGGCGAGTTGAGGATAAGCGCCAGTGCGCCCCTGGGCGAGATTGCTGGCCGCCCCTCGACTACCTGGATGAATTCAAAGCTCGCCGTCAGTGAAAGCCCCAGTTCGTAACCCTTCAGCATGATAGCCATGGCCTGCTGCGGGCTTGAGATGCCGAACAGTCGCGCCTGGTGCATCGCTGGCGCAATCCGCTCGATCATTTCCCATGTGCTTGGGGTTAGCTGGGGACGATTGTAGATCGTCACCGCCTTTATTTCGTCTGTCATGCCGCTTGCTCCTTTGTAGCCTGATTGGCTTCGCTTACTACGACAGCTAGTTCTTCATCATCTCGCAGGCCAAGTGCCTGGCGAACTGCGCGCTTTGTGCCCGGCCCGATGCCGGTAACGTTCCCCTCGACATCGTGGCACGTCAGGAACGACAGTGCCCATGCCGGCGACTTGCAGTACTCGATCAACGCCGCGATACGCTCCGGCCCGATGCCCGGCAGCGCCAGCAGGATACGCTCTGCAGGGCTCATGGGGATTGCCTCGCGCGTTGGCGGGATCACTAGCTCCGGCTTGTGACTGCGTGCCGCCAACCGCAGCACTGTAGTCTCGTAATCATCGTCGCCGGCACACTGCACCACGAACACTCCCATCTCCTGCACCTGGAGCAGCGCACCCTGGACGCTAGCCCAATTCCACCCCGTGCCGCGGCTGTCGGTGATGACTTTGCCGTCCGTGCTGCAGCGCAAGTCGCCGGTGATTACCAGATAGGCCCATGGGGTCAGCTTGCGGATACCTGCAAGCTGTAACCACAGCCGGTCATCGCGGATGGAACCAAGCAGATCACTGGGGGCTTTGCGCTCAACGGCCAGGAGGGCACCGTCATCGCAAGTGGCCAGGAGGTCCCCGGCGTCGAGTGCAGAGTGGGCGACCATAGCATTCCCAAAAGTCAAGCGCTGTACCCACTCGGGTTCACGGGAGTCGATGATCACAGCGACGATAGACATTGGGGGCCTCCTGGCAAGGGCCGCTTATGCGGCCGGGGAGAGCGCCGGCATTTCCGGCGGCTCCGGCGGCAGCCAACCCGACGTGACGATCTCTACGCTGCCGAGGAACAGATCAGCAGCGAGCTCGTCGGGGTCTTTGTATGCCTCCGGGGGCAGTGGGCCATTGTGCATGGCTTCCAGCACCAAGTCCGCGCCCGCCTCATCGAACGGATCGTCGGGATCATCTCGCAAGAGAATCCACGGACAGCGAGGATCAGGGTGTACCATCTCACTTGCCTCCCGCCAGCGCTTCAGCCACAATCGCCGCGAATTCTGGCGAGTCGACGTCGATGGCTTTGGTAATGATCGCCTGCGAGCGACACGCAGCCTTGGTGCGTTCGAGGTCGTAGCCATTCTGCCTGGCAAACGCCACGATGAACGGACGGGCCACGTCGAGGTCATGGGGGGTGCTACCGCTGGTGGAGATGGTGGAGACAGGCGCCGGGGCATTGTTCCCACCGCGACCAGTTTCCGCCAGATACGCTGCTCGGCACGCCGCTTCGTCGGGATACAGCGCCAGGAACTTGAACGTCGTCGCCTCCTTTTCCTCGCCTGCGGCGTTCCGGTAGCGTCGGCCGCTGGGCACTTGTTGCATTTTTGCCCATCGCCCCTGGGCCTCGCGGGCGCTGGTTAGTCCCAGCGCTCTGAGGCTTGGCCAGATGATCCCCGCCCACTCGCGGCTCTCGGCGATCAGGTCGCGGGCGAGATCGAATTGGACGTTCTGCTCAGGCAACGGGAGCAGGCTGATGGTGATCGCTGTCCGCCGGTCGTCGCGGCTGTGGTACGTGGGATCGAATGGCACTTTGCCCTGGCCTTTGATCAGCACGCAGTGCCAGGCGTCGATCTGAATCTGGCCGTAGTAGTTTCGGGGGACCAGGGTCGCGTTGCTCGCTGTCTCAAAGGGGTCGTCCATTTGAACGGGGTTTGTAGCCATTTGTAGTATTTCCTTTCGTGTGCTCCGAGTGCCTCCACTCAAGTCAAGCGCGCTGCTCTTTTTGCCGTAAGTCTGTGATGACCTTCCTCAGTGCTTCTACCTCCTTCCGCAACTTGATGCACTCGTACCGGTTGTCTGAGCGGCAGTGGCCCGTACCCAAGCGTGCCCATTGTTCTACAGCCATCCTGCTCGGATCATGTGCCAGAGCAGGTATGCCATGGCCAGCAGGCAGATTATCACGCACACACGATCACCAGGTCGCTCCATAGCCCCTCCTTGCAAACTCACCGTATGCCGTATCGGTCATGCTGCGTCCTCAGTGGGGTTCTCGCTCGTTGGCCTCTCGACGCCCGGTATTGACGGGATACCAACGAGCGAGGGCTGGCGGGTTGCTTGCTCGATGAGTACCTCCAGCACGTTTGCTCGTGGCCGCCTGCTGACTTCCGCTAGTTTGGTCAACATCTCTCGGTAGCGAATGGAAATGTTGACCGTGAAGCACGTCTTCTCTCTCTGAGTCATGTGAGTCATGTCCTGTTCTTTGTCTATGGTCATTCCGTGCTCTTTCTATGCTCTGGCGACCGAAAAAAGGGCCGTCTAAGCATGCCGTTTTCTATGGCTCAAGTATACCACAGTCTGTGGCAGATGTCAAGATTTTTCGATGGAATCGTTAGCGAATTTCTGCGCCACGCTGTATACTGTTTCTACGAGTTACTGGGGGTAGGGGGGGAGTATGACAAAACGGAAAGACGTGGGCCCGTGGATCGGTGGCTTTGAGGCGCCGCAGGGGCCAGCCTCAGAGCAGCCGGCCCCTGGCAGTCTCGGTTACCACCGCGTGCGTCTTCGACCTGGCGGCCCAGGTCGGAGACGCTCCTCATCCTCTGGACGAAACAGCCACGTACCGCGCGACACCTGCCGACCCACGCCTCTGGCTCTCGCCAGGGCGCGGACCCTTCGCGCGCTTACGAACAGGCGATGCGCCATGTCCTGCGTCGTGAGGAGACTCATCAGCGCTGCGTTGGCCGCATCGGTCGCCACCCGCTGGGCCAGGGTCCGCAGCACGTGCTCAACGTGCTGACGTGAGAGCGTGGCGTCAGCGAGGTCGCCGAAGAGGTCATCGAGCGCCTTATCGATCAGTTGCTGCTGGTCCATAGCTCCTCCCCCTTCTGAAGGCGGGGGTCTCCGCGCCCACATACTATGAGCCGAGGACGCGCCGGCGGACCAACTCGGACAGGTCGCCGCCCGTCTCGGAGGCGGCGAGGGCCTGCATGGTGGCCTTCTCCGCCTCCGTGAGGCGAATGCTCAGCCGCTCGGTGCGCGGCCCATCCTCGGGCCAGTCGATGAGCGCGAGAATGGCGTCGCGCTCCTCCGCCGTGAAGGCGGCGGCATAGTCGGTCAGGGCATGTTCGGCCACGAGGTTGAATCGTATCTTCTGTGCGTGGCCGGTACTGCGCAGCGCCCTGATCGCGTCGCGCTGCGCAGCGCCAGAACGCGTAGCAATGAGCTTCAGTGCATCGCAAATGTCCATGATCGACCTCCTCAATTTCTTACAAGGGGCTAGCCGCCAGCGCGCAAGTGTGCTGGCGGCAGATCACGATGGCCAAATATGGCGCTCGGGCGCAGTAGTAGCGCCTCGTGTCGCCATGCTCGGCCGACCTCATCAGCGGCCCCCTGGGACAGTTCCCAGGGGGCCGCCGATCTGCACGGTCTTCTATTATTGCCGCAGGATGAGCCGGGGCGTCAGGCCGCCGGTGCCAGTATCACCGGGCCAGCGGTTTAGGACCCAGTAATCATAAAGCCAATAAGCCCCGCAACCGCTGCACTCCACGAACCCGCGCCCATCTCGTGTCCTGGGCGCCTCGGGTAGCTCAGTGCCGCACTCGCAGTGCCACCAACCGTTATAGAATTTCGCCATTTTTCTCCTCTCTTCTACGAGCTCCCCTACGCGGCTAGCCGCTTCGTGGGCTAGCCCGCGGAGCGGCAGATACGGCGCGGAGGTGTTCAGCCTCCGCGCCGTATCTGGTTAATCTTCCAGGTGTGCACCGACCTCAATATGGTATCGGTGCAGCCACGCTGGCTCCGCCACCGCATCCCGGAGGCGGCGGAGGGTTTCCGTTTGGAACCCGTCCGCCTCAATTATGTCGAGACGACGAGCCAAAAGCTCGTCGTCGTTGGACGGCAGGATGTAGAACCTGTCGTCCTCGAGCACCCGGCCGTCGCTCGTCAGGGCGACGGCGGTGCACCTGGGAGTCTGGAAGACGCGGGCCAGACTCACGTTTCCGTTTTCCTCGAGAATAAAGGCTAACTGCATGATGATCCTCCTCTTTGTTTCTACGACCCACCAGCGCGGGGCTGGTGGCCAGTACCCTCGGGCGGGTCGATAGGGCTCCCCGCCCGCCTATTCTGACGGCGGGCGGGGAGCGCTGGACTGGATTAGCGCAGCGCGTATGGGATGAATCGCGGGTCCGTCTCGCCCTCGAACGCCGCCGCGGCGGCGGCGAGGGCGCGGGCGGACGCCACTAGCTCATCGGTGATGGGCAGACGGCGGGCGATGCCGAGGCGAGAATTGTTGCGCGCCCAGTCATCGCCATCCATGCCGTTCTGTTCAATCCACCAAATCCAGCTCTCGCAAATTACAATGCGAGAGCCGGAGCCATAAATCGAATAGGTGTCATATACGGTCTCGCCCGCCTCTATCTCATCGACGCTGACCTGTGGCGGGTACTCGGCGTCCTGAAAGCGCGCGCGGAAGGACGCCAACTGCTCCTCGAATGCCAAGCGCCGCGCGCGGCGCGCGGCGTCCGCGGCAATATTTGCTTCGCAGACGCCGCGGTCGCTGTGGTAGACGCGGTAGACCTGGCGGTCCTCTACCGCGTCATATTCTAGCACCAAGTCATTCCCCGGCGCGGCCCAGTGCCCGCAGCGGGGGCAGTAGCCGCCGCGCTTGGCCTTTGGGAATGCGGCCTTGCCCGCGGGCGCAGCGGGCGCAGCGGGCGCAGCGGGCGCGGGCGCTGCGGCGGGCGCAGCGGGCGCGGGCGCTGCGGCGGGCGCAGCGGGCGCGGGCGCTGCGTAGAAATGCCATTGGTTGCCACGGCAGGCCAGCTCCCTGGCCTGCCGCCACTCCTCTGCGGTGAGGTCGCCCTCTACCGATCCGCGGCGGTGCCACCGCGTATCGGTGAGGTAGCGGACGCCCTCCCGACCGTCTGCCGTGTGGACATACACACGGCATTCGGTCCGAGCAGGGTTCCACCAGACTCGTACATCCTTGATCGTTGCCATGTTGTCGCCTCCCTGACCACTCTTCAATTCACGATTGTGACCGTATTGTACACCAAAGTGCACACGATGTCAAGACCTTTGGTAGGCATTTATGCCTATTTTTTTCCGCGCGCAGGAATCATTTTTACGCACCACCATGCTACGCTGCCGTTCAGTACCCTCGAGCGGGTCGATGTGGATGCAACTTTTTTCGCGGGAAGACGCAAAACCCCCAGGGAGGGAGTGGCCCCGGGGGTTTCGCGTGGGAGGAGGGGGCTTGTAGGCTACAGGAACTTGCTTTTGACCGCCTGCCCGGCATCGAACAGCCCGCAGGCGGCCAGACCAAGCAGCAGACCAGCGACGATGGTTTGCCACCACTCGCTAAAAACCGGCGAGATGCTGGCCAGGTGCGCGCCGACGGCCACCAGGACGCCGACGACCAGGGCGACCGCGATGGCCACGTCGCCGTCGAGTTTGAGCAGGCGCTTGATCGCCTCGACCAGCGCCACGACGACTACACCAGCCGGGATACCCGCAACAACAAAGTCCAACATGTGTCCCTCCTATGGGCCAAACACTGCCGGCAATCTGCCTGCCGCAAACCACAGCGCTAGCGCTACCGCCAGCGCGGTTACCACACTCACCACGATCTGCCGTACCGGCTGCGACCAGTCTCTGTGCGCGGCCAGATGTGCATGCAACTTGGTGTGATCGTCGCGCATGCACAGCAGCACCGGGATAGCCCAGCGCGGCGTATCAGCATCCTGGAGCGCGCCGTCGATCTTCGCCAGGATGGCGTTTCTGTCTTCCATCTTGGCCATGCTCACCACTTGATGATCTTGCAGTTGCCCCAGTCGCCGACTTTGGCGTACACAACCCCTCGCGCGAACGGCTGGTAGCGGTACGTCACACCGCCGATGACGACGTCCTGCTCTGGCAGCAGTGGTGCACCTAGATCATTCGTCCTGGCAACACGGGGGAACGCCGCCAGACTATTGTACGGCACTCTCATCGCTTCCCAAGCCGCTCTCAAGATTTCGCTCTCCACGTCTGCCTCCTGTGTCGTCTCGAAAACTCGGTTCAAGAAGTCATCCCATGCGAAATTACGCGGGTCACTGCGCCTCCCAGGATCCACATCTGCATGTCGCAGCACCCGCTCGCGGGGGATGCTATACCGCCTGGTTATCTCCCTGACCAGCTTGGCCGCCGCCACAAGCTGCACCTCGGGCCATGGCGGTGAGGCCGGCGCCTTGGGATACTCTAGCTCAACGCCGATGGACACCAGGTTGATGACGCTCGTGCCGCCAATCGCCCCAGCGGGGATCCCCGGCCACTTGCCGCCACCGGCGTGGTGCGCCGCACGCACCTCCGGCACTACGGATATCACCTCGCCGTTGGAGCGCACCAGGTAGTGCGCGCTCGACCTGCCCGGGTTGCTGCCCGAGCTCCACCACGCCAGAGCCGCCTCCGCCGGCCCCTCGGTGTCGTGGATAATCACCCACGCCGGGGTGTAGCCGTGCCGGTCTGAGTGCCAGTAGGGCACGGTCGGGTCGGGCCCCCTAGCGCTGTTCGTCGGGGGCTTGGGTATCGTGACGCCTGGATACGTCTGCGGATTGCTGTACGAGGCGACCACGGACGGCCACACCGGCGAGGGGTCAAAGTCGGACCACGCTCCCCCTGGCCCAGGCGTGCTGAATACGGTCGCGCCAAGAACATTCGGGAACCGCTCTAGTAGCGTGTTATAGGTCCGCAGATCGGCCAGGAATGTTGCCGGATCGCAAGTGCGCTTCCATCCGGGCTGCCCGCGTCCCTCTACCACGTCGCGCCCGCATTCAGTGACGACGACGGGCTTGCCCGCGAGCTGCGGTACGAGCTGCCAGCGACCACAGTGCCAGCGGTTGCTGATGTCGGCAGTATCAACCCAGTACTCATGCAGGCCTACAAAGTCGCGGGAGTCCATAGCATTGAGCACCGGCTGATACTTCGCCCACACCTGGATGTCAGGTGTGCCCACCGACCAGTTGCCGACCACGCTCCGCAGCCCGAGGCTATGCATCAGCCGCAGCCGTTCCACCTCAAAGGCGGCATACGCCTCGGCCTGGTCGTCGGGGATTTCATTGTACCCCTCGAAGGCGATGTTCGCCCCCGCCGTCTGGCGCATGGCGAGCATGGCCGACTGATAGCGGGCCACAAACTGCTGTGCTCGCGCTGCAGGGTTGTCCAGCGGCTGCGAGCCCTGCACCCACCTCACAATGATGAGTGCCTGTGGTCCCAGCTCTGCCCGGATCTGCGCGACGTACTCGACCGAGACGTCGACCAACTTCACTAGCCGCGCCCGCCCCAGACTGCCGCGCCAGTTTCCGATGATGTGCAGTCCCAGCTTATCGAATCCCATCTACCCTGATGCCTCCTTAGGTCAGCGTTACATAACGCCACGTGCCAGCAACGTTCACGTACCAGCGGTTGTTGGTGGTGTACATTAGGCGGCTTGCGGCGCGGTGGTGGGCGCTCGCCGCGGTGCGGTGCGTGGCTCAGTTTGTGGTCCATGGCTGCCCGTTATGCAAGGTCAACCCACGCACCGTTCTGCCTCCCCTGAAACTTGTTAGTCGTGGTGTTGTAAATGAGCATACCATTAACTGCCGTCAGTGCGTCGCGTTGGGTCGTGGTCATCCTCGGTATGAGCAGCGCGCCGGTGGTGCTGGACAGGTCCAGTAACGCGGATGTGGCGGGCGAGGTGGTGCCGATGCCGACGCGGCCCGATGGCAATATACGCATCGCCTCGGCACGAATGCCGTTGTTGTATGGAACGAATACTAGCGCGCCGCTATTGTCTGCTCCAGTACGTACTGCC